>Ga0074046_10001078_pt1 | contig 25199 bp, 21 predicted proteins | sample BogForMeECP23OM3_FD_94441 | JGI IMG/M metagenome (GOLD analysis project Ga0074046, IMG submission 94441) | Bog forest soil microbial communities from Calvert Island, British Columbia, Canada - Bog Forest MetaG ECP23OM3 | ecosystem: Environmental > Terrestrial > Soil > Wetlands ...
GCGCTGAAGCCCTCACCGGAAACCCATTTCGAGTTGGGAGAAGCCGAAGGCCAGCTCGGTAAGTTGGATGCTGCGGCGGCTCAGTTTCGCGCCGCACTTCGTCTCGACCCGAAGCTGGTGCGAGCTTACGTGATGCTCGGCGTGACCCTGCGGCGTCAGGGTGATCACAGCGGGGCGCTTGCCAACTTCCGCAAGGCTGTCGAACTTGATCCCGCGGATCCGAATGCCCAATACAACCTCGGCATGGAACTTAAAGCGGAAGGTGATCTCCCGGGCGCCATCGCCGCGTTCCGACAAGCCATCGAACTGAAGCCCGATTTCGAGAAGGCCCATTACAATCTAGGCATCGCCCTCCGTTCCCAAGGAGATGCGGCTGCGGCCCACGAGGAACTGGATCAGCTGAACCAGTTGCACCAGTTTCGTGCCCGCCTCGCGCAGGCGAAACTCCTTATCCTCCAGGGGGTGGACGCCCTGAAGAAGCAACAACTGGATGAAGCCCTTAACGACTTTCAGAAGGCGATCGAAGAGAGTCCGCAGTTGCCGACCGGCTACTACTATCTTGGAGTCACGTGGGAGCGCAAACAGGACTACGCACGCGCCAAGGAAGCTTACGACAAGGCTTTGCAATTGAAACCCGACTATGCGCAAGTCCACACCAGCCTTGGCCTGCTGTACTGGCGCGAAGACGACCATGCTCGCGCTGTTCAAGAGTTCCACCAAGCGGTAATGTCGGATGCCGATCTTCCGGAGGCGCACTATAATCTCGGTCTGGCCCTGGCGCAATCGGGGCAACTTGATGAAGCAGTTCGCGAACTGAACGAAGCCCTGAGCCTCGATCCCAAGTACACGGACGCGCGCATTCAATTGGGCTTGGTTTTGAGTCAGAAGAACGACACGGCAGGCGCCATCAGCGTTTTCCGGGAGCTTGTACATCGCGATCCAAATTTTGCAGAGGCTCACAACAATCTCGGATTGGCGCTGCTGCAAGCAGGTGAGAACGGCGCCGCTAAATCGGAGTTTCTGGAGGCTGTTCGCCTCAAGCCTGCCTACGCGGAGGCCCACTATAACCTTGGATTAGCGCTGCAGAAACAAGGAAAGGAGGCAGAGTCGCGCGCGGAGTTCGAGAAAGCCTTCGAAATTGCGCCCGAGTTAAGAAACGCGGCTCGCCCTTAAATGATGTTGTCATCCAGAAATAGTCTCCTGGCGTTTGTTGCGGCACTTGCCGCTGCTATGTTGTGCATTTGTGGAGCTGAATTCCCTGCGGTTGGCCATTTGGCGTCGAAGTCGGCACAGGACAATTCTTCCGCGAAAGTCTGCGAGTTCTCTCCGCCTGGAGCCTCTTTTTCCATTCCCTATATTTCGAAAGCCCCGGAGTTGAACACCAATCCCGACTCTCCAACCTGGGCGCACGCGGCCTCCACGTTTGTCGAGAAAGATTGTTCTCATCAAATCGACTATCCCAAGCTGAAGACCGAAGTCCGGGGATTTTGGACTGACTCCGATTTGTACCTATTGTTCATTTCCCCTTACACCGAACTGAATCTCTGGTTGCCCGCCGATAACACCAAGGATCGTCTGAAACTATGGGACCGCGACGTTGTCGAGTTTTTTCTCGGTGATGATTGGCAGGACATCAAGCGTTACCGCGAGTTCGAAATCGCCCCGACCGGCGATTGGGTCGATCTAGCCATCGATCTCAATAAAGACACCTACGACGCCAAGTGGGATTCCGGCTGGCAGCGTCAGGGGCGCATCGATGAAAAGAACCATATCTGGTACGCCGCCGCGCGTGTGCCGCTGCGCTCTGTCAGCGAGAAACATGTGCAAGCGGGCACCAAGTGGCGCGTCAACCTCTACCGCATTGACGGGTTGGGCGAGGATCCGGTGCGCCATTTCATGTGCTGGCAGCCCACCTGTGTTGTCAATCGCGATCCGAATCACGTACCCGAACATTTCGGAACTTTGATTTTTGCAGACTGAATCTTTTCTGAGAGGAATCACATGGCCCTAGCAAAAGAACCAAGCCGTCGCGGATTCATGAAAATGCTGGCGGCCTCGCCGCTATTAGCTCAAATCGCCGCTCAGGGACTTTATGTAAAATCCGCTGCCGCGATCGGGCTGAACCCGAATAGCAATGTCTACAGCAAACTCGGTGTCAAGACCGTCATCAATTGCCGCGGAACATGGACCTACCTCAGCGGATCCCTGCAATTTCCAGAAGCGCGCCAGGCCCAAGAAGAAGCCGGGAAATATTTTGTGAATATGGTGGAGCTGCATAAAGCGGTGGGGCGGCGGCTGGCGGAGTTAACAGGAGCGGAATCTGGAATCATCACTTCGGGCGCCGCGGGAGCTATGGCCGCAGCAACCGCAGCTTGCATCGCCGGAAACGATCCCAAGTTAATCTGGCAACTCCCAGACACCACAGGCTTGAAGCACGAAGTCATCATGGTTGGTGGTCGCAGCGCGTTTGATAGCGCCATCCGCCTCACCGGCGCCAAACTCGTCCTCGTCGAAAAGCCCGACGACATCGCGAACGCAATCAACTCCAACACCGCCATGATTTACACCACGGATCTGAAAGAAAAGCTCGAACGCGAAGCGGCCATCGCAAAAGAGCATAACGTGCCGCTGTTACTCGACGACGCAGCAGGTATCCCACCGATCGATAACATCAAGCTTTACGCAAAAATGAAGCTGGATCTCTACACTTTCTCCGGCGGCAAGGGTTTGCGAGGTCCGCAATGCAGCGGCGTGCTCCTTGGTCGCAAGGACCTGATCGAAGCAGCCCTGCGAAATTCCTGTCCCTATGAAGGCGCTGTGTGCCGCCCCATGAAAGTGGGAAAAGAAGAGGTAATTGGCTGCCTGACTGCCATCGAAACTTGGCTGAATGCCGATTCCAAGAAACTTTACGAGGAATGGAACGCCCGCGTCGATCGTATCGCCAAGCTCGTCGAGACCGTTCCCGGCGTGCAAACGCAAATCTACATTCCGGACGATGGCAATCGCTATCCAACCTTGCGCGTCTCCTGGGACCAGGAGGCTTGGGGGTTTGGCATTACCGATTGCGTCCAGAAGCTCCGTGAAGGCGATCCAGTCATCGAAGTCCTCGGCGTGGACAACCCCAGTCTGGTGTCCGCCGTGCATGAAGGGATAGAGAAACCAAAACCAAACGCCAAGGAACTCAAGCAACAAAATCACATTGAGCTCGTCTCCATGACCATTCAACCCGGTGAAGAAATGATCGTCGGTCAGCGCCTTCGTTCGATCCTGGGTGCCGCTCGTAAGGCCAAGGCGGCATGAAACGTCTTCTCTGCTCCGCTCTTTTGGTGCTAGCCTCCGCCTGCTCTGTGTTAGCGCAGCAACCGAATGCCGCCGCAACTTCGATTGATTTAGGCCCGAACGGTTTCGACGCCGGCGACTACGTTTATGTCTCGGGGCAGGGTCCGCATGGTCCCGACGGCGCCACTCCGACAAATTTCCGCGATCAGGTTCGCCAGTCTCTTGACAACGTAAAAAAGGTACTCGAAACCGCCGGTCTCTCTATCGATCACGTCGTCTACGTCCAGGTCTATCTGGAGGACACTAATCACTACCGCGAACTGAACGATGTCTTCGCGAGTTACTTTCCCAAGGACCCACCCGCGCGTGGCGTCTTGGGGGTGGCCCGCGTCCCAGAATCCCCGGTGCAAATCACAGCCGTGGCCGTGCGCGATCTTCATGGAAAGCAGCCAGTGGTCCTGCCCAATCTCCCAGCAAACAAAGCCTACTCTTCCGCGATGCTTACTCACGACCGCCTCTTCGTATCCACTATGCAAGGCATCGACTCCGCTACCGGGAAAATCCCGCAAGATCCCGCGGCACAGGTCAACCTCGCGCTCGACCAACTCAAGGCGGTGCTCCAGGCCGCCGGGCTTACCCTCGCCAACATGGTGTTCGTGAATCCCTATCTGACCTCAGAAATCTCCTACCGCGTCATGAACGAGCAATACGCCCCGCGCTTCGAGTTCGGCAACACTCCCGCGCGCGCCACCATCGAGGTTTCCAGCCTTCCCGAAGGCGCACACATCGCCTTCACGGGCGTAGCCGTCCGCGATCTCGCCAAACGCAAATCCATCCGCCCGAAGAATATGCCTCCCAGTCCCACAGCCAGTCCCTGCGCCTTCGCTGGCGACACTTTGTATTGTTCGGCGAAGAGCGGCTTCATCCCTGGACCTAATGGTGGGGTCTACACCGCCTCGACCGCTGACCAGACCCGACAGACCATGCGCAATCTCCTCGACAATCTTGAAGAAGCAGACATGTCCTTCGATCAAGTCGTTTCCACCACCATTTACCTCGACGACTTAAAGGACACACCCCAATTCGCCAAGGTCTACAAGAAATACTTCAAAGGCCCACTGCCCTCCCAAACCACCGTTCAGCAACTCCCACCCGCCGAACGCAAACCCGACAAAGACGAGCACTACCCGGACTTGGAGCAAGTCTCGCTGATTGCCGTGCGCGCCGGACACAACGCGAACATGCGGCCTTTGCCGTGAGCGTTGAACTCGGGTAAGTCTATAAGATTCTTCTAGTTGACCTTTTTAGCTTGTGGGGATCTGGTCCTTATTATCGAGGCAATGTAGGGAATCGACGGAAGGAAAGTCCGTCCTCAGGTAACGATCCGAGTGCGTTCCGGAATTGGCACTATCCTGCTCCTGGCTCCGATAATTGCGGTAATTCGAGGATGCCAGGACTGTCCTCAACTGTTCGGCGTGGACGCAACTTTTGATGACAGTTTACGTATCCTAAAGGGACACGATGCGACGATTCTCGGCATTTTTGTGGCTATGCGGACTTGCGTTGTTCTGTGCCTGCGTTTCGCAAGCGCAGGACGCTGCGAAGATCATCGAGCAATCCGTGAAAGCGGCGGGTGGCGCGAAGAATTTGGCGAAAGTCCAGACTGTTTTGATCGATGGATCAATTCAGGGTACGGGAGACACAACGCCGGGCACATATAGTTTTCGTGTAAAACTGCCGAACCGCTATTACACGGAAGTGAGAAATGGCGGAAAGACAGTCATCGAGGCGTATAACGGCAAGTCCGCCTGGCACGAGGCGGAAGCGGGCCAAATCGCCACGCTACTGGGCGAGCAGGCGCTGGAAATGGAGGCGGCGGCGCAATATTACAATTCGCACCTGCTGAGCCTTTCGAAGAAGAAAATTGGAGTGGCATTCAAGGGAACAGTTTCTGTGCGTGGGCATGAAACTTATCAAGTCGAGTTGACTTATTCCACCGGTATTCAGTGGGAAGTTTTTTTCGACCAGCTAAGTCATCTGGTTGTGGGGGAAAAGGCGACGCTGGCGGGTATTCCACGGGAGATTTACTACGACGACTACCGGACGACGAATGGAGTGAAACTTCCGCACAAACTCGAAATTCATCGCGGCAGTGAAGTATACGTCGTCAACGTGACGCGAGCGGACACTAATGAAACGATCGGAGAACGTGTATTCGATTTTCCCATTCAGTCTCAGGTAAAGCTTCCCGACCTGAAAAAGCTATTCGAGGAAATTGACGCCAATCAAAAGGAAATCGACAAGGTCAAAGAAAATTACGCAGGGACACAGGTCGAAGAAGAGACGGAGTACGATAAGACGGGGAAGGTCACCAAGAAGGAACTGAATGAGTACACATTCTTTTATCTGAATGGCGACGAGATCACCACCCTGGTGAAAAAGGATGGGAAGGCACTAAGCGACGAGGAACAGAAAAAAGAAAGCGAGAAGACGCAAAAGCGAATCGCGGAAGAACAGAAGAAGGAAAAGAAAAAAGAAGAGAAGGATGAAAAGGCAAAGGAGGAAGGGAAAGATTCGAAGGACAAGGACGACCCGGGCATCGAGGTGTTTTTGCGGGTTTGCCAGTTCGTGAATCCGAGAAGGGAACGATTCCGGGGACAGGATGTGCTGGTTTTTGATTTTGAGCCGAATCCCGAATACAAGCCAAAAAATCTGGAAGAACGCGTTGTGAAGGAATTGGCGGGCGTGGTTTGGATTGATGAAAAAGCAAAGGACGTGGTGCGGCTAGAGGCCTATTTTGTGGGCGACGTGCATATCGGTGGTGGGGTTTTAGCCAATTTGCAAAAAGGCACCAGTTTTGTTTTCGAGCAGGCGTATATCAACAACGAGGTTTGGCTGCCGACGTATGTGGAGGCACACGTAGGGGTGCGGCTGCTGCTCGTGAAGGGTATCAAAGTGAATGTGACGACGAAATACTCCGACTACAAGCGTTTCAATGTGGAGACGCTGAGTACGATCAACAAGCCGAAGGATGCAACGGGAACACCCGCGAAGCCTTGAACTGATCCTGGCTCAGCTGAGCGAACTGCGTTCAGAATGATGAGAGGGCCGTGTTCAGCGGCCTTCGAAGGGATAGCGGTCTTGAGCCTGAATCGCGGCCGCGACACGCCGGCGGATGGCGATGGTGTCGACGACAGGCCGTTTACCGAAGCGCCTTAACACCGCCAACTGGGTGGTGAGCATATCGCCTTCGTGGACGGCAGCAATGGCGCGTTTGGCTTCGTGGTCAACGCGCTCGGCAGCGTCAGCGATGAAAACACGCACGGCGTCAATCATCACTGCTGCGGCGGTCTCACCTTTAGCGGCTGCAGCCTTTTGTGCGCGCAGGAGGCTGGATTCCATCGCGTAAATTTCCATGACGATGTTAGCCAATGCAGCTATCAGTTCCTGCTCTTCGGCCAGCTTTTCGCGATACTTTTGCATCGCGCCGCCGGCGGCCTGCAAGAACATTTTCTTGGCGTTGGCAATGATGCGAGCTTCTTCGGCGAGGACGCCTTCCGGGGTTTCTTCGAATGAAGGACCGGCGAGAATTTCATCGGCCAGCTTCATGGCCGCAGGAATGAGGGGGAGCTGTCCGCCCAAGGCACGCTTCATCAACATCTGGATGATGAGCATGCGGTTGATTTCGTTGGTGCCTTCGAAGATGCGATTGATGCGGGAATCGCGATAAGCCCGGCAAACGGGATAGTCTTCATGGAAGCCGTAGCCGCCGAAAACCTGCACGGCTTCATCGACCACGAAGTCCAACATTTCGCTGCCGTAAACCTTGGCAATGGAACTCTCGATGGCGTATTCCTCAAGCGCCTTCATGGTGTTCTGCGCTTTGTTGCCGGAGCCAGCCGCCGCGGCCATGGCGGCTTCCATGTAGCCAGCGCTGCGATAGATCATGGATTCGACGGCGAAAATCCGGATGGCCATTTCGGCGAGTTTTTCCTTGATCAGTCCAAAATCGCCGATTTGCTTGCCAAAGGCCTTGCGTTCCTTGGAATATTTGGAGGCAGTCATCAGGACGTATTTGGAACCACCGACGCAAGAGGCGCCGAGAGTAAAGCGGCCGGCATTCAACACATTGAAGGCAACGATGTGGCCGCGACCAATTTCGTGCAGGACATTTTCTTTTGGCACGAGGCAATTTTCGAGGAACACCGGAGTGGTGGAACTGCCGTGGATACCCATTTTATGCTCTTCATTGCCCGGCTTGCAGCCCGGGAAAGTGCGCTCGACGATGAAGGCGGTTAGTTTTTCGCCATCCACCTTCGCGAACACGATAAAGAGGTCAGCAAAGCCGCCGTTGGTGATCCACATTTTCTGGCCGTTCAGGATGTAGTGCGTGCCTTCCTTGTTCAATTCCGCGCGGGTCAGCAGATTCTGGGCGTCGCTGCCGGCCTGCGGCTCGGAGAGGCAATACGCGCCAATGAATTCGCCGCTGGCCAGCTTCGGCAGGTATTTTTTCTTCTGTTCTTCGGTGCCGAAATAGACCAGGGGCAGGGTGCCGATTCCAGCGTGGGCGCCATGGGTCACCGCGAAGCCGCCGTACATGGCGATCTTCTCGGTCAGCATGGTGGCCGCCACTTTATCCAGGCCCGCGCCGCCGTATTCTTCGGGCGTGCCGCCACTCATCAGGCCAAGTTCGGCGGCTTTTCGGGTGAGTTCCGCCATCAGGCCAGGCTTCTTTGCTTCCAGCTCTTTTGCGAGCGGTAGGACTTCCTTGAGCACAAATTCTTCAGCGGTCTGGCCGATCAGTTTTTGATCATCGGACAGGTCGGCCGGTGTGAAGACGTCTTGGGGGGAAGGGGATTCCAGTAAAAAGCTACCGCCTTTTGCCGCGGTTTTGGTGAGAACGGAGGTCGCCATAGGTCTTACTCCTTGCCAGTTTGATGCCGCAATAATTCAAACGACCGTTTGAATTATCCAATCCCGGGATTTTACCCTCAGGGATAGCCATTCTGCAATAGGACTGATTCGCTCCAATTCGGGCGGGGGATAGGTGCAAAATCCGGACTGCTGTGGCAGACTCTTGCGCCTAAGCGCGTCTGCTTAAACCAGGAGGAAATGGCATGGGAAGACCAGTTGTGCACTTTGAGATTGGATGCCGCGATATGGCGAAAACGAAGGAGTTTTACTCCAAGTTATTCGAATGGAAGATCGATGCCATGGGACCGGCGGCGATGATTGCTCCGGAGGCACCCGGAATCGGCGGGCATATCACTGCGCTGGGCCACGAGCCGCACCATTACACTATTTTCTACGTGGACGTGGACGACGTGGCGGGCTACCTGAAGAAAGCGGAGGCACTTGGAGGGAAGACTCTAGTGCCACCCGTGAATATTCCCACCGGCACGTTCGCATGGATGCAGGACCCGGAAGGCAACACGGTGGGCTTGTGGAAAGCGAAAGTATAGTTGCTAGTCAACCTGTGGGGCACTCGCAGGTGAGTTATAGGCGTTCGAAGATGCCGGCGGCGCCCATGCCTCCGCCGATGCACATGGTGACCATGCCGTAGCGGGCGTTGCGGCGGTGGAGTTCGCGTATCAGCGAGGCGGTCAGCTTGGAGCCAGTGCAGCCCAAGGGATGACCCAGGGCGATCGCGCCACCATTGGGATTAACGCGCCCGGCATCGAGATTGGCCTGCTGGATCACGGCTAAGGATTGTGCGGCGAAAGCTTCGTTCAACTCAATTACCGCAAGATCATTGAGAGAAAGGCCAGCCAGATCCAAGGCTTTTGGAATGGCGTAGACCGGGCCGATACCGAACTCTTCCGGGGGGCAGCCTGCGGTAGCATAGGAAACGAATCGCGCTTGCGGCTTCAGTCCGAGTTGAGCGGCTTTTTCGTCGCTCATTACCACAACGGCTGCCGCGCCGTCGCTCATGGGCGAGCTGTTGCCGGCGGTCACAGTGCCCTTGATGTGGAAGGCCGGCTTTAATCCGCTGAGAACTTCCATGGAAGTGTCTGGCCGCGGCATCTCGTCCTTGTCAAAGACAAAGGATTGCGTCGCTGGCTTGGGCGCAGGCTTTCCTTTTGCGCCGTTGCCATTGGGCAGGGCGGTAATCTTTACTTCGACGGGAACGGTTTCGTCTTTGAACTTCCCGGCGGCGAGAGCGGCGACGGCTTTCTTGTGGGAATCGACGGCGAACTGGTCAGCCTGCTCGCGAGTGATGCCAAATTTACGTGCAAGATTCTCCGTGCCCAGACCCATGTTGATGTAGGCATCGGGATAGTGATCCACGAGCCAGGGATTTGGCGAGATTTTGTTGCCGCCCATGGGAACCAACGACATCGATTCGGTGCCGCCGGCGACGATGACCTGAGCCGAGCCGCCGCGAATTCGTTCCGCGGCAAGGGCAATGGCCTGCAGGCCGCTGGCGCAGAAACGATTCACGGTCATGGCGGAGGTTTCGACGGGCAGGCCCGCACGCAGAGCGGCTATGCGGGCGACGTTCATTCCTTGCTCGCCTTCGGGCATAGCGCAGCCGAGGATAACGTCGTCAATTTCTTTGGGATTTAGCCCAGGAACGCGCGCAAGAGCTTCTTTGATGACCAGCGCTGCGAGATCATCGGGCCTGCTGGTGCGCAGGGCACCTTTGTAGCCCCGTCCGACAGGAGTTCTTACAGACGAAACAATAACGGCTCCGGCCATGGCAACCCTCTTTTCCGAGTAATCTCCCCGATTTTCGGCTGGTCGTTGGAAAAAAGCAAATGTGGGGAGATTTTTGGAGATGGCTCCCTCGCGCACTGATGCGCAACAGACGCTGGCATAAAAGCCAGCGCTGCAGCAGAACCCCCGGATGACAATCTTAGCGTTATGTGGTGGATCGAAATATGGCGAAGGAGGAATTCCTCACTGCGTTCGGAATGACGGTAGTGTGTGGGCGGAAAATGGCGAAGAGCTGGCCGGAAACCAGCTCTTCGCGGACAAGTTTGTACTGAAAAACTAGAACTGGAGGCGAAGGCCGAATTGCATGACGCGGGGACCGCCGCCGCCGAGGCCTGGGTTTCCTTGTGCTACGTCTGGCGTTTGCGTGATCAGGCCGGCGGTTGAACTGCCGGGCGAGACGACGTTAGAAGGCAAGGCAAAGTTCGGGTGGTTAAAAATGTTGAAGAATTCCGCGCGGAACTGGAGCTGAAAGCGCTCCCGAAACTGGAAGTTCTTGGTGGTCGAGAAGTCGTAGTTCCAGAAACCGGGGCCAAAGATTTGATCGCGTCCCAAATTACCGAAATAGCCGTTGGGGTCCGCGGCGGTCACGGCAGGATAGGCGAAGGCGTTCGGATTGAGATAGCCCGTTGTTGGCGTCCAGTTCGGAAGGATTGGACTGACGCCAGGAACGACATCGGGACGCTGCACGAAGTTTGAATTCACACCACCAGCATCGGTGATGATGTTGATGGGCCGTCCGGATTGCACGGTGATGATGGAGTTGAGTTGCCAACCCGCGCCGAGCAGGTGAGGCAGGTGGTGAATGTCGGGGACGGCGTAATTAAACAGCGTGGTCCAACGGTGGCGGGTGTCAAACGTGGACGGTCCCTTCTCCGCAGCCAAATTCGTGGAGTCCTGTGGGAAGGCGGCGTTGGCGAAGTTGAAGTTGATGCCGTCGGACGCGCCATCGAGCGACTTGGAAAAGGTGTAGGTGGAAAAGCCGGAGAAGCCATGAAATTGCTGAAAGCGCACGGTAGTTTGCAGGCCGTGGTAAGTGGAATTCGCGCTGCCCGAAAAAACGTCGACAGCGGCGTACTGCGGGTAAGCCGGGGTATTGATGTTGGGGTCGCGGCCCTGGTTGGCGTCGTACAGTCGTGTTAAGCGAGTGCCCTTGCTGCCCACATAGCCGATTTCGAATGCCAACGCGTGGGTTACTTCGCGCTGAATGTTCAGATTCCAACTCTGCACATAGGGAGTACGCAAGCCGGGATCAGTCACGAAAATAGATTGCGGGAAAACCGTTGGAGTAAACACCGGACCGGTGGCCGTGCCGTTCCATGGGCCGGAATTGAAGTCTTGCGCGCCGACGAAATAGGGGCTGCTGGAAAGGGAAGGAACAGGATTAGTAGCCACGCCAGCGGAATTCGTGTAGTTCGCGATCATGTTGTTTTGCGGAGTGTAGTCGTAATAGATGCCATAGGCGGCGCGTACCACAGTTCTGCCGCGCGGACTCCAGGAGATTCCGAGCCTGGGGCCGAAATTGTTAAGGTCCCGGTGATAGAGCAGCGGCAGGGTGGGCGAACCAACCTGAACCAAATTTCCGCTGGCATCAAAGTTGGAGAGCAAGTTGTGTTTTTCGGACAGTGGAGAGAAATATTCCCAGCGCAATCCGGCGGTGATGGTGAGGTTAGGGCGAACGCGAATTTCATCCTGGGCAAAGAAACCGAGATTGTTGTTGAAGGTGAAGCGCTGGGTGTTGCCGATATTTCCGATGGCGAAGATATTGCCGATATAAAAATTGGCCAACTCATTCACGATGGCGTCGTTGGAGTCCAGTTGCGGGCAAGAACCATCCGGGAGAGAGAAGCAAGTGTTTACATCTAAAAGCCCGCGTTCCAGGTTGTCGTTAAAGCTTTGGACGTCGTAGCGATGGAATTCGCCGCCAAACTTGAAGGTATTATGGCCGTGAGTAAGGGTGAAATTATCCAGTACCTGGAAGGTTTCGCTGACGCGGCCGCGAGGGACGCTGTAGGCGGTGGCACCGAGATTTTCCAAATCGCCGTTGAAATCGATTTCCGGCAAGCCCACGTGACCGGTGCCCATATCGAGGCCTAGCGCGGCAGGGTCGATAAAATTGGGATTACCGGGTGTGGCGTCGGCCGAATTGAAACTGGTGCGAAAGCGCGAGTAGCCAAAACGAACTTCGTTGATTTCTGTGGGTGAAAAGGTGGTGAGCCAATTCACGGAGACAACTTGGACGCGCGTGGGAGATATTTGTTCGAAGGTAGAGAGGCGCGAACCGCTACCGTAACCGCCGAGGGAGCCAAGAGGAAACACCTGATTGCTCTGCCCAAAGGCATAACGCGCGCTGAGGGAATTATTCTGATTCAGGCGGTAATCGACTTTGCCGATGAGGTTGTCGCCGTCATTCTTGTCGCGGACGGAGTAGGCGAGAGAATTCGAATCACTGGTGGGGAACAGGTTGGTGATCTTGATGAGCGCCGGATTGACCGAGGGCACGGCGGCGCCGGGAACGGTGGTAGTGACGGCGAGATTCTGGGCCGCGGCGATCTGAGCCTGAGAGGGAACGGTCAAAGCGAAGTCTGAGCCGACGCGCTCGCGTTGCCCTTCGTAAGCAAAGAAGAAAAAGAGCTTGTCCTTTACGACTGGCCCACCGAGGGAACCACCGAAATTGTTGTTGTTAAAGCGCGATTGAGGATTGGGCGTGGTTCCATCAGACTGAAATTTGGTATTGAAGTAATTGCGGGCGTCAAAGGCGGAATTGCGGTTGAATTCGTAGAGCGAGCCGTGAAATTCGTTGGTGCCGGAACGCGTGACGATGTTCACGACCGAGCCGGAGTTGCGGCCGTATTCGGCGCCAAATTGGGATTGCAGGTTGAATTCCTGAATGGCGTCGAGCGGAAGGAGCGTCGCGGGCGCGCCGGTGATGCCGACCTGGTTCAAGGCGGAATTGTTGAAGAACGGGTCGTTGTTGTCTGTGCCATCCAGATTGTAGTTGTTGGAGCGGTCACGATTGCCGTCGATATTGAACTGGCCAGCGCTCTTTTCAGAACCAGCCACTCCGGAGCCTTCCACTGTGACGCCAGGAGTGAGCGCGACGAGCTTGCCAAAATCGCGACCGTTCAGGGGCAACTCTTGAACGAGTTGCCGGTCGACCACTTGGGATAGCGTTGTGCTTGCTGTTTCCACCAGCGGTACGCTCTCTACGACTTCCACCTGCTCTTGTCGACCTTTGACCTTGGAGAGAGCGAGGTTTGCCAGCGTTTCCACGCCCACCTCCACGCGGACCTTAGGAACATGTACTTCTTCAAAACCAGTAGCCATTGCGGAAACTTCGTAATCACCCGCAGGTAATTCCAGGAAGCGGTATTCGCCCATGTCGTCGGCGGTGACTTCGCGAGTTTCGCTGGTGCCCAGGTTGCGGGCTACCACCTTCGCTGCTGCCACGTGCAGGCCGTGCGCGTCCGTGACTTCTCCGCGGATTGCGCCGCGGAACGATTGCGCCGACAGGAGCGCAGCTGATCCGGACAAAAGCAAAGCCAACAGAAAAAGGAAGAGCAATCGTAATCCCAAAGAAAATGTATTTCGCGAGTTCATGACCTGAGTCCTTTATAAGTGGGAGCCATCCCCGATGGCTCCCTATGCACTGGTGGAGTACCGATGCAGTTGAAGTTTTTTGTTAGATTCCGTGGCCGGAGACTTACTCCTGGAAACCATGCAGGCAGCGACATCGGACCGTCTTGGCACATCGCCGGCTTTTGCGGTTCGCAGCATGCGGCTTACGCTTCATTACTTGCCTTTCACCGGCGTTCCCTTTTTCGGGATGAACAATGCAACGGGCGGAGTGATTTTGTGAATCTGCGAAAAATTGCGCTCGTTCAATGCCAGACCCATGCGGCCGCGAGAATCCTGGTAGAGCAATGGCTCGCCAACAGGGACGTCCATGAAAGTTCTTGAATAAGGAAGCGTGAAAGGCTTTTTGTCCAATTGAACGGTGATTTTGTCGCCGAAGGTGTAGCCGAGTTTCTTGAAGTCATCACCCGGAATGTTGGTGATTAGGGAGCCAAACGGATCGTCGAGGGCAATCACCTGGCCTTCAATGCCCTTGTCGGTGACCGTGGCCACTTTGGGGATGAGGCGCACGAGTTGCTGAACTTCCGGGCCGGCGAGCGTGTAATCCCAACCGGCGGCGAGATGCGCACCCGCGGGCGAGAAAATATCGCGGCCGTGGAAGGTGGAAGAGACCGCGTCGCCAATCATCCAGCTAGTGTTGGTAATTTCCCGAGCAGATTCCAAACCATCGCGGTCGATGACCGGAGAAACGAGTCCGTTGTCGGGCAGTACGAAGTATTGGCCCTTCCTGGTTTTCACAATCACGGCTTTGCGGGAGGTGCCTACCCCGGGATCAACGACAACAACAAAGACGGTGCCTGCAGGGTAATAGGGAGTCACTCCGCTTAAGAAGCGCGCGCCTTCTTCGATGGAGAACGGCGTTACCTGATGCGTGATATCCATGATGCGGGCGTCCGGGGTGATTCCGATCATGACGGCCTTGCAGATGGCCACGGCATCGTTCGCAGTGCCGAAGTCGGTCATGAAGACGATGCTGGGTCGTGCAGTGGCATTGCTTACTGCAGTATGGACGTCCTGCTGCGGCTTGGAGCAACCAAAGAGAAAAGTGCCAAGAACCAGCAATGTGTGAAAAACACCAATCCTCGTTATCCGTTTCAACGCGAGCCTCACTTCACTTGGTCTGCCGGCTACCTGATGGAGTTCAGGAACACAGCGAGCGGAAATCCCGGACGGCTATCGATGGGTTCCCGCAAAATTGGACTTCAAATTGTGCGCGCTGGGATGCCGCGCGGAGCTTCACCCCTGTCGTGTTATTTATTATAGGCGATGCCCTGCGGTGAAGGTCAACCTTCGTTTGACCGCGGCAGGAAGATGATTGCCATGAGTACCGGGATTCACTAGAATACCGAGACCTGTTTCGCTGACAGATTTAGATTTAGGTTAAGGGTAACTTCCCGTTCGCCCGCGTGAAGTCCGGCTCCGCCCAATTTTGAATGGAAACCGTAAGGAGGACGCTCATGCGTCGCAGTTTCTTGTGTGCATTGGTATTGGCAGGGATGACGTCGGCGGCCGTTGCCGACCAAGTTACGTTGAAAAATGGAGACCGCCTGAGCGGCAATATTGTAACCGGGGACGGCAAGACGCTGCTGTTGAAGACGGAATTTGCCGGCGACGTGACCATGCAGTGGGACGCAATCGTGGGGATCGAGTCCACGGAACATCTGAACCTGACGCTGAAGGATGGCACGAAGCTTTCCGGCAAGATCACGACAGCGGATGGAAAATTCGTGGTGGCTGGCGCGCCTACAACGGCAGCACCGGCGGCGAAAGACACGATTGTTGCGGTGCGCAACGATGCGGAGCAGAAGGCCTACGACGTGGCGGCCGAGAAGATGGCGCATCCAAAATTTACGTACTTTTGGGGCGGTTTGTTTGATACGGGCTTGGCGCTGACACGAGGAAATTCCTCGACGGCTAGCTTCACGCTTAACGCCAAGGCCGTGCGAGAGACTCCGCGCGACAAACTCACGCTCTATTCCAATTATATTTATGCCAACAATGACACCACGCCGCCTACCAGCACGACCGCCAACCAGTTCCAGGCCGGCGCCCGTGGTGACCTGAATATTGGTCCGCGGATGTTTGTGTTCGCGTTTACGGATTTCGAAACCAACGAGCTGCAACACTTGAATCTTCGCCAGAATTACGGCGGTGGCGTTGGCTACCACGTAATCAAGACGAAGCGCACGGTTTTCGATGTCTTTGGAGGCTTTGATTACGACCGTGACGCGTTCAATAGTTATTCCTACACAAACCCTGCCCCTCCGCCACCGCTGCTGTTTGTTGCGGCGTATAACCAAAACAGCGCGGAAGGTGTGGTAGGCGAAGAATTCGACTCTCATCTTTCCAGTCGCACGATGCTGACGGAGCGCTTTTCGTTCTTCCCGAACCTTAGTCATACCGGCGACTACCGCATCCAGTTTGACACTACACTTGCGGTGCGAATGAAGGCTTGGTTGAGCTGGCAGACCACCTTCAGCGACCGGTATATTAGCTATCCCCCAGTAGGGCTCAAGGGCAACGACGTGGTGCTGTCCACGGGCCTTCGCGTGGCGTGGGGCAAGGCCAAGCTGTGATAACGTTCGTCTAGATTCGACTCTCTCAGGGAGATAAGGAGGCAACACTGATGGGTTTTCTCACTTGGATTCTTGTGGGTCTAATCGCGGGTTGGTTGGCTGGTCAGGTGATGAAGGGCGGCGGGTATGGCGTCCTGGTGGACATCATCCTTGGCATGTTGGGCGGAATTGTGGGTGGCTGGGTGTTTGGCTTGCTCCATCTCTCGCTAGGAGGTGGAGTGATCGGGTCCATTATTGTGGCATTTGTAGGGGCCGTGATCTTGGTATGGATCAGCCGTTTGATCAAAAGGGCCTGAGCAGCAAAAGGTCGGAGAATAAGAGCCGCGCCGGAGCTCAAAAGGGAGCCCGGCGCGGTTCCATTTTGGGTCAAAATCTTGACCTGTACCCTGTACGAAAGGGCAAGTTTTCCACAGGACGACTACAGGATCCCCACCCGCGGATTAGGTAATTCATGGTGTTGTCTAACCTTAGTTAATTCAGTAGATTGCAGGCGATTTGTCGTCCCCGCAAGTACTAGGATACTGGTTTAAAACGCAATTTAGTGCTCCTGTACCATAGGTTTTACTGCTGACCACCTGTCTAATAGGGCAGGTAGAGAATCTAAGTAGGGCAAGTCGAGAAGCTGTCCCGTTCGGGCGGGAGTTCCTAAGGCTTCTCGAGCGAAGACGAGGTTCTTGGGAAAGAGAGTAGATCCAGAAATGGGCATGAAAGACAACCTCCGGAAGTGGATGTGGCTGTTCCTGGTAGTCCTAGCCGCCCTGCAGCTTTATGTCGTCCGCGAACTGCTCGCGGCTTTTGCGATTTTTATCGTCGGATTTGGGGCTATTGCCTTGTGCATTGGAACGCTCTACTTCGTCCATAAATCCTGGGAGGCGGGGGTTCGCTGGGCGATTGCCAGCAAGCATCCGGTGTTTTTCACGGCGCGCCGCAGCGTGGCGATGGTGGAGAATTGGGCAAGGACGGGGATCCGGCGACCAGAGTCGCAGCCTGCCCGTGAGATTGTTTCTGCTTCGTAGGTGTTAGCCAGAGCATGCTGGTTTGGGTCTGCTAGACGGGAAGGGATTCTGATCCAGCATCGAAAGTGAAGGCCAGCCGTCCTGAGAGAGCGGCTGGCCTTTTTCTTGACGCGGAGCGAAGGATTGCCTGGCGATTCTTGAGTAAGAGGCGGTTTAGAAAAAGGCGGCGCCGCCGTCTACGTTGATGGATTGGCCGACCATGGCGCTGGACATGTCTGAGCAGAGGAAGAGGGCGCCTTGGGCGATCTCCATGGCGGTTTGGCCTCGGCCCTGGAGCAGGGAGCTGAGGAAGCCCTTCAGTTGTTCTTCGGGCGTGACACCCAATCTTTCTGCCAGCGTTTTTCCAAGCTGCTTGCTCATTTCCGTTTCGGTGACGGGACCGGGGCAAATGCCGTTGACGCGGACGCCTTGACGCGAAGCTTCGGCGGCCATGACGCGGGTCAGTCCAAGTAGGCCAGCCTTCGCGGCAGCGTAGGCGGAGCCCCAGCCAAAGGCGGACTTGGCGGAGAGGCTAGAAATGTTCAGGATGATGCCGGATTTGCGTGCATACATTCCCGGCAAAACCAGCTTGCTCAAGATAAATGCAGCACGCAAATGCACCGCGAGCACCTTGTCGAATTCTTCGAGCGGGTACTCTTCAACGGGCACGACCGGCCCATAGTGCCCGGCATTGTTTACCAGAATATCGATGCGACCAAATTTTTCGTGTGCGACAGACACCAACCGGGAGCAATCCGCCTCGCGGGTAAGATCTGCTGTAATGTAGGCGGCGATTCCGTTTTCCGAGGCAATTTCCTCCGCTGTGGCGGCCAATTCACTTTCGGTGCGGGCCGACAAAAAGACAGTGGCGCCCTCCTGAGCGAAGAGCTTGGCAATAGCTCGGCCAATGCCGCGACCTGAACCCGTGATTAAGGCAATCTTGTTGGGCAATAGCATGATTCTGAGACGATACCAATTATTGGGTCTGCTCGAGTGAATCGGATCTCAGCAGGCCTCTCTTTCGGTTCGCGTCGAACCTTTCCATGGCCAGCACACACTCGGCTTCACACTTGTCTGCCGTGAAAGGATCTCCGGACTCCAGAGCTCGGACCCACGCTTGCGACATACGGATCACTTCTCCCAACAACCCCAAGAGCCTTTGGTCCATTTCTTCCTGGGTTTCGGTCTTCGTAACAGGAGAGGACTTGAATTCGCCTTGCGCGACAAGTTGTTTGTTCTTGCTGGGGCTCAGGTTCTTGGCACCGGGTTGCATCGACGGCCACCTCCGCGCGAAGGCTACAACACAACCAAGTATGGCGCAACGGTACCACTTGGTCTGCTGATTGCAATGCGCGAGACCCGGAAGTGCCAACCCGACCGGAAGATACCCGCTCAGTTACGACACTTCAGCTTCTCGAGGGGATACGATGTGACAGGGCTCTTCCAAACGAGTACACTTCGTTGACAAAGGCACCCTCAGCCTCTAAACTTACATTTTGTCTTTATAGGGAAAGGTGTGACTGATTGCAATGAGGACGTACGTAGCCAAGGGTGAAGAAGCAGAAGCGCTGAAAGTGGGCGCACAGTGGTTCGTTTTAGATGCGGCAGACAAGGCGCTGGGCCGCGTGGCGACGAAAGCGGCGCGAATCCTGATCGGAAAAGACAAGGCCAGCTTTACGCCTTATTTGGATTCCGGCGATCACGTGGTGGTGATCAACGCCGACAAGATCAAGATGACCGGGAACAAAGTGGAGCAGAAAGTGTATTACTCCCACAGTGGGTACCCCGGCGGTTTGAAGGCGGTGCCGGCGAAGCGCGTTCGTGAGGCGAAGCCGGAGTGGGTAGTTCGCGAAGCGATTGTGGGGATGTTGCCGAAGAACAAGCTGCGCGCGCGCCGCGCGAAGAAGTTGCGCGTATATCGCGATGCGGCCGGTTTGGCGCGCCACGCAGGACAGAAGCCGCAGCACGTTTCGCTTTAAGAGTTTCCCGGCGACGCCGGGTTGGCACGAGAGTTTCCGCACGTTGGCCGTTCCTTTCTAAGTGGTGTCTTAGCAGGGAGCCTTCCGAGCGTGAAGTTCAAGAGAGCAGCGGACTGGTCTCGTCAATTTGTGGGAATTTGAGGAGGATCATTGAGTACTGCGAATACGCCCGCATTGGGCAACAAAACATGGTTTCACGGCACAGGCCGCCGCAAGGAATCGATTGCGCGTGTGTTCTTGCGCGCCGGCAGCGGCAAGTTCACGGTGAACGGCCGGACGACCAAGGAATATTTTCCAAATCATGCGTGGGAGCATGACGCGACGGAGCCACTGAAGTTCACCAGCCTGGTGGACCAGGTGGACGTGGTGTGCACCGCCAAGGGCGGTGGAGTCGGCGGACAATCCGGAGCGGTGCGCATGGGATTGTCGCGGGCGATCAGCCGCTTCAACCCGGAACTGCGGCCAGCGCTGCGCAAGAACGGATTTTTGACGCGCGATTCCCGTATGAAGGAACGCAAGAAGTATGGACAGAAGGGCGCCCGGAAGCGCTTCCAGTTCACCAAGCGGTAAAGAACTGGGTGAGAAAAGTTTGGTGCGGAATTCACTCCGCACGCATGGACTCTGGAGTTTTGGGTCGCTTTAACGGGCGGCTGGAACTCCAAGATCATGGCCGGCAAGAGGCCGGCAAGAAGGCTGCTGCGTGATTCTTCACCGAATCCGAAAAGCAGCTATCTACTAAGGAGGAATAGTGGCAGTAGAAATCACCATGAAGGAGCTGCTGGAGGCCGGCGTGCATTTCGGTCATCAGACGCGCCGTTGGAACCCCAAGATGAAGGAATATATTTTCGGGGAGCGCAACGGCATTCACATCATTGATTTGCAGAAAACACTGAAGATGTTCCGCGAAGCGAGCCGCTTCGTCAGTGAAATCTCCAGTCACGGGCGAACGGTTTTGTTTGTCGGCACCAAGCGTCAGGCACAGGAAGCGATTGCGGAAGAAGCAAAGCGCGCCGGTGCATACTTTGTGAATCACCGGTGGCTGGGTGGCACGCTGACCAATTGGGCGACGCTGCAGAAGTCCATCAAGCGCCTGAAACTGCTGAAGGCCATGACCGAAGACGGCCGAATGGAGCAACTCTCGAAGAAAGAGCGCGCGCGGCTGGACCGCGAAATGAAGCACCTCTTCCAGAATCTCGAGGGCATTGAGAATATGGCGCAGCTGCCGGATGCGCTGTTCGTGATCGATTCGAATGCCGAGGAAATTGCTGTCAAAGAAGCGCGCCGCATGGGCATTCCGGTTGTCAGCGTGGTGGACACCAACTGCGACCCCGACATGGTGGACTGGATTATCCCGGGTAACGATGACGCGCTGCGCGCCATCCGCCTGTTTACCACCAAGATTGCGGATTCGGTCGCTGAAGGCCGCACGATTTACGAGCAGTCTCAGGTGGCCGACCAGAAGGTTGCCGCGGATCAGGCGCAGGAAGCCGGCGTGGACTACGTCGATACCAGTGCCTACGAGCAGTACGAAAAGCAGGAAGGCGACTTCGTCGATGGTTCGGAAGCCTTTATCGAGGCGGCCGAAACCACCGTTCCTCCCGACGAGGAAAAGCGCTAACTTTCGCGCAAGGCTTCAAAGATTCCCCGGCCCGGCGCAGCGATCACGTCTTACGCCGGGCCATTTTTCTAGGATGTATGCAGACGAATTTCACAACACAGAGAGAAAAGGATGAGTACAAGTAAACCAGTCATGGAAATTCCCGCAAAGCTCGTGAAGGAACTCAGAGAGAGAACCAACGCCGGCTTCAGTGATTGCCGCGCCGCGCTCGTGGAAGCCAATGGCGATATCGAAAAGGCTATCGACATCCTGCGCAAGAAGGGCCAGGCCGCCGCAGCCAAGAAGGCCACGCGCGAAGCGTCCGAAGGACTGATCGGCCACTACATTCATGCCGGTGGAAAGATTGGCGTGATTGTCGAAATTAACTGCGAAAGTGATTTCGTGGCGCGCACCGAGGCTTTCCAGCAGCTTTGCCACGACCTGGCCATGCACATTGCCGCCGTCGATCCGCGGTACGTACGGCGCGAGGACGTTACGTCCGAAATGCTGGAGCGCGAGCGCGAGATTTACATGGCGCAGGCGCGTGCTACCGGCAAGCCTGAGCAGGTGATTCAGAAGATCGTGCAGGGGAAGATGGAGAAGTTCTACGAGGAGACTTGCCTGTACGAACAGCACTACATCAAGGACGAGACGCAGACGATCGGCGAGATGATCAACGCGGCGATCGCCAAACTCGGCGAAAATATCACCATTCGCCGCTTCGCACGGTTCAAGGTCGGCGAAGGCAGCGGACCCAGTGCCGCAGGTACGCCGGAGTCCGTGCCCGTTCCTGCACCCGTGAGCGAGTAAATACGTCACAGTTGTTTCGGCTATTGCGCGCCAAACCTAGTAACGCCCCGCCCACCCCGGGGCGTTTTTTTTTTTGCCCGTGATGGGGTGGTCAGTTTCCGATTTCGGCGTCAATCCATCCCGCAGGTGAAAGCGATAGCGTTAGTGATCCAATTGGATCAGGACGGAGCAGACGCCTTTCCGAGTTTTGACTTTGACTCGATCTACGTACTGGCGAATCATGAACGTCGAGAGCGCCGCAATGCCTTGGTCTGTGCCCAATTCTTCGATCGAAGGTGCCGACTCGACAATCTGGATCGGTGTGCCTTCATAATCGATCGTGGCATCCAGCTTTAATTCGTTGAAGGCCAAAGTAACGTCGAGAGCTTTCAATCCCGGATTTAGTACGTACGCGCTATTCGCAACTTCGTTCATAGCATGCTCGGCGCGCATAGCCACCTCGCGCCGCATGCCCCAAGCCGCGCCCTGCTCTTCCATGAAGAAGTGAATAGTGTCAAAAGCGGTGGGACCGGGCTGAACCTGGAATTTGATCTTGCTGGCGATTCCCAGGCGAAACAAAAGGCTAAGCGAAATCACCAGAATGGTCGCAAATGCCACGGAAGAGCTGAACACCGGCCGCAGAAACTCCGGGACCTCTCGATAGAGATCCGGAGAAATGTCGACGCTGAGTCCGAAGATGAAAGAGATTCCGACAGCGAAAATGCGCCGGGCATCCAACATGCGGGAGGTCAACAACTGCAACCCCCCAATCACAATGAAGCACGCGGAATAGATCAGCATGGCGCCGACAACCGGCGCAGGCATGGCTACCAGGACTGCCGCGATCTTGGGGAAGAACGCAAGTGCGATGACGGCCAGACCGGCGGGCAAGGCGATGGACCTGCTGGTGGTACCCGTCGCGAGGGACAAACCGATGCTGCTCGAAACGGTGTTCTGTGCGACGCCTCCGGACAAACCGGAAAAGAAAGTGCCGAATCCACTGGCGAGGAGGCCGCCACTGATGGACTTCATGTCCGTACGCTTCCAATCGGCATCGTTGATTTTTTGGCAGAGGGTTAGATCACCCACGGTTTTGAGATTGGCGGTCACGCACGCGATCAGGAAGGGTACCACTAGGGAAAACCGGAAAGAGAGGCCAGACGTAACCCGATGGGGCAGGCTCACCCATGGCTCACTGAGTTCACGGAGGAATTGATTCCAGGGAAGATTACCGAAGGCAAGGGAAAGCCCATAGCCAAAAATTAGTCCGACCAGCAGCGGCAAGACATGAAGTTTCCCACGGTTCCATACCGTCGCGGCCACCATGGCGACGAGTGTGACCATACCAATGAGAACTGTTCGGAAATGCGGGACTGAACCCGGGCCCACATACCCAACGAAACGAGGGCAGCCGATCGCGATGAGTTGCAGCCCCGACATGCAAACCATGAGCCCGGTCACTTCCGGGGGGAAAAGAATGCGCAGGTGTCTCGTCATGCGGGACAGGATGCCGGTCGTGGCTCCCGCAAAAGCAACCATCCCGAGCAGCAGGGAAAATCCGGCGGTCCTCACGGCGAGAATGGAAGATGGCAAGTAGGTAAGGCTACTGGAGAGAGGGCAAAGGTAACCGCTCCCGAGAATCCCTCGTGTGCCCTGTAGGATCGTCGCAAGGCCAGCTGCGATCATCGACATGCGCATGAGATCCTGGGCCTGAGCCTCGGTGCCGCCCGCAGCGTTCACGATAACGACGATGTACAGCCAACCGACGGACATGAGGAGAACGTGTTGAATCGATGCGCCCAGCCGCACGAGCAGCGGAGGATTGTCGTCCACGTCATAGAGTAACGAGGTCGGCTTTTTGCGCGGATGCGGTGGATCGTCGGAATCCGAACGGCGAACGAGCACGGAAAGGCGCTCAAATACGGAAAGATGAACCAGCTTCGGAAAACCCTCAGAAGCCATATCCTAAAACCCCAGGTGAAAAGGAAAATAGAGCGCGAGACCGGGTCCCTGAAACGCGAGTCAGTATACGCGCACTGTGTATTGCAAGGATGTAAATTTCGAAAAAAACCGCCTGGAAGCGAACGAAGGGAAGCAACGCCGGAAACTGAGCAACTTCCCCCAGTGCGCCGCGACACACGCCATATCCCCCATTGTTTGTTACAATCGGCAGGGTTTCGCCCACAGTAATGGAGAGACATGCCACCCAAATCGAAGGGTCTGACGAAGAGTACGAAGAAAAAACCCGCGTATCACCGGTTGTTGCTGAAATTGTCCGGAGAATCGTTGCAGGGACCGCAAGGTTTCGGTATTGATGGCGAAACGATTTATGAGATCGCCAAGGAATTACGGGATGTGCACAGACTTGGCGTTCAGATTGCCATCATGGTCGGCGGCGGCAATATTTTCCGCGGGGCACGCCAAAAAGGTTTCGAGATTGACCGGGCTACCGGCGATTACATGGGCATGCTGGCCACGGTGCTAAACGCGCTGGCGCTGCAGGACGCGCTTGAAAAAGTGGGTGTTCATACACGCGTGCAAAGCGCCATCGAGATGCACCAGGTTTGCGAGCCGTTCATCCGTCGCCGCGCCACGCGCCATTTGGAAAAAGGCCGTGTCGTCATTTTTGCCGCGGGCACGGGGAATCCTTACTTTTCGACGGACACTGCTGCCGCGCTGCGTGCGATGGAAATCAAGGCGGACGTGATTTTGAAGGCCACGCGAGTGGATGGGATTTATGATGCGGATCCGGAGAAGGTCGACAATGCGAAATTCTTCGCGGAAATTACCTATCGTGAAGTGTTGCACCAGAACCTGCGAGTGATGGATGCCACGGCTATTTCCTTGTGCATGGACAATGGCATGCCCATCGTTATATTCAATATGCACAAGCCCGGCAACATTCGCCGCGCGGTTCTTGGGGAACGCGTGGGCTCAACGGTCCGGCCGGCGTAGGAAAGTGTTGCGGCCGATGTTAGTGAGAATTTCGCCGCGCAAATTTGCTTGAACTTAATCTGATATCCGAATAGTTGCACCAACTTTTGAGGATTAACACGATGACTACGATTGGCAATACAAAAGAAGCGCAAGCAGCCGCAAAGATCCGCATGGAAAAAGCCGTGGATGACTTTCGCAAGGAGCTGGCTTCCGTTCGCACCGGGCGCGCCAATGCCGCCATCCTCGATCAGGTGCGCGTGGATTATCACGGCACGCCTATGCCTGTGAACCAGCTCGGCAGCGTGACGATTCCCGATGCCAACATGCTGGTTATTTCTCCCTGGGATCCCAGTGCGGTTGCGTTGATTGACAAAGCCATCCGCGCGTCGGACCTGGGATTGAATCCCACGAATGACGGCAAAGTCGTGCGCATTCCGATTCCTTCACCGACCGAAGAGCGCCGCAGGGACCTGGTCAAGCACATTCACAAGGCGCTCGAAAATCACCGCACCGCCATCCGCAACATCCGCCGCGACCTGAAGGAAGCTATCGATAAACTGGAGAAGGAAAAAAAGATCAGCCAGGATGAACAGAAGCGGGCGCTCGAAGAGCTCGACAAGCTGTCGCAGTCCGAGACCAAGAAGGTTGAGGAACTTTCCGCGACTAAAGAACGAGAAGTGATGGAAATTCGCTGAGC
>Ga0074046_10001079_pt1 | contig 25193 bp, 24 predicted proteins | sample BogForMeECP23OM3_FD_94441 | JGI IMG/M metagenome (GOLD analysis project Ga0074046, IMG submission 94441) | Bog forest soil microbial communities from Calvert Island, British Columbia, Canada - Bog Forest MetaG ECP23OM3 | ecosystem: Environmental > Terrestrial > Soil > Wetlands ...
CTTACTAATGGCCGGAAACAATCCGGGGCCTGAGATCATCGACGCCACCGGCAAAACCCTGCTCCCCGGCCTCTGGGACATGCACGCCCACGTCGGCGATAACGACGGCCTCCTCAATCTGGCTGCCGGAGTCACCACCGTCCGCGACCTCGCCAACGATACCGACTCGCTCCTCGCCCGCCGCCAGCGCATCATCGACGGAAAAGAAATCGGCACCCGCATCGTCCTGGCCGGAATCATCGACAGCCCCGACGCCTACCACGGACCCACCAAAGTCCTGGTCTCAACCGAAGCCGAAGCTCGCACCGCCGTCGACAACTACAAACGCCTCGGCTACGTGCAGATCAAAATCTACAGCTCGGTCAAGCCTGAACTCGTGCCCGCCATCATCGACGAAGCCCACAAGAACGGTATGCGAGTAAGCGGACACATTCCCGCCCAAATGATCGCCGCGCGGTGTGTAGAGCTAGGCTACGACGAGATCCAGCACATGAATTTTCTGATCCTGAATTTCTTTCCTGAAGTCAAAAACACAAACACCATCGCGCGCCTGATCGAACCCGCCAAGCTCGGAGCCGGCCTCGACCTCACTTCGCCCCAGGTCCAGTCCTTCATCAAGCTGCTGCAGGATCACCACACCAAGCTCGATCTCACGCTCAGCATTTTCGAAGATCAATACCTGAACCGCGCCGGCCACATCCCCGTTGGCTTCCAACCCGTCGCCAGCCGCCTGCCCACGCAGGTTCGCCGCGGCCTGCTCTCGCAAGGCCTGACTCCTCCCGCCGGCATGGACGAAACCTACCGAACATCTTTCGCCAAGATGATGGAGTTCGCCGGCCTGCTTTATCGTTCCGGAATCCCCATCGAAGCCGGCACCGACTCCATGGCCGGATTCGCGCTCCATCGCGAACTCGAACTCGACGTCCAAGCGGGCATTCCCCCCAACCAGGTTCTGCAGAATGCCACGCTCAACGCCGCCCGAATCATGAGCATGGATAAAGATTTAGGCTCCATCGCTCCCGGCAAACTAGCCGATCTAGTCCTCGTAGACGGCAATCCCACCGTCAACATCAGCGATATCCGAAAAACCGCCCTCGTAGTGAAAGACGGAGTCCTCTATAACCCCGCCGAACTTTATTCCGAACTAGGTGTGAAGCCATAAGCCATTCGCGGAAAAATTCGCAATCGGGAAAACCACCTCCGTCTGACACGTCCCCTTCGTAACTCCACAGCTGTGATGCACGCCCTAGACTCGATTAATCTCAATGCCGATGATCAATAGAGGGGCCATGCAGGCAGCACCTCCGAGCCCCGGAGCCGACCCATGAATTCGCCCGATACGCAGCCCGCTACTCCCGTTCTGTTCGAACGCGATCGCCGCCTCCATCCTCGCTACACCGTCCAGGTCCAAATCGAAATCCACGAGGAAGGCAGCGACATTCCCATGCGTCTCGAAACCATTGACCTCAGTCGCGGCGGTTGCTACATCCAGCTGATCATGACCCTGCCACTCGGCGCGCGCGTGCAAGCCACTCTCTGGCTCAACGACCACCCCCTAGTCATCCGAGGACGCGTCGTCACCCGCCACCCGCAATTCGGCAACGGCATCATGTTCCTGGATTTCGAAGATGACGGAGAACAAGTCCTGGCCCGATACTTGGAAGGCCTCACTACCTAGAGTCCTGTCCCGTAAATTCGCAGCATAAATCTACCCTGTCACCCTGAGCGGAGCAACGCCAAGCGCGAAGCGATTGGCCTTGCGGAGTCGAAGGGCCCCTACTCCCTCCCCTGCCGCTCGACATCTAACTTCACAACCCTGTCGTGCTCTTCGCCCACGCGCCTCCCCATACGCACGATCGGCAGCGTCAAGCCATTCTCCATCGGCGCTTCCACGGCCTCCAACTCCACATACCCCTTCGCCCGATAAAAAGGAACCCCCGTCAACGTCGCTCCCATCTCCAGCCGCCGAAACCCTGCCGCCCAAGCTGCCGTCTCACAAGCCTCCAGAATCATCCCGCCAATCCCACGCCGCGCCCAAGCCGGATGAACAAAAAATGCCCGGATCTTAGCCGCATCCACCGCCGGATCCAGCAGCGAATCCTCGCGCTGAGAGAACTGATCGCCGCCAAACAAAGTCTTCCGCCGGCTCCACCCGCCGCAACCGACCAGCAGCGCCGCGTCCTCAGGTTCTTCTCCTGAAAATTCCGTCGCCTCTGCCGCAAAATAAGTTCCGTCCGAAATCAGTTGCGTATCGACGCCATACACCGTCCGCAGCGCGCTCTCCAATTGCGCCGCCGAATAATCCCCCGCCTGCAACCCCCGCACCGAAGCTTCAATCAATTCCCGAAGCAACGGAATGTCGCGAGTCTCCGCCAACCGAATGCGAATCTTCATAGCCATTAAAAAATTTGTCATCCTGAGCGGGTGAGTGGTTTTTTATATCATGCTGATTTTTCGGAAGATAATTAGGCTATTTTGGGCTGTGTAGGAACTGTGCAGGCAACTTACGGGCCCTCTTCAAGTTGATAGTGCAACAAGGTCGTAAAAGCTCAAGGAATTGGGTAAAGCAGCTCCAGTGGCTTAAGCCACTGGAGGTGCTTTATGGCAGGATACAGACGCCTGGGCATGGATGACCGGGTACAAATTCAGGTTCTCACGAAGCGGGGCATCTCGGATGCGGAGATCGCCCGCGATTAGTCCCCTAAGAAGTTCTGGCTGTCACAATCCGCAGAGGAGTCTCTTCAGCATCCGCAAAGTGTTTCACCAGTATCCGTTGAAACTCGAGAGCGGCTCGCTCGCGTGTGCCAAGATACCTTCCGCGAAAGAAGGCGATCCTGATGGATAGATTGAAATTCGGATGCTCAATAATGCTGAGTTGAGAGCGTAGAAAGTGTGTCTGTAGAAATCTGGCTTGCACCATGCCCACGCCGACATTGCCAGCAATGAGCGAGAGTTGTAAATCAGGATTGTGCAGCTCGGCGGCAATCATGAGTGAAGCACCCAACCTTTCAACCCGACTCTTTATCTCTTCTCGCACCAAACATCCGGCTGGATTCAGGACCCAATTCCGCCGATAAAATTCTAAGGACCTCGAAGGTCTTCGCTGGGCCGAAGTTCGCGCTTGCACGAGTTGCATGGCTTCCTGCGAGAGCGTTACTCCCGTCAGGTCGTGCGGCAGGGCCGTTTCTATGGGTAGGACGATAAGCGCCCCATCCAGTTCGCCAAGTCGCAAACGTGCCAATAACTGGCTACTTATGTCGTTACAGATATTGGGTTGAAGAAGAGGAAACTGCTTGCCCAGTTCAATAATGACTTTAGATATTTCTGGCCGCGCCAGAGCGTGGGAGAGACCCAGGCGAAAGGGTCCGACCGGAGTTGTCCCGGACTTGGGAGCCTTCAGATCGCTCAAAGACAAAAGAATAGCGCGGCTTTTCTCTAAAACCTCGAATCCCGCTTGGGTCAGCTTCGTAGGCTTGAAGTGCCGGTCAAGGAGGACGACATCAAGTTCAACCTCCAGGCGTTGAATCCTTCGAGTCAACGCTGAGGGGGTAAGGCGAAGATCGCTGGCGGCCCGCTCCATCGAGCCGGTCTCAGCTACCGCGACAAGAGCTTCGAGTTCAGCAAACAAGTTTAGGCCTCGCTGCAATCAGGATGAACCGAATGTTGTGTAACACGCAAGTTAAATGTGAATATTATGAACTGGACGCAACTACGTTTCCGGCCTACATTTGATATTGCCGAGTGAAAGCAAACTTGCCGGTGCCATCAGGGCTGAGCAGCTCCGTCCATGCCTGACGAAATGGGGAGACAAAGACACAATGTCATCGAGCAAAGCAATACTGTCCGCCGATACTGCGAGAGAGCCTATCGCACCCTGGTGGCATACCACGCTGGTGCTGCTGCCGCTAGCTGCAATGTCCGTCGCAAGCTGGTACCAGCACGGATTGCCAAACGCACATCTGCCAGGCATGAGTTCCCGGCTCTCAGGCTACTTAACAGTCCTCACGACAGAGTGGTTTCAAGTGCTTCTGATCTGGCTCGCACTTAGACACCGCGGACTCTCGATAGGCAGTTTAGTTTCAGGCCGTTGGCAGACACTCGGCAGTTTCTTCAAAGATTTGGGAATTTCAATCGGATTTCTTGTGGTAGCAGTTCCGCTGGTAGGGCTTTTGATGCATTTTGTCAGGGGCAACGCCGATAGCAACATGGCCAATTTCACGCCCAAGACCCTATCCGAGCTTGCTGTATTCCTGGTTCTTGCAACGACGGGCGGCGGCTTTTGTGAAGAGTTCATCTTCCGTGGATACTTTACGGAACAATTCAGCGCGTGGACTGGCAACCGTATGTTCGCTCTCATCCTTCAAGGGGTGGTTTTTGGCCTCGGCCACGGGTACTACGGCAAGGCGATGGTTGTCGTCATGGTCGAGGGCTACCTCCTGGGATTGCTTGCCTATTGGCGCAAGAGCCTGCGTCCAGGAATGCTGGCCCACGGACTGCAGGATTCCATCGGCGGCGCAGTCGCGTTTTTCTCATGAAGATGGCTGAGAGTTCGTTCTGGTCGGCAAACAAAAGTAACCGAAAGCTTCCCATCGCTCTTTGGGTTCATAGCCCAAAGAGCGTTTGTGTTTTCTCCTACCTGCCCCGGAATAACTGGCTGATTTTGGCCCAACCGCTAGGTCCGAGTGTCAAGGCTGCCGAAGGCACCGCGTAGCGGCTGCGGCATTGACACACGGACAGGCTGGGCTACGCTCCTACTATCCGGGGCAGGTAGGGTTACAGGCTATGTCCCATGCCGTAGCTGTGTTCTATGACAGGTGCGATCTCCGGCTGCGGTGTCGTGATGGCTTGCTCTGGCTTCATCGCTGGCATATGGGCGCTCTCGTGGGATACGTCATGCCCTAATGCTACCGGCAGCTTCTCGCGGTCGTTGGTGTAGACCTGCGCGTCCTCCGCGCCGCGCGAGACGGCGACATAAGCCATGCGGCTGTTGAGCAGGTCTTTCGCGGCCAGCTCGGTATCGACGTGGATCAATACACGCTCGGCAGTCTGTCCCTGGCTGGAATGACTCGTCACCGCATAACCGTGATCGAGATGCGGATGCTCGCGTGGATCGAGTTGCACGTCACGGCCTCCGTCCAGCTTTAAGCGCATCTGCCCGTCCTGGCCGATGGCTTCGACCGTTCCTAATTCGCGGTTGGCAATCTTCAAGTCATTGGCTGGCGCGGTGAACTGTATGCGGTCGCCCACGGCGAAGCTGCGCGGTTCTTCCCGGTACACAGATACGCCCTGCTGACGGCGTGGATCGTAGGTCATCTCTGAGCCATTGGCCCGCACGACTGTCAACAGGTTTTTCTCCGCATCAACACTCTTGACCCGCGCGTATTCGCCACGCTCCATGCCAGTCTCTTTCGATGCGCGGGCGTAGCGCACTACATCGTTGAACTCATACCGCGCGGCCCATGTGCGCTCCGGCCCGGTAAGGTCTTGGCGCGGCACAAGCGCCGCAATGGAATGCTCGTCTTTACTGACTGAGCCGCGCTCCTGCATCTCGGCACGAATTGCCAAGTTGATCTCCACGCGGGAGCGGTTGTCAGGGGAGACCACCAGCGTACCGTCTGGTGACTTCGCATATTCCTTTGCTATTGCGGTGATGCGATTCTCACGCTCTGCAATCTCATGGACGCGGCCCTGCCGCTCCAAGCCCTGCACGGCCTCGCGCACCTCACCACGCGCAAGCTGTTCGACCACCTGTTTCAGTTCCGGGTTTTTCTGACGGATAATCTCTTCAAGTTTGACTGTCTTCATGCCCGCATCCTGAAGCTGCGCGAAGGGACGCCCGGCCTCGACCGCCTCATGCTGCCTCCGGTCGCCTACCAGCAACACGCGGTCATTCGGATGCAGGCGATGCACAAACTCGTGCATCTGTCTGGTGGAGGCGAGCGAGGATTCATCGAGCACATACAGGCGGCGCTCTCCGGTGTCCGGCTTCTCACCGCGCGCAAGATGCTTTTGCAGTGTCGATGTTTCCATGCCTGCGTCGGCCAGCTTTTGCGCCGCGCGGGACGTGGGCGCGAAGCCTTCGACCTTGTACCCTTGCACCTCCGCGCCTTCACGGATGACGGCCAGCGCCGTTGTCTTGCCCGCACCGGCAACGCCATCCAATCCCACCATCTTTTCGCGGGAGAGAAACACTTGGTCAACGGCTTGACGTTGCGAGGTATTCAGCTCCGGGTGGCGGTCTTCCGTCGCAATCCGAATCTGCGGAGAAACCAGCATCGGGTCACTCATCCCGCGCTGATTGCCTTCGTGCATCCGTGTGACGATTTCACGTTCCATGCGAAGCATTGCGGCGGTGGTGTACTGCTGTTCTGTTCCGGCATGACCGACGGTGCGGAACTCTCCCCGCGCGGCCCGCTGCGCGAACTCGTGCCGGATGTGGGCATACGTTGTTTCTCCCATGCCGCGATTAAGCGCCGCTTCCAAAATGTTGCGCCGGTCCAGCACAGCGGAACGCTCGAAGAGATGATCGCGGGCATAGGTAACGGCCTGCTGCGCGATGCGGTCGGGTTCGTAAACATGGCGCTGTTCATGCGCCCGTGCTTCGGCCACGATCCGGTCGGCTTGGTGTCCGTATTGCGCGGCCAGCTCGCGGTGCCGCGTTAATACCTGTTCTGGCGATAACAGTTCTTTGCTGTCCCGCGTTCGGTGGGCCGCGACCTGCGCGGCTCCCGCTCCGTCTATGCCCATCTCGCGGAGATGGTCTTTGATCTGCTCCCGGCGCGGGCTGCTGGCCTCCAGATACTCTTTCGTATAGCCCTTGATCTCCGGCTGTCCATGCTTGCCGCGCTCCAGTTCGTAGCCCAAGCCCTGCAATCGCATCGACAGCTCGGAACGGTAAACGCTGGTGACATAGCGTTGCGAAGCGAATAGCTCCTGCGGCTGTAAAGCGCGAGTTTGTCCGTTGTCGCGTTCGGTGACGTTGAAGATCACAGCATGGGTGTGGAGCTGCGGCGCGGCGTAGCCGTCCACAGGCCGCGCGGTATCGTGCTCGAAGGTTGCCGCAACGACTTTGCCCGTTGTCTCCGGAGCGTGGACGTTGCCGATCCGCGCCTGCGTGTACCGCTCCAACTCCCCCAGGGCGACACGCACACTCTCCCGATGCGCCTCTCGCACGCGCTCATCGCCGCCCACAAGGGCGGTGAGAGAGACTGACTTCGGCGCGGAGAACGTAGCATCCCAACCGGCGCGATGTTCTACACTCGTTACTTCCTTGCCGAATTTTCCCTCATAGGTTTTTGAAACCTGATGGCGAACAAGCTGCGCTTCCGTGTGCGGGTGCTGCCCTTCGGTCAGACGCGCGAAGTGTTCATTGCCAACTGGACCCGATAAACCCCACTGCTCGGCCAGCTTGCCTTGCCACTCGCTATGCCCTTGCTGGTCACGGCTCCAATAATTCTGTCGCTCCGACGCAAACTCCCGCTCATGGTACATCCGCACCTGAGAAGCTGAGAGCGGTTTGGAGATCGTCAGCATGGGGCGACTCAATAATTGCGCGGCAGTCTCGTACCTGCCTATGAGAATCGTAGGCTCACTCTTAGGCAAGAGGAAAAATTCAATCGTCTAGCAGGCCACGCGAATAAAGCCCTTCGTAAGTTGCAATGTCATTTGCGCGGTCGGGTGCCACAGCGCGAAATATTTCTGCTGCAAAGGCAAACGGAGCAAGACCGTTCGCTGTGATTACACTTCTGTCTCTCACGGCAGGCGCTTTTACGTAAAAATCATGACCACAATATGCGGGTACATATTTGGCGATAAATCCATCTCCGTTACTTGTATGTCGATGATCGTTGAGCAGCCCCGCATGTGCCAGGGACAGTGTCGCAGCGCAAATCGCAGCAATCGGACGTGCCGCTTGATGGACGGTTTCTATGAGGGCTGTAATCCCCTTGATCTCTCCTCCCATCCACATATCACCACCTGGAAGGATGAGGATGCCTGCCAACTCGGGCCGGACTTCTTCCAAAGACAAATCGGGTGTCACCTTTAATCCACCCATGCTCACAATGGGATTGGTCGAGAGAGAGAAGGTCTTAACAGAAAACCCGAATGTTCGCCGCAGCTCAGCCAAGGCGGATGCGGGTTCCCAATCTGCAAAACCATCGAAGACAAAAACGTACGCTGTGCGGTTTGCCATCAGTCGATTCCTTTGCTCTCATCCCATACAAACGCCTCTTTGGGTTTGTCCGTGGGTTGGTCAGCGGGCGCATCGAAAAGTGGAAGCGCGGCCGGGGCCGCTGTCGGCGTCTTGGGTTGCTCTGCGCGAGCCGTCGTCGCCTGCGTCGGCGGTGACGGCCTGAGCGCAACCTTCTGCATTTTACGCTCGATGAACTCCGGTTGTTTGCTGCGCTTTTTCGCTAACTGGAAGTGGACCGGCACAACCTTATTCTCAAGCTTGATGAAGCCGTGCAACGGTTCGAGGCCGGAGATTTCCGAAGCCATGACTAACGGCTTGGTCGCAATCTCCATCGCATACGATTTCCTGCTGTCGAACAGCCTCATACTGCGCGACTCCTTCAACCGCTCCACTTCAATTTCCCCGATAGCATCGGAAATCCACTTGGCGGCGCGTGGCTCGGTGGTCTTGAAAAATAGCTTGGTTGCAGGCTGCGAAAGCATGGCCTCGGCGTCCTGGCCGTAGCGTTTTTCAAGCTGGCTGCGGCCCTGAAAGCCCACCACAACGGGATTGCCGTACTTGCGGTTTTCCGTGACGGCGGTGTGGAGTTGCGGCAGTTTGTTGAGGCTCGCCAGCTCGTCCAAAACAAACCATACCGGTTTTGCCGTCTGATCTTCGCAGTAGCCCATCATGCGCAGGATGAATAAATCGAGCCACACGGAATGAAGCGGCAGAATCTTCGCGCGGTAGGCGGGAGCGGAAGTCAGAAACACCCAACGCTTCCGGCTCGCGCGCCACTCCGCCGTCGCAAAGGTCGGCCTCGTATGCTCCCACTCCGGCAACAATTCCAGACAGTCGGCCACCATGTTTAAGCTCGCCAGCACACCCGCCCGCTGTGCTGGTGCTCCCGCATCGAGCAAGGCAGCCAATGGCGTTCCCTTCACCGCAAACTCGATTTGTGAGGGGTCGGCCATCATCCTCAGAACGTCCCTGGGCTGCGGCCTCCGCTTGAGCAAGTGGGCCAGTATGCGGCGCGGCCCATCGGTGAAAAACTCTTTCTCGTACTCCCTTTCCGGCAGAAACGCGGCGGCAATGGTCGTCGCCGTTTCGTCGCGGTCGATCTCATCGCCTAGCCCCCAATACGGGCAACGCTGGTCCAGCGGATTGAGAATCAAATCCCCACGCGTGGGCGAGTAAAACTCGCTCACAAAGTCCATTGCCGGGTCGTAAACGATGGCGCTCTCTCCGCGCTCCCGAACCTGACGGAGAAGCTGCCGGATGGCGTTCGACTTGCCTGAACCTGTGTCGCCCATCATCAGAATGTGGCTTGCTTCAAGTCGCTTCGGGATGCGATAGCTTGGGCCAAAGGGAAGCCACCGCAAAAGGCGATTCTCGAAATGCAAGCGAAACCGTATGCCGTCTGTTTTTGTGCCACGCCACCGCAAAGCTGATGCCAACTCCGGGCCTTTGGTCCTCCGTCCGTGGCGTTCTTCTTGTTGTCGCCGTCGCCCAAAAATCTGCTTCCTCTGGAGCCAGAGCACATAGAGCAGCATCAACACGGCAAGGCTATTGAGCATCGGCCGTCCAAACAACCACCAGACACTCACACCGTCATAAACGTACTCCCGCAATCCTTTGGCGAGACCGTCTGAAAACACTTTCTCCGGGGCGCTGTAGGCTACTCCACGCCAGCCCTCCTCGATAGCTTTGGGCGAGAGGCGGACGGGCAGTTTTGGGTCCGGCCCGGACACCACATCCTCGGCGGAAGCGGGAACCGCCTTCCGCTTGGGTGCGGTCTTCATCACCCATCGAATCGTCATTTCGCTGTGCGGCATCCCCGCCCCAACAGAGCTGGCGGCATAGGTCGTGAGGTAGACCTTTTGCAACGGCGTGAGTGTCCAGTAGAGCCATGCCGAAGCCGGGAAGATGAGCACCAGCGGCCCGACCGCAAGCCAGAAAAGGAACCAGAACAGCCGCCCCGTCCGGCTTGGGAAACGCATGGGGCGGCTCACTGCTTGCCCCCGTCCGGTCCCCCCTGGGACAGAAACTCCGCAAGCAATTTGCGGGCGTCGGCCAGTTTCCTAGTGTTGGCTTGGTCACGGATTTTGAGCACGGAATCGGGTAGCAGGTGCTTGCCTTCCGCGTTCGCCTGAGCCGTCGCGTGAAAGAGATTCAGGAGCATGTAGCGCAGTGCCGACACCTCGGCCAGTACCAACTCGGTAGGGTCTGCCGGACGTTGCCGCGCGGCTTTCAGGGCCAGTTCGCGCAACCACTCAGCCACGGTTTTCCCTGCGCCTTCGGCGGCGGTTTCTACCTCCGTCAACTCTTCCGGCGTGACTCTGGTTGCAATGGTTTTGGCACGGAGAACCGGACGCGCTTCACTGGTTGGTGAGGCTGGAGACTGCAACGGAGCCGGGATGCGGGGAGTGCTCATAGGGAAACCCGCCTCGAAAATAGCTTGCACCTTGCGATTTTGCCCGTCAAGCGCCCGAATGATGGAAGCCCTTGTCTATCAGCGCGTTTACACATTGGGCGCTGTAAGGCGCTCTGCGCGTTTACGCACGTAAACGCATTGTCGCCACGCCGGATACACGCATTACCAAACTGCTGATTCAAAGTGCGTTCACGTCGCCCGCCTAAGATTTCAAGCCGGTTTACCGGCAGCATCCCATTTGGGGGTGACGTGTCGCTCCTCCTTCCGCTGCGCCGGCAGCGCGGTTTTTGGGGATGCTTGACTGGCACGGCTCCCCCGTTATGCAAAGCTCATTTGGAACTCGTCAGAACGGCAAAGTTCGCCAGCCGCTACCCGATGAGATAGCGCACGGCCCCGTCAAGCTCAAGTGATTGACAGCCGAAGAAGGCTATTGCCTATCGGTTGATTGAAGCTGGTTCTCCAATGTGAGATCCATTGTGCCTCCCTCGGTATGGGATGTCTTAAATCTGTTTAGCCGCGATGTGGACATAAATCTTATCCGGCTTCGGTGCGCACAACATGATGATGCCGCCAGAGTCGCAAAAAAGGACCCAGGCAGCATCATCCGCGCCGGAGGCGCGTGGCGCTGTTTACCAACCAGTAGTTGACGGGCGGACGGTGATCCGCCCCCGACGATTCGTTGCCCAACCGAGCTATAGGCGATATCGTGAGTAAACATGCGTTTATGAACTTGGATATGTGCCCAGAAAAAGCAGAACGATATCGATGGTATCGCAGACCCCATGGGCCACAATCGGAATGGCAAGGTTCCTGCGAAAGACGAGATAGATCACTCCCAAAATCAGGCCATCTGACCCTTCTTCGACGATGCCCGTTAAGCCTTGCTGGTGGTGAGCTAGACCGAAGAGAACGCTAGTCAGGATTAGACTCAGAACCCATGCGGTACGCGAGCCTTTGCCTAGATCGGCCATCCGATTCATCAGGTAACCACGATAGAAAAGCTCCTCGCCAAATGCTGCGATCACCCAAGTGAGACCGATGATCAGTAGGGCGTACTTCAGATTTCCGTGAACCTCGGGAAAGCTTGATAGGTCGGGCGGCCTTCCCAGCAGCCGCGTGAGCAGTCGCTGCTTGCCAAACAGATCGAAAAGCTCTAATGCTACACCACAGGCGAATCCATACAACAGTGTCCGTGTCCACGTCTGATACCTCGTAAACCCAATCTGTCTCCATTGGGCCCCACGAAGACGAAGCGAAACCCATGCAAGGAGCAACAGATATGGTATCGCGCTAACCTTCAAGATGTGATGCTGGCGTGCAACGTAGATGCCGACAGCGAGAAAGAGCTCTACGGGGATGAGCCATTTGCTATCACGCCAAGAAGAGCCACGTCGCTCCACCGATTCGTTTTCCATTCGGACGCTCCATTCTGCTTGGCCGCTAGCGCACCTTGTACTCAGCCGACCGGGGATGGTATCAGCATTGTGGCCGAACCACCGACCGGGAATAATGCAGCAGCTCATCTATACGTGAGCGATAGGTTCGGCTCACACGCAAGGTTTTGCCGTCTCGCAGCGTTAGAACTGCGTCTCGATTTGCCGATGGATCTATCCGTGCAACGCGCTCCACCTGGACGATCGTCGAGCGGTGAATCCGTACGAACTGCGTCGGGTCGAGGCGAGCCTCCAGCGACGTGAGAGGTTCACGGACTAAGTGGGTTTTACCGCCAACATGCAATCCAGCGTAGTCACTCAACCCCTCAATCCAATCCACATCACCGACCTGAACGAAGGTAAACTCATTACCTCGGCGCACCGGAAACCGCTTGATCAGACCCCGACTGTCCTCTCTGTCCGGAGACGTTAGAAGTCCGTAAAGCCGCTCGAAGTTTGCCTCCTGCCGGTGAAGAGCTAACATGCGCCGTGCACGTTCGATACAAGCCCCGAATCGCGCGTCGTCGATTGGCTTAAGGAGATAGTCGAGCGCTTCAACATTGAACGCATCCAAGGCGTATTCCTCATGCGCTGTGAGAAACACTATGCACCGGGCTTGCTCTCTAGGCAACTGTCTCAGGAGATCTAATCCGGAAATACCGGGCATTTCGACGTCGACAAAAATCAGATCAGGCGAGACCTGCGGAATCTTCGCGCGCGCCTCCTCGCCGGTACTGCACTCCCCAACAACAAGTATGTCGGAATAAGCACTCAAGCGTGTAGTGATGCCAACTCTAGCTAGCGGCTCATCATCAACAACCAGAACGCGAATGTTCATTGTCCGGCCCCTTGAGAAACTATAGATGACGCCGTGGCCAGCGGAAATTGAATCGAGACTAAGAACCGATTGTTCTGCGCAGTGGTGGTCGTAACGCTTCCTTGTTCTCCGTAGAGTTTTTCTAGTCGCGTCTTGGTATTCGCCAGGCCAAGCCCGTTTCCTTTGTCACCCGACTGCAGCAGGGCTTCCGTGTGGTCATTTTCGATATCGATTCGAAGCCGTCCTTCGCTTGCCGAAGCTCTGATTGCGACCTCTCCACCATTCGGACAACGTGCGATGCCATGACGGATCGCATTCTCTACAATCGGTTGCAAGAGAAACCTGGGGACCTGTGCCTCATAAGCTTCTGCGCTCACGCTCAGCGAGACAGCAAGACGAGGTCCGAAGCGAACCTGTTCAATGGAAAGATATTCCTCTGTGACGGCCAGCTCTTCTCGAAGAGTCACAACATGAGCCTCTGGGAAGCTGAGGGTATTCCGCAGTAGTGCGGCTAGCTTTGCGATCATCTCGGTAGCCCGTTCGGGCTGCTTGCTTACGACGAGCGACGAGACGGCATTTAGAGTGTTAAACAGAAAATGAGGCTGCATTTGATAACGGAGCGCCTGAAGTTGAGCCTCACGCGCCGTCGCTTCCGACTCCAACAACCTCTCCCTCTGCTCCTCGACGGTACCGTAATGCTTGATCCCGAAGTAAAGTGCGCTCCATGCGATGAGAATGATCGCAGCTTCGAATGCTTGGGCGGCGACCAAACTCCAACTGAGGTGTGTCTGGGGCTCAACCAAGTGGAGCGCAGTCAGAGCCGAGACAACAGTGCACAGAACGCCCAGAATGTATGAGAATCCCACTGATAGAAAAAGGGCAGAAGCTAACGCGGTAGAACGGCGCCAGAGGAGATGACAACAGGCATACAGAACGAAGCTGGCCACAAAGGTTGAACAGAGGAGAGCGACCTGGTAATCCACCTGTTCCCGCATGTGACGAAATGGGATGTAAGAGACGGCTGTTGCCAATCCATAAAGCGTCCATCCTCCGATCTGGAGGGGCCAAAAAGAAGGAGTACGGCGCTGTGGGGTAATCTGGGGCACGCATCCATTCTAACGATCGAGCTCTTCCGCTGAAACCGACTGGGCGCATGAGATGCACGACTCATCGCAGAATCGCGGAAGTCTGCCACCTTTGACTTCCGTCCCGGTCGAATCGAAGTTACGTTTATCGCTGAAATTCAGGTGGAAGGTGGCGGAATGAGTGTACACCGACCTTCAGCAAGCCAAGAAATGGGTCTCAAGGTTGTTGAGGATTTGCACCTATGCAATCGAGAAGAAGGCAGGCTCTGTTAGCAATCGCCATTGGCGGTCTGGTTGCGGGAACACTCGACCTTGCCCAAGCCTGCATACTTTTTGGCCCGACAGTTCCCCTCGCCGTTGCTGGAGGTCTCCTTGGGTCTCAAGCCTTTCGTGGCGGCGCAGCTATCTATATCCTGGGCATCCTCCTGCACTTCCTGATCGCTTGCACAGCCGCCGCTGTTTATTATGGAGCAAGTCGCAGACTGCAATTCCTGGCTCAGCACGCATTGGTATGCGGATTATTCTTTGGCATCGCGGTTGATCTGACAATGAGTCTTATCGTGTTGCCGCTCTCAGCTCTGCATGCCACGGGACCTTACCAATACCGGGGGTTGGTGCAAGGGCTTCTTGTCCATATGGTTCTGGTCGGCTTGCCAATCTCTTTCAGTGTCCGTCGGTTCGGACAATAGCCGGAATCTCCTTTTTGGGGACCGATTTGCCTCAATTGTACCGCTCCGAGTGGAATCGCAACGCCAAAGTTGCATTTGCAGTCGAAAAACCGAGCGATTCCGTGCCGTCCTAGTCTCGCCCAGGTTATCGATGTCGTTCCTCGCCAATTTCTCCGACACCTCTCCCTCCTTCTCTTCCTGTCATTGGGATTATGCTCAACGCCGCCAGCCGATCAGTTTGCCGGCAGCGGCAACAACGCGATCCTGCGTAACATCGCTGCAAACCGTGTGCGCGTCAAATGTCCTTCCGCCAGCATCATCCAGTAGTACCGCGCATGCTTCACCAGCCGCCCGCCCGTCTTCACCAACCTCTGTTGCAGGCTGGTCAGAGACCAGTCTTCGATCCCGGCTGGTAGGGTCAGCCGCCGCCACAGGTTGCCCAGGTTGTAGGCCAAAATGCTGAGCCATAACCGGACCTCATTGCTCCGGAACCGATGGCAACTCAGCCGCGTCATCTTTACCGCCTGCTTGCCCTCCTTGATCCATTGCTCTGCCTTGCCGCGCTGGTTGTAGAAGTGGACGACCTTCCGGTTCGCGAGCTGTGTGTTGGTCACGATGAAGCCCAGCCGGGGGAACAATTCCCCGGCATGATGCTCAATTTTTGCCACTACCCGCCGCGCCGTCGTCCAACTGGCCGCCCGATATAGAAAACCCTTGTACCACACAACGGGCTTATGTCCCGGACGGCCTACTGGCCGAATGAGCAACTCTGCAATGTCCCGCAACAGACAGTCATTGGCCGGAATCCGAATCGTGTACTTCGCACCACGTTCTTCCAATGCTTCGTAGATGTCAGGCTTGGCAAAGGCCGCGTCAGCCCGGAACCAGACCTCCTTGCCCAGTTTCTGCAACCGCTCGACCTCCGGCATCAGGAGTTGCTTCCATTCGTCGGCGCTGTGAACATTACCCGGCCGCAGTTTCGCGGCCACGCAATCGCCTTCAGCATTGAACAACAGCAGCGGGTGATAGCAGGTGGACGCATAAAAGCATCCGGCCACTGCTCAGAGATGAGCATGGCCGTAGACCGCCGGAGCGATATTCACTGCAACGGCTGCGGGGAAGCCGCTGACAGCGGCATCCCCGGCGTTTTCGGTTGTCTCGTTCACTTCCTCAAACGTGCTGCCGAGAATCAGGTCCACGGCTCTCTGCGCGATGGCGGCGGCATGAACGATGAGGCGGTACTGATCGGCGTGAAACTGTCTCATCTTTCCAACTACCGTGACATATTCAGCACCATCGAAACGCGGAAAGAGTTTGATTCGCACCAGGACATCGTTGTCCAAAAGGATTTTGAAGCCTCCCGACATTGGGGTTTTGCGGACCGGGAACTCCCGGAAGTCTGGCGAACCGACCCACAGTCCAATGTTCTTCGCGCTTCCGAGTATGGCCGATTGGACGTAGATGGACTCGAACGCATCAATCCCGTACCGTTCAACCGCGTAGCCAAGAGAGCATTTTGCAACAAAGCGAGCAAAAATGTCTGGGTCGAAGTCCGGTGGGCACACTTCGCCAACGCCAATTCTTTTCGCCAGGTCCTCCCTTTTCTCGACAAGAACAAACTGATCTTTAAAAATGCACTCGATTCGATCCGGTGCGACCCCTCCGCCAAGGATTGCGGGATGCTTGAAAATGGGCAGCTCGATAATCTTCAACGCATCTTTAAGCGGCACCTTGCGGGTGGATTTGATGCCGTTTCGAACCACGGTGAGGGGATACAATTCGTCCGCGCTTTTCTTGTTTCTTGTGCGGTAGCCCATCTCCGCACGAGCGGCACCCCACATACGCCGGAGCACATACTCTTCGATCTTCGTGGTCTCTCTACAGCAGTCTTGGCAACTTGCATCGCCCAGCGTAATACACCCATTTAGAGCATACGGAGAGACGTGCTCCTCAGTTAGCTTGCCCTGAGTCGTTCCGCAATAAATGCAGCGGCCAACGTAGGTCGATTCCCTGTGTGTGACAACCCTCACTTATGGGACTCCTGATGAGCAGCCCAACGCCTTCAACTTCACCGCTTGTAGTACCCGGATTTGCCCGAGGGATTTACGCGCTTGCGAGGTGGGGGCTTGCCCACGGCATCAATGAACTCAAACATCGTATCCAGCCAATCATGGAACTGCCCGGCACGGTTCCGCTCTTTGAAGTCGGCGACCACGCCGTCTATGTGGGCGGAAAGGCTTGGATACTTCTGCCTCAGTTTCTCGCCCTCCAGCTCAATGCTCCGGTCAAAGCCGATACCCTCGCCCGCACCAGTCGGGCCGTGTGGCAATCCACGCAATAGGATTCCCCGGTGCTTCGGCTTCCGCTTGGGCGTCCGCCCGTAGATAATTCGCCCTGCCGCCATTAGCGCACCTCGCCGCCAGAGTAGCACTGAGCGCGGGCGAATGCAAGGCGAAAGTCGGCACCATGCTTGTGCCGTTCTCACTGGAACGCGACTGTCATGGGTCCCACGGGAAGCCGAAAGCACCCCGTATTGCGAGCGGTTGGAGTGCGGAAAGGTGGAGCACCCTTCTCGGCACAAAGCGCACGAAGAACAGCCGCCAGCGGCGGCTCGTGCGCGGAGATTTGCCGCTAAGAACGCCCCGGCGGGGCAGCGGCAAATCAGAAAAATCTCATAGAGAGAAGAGTTCAAGCTGAACAGGGAACGATTGCCTCCCTGCGCCTGCCTCCGCCACGGCTCCGGCAAAAACGGCTTCGGGAGGTTCACGGTCAGCGCGGTTTGTTGCGCTGACCTCTCTTGGACTGATCGCGGGTTGCTGCCGCTTTCGATGCCTTGGCCCTGGCCTCATCCGGCTCCGGGTGCGGCAGTTCCCATCCCGCCATGCCCTGCAATACGCGGTCGGCGTGCTTGATGGTGTTCACATGCCCGTAGTGCTCCTCGATCATGTGGACGGAAGTGCCCATCTGCTCGGCAAGGAAATACACGTCCACGCCTTCTTGCAATCGCAGCGTGGCGTAGGTGTGCCGGAAGCAATACGTGGAGCGCGGCACGCCCTGCGTGCCTTCGCGCAAATTCGCTTCGTTCAGTAGATCGATAATCAAGCTGCCGTAGAGAGTTTTTGCAGGCTTGCCTGTGACATTGGTGAACACTCCGTCGTTCGGTTCCGTGGCTTTGGAGATTGCGCGGATGCGTTCTAAATACTCTCCAACACTCTTGGGGGCAACCAGCTTGCGTGACTTACCCTTACCCTGCACGAACAGGACAACAATCTCTCGTCCCTCGCGGTCTTTGGCAGGCATGATGTCGCGCCAGCGGAGATTCTTCATCTCCGCTGGCCTCATGCCGGTATTGCAGGCAATCAGGATCATGTTGTAGGTGACAGTGCGATACCAAATGCTTGACGGCTTATCTGCCTCACCAATCCACTTGCGGCCTACGGTGTGGAGCTTGCGGTATTCCTCCAGCGTGAACTCGTCCCGCCGCATCGTCTTGAGCTTCGGGCGCTCGTCGAAACGCTGGCTGGCAGGAACATAGCGTTTCTTGATGGCGTAATTCATCACCGCGCCGAAGATGGACATCTCAAAGCGGATGGTGGAATCGCTGATAAAAGGAACCACCCGCTCATCGGAAGGTTTGACTTCAATTGGTTTCAAAACCCGGATGCCAAGCGTGTGTTGAACCTTAGTGCGGCGCTCGGCTTCATTGTCAGCGAAGGCTTGGGCCATCTCGTCGCTGACCTCCCGAACGCCGTTGCGCTTGTTGCGCCCCGCGCCGTTCACCCGCCGCCATGCCGGATAGCCACCCCAAAGCTCATCTCCAATAAGGTGAACTTGCGTGGAACCTACATATCGGTCTAAAGTTCCTTCGATGATGGCGCGAACCTTCTTAGGACGCGCCTTGCTGATTTCCCCGCGTTGCGCCCGCGCCTCCTGGGTCAGCAGATACTCTCGCCCCACTTCGCGGAAGGGGCGATTGAACACAGGAACATCATGCTTGATGCGGAAGCGGATGTCCGCGTCCTGATCGAAGGCGCGTTCCCGCGCCGCTTCTTTATCGGAGGTTTTGAGCGAAACCGTCTTGTAACGGTCGGCCTTCGGCATCTTCATGCGGCAATACCACATGCGATGCTCCACATCGCCGCGCCGGAAGAGAATCAGGCCGGGCTTTAGTTCCTCTTTTTCGGTGACGAATGCCATATTCGCCTCCATTGTTTGACTGGTTCTGTGCAGATTCCGTGCAGGTTTTTTCTGTAAGTCCTTGAATCCTTGTAGCTGTGCAGGACTCGTACAGATAATATCAGAAAATTATCTTGTTTATTTATAATTATTTACAATATAATTGTCATCCTGAGCGAAGCGAAGGACCTGCTTTTTTGCCGGCATCGGAGGGAAAACCGCGCAAGCCCCTACCCCCGCGCCGCCGCGCACTCCGCACAAGGGCAAACTTCCCGCAGATAGAACCAGGAATAAATTCCCAGATCGTGTTTATCGTTCCACGAAAATCTCAAAGCGTACTTCCCCACCGCCTCCGCCGACACCGCTCTCACCGCCGGTTTGAACATCGGCAAAGCCCCCGGCGCCAGCTTCGGAGCCTCGCCCGCTTTGCGCCCCGCCTTCGACCGCTCATCCTCGCAAAGCGCGCAAGGACAAGCATCCCGCAAGAACGCAAACGTGTACACCGACCGGTGTCCGTCCTTCCACTCAATCTCCATCCCCCTCCCAGTCGTCAAATGAATCACCACCGACTTGGGATCGTTCCCCACCCGAGGCGTGAAATCAGGCAGCGCCATAATTTTCAGTATCGCACGTGCCAGGCTCGTGTGGTGACGGGGCTCTGCCCCGTACGGACACGGGGGCACACCATTGTTAGCGTAGGGACAACCGACTCTATGCAACTAAAAGTGCCCACAAAAAACTGAAGGGATCACCGCAAGAGCCGCAAAGCGGCGGAAGAATGCAGCCCACGGCGCAAGCCGTGGGCCAGAAGGAAGAAGACGCCAGCCCCGAGCGGGGCGAAAGAGCAGTCGCAGACAGTCTCGGACCGCAAATCCGCCCAGAGCCTCAGAATATGTTTTTAAATCCCCAAAACAAAAACCCCGCCAGCATCATAGAAGCCGGCAGAGTAAGCAGCCAAGCCATAGCCAGATTGCGCACCGTCGACCACTGCAACCCAGAATGATTCGCCGCCATGGTCCCTGCAATGCCCGAGGACAGCACATGCGTAGTACTTACCGGCAGCCCAAACCAGTCCGCCGCTCCAATCGTGAACATAGCCGTAATTTCCGCCGCCGCGCCCTGGCCGTAAGTAAGATGCTCCTTGCCAATCTTTTCTCCGACCGTAACCACGATCCGCTTCCATCCAATCATCGTGCCCAGGCCCAGCGCCATGGCAACCGCAACCTTCACCCATCCCGGAATAAATCGTGTCGCCGCGTCCACGTGCTTCTTGTAATTGTCCAAACCTTCCCAATCGGACGCAGTCATCGCCGGCTGCCCGCTCTTCTTCATCAGCCGCAGCGCTTCGCTCGCGACATACATATCATTGCGGAAGTTTCGCACCTGGTCATTCGGAATCTTTGCCATCTCTCCGAACAATGCCGTCTCGTTACCGATTCCGCTAACCAGTTGACGCAAGCCCAGCATCGTGTTCGGAGTGAATTGCTTGGTTCGTATGTAATCCGTAACTTCTTCCCGAGGATCGCCGATCACTGCATTCGGGCTAACATAGTTAGAGAGTATTCCCGCCGCCTGCTGCGAAACCGCAATGAAGTCATCCGACTGTTTGTGCGTGATCGCATGGTTCAAAGCATAAGCCGTAGGCACAGTCCCCACCAGAATCAGCATGATCAGCCCCATGCCCTTCTGTCCATCGTTCGACCCGTGCGCGAAACTGACTCCCGTGCAAGTCAGTAACAGCAGCGACCGAATCCAGAACGGCGGAGGTTCCGTTCCTACCGGAGCCTCATAAAGCGCGCGATTCTTGACCACCGCCTTCATCAAATACAACAGGAGAAAGGCGCAGACGAATCCGACCACAGGCGACAACAGCAGCGACTTTCCAATGTTCGTAGCTTGCCCCCAATCCACGCCGCTGGTGCCCGTTTTCGGGGACATCAACTGATTCGCAATCCCCACGCCAATAATCGACCCGATCAAAGTGTGTGAACTCGAAGCCGGCAACCCAAAATACCAGGTCCCCAGATTCCAGATAATAGCCGCGACCAGCAAAGCAAACACCATCGCGAAGCCAGCCTTGCTCCCCACCTGCAAAATCAGTTCCACCGGCAACAAAGAAATAATTCCGAACGCGACCAGCCCGCTCGAAGTCAACACACCCAGAAAATTCCAGAACCCCGACCACACCACCGCAATATGCGGCTCCAGGGAGTGCGTGTAAATCACAGTAGCCACCGCATTCGCCGTATCGTGAAATCCGTTGACAAACTCAAATCCCAAAGCCACCAGCAACGCGATGCCCAACAAAACGTAAGGCAGGATCGACGTGTTGTGCACGGTGGAGAGATCCGTCAGGAGGTGATAAGCCGAGTAGATGACGCCGATGACAAGCACGATCCCAAAGCCCACCATCCCGATCATTCCCGGACTCTTGCCCAGCTTGTCGTGAATCGCAGGCCGAGCCGGAGCCACGCTCAATCCCACCTCGTTGCCAGTAGCTTCAGGATTCGGTGCAGTGGCCATATGCAAAAATCTCCTCAATAAATTTCAGGTGCAGAGCCGAAGCAACCTCTGATTAAGCTCGTCTTTGTTCTTGCTCTGTTCTCACTTTGTGCTTGCTCTGTTCTTACTTTGTGCTTGCTTTGTTCGTCTTTGTTCTTTTGCTCTTGCCTTGTCCTTAGCTTTGTTGTTGCTTTTGGGTGGCGCAGCGGTTCACCGCTGCGATTACTGGCTTAAGCTGGGTGCCCCATTCTAACGTCGCGTTTTTTGCGACGTTAGAGTGGGATCCTTCGCCACCGGCCCAACCGAGACACCAGCACGTCCTGCCGTCCATAATCGACCGAAATATACTGCCCCGCCTGAGAGAGCTGCAGCTTATCTTCAGCGACGGCTTTAGCCGCTGAGGTTGACTGCCGCGTGCGCCACGAGTCCTTCAGCAATCTATCTAGCCGATGAGGGTCGCCCCTCAAAGCGTCTGCCGGCGAAGACTCAATCAGACAATCCCCTAAGAGCCCACTTCAAATGTTGCGAAACTATACGGAAGGATTGTTAAGAGAGCGTGAACGTGTGTTTCAGGCTAGTGTCTGAAATGTGCGTTGGGATTACTGCTGCGCCCCAATGGGCGGTTTGAGCCATTGAAAGCCCTTTGACGTAATCGCTGCAATATGAATATGGCCACCGATTGTTCGACACATGAGCGGGTCTAATTTCCTGCCCTTTTCGCTATCGCAGAATTGAATGTACCGTTCAATCTTCTTTGCTGCTTCCAATAGGCTTAAATCGGCAGATTCAGGTTGCCTAAGAAAAAGGCGTTGCGTAACGGGAAGCGACCCAAAAACTTCCGGATTTGAACGCTGCAGATCAACCGGAAATACACGCGGCGGCAGTAATCTCTGATTGAGATGCCCAAACTTGATATTGACCTCCATCGGTGTTCCGTCAAAACATCCGCAAAGGATGATTCTCGCAAGAACCTGTCCGGGCGCAATGGATTCCTGATTTCCGCCCCAGATCGCACCTCTGTCCTTTGTGGCGGCTATTGATTGGTGTAAGCCTGCTGCGATCCGATTCGCATAGGCAAAGAAATCAAATGACGATGAGTAGTCACAATCCAATAGCTTTCTGATTTCTTGGGAAAGATCAAGGAGTATTGGCGTATCTGGATTGTTGTCCCCGATTCCAATCTCGCCATACATAGCGTAGGCTGCAGGCAGGCCAGGGATTTCAAAAACTTTTTGTGCGTCGGTACCGATTGCTCGCTGGTCCACCACATCATATTTCAGGCCATCGGCTCCTAGCACGAGACCAGAATTTGTCCAAAATCGCAAAATAGCGGTGGCCATGGGTTCGCAATCCGTCCCATACTGGAAACACGGTTTAGGGGGCCATATTAGTTGCATGTGACACAGTAATCACATAGGATTTTTATGTCACAGCTTGTGGACAGGCTCCGACCGCCTTGACGGCAGGCGGCTGCTAAGGAATCGGCGAACTCTGCAGCGCCGCCCCCAGCACTTCCCCGGCATCCGCTTCCTGAACGAAAGCAATCAACCGCAAATTCCCCCGATCCAGCGGAGATTTGACCTTAACCACAACATCGCGATCAAAGTTCTTTCCCTTTTCCACCGTCCCAACTTTACTGATACTCTCAGCCACCGCGACATGACGAATGTCGCGCCCCTTGTTCTCGCCCGCCGAAACATGCGATTCCGCGTGATTGAGCGCAACCGCGACGAAGATCTCGGCCTTGCCCGCCTTGAAGTCCGCTGGCAAAGCGTCCACCGCCAGGTGAACGCGAATCGTCTTCGGATCCGCCAAATCAACCGAAGAAATCCGCACTGGAATCTTGGCATGGCTGCGCGCACTTTCAATCGCCCGACCCACCGCCCCAGCATCACTCCCATTCATTTGCGCCGCTCCATCGATCACCATCTGCGGAGTGTATGGCTCTCTCACTCCCAGCCGGCGCACATACTCCTCCTGCCGATCCGTAAAAAAACTCGAGGAGTAAACGTCTTTCCAGCCATCGTGGTTCCAGTAGTCCACGTGTTCGCTAAGAACAATCGCCTGCGCTCCCGCAATCGGTTGCGACCCATCCAGCTTCATCAGTAAGGCATCGGCGGGAGGGCAACTCGAACACCCTTCGGAGGTGAACAACTCGATCAGAACCGGCGAGCCAGCATCGCGTTCAGGAGCATCCGAAGCAACCGCGCGACTGAACCCCATCGGCGTGACCAGAACCAGCAGAGCCAGAACAAGCCGTGTCGTCGTCATAGCCATACGAGTAGAGATGCGCAAGCCCTGGAAAAGTAACCGCGAAACCACACTTCCGCAGCCACTCCCGCTACAATCTCTAGGAGGTTGGGGTGTTGCACTTGATTTTGGGTGGCGCAGCGGTTTACCGCTGCGGTAACCGCCCTGTTTTGAATGCGGCTTTAGCCGCTGAGGGCGCGGTTCTCGATCAGAAATGACTTTTTCCGCAACCTGCTAGGGACAAGGACTGACCACTGCCCACCGACCACTAACCACCGCCCACTTCTCTCCATGGACACCGCCCGCATCGCCGCTCTCCTCGAACCTTTTCTCGAGCAGTCGCTCTCCCCGGCCCAGCTCGATCAAGTATCGATATACATCGATCTATTACTTCGCTGGAACGCCCGCATCAATCTGACCGCCATCCGCAAAGAAGAAGAAATAGTAACCCGCCACTTCGGCGAGTCCTTCTTTATGGCAAGCCACCTCTTCCCCGCAGACCCTGTAGCGCGGACACTCCTGTCCGCGAACGCCGACACCACCCAAGAGCCGCCTATCACACAATCCCCCAACCGGTGTCATCCTGAGCGCAGCCACGCCATCCGCGACGCGGATGGCGCGGCGGAGTCGAAGGACCCCTACACGACCCATCATCCGCCCGGGCGACCGCAGGGAGGTGCTGACCACTGCCCACTGACCACCAACCACTGCATTTCCCGCGTCCTCGACATAGGTTCCGGCGCCGGATTCCCTGCTCTTCCCCTGAAAATCTGGACCCCGCACATCCACCTCACGCTGATCGAATCGAATCACAAGAAAGCCGCTTTCCTCCGCGAAGTAGCCCGCGCACTTACATTGACCAACATCAATGTAATCACCGACCGAACCGAAACCCTGCTCGCCCGTTCCGATTTCCCTCGCGCCGACGTAGTAACCCTCCGAGCCGTGGAGCACTTCGCAACCATCCTCCCCCAAGCCGCAGCCTTCCTAGCTCCCGGCGGATGCCTGGCTTTACTAATAGGAACCGCCCAGATCCCACATCTGGCAGGACTGAAATCCGTACAATGGCGTCAGCCAATCAATGTCCCCAAGTCACATTCAAGAATGTTATCAATTGGTATACATAAGTAAAGTGGTAAGCAACCGTCAATAAATAACGATAAAGTGGAAATAAAATACCTAATTTATCCCTACATGACACACAGAGTGGCCATACTATAAACATATCTCACAATGAGACAATACACGAAAAAGTGTTCCACGTGAAACACTCGCCATTCTCCACTCGTGGCCCAGCCACCAAATTTTTCAAATTCGCGAAAATTGAGATGTGTTTCACGTGAAACACAAGTCCCCCATCTGCACAATAATAGGCATTGCTTCCACAACCACTTCGGGCATATCCTGTCGCGCAACACCAGAAAAGACAATAAAATCATGGGACGTGTCATCGCGGTTGCCAACCAGAAGGGTGGCGTCGGCAAGACTACGACTGCCATCAACCTTGCCGCTTCACTCGCCGCCGCCGAGGTCAACACACTGCTGGTCGATTGCGATCCGCAGTCGAACTCAACCAGCGGCCTGGGCTTGGTAAAAAATCCAGAACGCATCAGCATCTACGACGTGATCATGGGCGTGGCCTCCGCAGAGGAGGC
>Ga0074046_10001081_pt1 | contig 25176 bp, 20 predicted proteins | sample BogForMeECP23OM3_FD_94441 | JGI IMG/M metagenome (GOLD analysis project Ga0074046, IMG submission 94441) | Bog forest soil microbial communities from Calvert Island, British Columbia, Canada - Bog Forest MetaG ECP23OM3 | ecosystem: Environmental > Terrestrial > Soil > Wetlands ...
ATCTTCGCCTGCCTTCTCAGGGTCGATCTGCCACTGGAACACAGGAAGCGGCCCGTCATAATCCGGGTCCGCATTTCCTTGCGGGCCTTCGGACTCGAAGGTTTCCTCCGCGTCTTCAGCGAGTTGTGCTGCCGGGCTGCCTTCCTTGGGAGGCTCCGGCGACAGGAGATTCCGGGCACGCCGGCCCTCGCCTTCCACAATGTCCGGGGTCGGCTCGATTCCATATTCGCCCAGGTCCACCTGCAAGGGATTCGTGGAGGCTCCTCCGAGGAGCATGGAGTCGTCGTCGAACGGAGGCTCCGTTTCGAGCTCGACATTCTCAAATTCAGCCTTTCGCAGAGTGTCCCGAATCCCTTCCTCCATCGCTAAGACCTTGGCGACGTTGGTGGTATCGGGGCGGAACTCGACCATAACGTTTGAGCCTTGAACGCCTACGCCGTGGATGAAGCCCAGCGCTACAATGTCACGAGACCCCCCCGGACAGGGCACCTGCCGCAGCAGCTCCTTGACGTCTTCCGGTTTCATGTTAGCCATACCGTTTTCTCTCCCTTGCACGACATAGGAGGTGCCCGGGCTGAGCCCGCCGACCAAGGCCGGCCAACAGGCTTCGCCGTAACAACGAGCACATACCCATCCAGTTTACGAACGTCTCCAGGAGCGCGGACGCAAGGATCATGCCTGAGCGCCCTCACACTATGGGCGCGCCTCGCTCCGATGCCTCCAGTTCAATAATTCTGTGCGAAGTGGAAGCCAGTTTTAAGAGGGGCCGCATTCCGAGGCTGCGAGAGAGACCCCTGCAGATTAACAAGCTGGGACAAACTGACCCACCGCTGAATTACCGGTTGGGCCGGGCTGTCCTCCATCAGCGCTTCTCCGGAGGCGGCTTGCAAGGGTCTCACCCTGAAAAGAGCACCCCGTAGCCCTTTCCGTAATAGAATCATAGCTCGCGAAGGCTGGCTGACAGAATCTGGCACGGCCGATGCACTAAGGTTTCGACTTGATCCAGAGAAACTGGACGCCATGACGCGAGAGAGATGATGGCGCCCAAACGGAAAGGGGAGGCGTGAGAGTGCTGAACAATCAGGCGACGATTGTCAGGGAGGACGAGGCCCGCGAAATACTTAGGTCTGCTGGAGTGGAAGAAAGCAAGGCCGCGCTGTCGGACAATCCCGTGAACAAGATCATGGACACGCTTGGGCCTGCGATTGTGCTGGTCGGCATTCTGAGCGGCGCATTATTCGGCCTCGGGGAAGCGGCAGGCAGCAGCATAATGGAATCCGTTTTCGGGCCTGGGTTTGGCCTGCATGGCCACGGCGCTCTCGTCTATATAATGTCAATGTTTGCTTTTGCATGTATTGGAGGAATACTCGGAATGATCATTGCACTGGTCGTTAACGCTGTTCTGAGCATCACAATCGGGCTTCACGGTTCACTATCGGCCTAAACGGCACCCGTTATTCGTCGTGTACGACGGCACCGCGGATCGACAAGAGAAATAAGCATAAAGAATGATGAGGAGGAGCAATGGCGTATCTAGCGCCTTCGGAATTCGGAAAGAAAATGGTGGACGCGGGCGAGTCCAAGCTAAAGATGCAAGCGCGGGACTCTTTTATCAGGGCCTACATGGCTGGCGCCCTCCTGGCGCTCGGTGCGGTGATGGCAGTATCCGCTGCAACTCAAACCGGTTCCCCTCTTATCGGTGCCCTTCTATTCCCCCTTGGAGGGTTCGCTACCCTATATCTGATGGGGTTCGATCTGATCACGGGCTTATTCGTTCTCACTCCGCTGGCTTGGCTGGACGGACGAAAGGGCGTCACAATCTGGCGCGTCTTGAAGAACTGGGCCCTGGTCTTTGTAGGGAACTTCGCCGGAGCACTCACCACCGCAGTGCTTATGGCCGTCGTATTCACCTATGCTTTCTCGACCACGGCCGGCCCGATAGGCGAGAAGCTCGCCGCAATCGGTGAGGCCAGGACGGTAGGTTACGCGAAATGGGGAGCCGCTGGCTGGCTGACCATTTTTATTAGAGGTTGCATGTGCAACTGGATGGTCTCTTTGGGCGTTATTGGCGCGATGCTCTCCACGACCGTTAGCGGCAAAATACTGGCGATGTGGATGCCTATCTTCGTGTTCTTCTTCATGGGCTTCGAGCATTCGGTCGTTAACATGTTTCTCTTTCCAACCGCTATCATGCTGGGCGGCAACTTTTCGGTCGCGGATTATCTGTTCTGGAACGAGATTCCAACAGCCATTGGCAACATGATTGGCGGGATAACGTTGACGGGCCTTACAGTCTACACCACTCACGTGGCCACAGCTCCAGAGCACGTATTGTAATACCTTCGCCAAGACCTCCTAGCCTCCGGAGCATGAAGCGAAGGAGGCTTTTTTTATGAAGGCAAGGCCCTCCATCCGCCGCTGGACGACACGTGATTATGGCGGCGCGAATTTCATCGTAATATCATCACCGGTTGTCTCGGTTGGGATGCGATGGACAGCGAACAGGTTCGAACGTTTCTCGCGGTAGCGGCGCATGGCAGCTTTCTCGAAGCTGCGAACCGGGTTCACGTTACACAATCGACGGTAAGCGCACGCATCCAAAGCCTGGAGAAGTTTCTCGGGACCAGCCTTTTTGTTCGGAATCGCGCTGGCGCCGTGCTGACGCCGGCAGGGCAGAAGTTTTTGCGTCATGCAAAGACGTTCATGCTGACGGTCGAACAAGCAAGGCACGATGTCGGATTGCCAAGCCGTTTCCGGGCGAGCGTTACGCTCGGTGCGCGCATCGCTCTTTGGGACGGTTTTCTGCCCCGGTGGGTTGGGCGGATGCGTGAGCGCGCGCCGGATGTTTCGCTCCGAAATGAGGCTGGGTTTGAGGATGACCTGATGCGTCGACTCGTCGAGGGAACGATGGACCTGGCCTTGATGTACACGCCGAGATACATTGCGGGCTTCCACGTGGAGCATCTGTTCGACGAAACTCTGGTTCTTGTCAGCAGCGATCCTCAATACAGCCGCCCCGACGACGCCTACATCTATGTGGATTGGGGCCCCTCGTTCTACGCGCAGCACCTTGCCTGCTATCCCGGCCTGGAGCGCCCCCCTCAGGTTGCCAATATCGGCTGGCTTGCTCTCCAGGCGATTCTGGTGAATGGCGGCGCATGCTTTGTGCCTGACCGCCTAGCCACCCGGCATATCGAAGCGGGACGTTTGCATCTCCCGCCCAATACTCCCAGGTTCCGCTTGCCAGCCTACGTTGTGTATCCGTCTGAGAGTGACTCGACGGTATTGGAACCGGCCCTGGCAGCCCTGCGTGGAATCGCAGCCGAACTGCAATGAGCGGCCGGAAAGGTGCCCGTCATCCGCCAGTGACAGGGGGAAAGAATGCGATCTCCCGCGCCCCCTGCAGGCTTGCATCGCGGTGCGCATGCACGTGATCGACAGCGGCGCGGATGACGTCCTCGCGCTCGAACGCGGCGGCATATCCTTCGCCCCTTTGTTTTAGCCATTTGATGACGTCCCCTACCGTCGCGACTGTGGAAGGGAGCGTCACCCGCTCTTCCGCCGTCCCAACGCGTTCGCGCACCCATGCGAAATACTTCAACGTCACGTCCATGACTTCACCTCACACGCCCGTTGCAGGCTTCCCCGGAACGATTCACATCCTCCTCCCGTCTGATGGAGCAAGGATAACCGCGCATGGCGTTGGACCCGCTCACACGATCGTAGCTCTCGTCGTCGATCAGGGCATTGTAGTTGGATTCTGCAAGCCCGAACCCCTCAAGGCCGAGACCGGGGCAATCTTCCCACCAGCCGTACTGTGCACAAATCACTTCGGCTGCAATATTCCCCGTAATCCTGGCGCGGGCCCGCATAGCGCCCGCCGGCGTTCCGATTATCACCCAATCGCTCTCCCTGATACCCTTCTGCTGCGCCAATGTGGGATGCAATTCGACAAGCGGCTCTGGCGCCCTTCGGCGAAGCGAAGGCAGGGCATGATGCTGGCTGTGACAGAAGTAGGGAGTTTTAAAGGTCGTGAGGTGTAGGGGATACTCCTCATTCACGGCGCGGGAGCCTGGACCATATTCTGGAACAGGAGACAAGCCGGCCTCGAGCAGCCGCCCGGAGTATACTTCCAATCGCCCGGTCGGAGTCTGAAACCCATTTTCGCGATAGGTGCGATAACGCGTAACAAGTTCCAGCGCCATGCCTTCTGGACGACGCCGAAGCTCGGAGGCGGAAATGCCCGTTGGAGCGAGAACATGATCAAGCGCCGCTGCCCGGTCGCCACCGAAGAATGAGGCTGCGAGTCCGAGCCGCTTGGCCAATTCGAAGACGATCTCCGTATCGGAACGGCTTTCGCCCAAGGGTGCAAGAACGCGTGAGCGCAATTGCAGCCACGCTGAGCCCCGCTCCCCGAGCTGAAATCCCGGTGCAAGCCCTTCCCGCTCCCAAGGCGACGCCACAGGAAGGACGAGATCGGCGTACTCCGCACTCGGGTTGAGAAACATGTCGGTGTGGACGTAGAAATCGAGCGCCCGAAGAGCCGGATCCAGATCCGGCGTATGGGGCTTCGTGAGAAGAGGATTCGAGCCGAAGCTAACGAGCCCGCGGACCGGGTAGGGATTCGACTCGAGCACCGGGTGCGCGAAATCCCGGCTCGTTATCCAACCTTTGCTTGGAGGTCCAAGCGGACGCTCGCCACGGCCCAGCGCCTTTTCGAGACGGCCCGGCGGAAGCAGACCGTAACCCGCGATATCGTTCACCGGCGGGGCCGCGAATTGGACGTTCCCGCCGGGCGCGCCGTAGGAACCCGTCAATGCATACAGAAGGCTGATGGCGCGGCCCGTCTGGGTCGCATTGCCCTGCTGGCACACGCCCGCCCAATGATAATAGCTTACTGGCCGTGCTGACCACAGAAGCCTGGCGGTCTCCTCGATCTGATGCGCCGGCACACCGGTGAGATCAGCAGCTCGTTTGGGGGGATATTGCGCGCAGAGTTCGGCATAGTATTGAAAGGCCGGCCTGCAACGGACCGCGCCCCCTCTCCTTACCCACGCAAATTCGCCGAAGAGCGCTGCACCCGGCGGGTGCGTGGCGAAACCGTCGCCTTTGTTGCAATCAATGGGCACCGGCTCCCGGCGCTCTTCATACCATACAACGTAAGCGCCGTTCAGTTCGCCCCCAGCCGTATCTTCTACGGCGAGGAACCGGCCGTTATCTGAGCGGACCAGAAAAGGCGCATTTGTCCAGCCGGCGATAAAATCCCGATCATACCAGCCGTTCCGGATCATCACGCCTGCAATCGCAAGCGCCAGGGCGCCGTCTGCGCCGGGCCGGACAGCCAGCCATTGATCCGCAATTTCGGCCAGCGCAATCCTGCGCGGATCGACAACGATGAGGCCTGCGCCGCGCTTTTTCGCATCGCGAGCGGCTCGCGCGTAAGCCGGCCAGGATGTGGTTGGGTTGAAGCCCCAGAGCAGCATGCAGTCCGTCTTCTCGAAATCCGGGGTTCCAATAGGAGCGCCGAACGTCAAACGAGGCCCGTGATCCTTGTGCCAGTTGCAGTTTTCAGTAGCGAAAATGACATTCGGGCTTCCGAAGGCGTGCGCGAGCCGATGAATCCAGCCGAATGCGTCGGCCACCGCTGTGCCGCTTGGGGTGGTCACTGCAAAGGCCAACGATTGAGGGCCATGTTTCGCTGCCGCGCGGCTCATCGCGTCGGCGGCAAAGGCCAAGGCCTCGTCCCAGGTCACGCGCCGCCATCCCGGATCTGGATCCCCCTTAGGCCGTGAGCGCATCATGGGGAAGAGAAGCCGTCGCTCGCTATGCACAAGTTCGGGAGCGGCGCGGCCCTTCACACAGAAGCTCTTGCCGGTCGGGTGCTCCCGGTCAGGTTCGACCTTGATCAGGCGCCCCGCTTCCACGGTCGACACAGATCCGCATTTCGAGATGCACAGCGGACAATATCCTCGGACTTGCAGCATGCCGAGCTACTTATCCTCCGCTCCGAGATCTTTTCCGAGTTGAAGCAGCATACCGGCAAATGCCAGCGTCCACGCCACGAGCGCCACGTAGATCGACATCTTCGGAATAACGAGTAGAAAATCCTGCCCGGTAGCGCGCGCGAGCTGAAAGGTACTCGCTGTGTACATGCCCATCGGAAAGACCGCGCCCCAGAATTGCGGCGAGTAGGTGAGGGGCACCCGCTTCACCGCATATGTCCATATCCCGAGGACCACCAACAGCGGGAGCCACCATGTCCCTGCCGCCCAAAAGAATAGAGTAAAGCCTTTAATGTACGGCACGAGATCCGTTAGAAGCTGAGATTGCCCGCTGTGAAGGATCAAGGTGGCGCCCGCTTGGGTCGTGATCGCCGTTGCGCCCATGTTTATCCAATAGGGAGGCGTCATCTCAACTGGCGTTAGAGGGATGAATATCAGCCTGTGAAAGATCAAAACTATAATGTTGATGTATAACATGCATCCCATCAGGTAGAAGATGAGGGACAAAAACAAAACCATGTCTGCATGCGTTTCGAATTTCGATGCGATTGCCGCCGAGAGGACCGAAACCGATTGCGTCGCCACGGCTGCTATCAGCCAGAGGCCGTTAAGACCTCGGCGCTTAGACGGCTTTCGAGGGGACACGATGATGACCATGAACACGGAATAGGTGATAACGAGCCACAGCATTAACCCAAGCATCCAGAACCACATGGCGGCTGAGAGATCGCCGGCCTCGCGGACGAACTGCCTGCCGACAACACATGTCGCCGCGACCATGGTAAAATAGCCGGGGCTCACCGCGCTCTCCCGCAAATCTTGCAGCATCCGGTGCGGGTAAAAAAGCAAGCGGGCTCCTATCAAGACCCACAGCAGAACAAAGAAGACGATATTTATAAAGAATAAGCCCCGAGCAATCCACGTCATCCCCAGAAGATCGCTAGCGATTGAGATTACGCCCGTAGCCATTACCAAAGAAAATTTCGACGGCGGCAGGTCTTCTATCCAAACCGTTACGAACCTCCGGGAGAGACCGGTAATTTTCCTCGCGCCAGCGGATTCGACCACGAGAGAAGAATCCGATGGAGCGCGCCTCGCCAAGGCCTTCATACGCCGTTGGCCGACCGCCTGATAGATTGCCACCCCAACGATCGCGATAATGAACAGGTGAACGATATAGTCGTCCGGCTGGCTCATCGCGCAAACCCGGAGGGGCGATAAACCATGCGGATGAACGGTACGAAAAAGAAGAGCGCCGGGGTTACATAGGAGAACACCTCCCAAATCAGATCGTTGATCGACGGTGTCTCGTTCATCTTTGTTGCCCTTGGGTCATAGAATTGAGAGCCGCCGCGCGCGGGCGCTGCGGAATTGTGTCCTTCACCTCGGGAGGAAGCCACATAGGGTCGTCAGCCACACGTTCGAGGTCCTCATGTCATTGACTGCCAATTCAAGCGCCTCGATCAGCAGGCCGTAGACGCTCTCGTACTTTTGGAGCCCCTTGCGCGGGGAAGCCAAAACCGGGGCGCCGCCGGGCGCTCCGTATGACCCCGTTAGCGCACAGGGGGAGCTGCTGGCGCGGTTGCCCCGATATAACCGCTGCGTTGGGTCTCGGCTGCGCGATGGGCGCGGCGGGCCTGGAGCAGATCCTGTCGCGAGACGATGCCGACGACGCGGCGCGTCGCGGGCTCAACGATCGGGATGCGCCCGATCCCGGACTCAATAATGAGGTCGGCCACCACGCCGCTCGGAGAATCCGGGTAGGCGACCGGCTGCGAGATATCGGACAGCGTTTCGGCCAAGGTCGCGTTAGGAACATCGCCGCTCTGCCAGCGCAGCGCGTCCATGCGCGAGACGAGCCCAAGCAGCCTGCCTTCGTCGTCAACCACCGGATAGCTGCGATAAGCTCCGCGTTCGCGGAAAAAGGTGAGCGCGTCGGCCACCGACATGCTGCCGGGAAGCGTCGCGGGGGCGCGGGTCATGAGTTGCCCAGCCTGGACCAGATCGAGCGGGTCCACCGTATATTCGTGGAGAATATGCCGTCCCCGCCGAGCGATCTTCTCGGTCAGGATCGAGCGATGCGTGAGGAGCACACTGGCACTATAGGCGGCCGCGGCCGCAGCTATGGTGAGCGGCAACGCCTCGAAATGGCCGGTCAACTCGACGGCGAGAGCGCGCTCGTCATCGGCGCGCGCATCGCGCCGCTCATGATCCCGGCCATGCCGATCATCGCCCAGAAGCCAGCATCACCGGGGAGGAGGTGGCCGACAAGCCAGCCGACCGCACCGCCCAGGATGAGCAGCGGCGCGAGCACGCCGCCTGACGTCCCCGAGCCCAGCGCCACCAGCCACACCGCCGCCTTCACCGCCAACAGGACGGCCACCCCCTGCATCGCCAAGGAACCGTCGAGCAGCGCCTGGATGCTGGCATAGCCGGCCCCCAGCACACGCGCGTCGATCAGTCCGCCGAACCCAACAAAGACCGCGCCAATAGCCGGCCACCACAGCCAATGGACCGGCAGTCGCTGGAACAGATCTTCGATCCGGTAGAGCGCGGTCGTTAGCAGAGCAGCCTCGAGCCCCGCGATCAGCCCGATTCCGAGCGCCGCCAGCACTGGCCAGGCGCCGGCCGGCATCGTGGCGACGAATGGAAACATGGGGCCTGCGCCGATCATGAGGGGTCGCCAGCCCCAGGAGACGAGCACGGCAACGACGACCGGCACGAAGCTGCGGGGCTTCCATTCGAACAGCAACACCTCGATCGCCAGCAGAATGGCGGCGAACGGCGTGCCGAAAATTGCGGTCATGCCAGCCGCGGCGCCCGCCACCAGCAGCGTCTTCCTTTCGGCCGCACTCAAGTGGAAGCATTGCGCGAACAGCGAGCCGATCGCGCCGCCCGTCATGATGATCGGCCCTTCCGCGCCGAACGGGCCACCGCTGCCGATCGAAATCGCAGAGGAGACAGGCTTCAAGATCGCGACCTTCAATGAAATCCGGCTTTCCCCGAAGAGAATGGCCTCGATCGCCTCGGGAATGCCGTGGCCCCTGATCTTGTCCGATCCAAAGCGGGCCATTAGGCCAATGATCAGGCTTCCGGCGACGGGGACGGCGACCGTACCCCAGCCGAGTGCCGCATCTGTGATCAGGGCCGGTGTCGCCGAGAGCCGGCCGAACCAAAAGAGGTTGGTGGCGAAGGCGATCATCCGGAGCAGAACCCACGCCCCACATGCGCCGCCGGTCCCAACCGCCAGCGCCAGTGCGGCCAGCAGCAGCATGCGCCAATCGGCGCTGTGGTCGGCCAGGCGGTGACTTCCCGCAGCACGAACGGGGGTGGGCCTCATGATTCGCTAGTCTCTTCTCGAGTAAGTGGTATCGAAGCTGGTAATCTTTCTCGCGCCATCGGATTCGAAGCATCGGGCGGCGCGTGCCGCGCCGAAGCCTTTGGTACGCCGGGGCGGCCGCTCCCCGCGCGCCCACGCCCCGCGCCGCCTAGAACCTCACCGGCTTTTTTTCGCCTCTGCGGTTCTTTGCGCGAGAGAACTCTGAGGTTCAGCGGTTTTTTCAGCATCGGGCAGGACTTCGGCTTCAAGGTAGGAGATCAACGCCCCGATACTCTCCGGGCCAAGCGCGGCGAACGGCGGCATGAGCCATTCCCCATCTCCTCCGGGGATACCGGCGGCGATGCGGCGATAAATCTGCGCCGGGCTTGAGCCGCCCTTCAGCGGTTCGGAAACAAGTCTCCGTGGGTGGACCGGGTTTCCAAAGGAATCCTTGATGCTTTCGGCGCTCGGTCCATCCCCCCGGCCGCCAGCTCCATGACATCCACTACACTGGTCGCCGTAGAGCTTTCGGCCTTCTGCAATCAGAGCCGCGGAAGCAGCCGGCCGGGGCGGGACCGCGATAACTTCGCCGGCGGGCGGGCGATTTTTCCAGAGGAAACCGATAACGTCGACCAAGGACTGAACCTGATGTTCGCTCAGCTGGTTGAATGCGGGCATCCCGGAGCCGTTCAGCCCATTCACGATGACACGCCGCAGGTCTTCATCCGTCGCCACGCCGTTCGTTGTGGAGACGTACCTGAAGTAGCCGGTCGTAAGATTGCGCGGAACCGTGCTGAAGGTCGGAGATTTGGCGCCGGGACCGTCGCCCTTGCCGGAAAGACCGTGGCAGCGCGCGCATTGGCTTACGTAGAGCGGATATCCATCAAGCGCAGTGTTCCGGGCGACCACCGGCGCTGGCTCTTCGGAAGAGGAAGCGAGCGCTCCCCCAACAAGACCGTCGGTATCGGTCCCGCCCGCAATGTTAGCGGTGCCGCCCTCGATGGCCGGCCCAGGAAGAAGAAAGCCGGCGGCAAGAAGAAGACCGACCACGGTGCCGACAAGATAGGTCATGTAGGACTTGTCGGATACCAATCCGTATTCCCAGCGGTTCCTGAACTTCAACGCAGTCGTGCGCATCACCTGATAGGGCCGCACCATGTAGTTGACCGGCCAGGTCCACGCATGAATGAGCTTCGTGAAGGGGAAGTACGCGGCAAACGCGAAAGCAAGAAAGATATGGATCTTTGTCAGAAGGCTGGCAGAGGCCATCAGTTCCGGCTGGGGATGGAAGCGCCATAGGCTCGCGAACCACGGACCGGCCGTGAAGGCCAGCCCCCATATCCGATGCACCATGGCCTGATAGATCGCCACTGAAAGAATCGCGATGATGAACAAATGGACGATATAGTCGTCCGGCTGGCTCATGGCGCGCATCTCGGGAACCTTGATCCGGCGAACGAGCGCGATGATGGAACCGGTGATCGCGGCGATGCCGCCAATGGTGCCCATCCAGAAGAAAGCGCCGACCCAGTCGCCCCACCCGCGGATACCTCCGATCAGCCCGGCGATGTGGCCAAAGAAGACCAGAAAAATGCCCCAGTGGAGCAGGTGCGCGGCGAGGCCTAGCGTTTCGCGCCCCGCGAAAATGCCGCTGGCCCGCGTCGTCAATCCGAACGGCCGATAGATCATCCGGAGGAACGGGACGACGAAGAAGAGCGTCAGCGCTACATAGGGAAAAACGCCCCATATCAGATAGTTGATCGACGATGCGTCGTTCATCGGGGTTGCCCTCCGGCCATATAGAGATTGTGCGGCGGCGCCCCCCCGGGGCGCTGCGGGATCGTGTCCTTCACCTCGGGAGCGAGCCAGACGGGGTCATCCGCCAAACGCTCGAGGTCTTCGTTGACCGCGATTTCGAGGGCTTCCATCAGGTGGTCATAGACGCTCTCGTATTTCTGGAGCGCCTTTCGCAAAGGGGCCACCCCTGCATGGACGTATTTGTCCACGAGCCGCTTTCTCAGCCCGATCCCGTCGCGCTCGGGATGCTCCAGACTCACCGCCAGGAATTCTATCGTCACCGGAACGAAGTCCGGCAGCTCCTGGTCGCCGAGGGTGAAGCCGAAATGCTCGTAGAGCGCGGCCAGCTCGATCATGAATTGGTTCCTGCCGGACGCGCCGGCGCCCCTGCAGGAGCTCGGCTCCTCGTAGATGTAGGCGCCGAGATACAAGGGACAGGGTGGCGAGAGCTCAAGTATCTGAGTGTACTCGTCCACGTCGAACGCCCGCGGCGAGGCGAGGAAGCGCTCGATCAAGTCCCGGACCGGGGAGTTCCCCAGCCGGGCGAGATTTTCCGCGACGCGCTCCTCGTCGCGGAACGCCGGATTGAGAAGCAGTTCCGAAATGACCCGATAGATCGCCCCGAGGTCCCAGGAGGCGGGCGCAGCTTGCGGCTGCGCCATTGTTTGATCGTCCATCGCCTAACTCCCCACGCCCATCTTGTTGCCATGAAAGAACTCGCGGCGCTTCGGGCCGTCGCCCGGGCTCATGAGATCGTAGCCGGTGAACCCGCGCTCCAGGTACGGGGCGTTCTTGGTATCCTCCGTGCGCGCGGTCGCGATGACGAACCGCTCGTGGAAGTGCGCGAGCGAAAGCAGCCGGTGGATGTGGCGGGCCTGCTTCACGGTCAGGCCGACCTTTTCCAACACGGAGGCATCGGTCCTGCCTTCCACGCGCTCCAGGCGGCGGAACTCGCGAACGGCAAGCTGACGCACCAGAGCCTTCTCCACCTCCGCCGTATTTCCCGCCGCGAGCAGCCGCGCAAGGTATTCGATCGGGATGCGGAACTCCTTGAGGTTGGGCAGGACGGTGTCGCCACCCACCATGTCCATGGTGTTGCGCCCGGTGGTGTTCTTTGCAGTCGCCACCGGGCTCTCTGGCGGGATGTAGAAAAGGCTTGGAAGCGTGCGGAACTCAGGGTGAAGCGGCAGCGCGATCTCCCACTCCTTCACCATCCTGTAGACGGGCGAACGGCGGCAGGCGTCGAGCCAGTCGTCGGAAATCCCTTGACGCTTCGCTTCGGCGATAATCTTCGGATCGAAGGGGTCGAGAATGATGTCGCGCTGGTTAGCGACCAGTTGCTTCTCGTCTGCCGTGTTGGCTGTTTCCGCCACGCGCTCCAGATCGTAGAGCAAGGGGCCAAGGTAGCGGATGCGGCCGACGCAAGCCTGGAAGCACATCGGCGGCTGTCCCGTCTCGATACGCGGGAAGCAGAGAATGCACTTCTCCGACTTGCCCGTGCGCCAGTTGTAGTAGACCTTCTTGTACGGGCAGCCCGATACGCAGTAACGCCAGCCGCGGCAGCGGTCCTGGTCGATCAGCACCACGCCGTCTTCCTCGCGCTTGTAGTTCGCGCCCGAGGGACAGGAGCCGACACATGCCGGGTTCAGGCAGTGGTTGCAGATGCGCGGCAGGTACATCATGAAGGAATCTTGGAACTTCAGCAGAGCATGCCGCGCGGCAGGCGTCATGTCGCTGAAGTTGTAGTCTTTTCCGCCAGTCCCTTCTTCGTGCGTGCCGGCGGCATTATCCTCCCAGTTCACGCCATAGGTGAGATCGATGTCTTCCTCACCCGAAATCATCGACTTCGGGCGCGCGACCGGCTGCGAGAATTTCGTCGGCTGCTCGGAGTGCAGATCCTCATAGGTGAAGGTGAACGGCCCCTTGCCATAGTACTCATCCATTTGAGGCAGCACGGGGTTGTAGAAGAGGTTGATCATCTCCCAGAAGCGGGAAGCCTGGTTCAGCTTCGGTTGATCACTTCCAGGGTTCTGCTTCCACCCACCCCGGTATTTGTCCTGGTTTTCCCATTCGCGGGGATAGCCAACGCCGGGCTTGGTCTCGACGTTGTTCCAGAACATGTATTCCGCGCCCTCTCGGTTGGTCCACACGTTCTTGCACGCGATTGTGCAGGTCTGGCAGCCCAAACATTTATCGAGATTGAAGACAATCCCCATCTGCTTCTTGATACGCATGATCAGATACCTAACTGCTTGAGCTGCGATTCCTGGTAGATGACCTTCCGCCCGTCCTTCTCGAGCGGCTTCTTGCGGATGAGAACGGCACAGTCGCGTTCGGATGGACTGGTTCCCTGGTAGTTGATCCAGTAGGTCCAGTTCGCATAGCCGCCGACCATAGTTGCCGGGTTCATCATGATGCGCGTGGTGGCATTGTTGTTGCCGCCGCGCAGATCCGTCGCGCCGCGTTCGCGGGCGAGCGAGGAGAACGGCACGTTCACATGCCGCTCGCACTGGTGATAGACGATGGACATGTCGCGCGGGACGGTATGGCTGACCACAGCGCGGGCAACCTGGATGCCGTTCTCATTGAAGATTTCGACCCAGTCGTTGTCCTTGACGCCGATCTCTTTCGCATCGTCGTCGTTGATCCAGACGGTCGGACCGCCGCGGAACATGTTCAGCATCTGCCAGGAGTCGCCGAACATGCTGTGGATACCCCATTTCTGGTGCGGAGTGATGAAGCGGAACACCTTCGCGCCCTTCATCTCCAGATCCTTCTGGGCGATGTCGCCGATGCAGACCATATCGACCGGCGGCTTGTAGGTCGGCAAATCCTCGCCGAGATCGCGGAACATCTGGTGGTCGTAGTAGACTTCCTGCCGTCCAGTCAGCGTATGCCACGGCTTCAGGGTCTCGACATTGAGCGTCCAGGGACCATAGGTTCGCCCCTTGGTCTCGATGGCCGACCAGTGCGGCGAGGTTAAACTTCGCCTCGGTTGCGAGATGAGATCGGGGAAGTGATAGGCGACCTCTCTTTCATGCTCGACAATATGCGCCAAGGGCACGCCCGTCCGCTTCTCCAGGTTCTTGAACAGCTGATACGAAACCTCTCCGTCGCTCTCGGGCGAAATGCGCAGGATGACTTCGCAGACCTTGGACGCGGTCTCCAGCGAAGGCCGTCCGTCCTTCTCACCGACGAGATAGCTCTCCTTCAGTTGCTCGTAGACTTCCGCGAGATCGCCCCTGATCCCCTTAGCGCCGTAACCGTTGGGCTTCGTGACGGCGGGACCCAAGGTCGTGTACTTGTCGAGGATCTTGGTATAGTCGCGCGTGATCACGCTGAGATTCGGGAACGTCTTCCCCGGAACCGGCTCGCTCTCTCCGCTCCACCAGTCCCTGAGCTCGCCCATGGGCTGCGCCAACTCGTCGGGCGTATCCGTGCTCAAGGCGGTCATCACCAAATCCTCGACTGGATCGGGGAGATGGGTTTTTGCAAGCTCGCTAATCTTTTCCGCTATGATGCGGAACGCCTCCCAGTCGTGCTTGCACTCCCAGGCCGGATCATGCGCAGGCGTGAAGGGATGCAGGAACGAATGCAGGTCCGTGCAGGTTACGTCGTGCTTCTCGTACCAATGGGCCGTGGGGAGCACGATGTCCGAGTAGTTCGCCGACGAGTCCATGCGCAGATTGACGTTGTAGATGAGATCGAGCTTGCCCAAAGGCGCGTCCGTGCTCCAGTCGATCTCCTTGACCATGTCCTTGGCACGGCCTTCGCCTCCGAGCACGTTGTGGTGAGTGCCGAGCATGTGCTTCAGATTGAGCTCATGCCCGCGCATGCTGGTGCCGATCAGATTGCCGCGATAGATCCATAGGACCTTCGGGTGGTTTTCGGGCGCGTCGACATTCGGCAGGGCGAATTGGATTTTTCTGTCCTTGAACTGCGCGGCGGTCCACTTCCGAACGTCGGCGTCCGTCTCGCAGCCGGCCGCTCGCGCTTCCTTGAGGACGTCAATCGGATTGCGCTTGTTGAACTGCGGAAAGAACGGCAGCCACCCGTTTCGCACGGCGACAGCGTTCATGTCGGCGGAGTGGTTTGCCTTGGCCGGCATCTTCTTCGCACGCGGCGCCCACAACGGGTCGAGGCTCATGCCGTCATAGCGCCACTGGTCGGTGTGGAAGTAGAAAAACGAAGTCGAGTTTGCTTGCCGGCTGACGTTGCTCCAGTCAGCGGCGGCGCCAAGCGTGTTGATTGCGGCGAAGTTCCTGATCTTCTCCGTGCCGACATAGTGGGCAAAGCCGCCGCCGTTTTTTCCTTGGCAGCCGGTGAGAATACCCATCACAGCTTCCGCGCGATAAGTCAGGGAGCCGCCGTGGTACCAATGGAGGATGCCGGATCCGGTGATGAAAAGGCATTTGCCCTTCGTCTTCTCGGCGGTGTCGGCCCACTCGCGGGCGACACGGATCACAAGGTTCCGGTCGACCCCGGTCTCCTGTTCCTGCCAGGCCGGCGTATAGGGCCTGGACGCGTCGTCGTAGTTCTCTGGATATCCGGGACCGGAGAAGCCGCGGTTCACCCCGTAGTGAGCTAGGAGGAGGTCATAGGCCGTGGCGACCCGCACCTTCGTGCCGTCGGCTTTCGTCAGCACGCGGCTCGGAACGCCGCGAAAGGTCGGCTTTGCCTTTTCTCCCCTGAGCGCGGTTGTGCCAAGCTCGACGTTGAAGGTGTGGGTGAAATCCGAAAACTCGACCAGCGCTTCTTCGTACTCGCCATCGACGAGGGTCAGCATCGGTTCGTAGTTTTCTTTTGTGCGGGCATCTTCCTTTTTGAGATTCCAGCGCCCGGTTGTCTTCTCCTCCCAGCGGAATCCAACAGCCCCGCCAGGCAAGCGCAGGCCGCCGCTCTTATCGAAGAGCGGGAACTTCCATTCGCCGAGCTCTTCGTCAGCATAATCGGTGAGGTCGCTGGCGCGCAGGAACCGGCCGCTGGCGTAATGATCGCCCTCCTGATCGAGGATCACCAGGAACGGCAGATTGGTGTATTGGCCGACATAGTCGTGGAAGTACTCGGAGCGGCGGTTAACGTGGAACTCCTGCAGGATGACGTGAATGCAGGCCATCAGGAACGCCGTGTCGGTCCCGGGCCGTACGGGTACCCATAAGTCTGCAAACTTCGTCACGTCCGAATAGTCGGGCGAGAGATTGACGAGCTTGCCGCCATTGTACTTGTGCTCGGACGCAAAGTGGGCATCGGCCGTCCGTGTCATCGGCAGGTTGGATCCCATCACGATCCAGTACACGCCTTGATACCAGTCAGCGGATTCGTGAACGTCGGTCTGATCGCCCCAGATCATCGGCATGACGTGGGGAAGGTCGTGGTACCACTCGTAGAAACTGAGCATGGTCCCGCCGAGGAGGTTGGAGAGGCGGTGCCCCGAGAGGAAGCTGACCATGCTCATCGCCGGGATCGGAGAGAAGGAAGCGAGGTGATCTGGCCCGAATTTCTTGATCGTGTAAACCTTGGCGGCTGCTATGATCTCAGTCGCCTCGTCCCAGCTCGTGCGCCGCCATCCGGCTTTCCCCCTGGCGTTCCTGTATTTCTGGGAGCGCTCGGGATTCTCGACGATGGAAGCCCAGGCCGCGACGGGGTCTTTTCCCGCCTTGCGCTCCGCTCTCCAGAAGTCCAGCAGCACGCCTCGGACGTAGGGGAATTTAGGCCGCACCGGACTATAGGGATACCAGGACGCGGATATTCCGCGCTGACAGCCGCGCGGTTCGTAATTGGGCGTCTCGTCGTTGATCTGAGGCCAGTCGGTCTTCTGCAGTTCCCAGGTGATCATCCCGTTCTTGACGAACACTTCCCAGGAGCAGGACCCTGAGCAGTTGACGCTGTGGCTTGTGCGGACCGACTTGTCATACTGCCAGCGGCGGCGGTAGAAGTCCTCCCACTTGCGCGGCTCGTCCATTTCCCGGAACCAGCGGGACGCCTTGCTGCCGTTGCCGTTCCCGTTCCCGTTCTTGCTCATCGCTCAACTCCTTCCGGGTTTGTGGCACCACTCTGTTCGTTGTTTTCTGCGCCACTCTGTTCGTTACTTTCCAAGGCGAGGGCTTCACTGAATGCTTTGACAAACGGCCGGAAATCCCGAACCGTCCCGTAAATCGCCACCACAGCGCTGCGCTTTACGTCGTAGACGAGGTTCACTGCTTCGGAGCGGCCGACCGGGTGCGGGACTGCGCCTTCATGCTCGACCCAATCCTCACGCATCGCTTGCATCGAGACATAGAGCAGGCCGGCGGGGTGCACTTGCCACCAGACCCGGTAGTCCCACTCACCCAGCTTGATTTCATGCTGGCGGGTAATGGACTGCGGATCGTGGGGGTTGATGTCCCACTGCAGAACCGAGATTCCGCACTCATAGGAGAGGGCTTCCCGAGGCCCCGACAGGGGGCTGGGGCCGCCCGGAACATATCCAGCGGCCTTCGCTACATCGGCGCGGCCCAGGGCTATCGCCAGCAAATCGGCTTCCGGCAGTTCGCCGTCTTCGAGGAACTCCGCCTGCAGCGGCGTCATAAGCCGGCTTTCGCCATTGCCACAGCCGCAGCCATTTTCCTTCTTGGGGCTAGCGGTTGTATTCTGTGTTGCACTTCGAAGTGGCGCATCTACCATGAATGGATTGACCCTTTTTATCCGGACGTCCAGGAAGTTTGCTTCGAGCAGGAGTTCACGAATTTCGTGCTCCATTTCGGAGATCTTGTTTTCATCTCGAGTATTCGGCTTGAACTCGACCTCGACCCGCGGGCCCGCCGTGACGATCTCACCCACGAACCCCGCGCTTACGACGTCTCTGGAAAAGCCGGGATAAGGCACGCGCCGCAGCAGTTCACGTACTTGGCCAGAATCCATAATGGTCATCGCGCTCCTCTGATGCGGAAACGCGACGAGCAGCAGGGGCAGCTCAAGGGCAGGTGTCTGGCTTCGCAAGAGATGCTCGCCGCGTTTCCATCGACGCTATTCGCAAGCGACATGCCAAGATAAAAAAAATGCTCTATATTAGTGACTTAACGAGAATCTTGGGCTTCAGATGTTGACAAGTTGTCCCAGTGGGTATGCGCAAGATGGGTCAGTTCTTCCCATCGGGCAGTGGTAGTACCCGGAACGTTGGCGATTGCTATTGAAAGCCAAAGCTTCCGCCCGCGTCACAGTGGTCGCCAAGTTGGACCGCCTTCGGCAGATCCCATGGGACAGTCTGTCCCGAATGAGCCTACTTTGCCGGGCCACTCTTGCCCTTCAAAGCCCTAACACATGCGGTGCAGGCGTTATTGCGCACACCTTTCATCGCCAAAACGCGGGGGCGACTATCCGTGGCACGCCTTTTGCGATCACAATCGCCCAGAATCGCGCTTCCAAAGACTGCGGTACCCTTGCGGAAGGCTCAAAGATGCACACCATAAGCACCAGTGAATGCGCCCCAAATCTAGATGGCGCCGGGCCCTTGGCCATCGAAGACGCGCTCGAACTCATGCTCTCCCGCGTGCAGCAAGTCTCGGAGACCGAAATCGTTTCCACTTTGAATGGATTGGGGCGCGTGTTGGCTGCCGATATCAGCAGCGGCATCGATGTCCCCGGTTAGGTTAGCAGCGCTATGGACGGTTATGCCGTTCGATTTACCGACGTGGCGGATTACGGAGGCAGACTCAGAGTTACACAAAAGATCGGCGCCGGCTCTGTGGGGGGGCCCCTGAGCACGGGCGCCGCCGCGCGCATCTTTACTGGTGCGCCCATTCCAGAAGGCGCGGACACGGTGGTCATGCAGGAGGTTTGCGAAAGGGCTGGCGAGACTGTCCTGGTCCCGGCCGAATGCAAGCTGGGAGCGAACATCCGTCCTGCCGGAGACGACGTCGGGGCTGGGGCCATGATAGCCGCGGCGGGCACACGCCTTGCCCCGCAGCATTTGGGGCTCGCGGCCTCGGTGGGAGTAGAACAATTCTGTGTTTATCGGCGGCTCAAAGTCGCCGTGCTCGCAACCGGCGATGAACTCACGAGACCTGGGCAGCCGCTGAAGCCTGGACGCATCTACAACTCCAATGGTGTCACGCTGTCGGCACTGCTTCGGAGCTTTGGTTGCACGGTGGTCAATCTTGGAATTGTCCGCGACACTCTTCCCGCGACGATGGATGCGCTGGCGCGTGGTGCATTGGAGGCGGATCTCATAATTTCCAGCGGCGGCGTCTCTGTTGGGGAAGAGGATCACGTCAAATCGGCGGTACAGGAACTGGGCGAACTTGGCCTTTGGAACAATCCGGTTTCGCTGTTTGTGGTCTTCTGTCTGTTCGTCCGGCCGATCTTGCTTCGTATGCAAGGCGTCTCCGGCGACCTTGCTCCCCGCGTCTTTAAGGTCCGGGCCGGTTTCGACTGGCCGAAGCCTGACAAGCGGCGCGAGTTCCACCGGGCGCGCATTTGCACTGAGAGCGACGGTACGCAGGAATTGGAAGTCTTTCCGAGCCGCTCATCTGGCGTTTTCTCGTCCGTCGCGTGGGCGGAGGGGCTTGTCGAGATCCCGGAGGACCGCGCCATAAGGCGTGGAGATGCCATCAACTTCCTACCGTTCGAATACCTGCTGGGCTAGGCCGCATCCCGCGTAGAGGGTCAATGCGCAAATTCTCGGAGAACAGTATCTTGGCTTTCACCGTCCATGCCCCGCCGAGCGAATACATGCTCTCAGATACCGTCGGCAATGCTGGGGAAATAGAGCCCGAGCCTCTCCGGGAAGCCATCGTGGCCGCGTTGCGCCAGGTCAACGACCCGGAAATCCCGGTTAACATCTACGACCTTGGCCTCATCTATCGGATCGATATCGCTGCCGATGGAGATGTCGACATCGACATGACGCTGACGCGCGCCTCTTGCCCCGTGGCTGGCATGATGCCGCTTTTGGTCAAGAACGCGGTTGGCGGCGTGGACGGGGTCGGCCTGATCAAGGTGAAGATGGTCTGGGATCCGCCGTGGAACCAGGAACGATTGAGCGATGAGGTGAAGCTCGCGCTCGGCATTTTGTAGGCAGCCTGTTCCTAGGCTAGCTGTAAAGCGTGAAGCGCCTCGCTGAAGATAATATTAAATTTACCGTTCCTGAACCATCGCAAAGGCCGCTCAGGCTGCTGGGCACTCACGCACTCAACACGGCGCAGTTTGCCGGTCGAGGCTCCGTAGTTATATCGCGGAGAGTATAGGAACCGCGCAAAAATGTTTCTGTTTCAAGCGCATAAACAGAAACCGTCTCGCTTTTTGTTTTCAAGAGCATCAACTGCACAATTTCGAAATTTGCTCTTATGCGCAATTTTATATCGATAAACCCGATACTAACGTTGGACAAAATTCGTTTGCTCGCGCGGAGCGGGGCACATTACCCTTTAGTCGAGTAAGAGTTGCCAATGACACCCTAGAACGAAGAAGCGGTCCGAAAGTGGGCGTCAACCCCCAAGTTCTCCAAGCTTCGATGTCAGCGAAATCTCGAAAGCCCGCAATGGCATTCGGGTCGTTCCATAAGGGGCACGGCAGCCAGCATAGAAACGCGGAGGAACCCAAATGAGAGGTTCGGCTGTCCCAGTCGAAACGAGCAATTGCCCGGATGCGAACGTCCCGGAAATCGGCGAGGCTGTGCTTATCGTCGACGGTGATCCTGAGATGCGAAGCTTCCTGAAAAGCGGGCTGTGCCACGATTTCGAACGGGTGCACACCGCTGGCAACGCGAGCGAGGCGCGCGCTTTGGCGCAACGCTATCGCTTCGATGTCCTTGTGGCCGACGTCCATCTCGCCAGCCCGACCGGCGGGCTTGAGTTGGCGCGCGAACTCCGGGAAATCTACCTCGATATCGAAGTGGTGTTTACCAGCAGCAATGGCGATCTCAATGCAGCCGTGGCCGCATTACAGGATGACGCCGCCAATTTGCTGAGAAGACCCTTTCCTATTGAGCAGCTTCTAGCCTTGATCAAACGGGCTCGGCACTATCGCAGGCTTGAGCGGGAAAATTATCTCCTGCATCGGGGGCAGCTCCCGGCGGTGGACCGGTTGGTCGGGCAGAGCAAACCTGTAAAAGAGCTCTGGCGCATCATCAATCGCATCGCCCCGATGCCCTCGACCGTGCTGATCACGGGCGAAACGGGAACGGGCAAGGAACTCGTTTCCCGTGCGCTCCATGACTTGAGCGGCCGCCGCGGAAGCTACGTACCCGTGAACTGCGGTGCGATCTCGCCTGAATTGATAGAAGGCGAGTTGTTCGGGCACGTCAAAGGGGCATTCACCGGCGCTCATCAGGCCCGTGAAGGGCTGTTCAGCCACGCCGACGGAGGCACACTGCTTTTGGACGAGATCGGTGAGATGCCGCTCGGGATGCAGGCAAAGCTGTTGCGCGTGCTTGAGACGAAAAGTTACCGGCCCGTAGGTGGAAACCGTGAAATCCCCGTAAATACGCGTGTGATCGCAGCGACCAACCGCCACCTGCCCGACGAAGTTCTTACGGGACGCTTTCGCAAGGATCTCTACTATCGGCTCAACATTGTCGAGCTTCGCCTGCCGCCCTTGCGTGAGCGCAAAAGCGATATCCCCCGCCTCGCGCGCTTCTTTATCAACATCTTCTCGGCCGAGCTCGGCGTCCCGGCGCCGGAATTGTCCGCATCCGATCTGGAGGCGCTGATGCGCTACGACTGGCCGGGCAACATTCGTGAGTTCCGCAATGTGATCGAGCGCTCGCTGCTTCTTGGAAGCCCGCCTTCGCACTATGTCGACTCAATGGAGATAACTGAAGCCGAAGACGAAGAGACGCCGTCGAATCCCTTGTCTCTGGATAATATAGAGCGGTCTCATATTCTCAAAGCCTTGCGGGCTGCCGATGGAAACAAGACTGAAGCAGCCCGCATCCTCGGCGTTTCCCGCAAAACTGTGGGGCGTAAGTTGAAGGAATGGGAAAATGCATGCGGCCGTTAGTTTAAGTTAGGCCGCGTGCACGCTTCTAGAGCAGCCCGCGCCAATCTGGGCTCGGATAAGCTGCTCAAGCACTCTGGAATCGATCAAATTTTCCGCCTTTAATCGATTCCCGATTAAAGGCGGGTTGACTAGACATCGACGGTTGGGAAGAGCACCTCAGATATGTTTCGTTCCACTCAACCTCCGGTCATGCTCATATGGCGAACTATCGATGGCTGTCTGCTCAGATCAAATTCGTGACCTCGCGGCTTCTTATTCATCGCCTCGACGATAAATTTTTTGACGCGCTCGTCATCGGTGGGATTGGCGCGCACCGCGCGCCGCAGGTCCGCCGAGTGTTCCTGGCCCAGACAGAGCAGCAGCCGGCCTTCTGCGGTAACGCGAACGCGATTGCAGGCGCCGCAGAAATTATGACTGTGGGGAGATATGAAGCCTACGCGGATGTCTTGACCGGCGATCCGGAAATACCTTGATGGCCCTCCAGTGCTTTCATTGGTCGGCAAGAGGTCGAAATGGGCTGCGAGATCGCTTCTGATCGCATCACTGCTGTAATAAACCTCGGCACGATCATGGTCGCCGATCACCCCTAACGGCATCTCTTCGATGAAGGTGATGTCGATCCCCCGCTCAATCGCGAAACGCACCAGGTCTGAAACCTCATCATGGTTTCGGTTCTTAAGAATGACGCAGTTGAGCTTGATCCGGCGAAAGCCTGCGGCGCACGCCGCATCAAGACCCGCCAGCGTTCTTTCGATCTGACCGCCGCGAGTGATCTGCCTAAAGCGATCCGCTTTCAGGGTGTCCAAGCTTATATTCACGCGTGACACGCCCGCGTCCTTGAGTGACCGTGAGTAGCGGGCGAGTTGTGTTCCATTGGTGGTGATTGTCAGTTCCCGGATCCCCAGCTCACCCAATCTCTCGAACAGCCAGATGACATTGTGCCGGACCAGCGGTTCGCCGCCGGTTATCCGAAGTTTTGTGACGCCCAGCTCGCTGAAGCATCGGCCGAGGCGGGCGATCTCCTCTAGTGTCAGAAGCTGTTGTCTTGGCAGAAAGGTCATCTTCTCCGACATGCAGTATATGCAGTGGAGATCGCAACGGTCCGTAACCGAAAGCCGGACATAGGTTACGTGACGCCCGAAGCGATCGATAAGCTTCGTCGCAGCTTGCTCGGTCACTAGCCTCACCCTTACTTTGCGAAGGCCATCGCATCGAGGCTACCATAATGCCTCGTTGCGGCTGATGGAGGCTGTGATTTGCATGATCTATGCCAGCGTATGACATGCCTGGATGTTAAACTGGAGATTTTCTCGATACGTGGGTTCTGGCGGGAAAAATCTGCGCGGACGGTTCGGAGCCATAGCGGCGCGGCCGTGACGTTCAAGGCATGGAGCGCGTCATCGAGAGACAAAGAGTCCCCCCGCGGCTTCTCGCTTTTGGGAAAAACTGGCCCAGGGAGAAGCTGTTGCAACTGGCGCAGTTGTAAGCCCCTGCTTTCGCTTTCTCGGGGACATGTCTGCCCGCAACATGAACCGGAAGCTTCCTGTCCCTTGACGCAGGGCCCGGCACCTTTCCTGCATTAGGCATCACGCCTTAGCTTGGAGTTTTGTGATGGAAGCAGTGCTGAAAAGGACAATTCCGGAAGTCGATGAAGAAGCGTTGACCGCATTGCGTACGTCAGTGGAAGGCGCTGTCTTAACGCCCCGCGATACGGGCTACGACGAGGCGCGCCGCATCTGGAACGGAATGATCGATAAGCGCCCCTCCTTCATTGTCAGGCCGAACGGCATAGCCGGTGTGATGGCCGCAGTCCGTTTCGCCAGCGACAGAGGATTGGCAGTGTCGGTGAGGGGCGGCGGTCACAACATCGCCGGCGCTTCTGTTTGCGAGGGCGGCCTGATGATCGACATGAGCTTGCGGCGCAACGTCAGAGTCGATCCCGCAAACCGCGTGGTGCGGGTTGAGGGCGGCGCCACCTGGGGCGATGTCGATCGCGAGACACAGCAGTTTGGCCTCGTTGTGCCAAGCGGCATTGTCTCGACCACAGGCGTCGCCGGTTTAACCCTCGGAGGCGGATTTGGATGGACCTCGCGGAAGTTTGGCTTCGCGGCGGACAACCTCCTCTCCGTCAATGTAATCACTGGCCGGGCACATTTACTGCACGCAAGCGAGCGCGAGAACGCGGACCTGTTCTGGGCATTGCGCGGAGGCGGCGGAAATTTCGGCGTCGTAACCTCCTTTGAATTCCGCGCTCATCGCCATGGCCCGGAGGCCTTGTGCGGCATGGCCGTCTATCCGATCGAACGTGCCGAGGAGGTGATCCGGCTCTTCGCCGAGTTGACGACAGACGCGCCAGACGAACTCTCCTGCCTCCTGATCTTGCGCATTGCGCCACCCCTACCGTTTCTGCCTGCACAAATCCATGGAACGCCTATCGCTGCTATTGCCGTGCATTGGATCGGGGTTCCCGATGCTGGCGAGGCTGCACTCGCCCCGATCAGACGAAGCGCGGCGCCTATCGCTGATACGATCTCAAAGAAGGCATTTATCGCCCATCAAACCATGCTGGACGCGGGAGCGCCGTTCGGCCGGCGATATTATTGGAAGTCGAACAACGTGGACGCAGTCGACGATGCTTTGGGCGAGGCTCTCATCGAAAGCGCGCGGGGTATTACCTCGCCATTCTCCGCCATCCTGTTGATGCAGCTCGATGGGGCTCCAGCGAGGCTCGACCCAGCGGGAACGGCGGTCGGCATGCGCCGGGCGCGATATATTCTTAATTTTCAGGCGGCATGGGACCAGAGGGAGGAGGATCTCCGTCACATCGGCTGGGCCAGCACGTCTCTCGCGCGAACGAAATCCTTTGCCGCAGGAAATCCATACGTGAATTTTCTCACCGCGGAGGAAGCCTCGTCACGCGGTGCGGACTGCTACGATTCTGCGGTGTATGATCGCTTGCGGGACGTTAAACGCAAATACGACCCGGAGAATATGTTCCAAGGCGTTCACACCGTACCGCCTCGATCCTAGCGGCCACGCGAGACACGTCCAGCCTTCTGGTCATGGCGGCGAGGCGGCTGC
>Ga0074046_10001082_pt1 | contig 25175 bp, 15 predicted proteins | sample BogForMeECP23OM3_FD_94441 | JGI IMG/M metagenome (GOLD analysis project Ga0074046, IMG submission 94441) | Bog forest soil microbial communities from Calvert Island, British Columbia, Canada - Bog Forest MetaG ECP23OM3 | ecosystem: Environmental > Terrestrial > Soil > Wetlands ...
ATCTTCCAGCCCCACCGCTATACGCGCACGCTCGATCTGATGGACGAGTTCTCGACCGCCTTCTCCGATGCCGATACGCTCTTTGTTCTGGATATCTACGCCGCCAGCGAAAAGCCGATCGAAGGCATTCACGCCGAAGTCCTCGTGCAGCGCATTGGCGCCATAGGGAAGCCAAGTGTGAGTTACGTGCCGTCGTTCGCGGAGGCAGCCGAGAAAACCGCCGCCGCCGCTCAACCAGGCGATCTGATTCTTACGTTAGGAGCTGGCAGCGTCTCGCAGCTCGGGGCAGTGATTCTGGAGATGCTTGAGAAAAAGTCGTTGGTCGCCAGTCGCTAGTCGTCCGTCGTGAGTCCAATGGATGCCGCTGCGGAGAACCCCTGAAGAGTCCGATCCGCGACCAACGACCGGTTCTGCTCTGTTGACCTTTTTCCACCCCACTCGTCCAATTCCCCAGACGGTGAGGCTCCTATGAACACTCAGAAACTGGCATATTGGCTCGCCCTCGCAGTATTTGGACTCGCGTTCCGCAGCGAATACCGGCACGGATCATTCCCTGCCCTCCACCGCGCCGCCGACCGCGCCAGTTTCACCGTGGCTCGGCTGACCAGGTGTGCCGAACATACCGTTGCCATGGCGAAACTGTTTACCGTCCAACCGGCGCAGGCGACCGATGATCTGCTTGCCGCTGCCGATGCAAGAGAGCTGGCCGAGAATCAAGCTGAGATGCTTCGCGAGCAGGTGCAAAACGCAATCGAACTGCGTCGCGACCAGACTCACGCTCGGGCGGACATGATTCAAGCTCTGGTTGACGTGCGGCGCGCCCAGTTCAAGAAGGCCCGGTCGCAAATGGCCTCGCAGTTCGTCATCAGCAATGCGGCGAATCGCCGCCTGATCGTGGTCCGCTCCAATAGTTGCGGTAAGACGAGCAGCCGAGTCGCGGTCATTGGCTCGCACGTCTCATCGGACGGGGATGAAGATTCCGACTGACGCCCGCCGGTCGCTACGCACTCAACTTTGCACTGTCTCATTTTGCAAAAACCCGTTATAGTAACTGTGCTCAGCGGTTCCCTGTCGACAACTGACTCGAAAGAGTGGCGCGGAAATCCAGTTCCACAGCCTTGCAGGAAGAGTTGTACCCGGTGCCCGGTTCTCGCGAGCACGACACTCGCGAGAGTTACGCTTCCGAGCGCGCTGCTCCCGCACGGGAACACTTCGACGATTCCCGCGTCGTCGACCTTGAAGCGGAGCAGGAATCTCCGTTCCTGCGCGGCCAGAAGCGAGTCTCCGTCCGCCGCGGATCGCTCCCCAAGAAAACTGCTACCGGCCTGAAGTGGGCTGCGCTGGCGCTTGTGGTTCTTGGCGTACTCGGCGCATTCGGCGCCGGCCTCTATCGCTACGGCAAACATTCCTGGCGCTTCCGCATTGATTCCAGCGATCAGATCGAGGTCGCCAATGCCCAGCGCGTGACTCGTGCCCAGATCTTGGATGTGATGGGTGGCGACATCGGCCGCAACATCTTCTTCGTTCCTCTGGCTCAGCGCCAGCAGCAACTCGAGCAGATTCCCTGGGTCGAGTCAGCCAGTGTTATGCGCTTCGTGCCCAACCGACTCCGCATCGAAATTCACGAGCGCACGCCCGTCGCCTTCGCGCGCATCGGCTCGCATATTTCTCTGATTGACGCCGGCGGCAACCTGATGGAACTCGCGCCCGGCCCCAAACACAAGTATTCCTTCCCGGTAATCACGGGAATGAACGCAAACGAGCCCATCTCGACTCGTGCTGCGCGCATGAAGGACTACAACGAACTCATACGGCAACTCGATTCCGGCGGCGCGCGCTACTCGCAGGACATCAGCGAAGTGGACCTCAGCGACTCCGAGGACGTGAAGGTGATGACGGCCGATTCCACCGGAGGAGTTCTCGTACATCTCGGCAACGGCAATTATTTGCAGCGCTACAAGATCTATGTCACCCACGTCGAAGCCTGGCGCCAGCAGTTCGAAAAACTTGACTCGGTGGACCTGCGCTACGACAGCCAGATCATCGTGAACCCCGATCTTCAGGGCATTACCCGCCAGCCCGCTCTTACGCCCGCAGCCGCCAAAGCCGCGCTTGCCGCGGGAGTTAAGAACGCGGCGATCGTGAATTACGAAAAATATGTGACTCATCCCGCGCCGCCCGCCGCTCCTGGCAAGCCGGTGCAGCCGAAATCGAAGGAGGGATTAAAAGTCGCGCCCAAACCCGCAACAAAGGCAGCGGTGAGAAAAACTCCGCACCGGGGCACTCCGAAAGCGAAAGCCAAGACCTCGGCCGCGAAGAACTCGGCGCCGCATCCGCCGGCAACGCCGTCTCAAAAGCCAGTGGCCGTAGCGAGCGCTACCCAGGCCCAGCCTCCCTCAGCAAAAACTACAAAGCCTGCACCCACCGCTTCCACACCAGCCATCACCGTAGCGGCAAAGCAAAGAAAGCCCAGCGCCGCGATTCCCAAGGAGAAACCGCAGAACTAGCCATGCCGACATTCGCGCCCAATTTCATTACCGCCATTGACGTAGGCAGCGCCAAGACCACCGTTCTGGTCGCCGAGATGAGCGACAACGGCCTGCGCTACCGCGGACACGGCGTCAGCGAATCGCGCGGTCTGCGCAAAGGCATCATCACCGAACTCGACAAAGCCGCCGGCAGCATTCAAAAAGCCGTTGAGGTCGCCGAAAACGTCGCCGGCATTCCCATCGAGCACGCCATCATCGGCATCGCTGGAGCCCATATCCGTGGCATGAACAGCCACGGCGGCATCACGTTCGGCGTGCGCTCGCGCGAAATTGGACGCGACGAAATCCGCCAGGCCGTCGACAAAGCTCGCACCGTCCCGTTGCCCGCCGACAGGGAGATCCTCCACCTGCTGCCGCAGGAATTCACTCTCGACGATCAGCCCGGCGTGCAGGATCCCAACGGCATGATGGCCACGCGCATGGAAGTCCACGTCCACATCGTGACCGCGCTCTCGGGAGCGACGCAAAACCTTGTGACCGCCGTCAACAAAGCGGGCGTGCACGTAGACGACACAATTTTCGAGCCGCTGGCCTGCGCCGATTCCGTTCTCCGCTCCGACGAGCGCGAACTCGGCGTCTGTTTAGCCGATCTCGGAGCCGGTTCCTGCGACCTGATCGTCTTCCAGCAAGGAGCCGTCGCACACACCGCTGTTATTCCCATCGGTGGTGATCACTTCACCAGCGATCTTTCGATTGGCATGTGCACCGGCCTCGCCGACGCCGAAATGCTCAAGAAGATTTTCGGCAACGCCGTGCCCACACTCATCCCCGAAGGAAACGAAGTCGAGGTTCCCTCAGTCGGCGACCGCCCTTCGCGCATGATGCCGCAACGTATGATCGGAGAAATTCTAGGGCCCCGCGCCCGCGAACTCTTCGAGCTGATGCGCGAGAACCTGCGCCAGGCCGGCGTTTTGGACCACTGCATCGCCGGATTCGTTCTCAGCGGAGGAGCCTCGCGCTTGCCCGGCTTGCTCGACGTAGCCGAATCGATTCTGCGCAAGGCCGCGCGCTTGGCATGGCCCACGGCAATGGCGAAAATGCCCGCGTCCCTGGCCGAGCCCGAATTCGCAACCGTACTCGGCATGGTCTATTACGGCCACCGCGCAAGATTAGCAAGAGGCCTGCAAGAGCCGGGTTTCGGCTCAAGGATGAAAGCCCTGTTCGCAAAAAAGGGCGCGTGATTGTGTGTTGGGTGCTTGTGTGGCGCGGACACTCTTGTCCGCGCAGCCGAGCGAAGCGAGGCAAACGGTTGTGAAGTAGCCCCGGCGTCTAGCCGGCAAAAGGCTTAGCTAGAGGCTAGGAGCTAGTGGCTGGAAGCTTTTAGCGAACGACGAACGACCAACGACGAACGACGAGGTGTTTTCCATGATCGAAGACAACGGACTCCGCATCTGCTTCAACGAAGAAGCTCGCAACGACGCACGCATCAAGGTCATCGGTGTCGGCGGCGGCGGCAACAACGCCGTCAACCGCATGATCGACTCCGGCATGGAGCACATCGAATTCATCGTGGCCAACACCGATCTGCAGGCTCTGCGCATGTCGCGCGCCAACACCAAGATTCAGCTCGGCGTGAAGCTGACCAACGGACTCGGCGCGGGAGCGAATCCCGAAATCGGCCGCAAAGCCGCGCTCGAAGACTCCGACAAAATCATCGAAGCTCTCGAAGGCGCCGACATGATCTTCGTCACCGCCGGCCTCGGCGGAGGCACCGGTACCGGCGCCACTCCGATCATCGCCTCGCTCGCCAGCGAAATGGGCGCGCTCACCGTCGCCGTCGTCACCAAGCCCTTCGCCTTCGAAGGCAAACGCCGCATGCAGCAAGCCGAGCGCGGCGTCTCCGAACTCATGGAGTCCGTCGACACCACCATCGTCATCCCCAATGAAAAGCTGCTTGCCGTTGCCGAAAACGCAGGCTTCTTCGAGTCGTTCCGCATCGCCGACGACATTCTGCGCCAGGGCGTGCAAGGCATTTCCGACATCATCACCATTCCCGGCATCATCAACCGCGACTTCGCTGACGTGAAAGCCATCATGGCCGGCATGGGTTACGCCGTCATGGGCACGGCCACCGCCGCCGGTCCCAATCGCACCGTCGAAGCCGCCCAGCGCTCAATCGCTTCTCCGCTGCTCGAAGCCGGAGCCATCGACGGAGCCCGCGGCATTCTCATCAACATCACCGGCTCCAGTTCGCTGAAGCTTGCCGAAGTGCAGCAGGCCTGCACCATTATTCAAGGAGCAGCGCATGAAGACGCCAACATCATCTTCGGCGCCGTCCTCGACGAAAAGATGAAAGACGCGGTCAAGATCACGGTGATCGCGACCGGCTTCAAAGAGTCGGAAATGCGCCGCCCGCGCCATAGCGAAGCCTTTGACCCGGTCATCGTCCCCCGTCACCGCGATCATTTCCATGTGACCGATCACGCCGATGATTTCGCAAATGAGCCCGTCGCCGAGTGCAGCGCTGAGCGTGAGCCCGCATGCGATCCCGAGCCTGCGTTCCAGCCCGACCCCGCGCCCGCTGCATTCGAGTCAACCATGCCGCCGCCCCCAAGCTACAACTCGCGGCAGGCGGAAGTCATTTCGCTAGACGGCATGAGGTCAGCCGGGCCGGCTTACCAGCCCGAGGACCTCGACGTCCCAGCCTTCCTGCGCAAGCGCAACGACGTGATGTAAGGAGTCACTGGGGTCAGACCGCAAGCGTTTGGCTGTTCACCGCCGTCCAGCAAGAGTGGGCGAGAGTTCGACTATAGACACCTCGCAGCCTGGCCCAATTTCCAGTTCGCCCCTATTCCAGTTGCCTATTGACTTCCCGTTTCCTCCGTAGCAGAATTCCTCCCAACAGTGGGGTGGCTGGGTTCCTGATTCAAGTCAGGCCTTCCTTTTCTCAGCCGCGAAGCACAGGAGGAATTCGCCATGAGCACAACGCAAGCTACTCAGCTCGACATGGACAAACTGAATGCTTTTATCGGGCGGTTCGTGACCGACCTCGGCGCGGCCGTTCACACGGGCATGGTCGTCATCGGTGAAAAGCTCGGACTGTACAAAACCCTCGCTGTTGGCCCCATGAATTCCGCGGAGCTCGCTGCGAAGACTCAGACCGATGAGCGTTATTTGCGCGAATGGCTGGCCTCGCAAGCCGCCGGAGGCTACATCACCTACGATGAAAAGACAAACAAGTTCAGCCTGACTGAAGAACAAGCTTTCGCTCTGGCGAATGAAGACAGCCCGGCCTATTTGCCCGGAGCGTTCGAGCTGGCCCTAGGCTCGCTCGCCGCCGTTCCGCGCATTGCGGAGTCCTTCCGCACCGGCGCTGGGATGGGCTGGCATGAGCATGTGGACGGCGTTTTTCACGGATGCGAAAAGTTCTTTCGTCCAGGTTATGCCGCCAATCTTGTCAGCTCATGGATCCCCGCGCTGCACGATGTGAAGGAGAAGCTAGAGGCCGGGGCGCGAGTGGCCGACGTAGGCTGCGGCAAAGGAGCTTCCACCTTATTAATGGCGAAAGCATTCCCAAAATCCCGCTTCTACGGATTCGACTATCACGACAAATCCATTGAAGCGGCCCGCGAGCTGGCCAAGCGCGACGGTGTCGCGGATCGCGTCACGTTCGACGTGTCCAAGGCAAAGGATTACCCGGGCGAGGGCTACGACTTTGTGGCCGTGTTTGATTGCTTGCACGACATGGGCGATCCGATCGGCGCAGCCGCACACGTCCGGCAATCCTTGGCGAACGACGGCACGTGGATGATCGTCGAGCCCTTTGCCAACGACCAACTGAAGGACAATCTCAATCCCGTCGGCCGAGTGTATTACTCTTTCTCAACGCTGTTGTGTACGCCTTGTTCACGCTCCCAGGAAGTTGGACTGTGCCTGGGTGCGCAAGCCGGCGAGACGCGCATTCGGGAGGTTGTAACCTCGGCCGGATTCAACCGCTTCCGGCGAGCCACGGAAACGCCCTTCAACATCGTTTACGAGGCTCGCCCGTAGGCCAACAGTTACGGAACCGCGACTTCCGTGCATCGCACGGTGCCGTCTGCCCCTGAATTCCAACGCAGAATCAAAAGGAGCCGAGAGGCTCCCTTTGTGTTTTTGTGAAGGATCACATCTAAGGCACCGCAACATTCGTCTGGCCCAATTTCTAACGAGCCTGCATACTTGAAGTTCAACCTTTGAACTCACCAGCCAGCAAACTGCAAAGCATGTCTACGGCGGTGCGCCAGCGTCGTCGCATTGCAACAGTTCTCTTCTTTGGTCTTCTGGTCCTTCTGATTCTCCTGTTTCTCGCCCGCCCGGCCTTCACTCATCTGCGCGCCGCCGGGTTGCTCCTGCGAATCGAGAATCCGCAGCACTGGAGCGGACTTGCCAGCTTCGACACCTACCTGATCGAGGAGAAGCTGACCGAGGTGCCGGCGCCCGGCGGCTCAATCCGCGCGCGCCTGTACATTCCCCAGGGCCTCGCCAACCCGCCCGCGATGCTCATCGTGCACGGCGTGCATCACCTTGGCATCGACGAGCCCCGCCTGGTCGCGTTTGCGCGTGCCCTGTCTGCCGGTGGCATCCGCGTGCTGACGCCGGAACTCGCCGCCCTCGCCGACTATCGGATCGACAGCCAATCGATTGACCTTATCGGATACTCCGCCCGCAGCCTTTCCGCTTCGGTCGGCCAGAAGGTCGGCGTGCTCGGCATCAGCTTTGGAGGAGGCTTGTCTCTCATCGCGGCGGCTCGCCCGCAGTTCGCGCCTTACATCAGCTTCGTGGTCTCGGTCGGTGCGCATGACGATCTGAATCGCGTGTCCCAATTCCTGATCACAAACACGATCTCCCGGCCGGACGGCACCACTCTCGAAATGCAAGCACACGAGTATGGGCCGCTGATCCTCATCTATTCCCACCTGGAAGATTTCTTCCCTCCCGCCGAGGTCCGCGCTGCCCACGACGCGCTCCGGCTTTTGCTATGGGAGAAGGTTGATGAATCGAAGAAAATTACCGCGATGCTGAGCCCACCATCACGCGAAAAGATGGATTTGCTTTACAAACACGATGTGGACGCGCTGGCCGACGAGATGAAGGAAGCCATCGCCCGCCATCAAGCGGAGATGGCGCCCGCTTCTCCTCGTGGGCAATTACGGTCTTTGCACGTGCCGGTTCTACTCATGCACGGAGCCGCGGACAACGTGATCCCGCCCTCGGAGATGCTCTGGCTGCAGCAGGACATTCCCTCGGGATTGGTGAAAGACGCGCTCATCAGTCCAGCGCTGAGCCACGTTTCGATGGAGGGAAAACCGTCGCTCCTTGACAATCTTCGCCTCGTGCATTTCATGGCTCAGATGCTGGAGCAGGCGGACAAGAGGTGAGATCTACCCGCATGGCCAATTATTTGTTGGCTTGCTGATTCTCTTTGATCCACCGGTCTATCTTCCCTTCCAGCACATCCAGCGGCAGCGGGCCGGAATCGAGCACCGCATCATGAAATGCCCGCAGATCGAACTTCGTCCCTAACTCTTTCTGTGCACGCGCTCGTAAGTCCAGTATCTTCATCTGTCCCATCTTGTAAGAGAGAGCTTGCGCCGGCCACGCTATGTAACGATCGACTTCTGTGTTGATGTTCTCCTCGTCCATCGCCGTGTGCTGGTGAAAGTAATCCACCATCTGTTGCCGCGTCCAGTGCTGCGAGTGCACGCCGGTATCCACCACCCACCGCACCGCGCGCCAGATCTCATTCTGCAGCCGCCCGTACTCGCTGTAAGGATCCTGATAGAACCCCACCTCCTTCCCCAACCGCTCCGAGTAAAACGCCCAGCCCTCTGTGTATGCGTTCACATCTAAGTCAAACTTACGAAACGGTGGCAAGTCAGTAAGTTCCTCCGCAATCGAAAACTGTAAGTGATGTCCGGGCACGCCCTCGTGATAGGCAATCGCTTCCACATTCAGCAGCAGCCGCTTCTCCGGAGCGTACTCGTTCACATTGATTCGCCCCGGCCGTGAACCATCCCCCGCTCCGATGGAATAATCCGCCGGCGGACTGGAAGCCGCGCGAAATTCCTCCATCGGCACGACGGTCAACTTGTTCTTTGGCAGCCGCCCAAACAGCTCCGGCAGCTTGCCATACATCTGGGCACGGTAGTGCGAGTACAAATCAAACAGTTGCTTCCCCGACTTCGCATGCAACGCCGGATCCTGCCGTATGTGCTCGTTGAACGACTTGAGATCATGGAAGCCCTGCGCCTGTGCGATCTTCAACATTTGCGCTTCGATTTCCGCCACGCTCTTCACGCCCAGCTCATGAATCTGGTCGGCAGTCATGTCGGTCGTCGTCTGGTGCCGCACTGCAAACCGGTAGCGCGCCTCGCCATCCGGCAGCGCCCACTCACCGGGATCGAGCCGCCCGTGCGGCGCGTAACCCTCGCGCACAAACTTCGCGAACTTCGCATACGCGGGCGCCACCTCGCTCTTCACCGCGTCTTCAATTGCCGCCCGCAACCGCTTCCGGTCCGCCTCTCCAATCGAATCAGGGAACTTTCCCAGCGGCGAAGTAAACGGACTCTTCTCGATCGAATCGTCCGCAATCCCCTGCGCCTGGATCGAAACTTTTTCCAGCAGATATTTCGGCGGCATCAGGTGATCGCGCAGTCCATCGCGCATGTGCCCCGTTGCCTGCTCCAACACGCGCGGCATCTGATGCAGCCGGGAAAGATAGTCCTCGTAATCCTTCACATTGCGGAATGGCGAATCAAACGCAAGCGACGCATACCCAAGATGAATGCCGCCAAACTGCGTAGCCGGCATCTCCCAATCTTTGAACTTCGCGCCCTCGAGCCCTTCGCGCAAACCCCGCACCATCAGCGCGTGATTGAGACGCTCCTGCTCCGGAAATCCCGCGACGTCGATCGCCTCGAAGCGCGCCAGCGCCTGCCGTGAGTGCTCGAGGTCATCGGCGATCGCCTTGTCGGAGAAATCGCTCAGCCGATCGTTGTACCGGTTGTCTCCGACTTGCGTTGCCAGTTCCGGTTGCGTGCGCAGCGTGTATTCCCACTCGTCAGCGAGCAGACGATTCAACTCCGCCCGCCGCTCCTCCAGACTCGGAGCGGGACGATTCTGATCCGCAGCCTGCGCCATAAACGTCATCAGCAAAGTGTAAGCAACTCCAGCAACCAGCAACCATGTTCGCAAGAGGAAACCTCCATACCAATGGCCAGCCCCCAATATTCGGCGGGAGCGCATCAGAGTTCTGTGGTGCGAGCAAGACAAAAGCCCACCCACAGAGAATGGCGCTCCCGAGCCATCAGGTGTCAAAAAATAGCAGAAAAACTCCCCTCACGGGTTGCGTCGCGAGATTGCGCGCGCTTCACCCATAGCGCAACAAATTGCAGAGTCAGTACCTAGTAAGGTAACAAGCCGATCGTATTACTAACGGGCCTGACCCTTGATCTGGTTTCGATAAGACACTGTAATTAAATAAGTTGTCCCATCCTTCAAGCTATTGACCAATATGTACTTTTCCATTGCGCCCAGCCTCGTAAATCCCCTACTATCGGATAGTTGCGCAGGAACTGCCGCAGAGGAAGGAATTTGGCGATTCCCGTGCATCTTAATCTGTAGATAGCCGCGCATTCCTTGGCTATCCGTTGAACCGGGGATGGGATTCGTGAAGTGTAAGTTCTGGGTCTGGCCGCTTCGCCTAGCTTTTCTTTTCGTTTTGGCAGCGCTGCTCGGAGCGAGCGGCATCGCCGCCAGCGTCAATCCCCACGCGCTTTCGCCGAAATCAAAATCCCGTTCCGTAACGGAAAATCAGCACGCCCGGCGCCGCATGCATGCGCTTGCGCACAGCCGCGCGCCGCTCGCGAAATCTGCCGCCCATCGCCGCCGCCGCTATTACGAGCGTTTCCACACCAGTTCGTTCGCATCTGACATCACCGAAGGCGACATGACGGCCGGCGAAGATCCCATCGTGCGCGCGGCTGCCATTGACGCGCTCGGCAACATGAACGGCACCGTGGTCGCCATCGAACCGACCAGCGGACGCATTCTGGCCATGGTCAACCAGAAGCTCGCGCTCTCCAGCGGCGCACAGCCCTGCTCCACCATCAAGCTCTCGGTCGCACTCGCCGGCGTCAGCGAAGGCGTGATCGACAAAGAAACCGAAGTCCCGCTCACTCGCCGCACGCGCATGACCCTGACCGAAGCGCTCGCCCACTCGAACAACGCTTACTTCGAGGCCGTGGGCCGCAAGCTCGGCTTTGAGAAGGTCCAGTATTACGCCCACCAGTTTGGACTCGGCGAGTATGCCGGTTATCACATTCCGGGCGAGCACCTCGGCGAATATCCCGAAGAAGAAATCTCTTCGAAGCTCGGCGGCGTCGGCAAGATGTGCTCGTTCGGCGAAGGCATTTCGATGACGCCCCTGCAACTCGGCGCCATGGTTGCCGCCATCGCCAACGGCGGCACTCTTTATTATTTGCAGCATCCTGCATCACCGGATGCCGTGGCCAACTTCCAGCCGGTCATCAAACGCCATCTCGACATTGCTTCCGCCATTCCCGAGCTTTCTGACGGCATGGCCGGCGCAGTTCGATACGGCACCGCGCGCAGCCTGCGCCTAAACTTCGACGAGGAATCCATCCTTGGAAAAACCGGCACCTGCTCGCACGCGGGCACTCGCTTCGGATGGTTCGCTTCCTACGCCAACACCGATATCGGACGCATCGTGACCGTCGTCTTCCTGCAGGGAGGCCGGCCCACGTTCGGCCCCAAGGCCGCCGAAATCGCCGGCCGCATGTACCGCAATCTCTACGATCACAATTTCTTTGTGGCGCGCTCCAACGGCACAACGCCAGCGCCTGATCTTGACAAGATCATCCACACTTCCGCCCAACAGTAGGGACCGGGCGGCCTGATCTGCATGAGTTGGGTCGTAGCGGCTCTCGCCCGCGTCTTCTGACTGGGCTCCTGGCGCTCGCCGGTTCCCGACCGATCACTCCCCTTCGGAACTTGCGGCCTCCGAGCGACGCGAGTTGTACTGAAGCGTAGGACAAATCATTCATGCCTGAGCAAGCTCTCAAAATAGTGGGCCACGTTCCATACTCCGGAGCGGTCGCCATAATCTTCCTGATCTTCGCGGTGATTGTTTTCGCTCTCGCGCTGCGCGCAAAACACCCCATCGTTGGGTCAGTCGCAGCTCTTCTTCTCATTGTTCTCGGAGTCGTTCCGTTCGCCGTCAACCACGCTGTCCAATCGCGCGGCGTGTATCACATTCAGGTTCTGCTGGTCAGGCCCGACGGTTCGCCCGTCTACTACGCCCAGTTGAAATCCTCGCACGGCGGCGATTTGAAGATCTGCGAAGGGGGATGGCGTCTGGATGTTCCTCCCCAAACCCGCCCCGCGGATGGCAAGGTGTCCTTCTCCGCAACTGTCAAGGATGAATTTCTGAAGGGCGCTTCCACTCTCACCCTGGCCAACGACTATTACCCAACCGTCACCATTCCGCTTGTCGCCGAAACCTCTGCCAAAATCAGAGGAGTGGTAGTCGACGAAAAGATGGTTGCGGTATCGGGCGCAACCGTTTCGGTTGCCGGCTATCCCGAGGCTACAATCACCGACGGCAAGGGGAATTTCATTCTCCCGGCGCACGCCGGCAATGGCCAGATGGTCGAGGTCCACGCAGAAAAAGGTGGCGTGATGACGCATCTAAACGCACCCGCCGGGAAAGTGGTCGGAGTAATCCTGGCGTCTGACTGAACAGTTCTCGTTTTGAACCCGGCTAAACACCTCCAACCAGGTCGTGACCAAAGGCACTTGTCCGCTCGGTTCCTTGTCGCGGAACTCTCTTCCGCTGGTTGAAAATCGTTCTATCCATGAGTGCGCCAGCCCCGGCAACCATTACGACTCGATCCGAGGAGCCGCGAGCCCCTCGGTCTGGCCTGTTCCTGTCGCCCGAGAAGCGCACCCTGCCGATGGCTCTGCTGCTAATTGCCTTCGTGGTTGTCGCCTACAGCCCGGTAGCCCACAACGGATTCCTCAACTTTGACGACGGCACTTACATCACGACCAACCCGCATATAAAAGCGGGCCTCACTGGGCAGACGGTGAAATGGGCTTTCACCACCTTCGAGGGCGCCCATTACCACCCGCTGACCTGGCTCACCCATGCGCTTGACTGCCAGCTCTTCGGCTTGGATCCCGCTGCTCACCACGAAGTCAACGTTCTGCTGCACGCGGCCAACGCCGTTCTTCTGTTTCTGCTGCTCCAAACCGTCACGGGATTCCCTTGGCGCAGCTTGTTCGTCGCCGCCCTCTTTGCGCTGCATCCCATCAACGTCGAATCCGTGGCGTGGGCCGCCGAGCGCAAGAACGTCCTGAGCATGCTTTTTCTGCTGCTCGCGCTCCACGCCTACGTTGCTTACGTCCGCCAGCCCAAGCTCACCCGGTATGTGCTGGTCGCGCTTTTGTTTGCGATGGGCCTGCTCAGCAAGTCGCAGATCGTCACCCTGCCGTTTCTGCTTTTGTTGTTCGACTACTGGCCGCTCCACCGCCTGGGCGGATCGCCCGCCGACGGCCTGCCGGCGACCGAGCCTTCCGCCGCCGAGGCTCGCGCCTTGAATGGAACCGCGCTCCCGCCAGCCTCGCTCGGATGGCTCATTCTCGAAAAGCTTCCGCTGCTGGCGCTCTCCGCCGCCATCGCCGTCATCACGATGAAATCTCAAAAAGCGGGCGGCGCTGTTATAACGATCGCCCAGTCTGGCCCGCTCCTGCGCCTGGAAACCGCCCTCATCTCCTACGCTCACTATCTGGGCAAAGCGCTCTGGCCTACAAACCTGGTGCTGCTCTACCCGCAACCCACTCAGCTCTACCCCCTATGGAAAGTGGCCGCAGCCACGCTGCTGCTGACCGGCATCACGGCCGGCGTCTTGCGCGCGCACCGTCGGCGCTATCTTGCGGTTGGATGGTTCTGGTTCCTGGGTTCGCTCGTGCCGATGATTGGATTGGTGCGGGTTGGGGCTCAGGCCATGCCCGACCACTTTGCCTACCTTCCGTTCCTCGGCCTGTTCTTGATGTTGACCTGGCTGACCGCCGATTGGGCGACGGGTCAGCGTGTTCCCACTACATGGCTTGCTGTTCCCGCCGTTGCCGTTTTGCTCGTGCTCGGCGCTCTCACTTACCGGCAGCTGGGCTATTGGCGCGATAGCGAGTCCATCTGGACGCATACGCTGGTGCTCATTGAAAACAACTCCGTCGCTCATGACATGCTGGGCTTCTATTTATCTGATGAAGGTCGTCCCGACGAGGCCGTGGTCCATTTCCGCGCCGCCAACGCAATCCTTCCCGGCGACTTGTCTGCCAATCTCGGCCTCGGCGCCTACGAGCATGCGCGCGGAAATCTGCGGGCGGCCATCGAGCACTATCAGGTCGTAGCCCGCCACGCCGCCCAACCAATTCTTCGCGCCGACGCTTACGCCAATATGGGCTCGGTCTACCGCCAGTTGGGTGACTTGGCGCAGGCGAAGCAATGTTTCCAGACGTCGAACGAACTCGCGCCTGACCAGCCCATGCCCATCGTTGGGCTCGGCCTGGTCGCGCAAAAGAGCGGTGATTTCGACAAAGCCATCCGCCAGTATTCCCGCGCCATGGCCATTCAGCCGACCGACGTCGGCTTTCTTCTCATCGCCAGCACGCTTGACCAGCAAGGGCATCCCGACCAGGCAAGAGCCATCCGCGAGCGCGTAGCCCGCTTCTCCAAGGATCTTGCGGCCGCGAACAAAGAAGCTCAGTCGCTTCTCGGCCAATAAATCGGCGAGTTTACAAGCACCTCAAAAACGAAAACGCGGGCAAATTAGCCCGCGTATCCCCAGAAAATGTACCGATAGCCTTAAGCGAAGGACGAGCGACGAACAGCGAAGCGAGGGCGGCGAAGTCCCTACCGCCCCTCTTTCACCTCATCCCGTGCCACTACTCCGTCCTTGATGTAAATAATCCGGTGTGCGTATTCGGCGATATCGTGCTCGTGCGTCACCAGCACGATCGTATTTCCTTCCGCGTGCAAGCGGTCGAACAGCGCCATGATTTCGTTCCCCGTCTGCGAGTCGAGGTTGCCGGTCGGCTCGTCCGCCAGGATGATGGCGGGCTTGTTAACCAGCGCCCGCGCCACAGCCACACGCTGCCGCTGTCCGCCGGAAAGCTCGTTGGGCTTGTGGCTCATGCGGTCTTCCATGCCAACCGAAGCCAACGCCGCCTTGGCGCGCTCCATGCGTTCCGCCGACGGTACGCCCGCATAAATCAAAGGCAGTTCCACGTTATGCAGCGACGTGGCTCGCGCCAGTAGATTGAACGTCTGAAACACGAATCCGATTTCCTTGTTGCGAATGCGGGCCAGTTCGTCGTCATCAAGCTCGCTGACCAGTTGCCCGTTCAGCCAGTACTGTCCTTTGGAGGGCGAATCCAGGCAGCCAATCAGATTCATCAGCGTCGACTTGCCCGATCCCGAGGGGCCCATGATGGCAACATATTCGTTGCGCTGGATGCGCAAGTTGATCCCGCGCAGGGCGTGCACCTGTTGCTCCGAGCCCATGTCGTAGGTCTTCCACAGGTCCTCGGTCGCAATCATGCAGGAGTCTGGCGCCGCCCAATTCGTAGGCCGTTCGCTGGTTGGCCTGTCAATGGAAAGTACTTCCGCAGTCGCCATCTTCTTCTCCTTGTCCGGCTCTGGCACGGGCGCTCCTCTGGCCGCTCTTACTTTGACGTGCTAACCCGCTATCGGTTAGTCGTCACTTGCAGAGACGCGTCTTGCCGCGTCTCCTCCTCGGAATCTGACGGGCAGAGACGGGGCCAGCCCTTCTCTACCGAGACCTAGCTGCTTTCTTCTTCCTTTTTCGGAGCCGAATTGTCTATTTTGACATTCGTTCCCGGCTTCAAGGTGCGCAAAACTTTGTAGCTGCCCGTGATGATCTCGTCACCCTCGTGCACGCCCTTGATGACCTCAATGTCGGTCGTGCCGCTGATGCCCGTTTCCACGGGAACAAACTCCGCCTTCTTGTTACGAATCACGAAAACGCCCTGAATTTCTTCCTTCTGTTTCGCCGTGTCGACAGGGGCCGCAGCCTGCACAGCGCCTTTCCCGTCTTTCAGCGCCAGGTCCGCCTGGGTGCGCACCGTCAACGCCTGGATCGGAATACTGATCACGTTATTCCGCGTCGCGGTCGTTATCTTCGCGGTTGTCGACAGCCCGGGCCTCAGGTCCGGTGGCGGGTCGGTCACCGTCACCACCACCTTGAAGTCCTTCGCTTCCTCGCTCGTCGATGTGGACTGCGAGGTCGATACGCCCGTCGAACGCACCATGGCGTTGTCGCCGATCTCACTCACCGTCCCGTGAAAAATCTTGCGCGGGATCGCATCAATCGTTACCTCGGCCGCTTGGCCAATCTGCACGTTGACGATGTCGGTCTCGTCCACCTTCACTTCCGCCGTAATCACGGACATGTCGGCAATCGTCATCAGGGTGCTTCCCGGCGAGTTCTGGATCCCCATCACCACCGTCTCCCCTTCACGCACCGGAAGATTTGTAATCACGCCGTCGAAAGGCGATGCATAGATCGTCTTTTGTAGTACGTCGGAAACCCGCGCCAGGTTCGCTTGATTCTGAGAGATGTGTTTCTGGGCGGAATCCATCTGCGCTTTGGCCTGGTCGATCCGTGCCTGGGCTTGCGCCAGTCCGGCTTCGGCCGATTCCCAGACCGCCTTCTTGGTGTCGTAATCCTGCTTGGCAATGAGCGCGTCTTTATAGAGGCCCTGGGCGCGTTCCCAATCCAACCGTGCATGATCGGCGTCCGACTTCGCCCGATTCAAATCTGCCCGCGAAGTTTCAAGGCCCGCCCCCGCGGCCACAAAATCGGTTTGCGCCGCTTGCACCGATGCCTTTGTTGCATTCACGTCCGCTGAAGACTGCACATTCTCCAACTGCGCCACGACCTGCCCCTTCTTGACGCGGTCGCCTTCCTTCACGTGCAGTTTGACGATTTTGCCGAAAGCATTCGCGCCAAGGTTTACGTAAGTTTTGGGTTTGATCTCTCCCGACGCGCTTACGATCGCACTCAGATTCTGCTTTTGGGCTTTCCCGGTTTGCACCGTGACCAGATTCTTCCGGCTCTGGTAAACTGTGACCGCAACAATGATCGCGAGCGCCGCAACGGCGCCCACACCGATCAGCACTTTTTTCCAGGTCTTCATTCAGTCAATGATTGCAGTTGTTACCAAAACAGGCTGTATCCAGCGATGGCTTCACGCCCCTGGTGGTTTTTAGATGAGCCGACGACCAGATCGCCCGCCGACTCGATCCCATTATCAGCTACGTTCCAACCCACGACAAAGTTCCCCGGAGGCTGCAACCAAAACTCGTCCCAATCGAGGATTTGAGTCCCGCTTAAGAGACCCCGGCCAGATCTAAGCCATTATAGCGTGACCGCATTTCAAGTCGAAAGCCGCCATGGATCGTCGCTGCCTGTGTCACCCCTGCCTGCAAGGCGCGGATTCTTAAGACAGTTAGCGAAACCTCCGCCATACAAAATCTTTTCCGGCTGGGCCTCTTTTCCTTGCCTTGTGGTATCCAATAAACATAGAATCATTGGCATCGCAGTCTCTGGCAAGGCAGGTCCCTCTATGTTTTCCTCAGGTTCCCTAGGTCGATGCTCGGTAAGCGTGCTGGTGGGCGCATTGGCGTTGGGCTTACCCGTCATTTCCCCAGCCCAGGACAAAGATGCAAAGGATGCCAAGGCCTCCAATGCGCAGGTATCTGCCCCGAATACCCAGACCGACCCCCTAAAGCGGCCCCTGCCGGAAAAACAGAAGAAGGCCAATGCTAAAGCGCTCAAAGTCGAGTTGAGCAAGACCTATAGGAAGTGGCTCGACGAGGACGTCCGCTGGATCATCACTGACCAGGAAAAATCCGCCTTCATGCAACTCTCCAACGACGAGGAGCGCGACCAGTTCATTGAAGCCTTCTGGCAGCGCCGCGATCCCACACCCGATACCGAAGAGAACGAGTTCAAGGAAGAGCACTACCGCCGCATCGCCTATGCCAACGAGCACTATGCAGCCGGCATCCCCGGCTGGCGCACCGATCGCGGCCACATGTACATCGTGTTTGGGCCGGCCGATGAAATCGATTCCCATCCCTCCGGCGGGACTTATGAACGTCCCATGGAAGAAGGCGGCGGCGAAACTTCTACGTTCCCATTTGAGACGTGGCGCTATCGCTATATTGAAGGCATTGGGCAGGAAGTCATCATCGAGTTCGTCGACACTTGCATGTGCGGCGACTACCACATGACCATCGATCGCTCCGAAAAGGACGCATTGAAGTACACTCCCAACGCCGGCCTCACTTTGTATGAGCAGATGGGGATGGCCAGCAAGAGTAGTCGCTTTACCAACAGCGGCCTGGAGCAACTGGGAACGGGGCCCTTCAACAAAGATCTCCAAACCAAGGAATTCGACCGCCTGGAGCAGTTCGCGAAGTTGCAGGCGGCTCCAGCTGTCAAGTTTAAGGATCTGGAAGAAGTCGTCACCCACAAGATCAGCGTCAATCTGATGCCTTTTGATGTCCGCGTCGACTTCGTGAAGGTCACCGGCGATACCGTCCTTGTTCCAGTCACCATCCAAGTCAAAAACCGCGACGTCACGTTCCAGAACAAAGACGGTATTCAGCGTGGCACGGTCAATATTTTCGGCCGCGCCACGACCCTGACCGGCAAGATCGTGCAGACTTTCGAAGACACGGTTCAGATCGATGTGCCACCCGAACTGCTGGCGAAAACCGCGGAAAATTCCTCGGTCTACTGGAAGGCTCTCCCCCTTCGTATCAGCCAGAATCGCTACCGCCTCGACGTCGTCGTCAAGGATGTGAACGGCGACCGCACCGGCTCCTGGAGCCGCGGCGTGGTCATCCCCGATTTCAGCGAGGACCACCTCAGTAATTCCTCGCTCATCATCGCCGACCAGATGGAGCCGGTCGCCGCCAAGAATGTTGGCACTGGCAGTTTCGTCATCGGAACCATGAAGGTTCGCCCCCGCGTGCAGTCTGCCGACGGCAAGCCGGTTTCCTTCAAGCGCGATCAAAAGCTCAATTTCTGGATGCAGGTCTACAATCTCAGCGTGGACGAGAAGACCCATAAGCCTTCCGCCACCATCGAGTACAACGTTACCGACGCCAACAACAAGCCCATCATCCACACGGTCGAATCAACCGACACCATGGGCAACGTTGGCGATCAGGTCACGCTGCAGAAGACGCTTTCCGCGGCTAACCTGCAGCCCGGAACATACAGAATCGAGATCAAGGTCAACGACAAACTTTCCAAGCAGACTGTCGATCCCACCGCGATGTTCGCCGTGGAGTAGACTGCCTGTTTCAAGGGAGCGGCGGGCCACTTCGCCCGTCGCCAGAAGTGGTGGGCGCGATGATCAAAAAGCTCGGGTTCCTCGTGACCGTCCTGCTCTTGGCGTTTCCGGCTTGGTCGGCTTCTCAATCCGGCACGATCTCCGGCTACGTCCGCGATTCCAGCGGTGTTCCGCAAATGGGCGCGGCGGTTGAACTCTTGCCCCAGGTGGGCGCCGGAATACTCCAGCCTGCCGCTCAAGCCCTGAAAGCCTTTACCAACGATCGCGGTTTCTACTCCATCGCCAGGCTCCTGCCCGGAACCTACAGCCTCAAGGTCAGTGCTCCGTCTTTCCTTCCCACCCTGCGCGAAAGAATCGGCCTCCACGCCGGGGCCAGCCTCATGGTCAACATCAAAATGACCAACCTCTTCGAGGCCATTCAACTCGTGACCTTGCCCACGCAGTCCGACCAGGATGACTGGAAGTGGACCTTACGTTCCATCTCCAACCGACCAGTTTTGCGCGTGCTCCCCGACGGCACCACCGCGGTAGTTGAGCATGCAAATCCCGGCGACCTAAAAGGAACCCTCGCGCTCCTGGGAGGCTCGCTCGGCGAAGGTTTCGGTAATTCGGCCGATATGAGTGCCGCTTTCTCCGTCGAACATTCCCTGTTATCGACCGGCACTCTCCGCCTCAATGGAGACTTGGGCTACGGCTCCGACGGCGCCGGCATTCCCGCGGCCGTCCTCCGCACCACCTACACCGGCCACTTCAATAACTTCTCGGAGCCCTCTTTCTCGCTCACCGCGCTCCGCTTCAATTCTTCCGATCTCACCATGCCCGCCGCCACCCTCCAGGCTGTCTCGCTCACCAGTTCCGACCGCGTCGTTGTGGGCGACCGCCTCGAGATAAGCATTGGCAGCGAACTGCAAACCATTCAGTTCCTCGGCCGCGTTCGCGCCTTCCGGCCATTCGGCTCCGCCGATCTCCACCTCTCGCCCAATACTGTCCTCGAATACCAGTACCAGAGTTCGCTGCCCCGCTCCGCCGCTGAAGATCTTTCCGGCGATCATCTCGATCCCACCTCTTCCGATCCCGGCGCCACCGGCCCGCGCATGAGCATGACGAATTTTTCACCGGCCGTGGAGAAGGCCCGCCACCAGGAAATCTCGCTCTCCCAGCGCGTCGGCAAAACCAGCATGCAGGTCGCGTTCTTCACCGACGCCATCGCCGATCCCGTACTCACCGGCATCGGTGATCTCTCCACCGACTCCGGCGATATCCTCCCCGATATTTATTCCGGCACCTTCAACTACCAGGGCAATGATTTCGCCACTCGCGGAGTGCGCCTGGTTCTGCAGCGCAAGCTCCTGTCCGACCTGACCGCCACTCTCGATTACGCCTATGGCGGCGTGCTCGATCTTTCGCGGCCCGACATTCAGATCGAGGATGCCCGCAACTTTATCCGCACCGAAACCCGCCAGGCCGTCGCCGCCAAGTTCAGCGGAACCGTACCTAAATCCAAAACCCACTGGATGGCTTCCTACCGCTACACGGGCGGCCATATCCTGACTCCGGTCGATCTGTTCAACACCTCTCCCGGCCAGGCCGATCCTTATCTCAATCTCCTCTTCCGCCAGCCGATTCCCTCCAGCTTCCTCGCCGGACACCTGGAGCTCCTCATCGATCTCCGCAATCTCCTGGCGCAGGGCTACGTTCCCGTCCTCGGCCAGGACGGGCACACCGTCTACCTGGTGCAGTCCGCGCGCGCCGTGCGCGGCGGCGTGGCTTTCAACTTCTAGATTCCGCCTTTCTCGATCGAGCCCGGCACCTCGTTCTGTGATCTCCATCACAACCTAAACGCTCCCGCCTGCGCGATAATTCGCAAATCTTAAAATTGGTGGTTTGTTCTGTTCGCGCGAAACGCTGTTTGCGCAACCGCGTCAGAAGGAGACTTGCATGAAACTACGTCTCGTCGTGATCTGCATTTTCCTGATGTCTTCCATCCTCGCAGCTCAAACTTTCCGCGGAACCATCCTCGGAACCGTCACCGATCCCTCCGGCAATGTGGTCGCCGGTGCCACGGTCAAAGTGCACAATACCGGCACCGGTCTGGAGCGCACCGTAACCACCAGCGCCAGTGGCAGCTACACCATTTCCGAACTGCCCATCGGCAGCTACTCGGTCACCGTCACCCAGAGCGGCTTCCAAACTTCCGTCACCAGCAACGTTGCAGTCGACGTCGCCACCGAACGCCGCGTCGATGTGCAGCTCAAGGTGGGCCAGGTCACGCAGACGGTCGAAGTCTCCGGCGAGAGTTTGCCCATGATCGAAACCACCTCCAACGAGCTCGGCGGCGTGATCACGGCCGAGACCGTCGTGGACATGCCCGTTAACGGCCGCGACTACACCAAGCTCATTTATCTCAATCCTGGTGTCGCCGGATCGCCCGACCAGATCTCCGATTCCCCGGGCTCCTTCGGCGAATTCTCCATGAACGGGGCCCGCGGCCGGTCCAACAACTACTTGCTCGACGGCACCGACATGAACGATGGCTACCGCAATGACCCCGCCATCAATCAGGCGGGCGTCTTCGGCACACCCGCAACCATTCTGCCCATCGATGCCGTCGCCGAAGTCAACGTGCTCTCCAACTTCCTGCCCGAATACGGACGCAGCGCCGGCGCCGTCGTCAACATCGTCACCAAGAGCGGCGCCAATAAGATCCACGGAACCGTCGGCGAGTACATGCGCAATGACGCACTCGACGCGCGCAACTATTTCAATCCCTCCAGCCAGCCCAAAGCCCTTTTCCATAACAACCAGTTCGGCGCATCTTTGGGCGGACCAATCATCAAAAACAAAACGTTCTTCTACGTCGATTACGAAGGCCAACGGGAACCCGTAGGAGTCGTCACCATCTCAAACGTCCCCACCGGCAGCGCCACCGATGGATCCCTGAGTCCCAGTGACGCCACCGATCCCTCCGGCGTGATTGAGAAGCTACTCGCACTTCATCCGTGGCCCGCCCCGAATTTCTCCAATCCGGGGGGCGTCTCCAATGCCGGCGTAGCCTCTGTCGTCTCGCCGTCTTACAACGATCTCACCAGTTTTATTGCCAAGATTGACCAGAATTTCAACGCCAGCAACATCCTCACCGGCCGCTATTTCTTTGGCGACAGCATCCAGTCCTTCCCCCTGGCCCTCGCCGCCGGCGGCGGTCAGCTGCCCGGCTTTAATACCTTCACTCCGACGCGCGTGCAACTCGCCTCTTTGTCATACGTCCACACTTTCGGAACCAACAAAGTCAACGAACTTCGGTACGGCTGGAATCGCTTTGCCGAAGGATTCTATCCCGCCGATCAGGCCTTCCATCCCAGTACAATCGGTCTATGCGCGGCGACTTCTACGACAGTAGCGCCCGACGCATGCAACCAGACCGCACCTTACGATTCGGGCTTGCCCGTGATCCTCGTAAGCGGCGTGGCCCAACTCGGCGCCAACAGCGGCGACCCCCGTCAGCGTATCGATAGTAACGATCAAGTGATCGACAATTTTTCGTGGAAATTAAACAAGCATGATGTGAAGTTCGGCTTCGATTTCCATCGCACCACCGTGACGCAGCAGTCGTATGATCGCAATTTCCGCGGCAAACTGGAATTCAGCCTCACAGATTTCCTCGCGGGCACCATCGATGACGGATTCCAGTACTTCGGCAACGCAGCGCGTCATACTTACGAAAACAACTTTGGCTTCTACGCCCAGGATAGTTTCCGCCTAACTCCGCACCTGACTTTGAACTACGGCTTCCGCTATGACTACATGGGCGTCGTCGGCGAGAAAAACAAGCTCCTGAGCAACATCACCAACCTGGATCCAGTGGGGAACACCTTCACGCTCACTCAAGTCGGTCAGCCCGGCCTGAGCAGCCTCTACAATCCCGACCGGAAGGACTTCGCTCCTCGCGTTAGCATCGCCTGGGACGTCACCGGAAAAGGCAAAACCGTTGTCCGCACCGGCTACGGCTTGTTCTTCGATGCTTCCTCACAAGACATGGTGAGCGGCCACTTCCCGTATTCTCCCGCTTTTGATCCGGGACCCGCGTACAACAACATTGGACCGAACCCGATTCTTTATGCCGGCACTCCGGGATTAGCGCCGGAACAGATTTCTTACGGAGTCCCACTTTTTGTCGCTACGAATTGTTACGAGTGCGATACCTTCGGCTTCGATCGCAATATCAAAACGCCTTACATGGAGAACTACAACATTAATATCCAGCAGCAGATTACGAGTAAGTCTGTGATCCAGCTCGGCTACGTCGGCTCCGAGGGCCATCGGCTGTGGCGCTTCTTCGATCTCAGCCAGCCCAGCGTGGCACAGATCACGGCGTCGGACTGCGGCCCAGGCGCAACCCCGGGTAGCCCGTGCCCCGGCGGTCAGATCACAGGCGCATACGGTGTGCCGCGCAACTTCTCAAGCAATCCCTATGGTTCGTTCTACATTCTGCAGGAGAACTCCACCGGCAAGTCCAATTACAATGCCTTGCAGGCCAGCTTCCGCATCACTGGGTGGCACGGCATAACGTCAGTTCTGAACTATGTTTACTCGAAGTCTCTCGATAACTCCAGCGACGGCGAAGACTTCGAGCCGAACGCAGCGCAACCGAACGACAGCAATAACCCGCAACTCGAATACGGACCATCCAATTTCAACATCCCCCAACGCCTCACCTGGAATTTCTCCTACGATCTCCCGAAGATGGGTGGCGATTGGCAGCGTCTGAAGAACGGTTGGGGCATCAACAGCATCTTGAGCCTGCAGGAAGGTCAGCCTTTTCAACTGAACTATAACTTCGAAGATGACTATAGCGGCGGCGGCAACGGTTTTGACCGCCCCGATGTGGTCGGCCCCATCAAGTACAACGCCAGGGATCCGCTCAATTACCTCGATATGAACTCGTTCGCCATACCATGCAGTATCCCGTTGACTCTCACATCAAGCACCATTACCGGCACAGCCCAGGATTGCATCCCCGGTACTCGGCACTATGGGAATGAGGGACGCGATGCCTTGCACGGCCCTTCCTTCAAGGAATGGAACTTTGCCATTTATAAGAACACGGCAATTACGGAAAGGCTCAACATGCAATTCCGCGCCGATTTCTTCAACCTTCCCAACCACCCCAACTTTGCCAACCCGTTCTTACCCTCATATATCGCCGATGCGGCCGGTCCTTCAAGTTCAATCTGCAACGGTGGCGCAGGATGCGGCTTCGTTGCTAACGGCGCAGGCCAGGAGGTAGGCAACGCCGCCTATCACATCTCCGCCACCGGCGACGTTGGCATCGGCAACCCGTTCATCGGCGGCGGAGGTCCGCGCGGCATCCAGCTAGCCGTGAAGTTCACGTTCTAGGCTTTCGCGACACCAACCCTCAGCTCCTCTCGCTTCGCGCGAGAGGAGCTTTTCTTTCGCAGCCACTCCGTTTCAGGAACTCTCTCGCTTGACCGTGCTGTTACAATCCCTCCGACGACGTCTTGGCGCAATCTCAGCTTCTTGAGCGCTTGGCTCGGAAAGTTTGGATCCCAGACGTCTCTAGTAACTCTAAGTCATTGATTTATAAAGATTTTATTCCGATAAGTCATTATTCTTCAAGGGTCTGGCGGGAATTTGTCGCTAAATCTCTGATTCTAAAAGACCGCCTGAAGGAGGGGTCCTAGTACAAATCAGTAAATATCGAAGGAAAACAGACCATCAAAACAGTGCCCCAAAATCTACGCGAACGCCGCTCCCAAAAGCGCACTCCGCTCCAAGTGCCCGTCAAAGTTCGTCCCAAGGACACCACTGGTCCCGAGCAATCGGCCCTGACTCGCGACTTGAGTTCCTCAGGAATCTTCCTCTATTCCGAATCCGCCCTCGAGCCGGGAGCAAAATTGGAACTGGTAGTTATGCTGCCTGCCGAACTAGGTTTGGGTTCCGGAGGTTGGACACTCTGCCAAGCCTCGGTCGTCCGCGTAGAACGGTCCGATGGCAAGGGAATTGGCATCGCCGCAACCCTCGACCGCATTGATCAACTGCCCGAGTTAACCTGAAATTGGGGATCGCGCGGCTGGCCCAACAGCGACAACGACACTTGCAACGCGGTTTGCAGGGCCGGAAGCCGCACGGAGCGCCCTTTCTCAATTTGAGCAGCCCGCAAAAAATTCTCCGCGGCATGCATAAACGGTCTTCCCAAGCACCGAAGTTGGTGCAATAATG
>Ga0074046_10001083_pt1 | contig 25173 bp, 21 predicted proteins | sample BogForMeECP23OM3_FD_94441 | JGI IMG/M metagenome (GOLD analysis project Ga0074046, IMG submission 94441) | Bog forest soil microbial communities from Calvert Island, British Columbia, Canada - Bog Forest MetaG ECP23OM3 | ecosystem: Environmental > Terrestrial > Soil > Wetlands ...
AGTTCGAGAAGGCGCGCTTCTACTCGGACGAAGAACGCAAGGAGCGCGAGAACCTGCGCGCCCTTCGCGAAAAATACCACCTCGATGAATCCTCCACCGGCGTTGTCGGTCGGGAGGACATCGAGGACGTGGTATCGCGCTGGACCGGCGTTCCCATCACTTCCATCAAAGAAGAAGAAACTCAGAAGCTCCTGCGCATAGAAGAAGAACTGCACAAGCGCATCATCTCGCAGGATAAAGCCATCAGCGCTCTCGCTCGCGCCATCCGCCGCTCGCGCGCCGGGCTAAAAAGCCCGAACCGTCCCATCGGTTCGTTCCTCTTCCTCGGACCAACCGGCGTAGGCAAAACGGAAGTCGCCCGCACCTTGGCGCACTTTATGTTTGGCAGCGACAAAGCGCTAGTCCGTTTCGATATGTCGGAGTTCATGGAGAAGCACTCCGTCTCGAAACTGATCGGCTCGCCTCCGGGATACGTAGGCTACGAAGAGGGTGGACAACTGACAGAACGCGTCAAGCGTGCGCCATATTCTGTCGTTCTGCTCGACGAAATCGAGAAGGCGCACCCTGATGTTTTCAACATTCTGCTGCAGGTCTTCGAAGATGGCCAACTGACCGACGGCCTCGGCAACACCGTCGACTTCAAGAACACCATCATCATCATGACCTCGAACATCGGCGCCCGGCACCTGATGAAGCGTGAGGGCCTCGGCTTCCAATCGTCGAAAGACGAAATGGTTTCCGAGAAGGTCGAAGACCTGGTGAGGAGCGAAGTCAAGCGCACCTTCAATCCCGAATTCCTCAACCGTGTGGATGAGATCATCCTGTTCATGGCGCTCAGCGAAGCCGACCTGATCCAGATTCTCGAACTCATGGTCAGCCAGCTGAACCAGAATCTAGCCCAGCGTTCGATCACCGTAACCGTGGCCGACGAAGCGAAGAAGTGGATTCTGAACCAGACTCTAACCGACCGCAGCTACGGAGCCCGTCCACTGCGCCGCGCCTTGCAGAAGTACATAGAAGATCCACTGTCGGAAGCCTTAATCCAGGGCACGATCACGACCAGGCCAGCGTTCATCGAGGTCTTCTTAGAAGCGAACAAGCTGTACTACCGTCCAGTAGACGCAGAGAAGACCGAAGGCGTCCTACTGTACGAAAGCTAGAGTTCGTGTGGGGCGGGCATTCCTGCCCGCCAGCCGAACGAAGTTCGGCAGGGTTTTAAGCCGTCAGCAAAAGCTGGCGGCTTTTGTTTTTTTGCACGCGTATGTGCCCTCAGTTGCCCGAATCAGCCTCCATCCCAGAAATCGCGGCCCACCCTTTCAACGAAAGGCGGGGAGAATGTGGCAACGCCCCCTGGTCTCCCACAAGTTAGCCATCTCACAGGCTAAGCCATTCTCCCGCAAGAACTTGCCTTTGAGCGTGACAAAACATTTGAGAAATATGTGATGTCTCGCCAGATGCGATTCGTAGTAAACTCCCCCAGTTCGTTCCGTAACGATCCAGTTCCACCCGGGAGAATCAAGTCCATGAAGCGACATCTCACCTGCATTGCATTCTTCACGTTCGCGATACCCACCTTGAAACCACGGTTTTCTGGTGTTCTCGCGCTGGCTGCGCTTTCCACGCTGCTGCTGATTGTCGTCCCTCCAGCGCAGGCCCAAACCGAAACCGTCCTCCACAGCTTTGCCAACGAGCCGGGTGATGGGAACTATGCCGACGCGGGCCTGATCTTCGATTCAAACGGAAACCTCTACGGCACCACGGTGAGCGGCGGCGCTCACTATGGGGGCACGGTGTTCGAGTTGACGGCGGCCGGTACGGAGAAAATCCTTTACGGCTTTGGCGGTCAGCCCGACGGGAGCGGTCCCTATGGCGGCGTGATTTTCGATGATGCGGGCAACCTCTACGGCACCACCTCTTACGGCGGAGCCTCCAAATGCTCGAACGCCTATGTCTGCGGCACGGTATTCGAGTTGACGGCGGACGGCACGGAGACGATCCTCCACAGCTTTGGCGGCGGGTATGGCGAGAAGGCCGATGGGACCGATCCCATGGCCGGCCTGATCCTCGATAATGCGGGCAACCTCTACGGAACCACGGCCTACGGTGGCAACCTCGATTGCGGCGCTTATGGCTGCGGCACGGTCTTTAAGTTGACCCCAAAAGCCAAAGGCAAGGACAAGGTCGTTTACAAGGAGAAGATCCTCTACAGGTTTGGCCGCTATGTGGGGGATGCGACCGATCCCTATGCGGGCCTGATCTTCGATAATGCTGGCAACCTCTACGGCACCACGTTCGACGGTGGCTATTACGGCTACGGCACGGTATTCGAGTTGACCGCGGCCGGCAAGGAGAAAGTCCTCTACAGCTTTGGCCGCTATCCGGGCGATGGATTACGTCCCAACGCGGCCCTGATCTTCGATAATGCAGGCGACCTCTACAGCACCACGTACGACGGTGGCGCCTACGGCTACGGCACGGTATTCGAGTTGACTGCGGACGGAACGGAGAAGATCCTCTACAGCTTTGGCGCCCAAGCGGGCGATGGGGAGTTTCCCATTGGGAGCCTGATCTTCGATACAAACGGTAACCTCTACGGAACTACGTATTTCGGCGGCGCTTACTACGATGGCACGGTGTTCGAGTTGACAGCAGCGGGCACGGAGAAAGTGCTCTACACTTTTGGCAGCCAGCCGGGCGATGGAATCTATCCCTATGCGACCCCGATCTTCGATACGAACGGCAACCTCTATGGAACCACGCCTCACGGCGGCGACCTCGAATGCGAGGCCCCCTATGGCTGCGGCACGGTGTTTAAGTTGACTCCCTAGGACGCGATCTCGAATCGTTGGCGAAAACGGCATTAGCTGGGTGCCCCATACATTCGCGTTATTTGCGAATGTGTGGGTTCATCGAGTCCAGTTCGCTAATCGCCCACCCCAACTTCCTTCCGCCGCGGTCGACCGCCCTTCAACCCATTAACCCGAGCCGCCGCCTTCTTGGCCTTGCTGCGTGACTTCCCACCGGCTTCGCCCATCCGAGCCGCCATCCATTTCCGCGATCCCAAAAATCCTTCCAGCAGTGCCGGCACATAAAAATCCGCATCCAGTCGTGGAAAATGAATGCCGAAACCCGACGGGCTCAGCTCAATCTCTGCCAAGTCCGCGGCCTTCGCGTGCTCCAATCCCTGCGCGTCGCCCGGCCGGAAGCTCACCGCGATCTTGGAGCTAAGCTCAACCACAACTCGTCCGGTTGCGCGGTCGTAATGCGCGGAGACGGCCCGGGGAAACCTCTCTTTCAGTTTCCGCGCCCGTTCCATTGCCGTTTCGAAATCGTCCACCCCCATACCTTTAGCCATGAACCCTCTCCCATGCCTCGCAAAGCATCACCACGTGATCGCCGAGTTCTTCTTGAATGCGCCCGAGTTCGCGCCGCGAGAAGCTGTAGTTCTCCCGAAGTTCCACCGGCCCTACCGGACAGTTCAGATTGAAAACAGACTCGCACCCCCGCCCAATTACATGCACATGTGCCGGCCCGTGGTCGTTCGGATACAAGACCACACGGAGCCCGCCAAATCTCAGGACGGAAGGCACCAGAACATTTTAGCATATTTCCCAAGCGATTGGGTTATTTCTTAAGGCCTCGTCGTTTTCATCACAATCAGCCGGTGCGCGCCATCACAGACTCTCAACCCGTCCCAATGCGACAATGATCGCCTGGTGGGGCAGTGCCGAAGTCCGACCGTCAATCAAGACGACCCTCCTAACGGCACTAACACAGTTGACAGCACATGTGTGTCAACTAGTTTATTGCCCTCCTAACCCCATGATTCCAATAGTGAGGCAGGGGGAGGCCCACCCTTAAGATACTGACTAATACCTCAAGAGTAACTAGCAAGAAGTAAGTAAGAAATGCTCGCGGAAATTTGGTAGCTGCGGCACCTCGCCGCGAAAACCGAGCGGCAAGCCATCTGTTGCAATAAAGCCACACTTTGATCCCTAATCGGTCGATTGACCGCAAGTGTCCAATTATGTATAACTCATAAATCGGGGCTGGCTCAACGCGGTAGCTTGGGAATACGTACCAAAAATTCCGGGGCGTGAGACAGAGGTGCGTCATGAAGTCCAGCTCGTATGCAGTTCTAGCAGTGTCCCTTCTGGCTTTAACCATTCTAAGCCTGACCCTCAGTGCCAGTGCGCGGGAGGCCGTCCTGCCCGCCGGTACCCTTCTCAAGTGCACCATGAATGAACCGAACTTTTCTTCTGCCACCGTCGCCATCGGCGATCCCGTGCTCTGTCATCTGCACTCGGTGACCGAATTCGGCCAGCAGACCTTTCCCCGCGGAGCCTACCTCGTAGGACATCTGGAGTCGGCGCAGGAGCCCGGCCACTTCTGGGGCAAGGGCAACATGAAGCTCGTGTTCGATCGCATCGGATTGCCGAACGGCGATATGCCGCTCGACGCCAAGGTGATCGCAACCCGCGGCTACAAAGTCGATAAAGACGGAGACATTCGCGGCAAAGGACACGCCAGACGCGACATCGTTGAATGGATGATTCCGCCGCTCTGGCCGTGGAAGATCATCATGCTGCCCGCGCGCGGTCCGCGTCCCACGCTGAAGGGCGAAAGCATGCTCGAACTGCGCTTGATGGATGACGTGCAGATCCCGCAGGTCTCGTCGACCAACGGTCCAGACTGGCATTTCTTCGGCCGTCCCCGGATGGAAAACGACTCCTATTATCAGGGCTCTTACCAGGGTGCCAGCGCCGGCTCGCGCGACAACGACGGTAGCATCCCTCAACTGTCGGTGCGCCGCGTAAGTGTCACAGCCGGAGTCGGAGCCGCAGTCGCCGCAAACGAGCAGCCGATTGCTGAAGAGATTCCGGAGGTCGTCTACGCGAGCTACGTCACGAAGGCTGCGGCGGGCGGAGGCACGGCTCCCGGAGTCCCGGTGTTTGTGCTGAAGTCAGGCATGGTTCTGGAGGTGGGCAACTACACCTACCAGGACGGCCGCATCAGCTACGAACTAGCAAGCGGCGGCAGCGGCGTGATCAGCACAGACGAAGTGGACTGGAGCACCACCACTCGAGTGAACAGCCAACGCGGCGTCCGCACGATGCTGCGCGGTGGACACCCAAACGCCGGTTCAGCCGGATTCTAAAAAAGTCTGCAATCAGCATTCAGCCGTCAGCGAAAGCTGACGGCTGTCTTGCTAGAGTCGTGTCCCGTAAGTTCGTAGCATAGATTCTTCTGTCATCCTGAGCGAAGCGAAGGACCTATGTATTTTGTTTGCGCTACGACGGTCCTCGCCGGTCGGGAAAGCACGTCCCGACTTTATTCGCGTATTTCTGGGACACGACAATAGTGCTCGTGTGGATACGGACGCCCCCACCCGTCCACGCCGAGCGCAGCTCAGCAGGCAGCCGCAGCCCATTTTTGTGCGACCTTGAGCTGTGAATCTTCATCTCTTGTAACGATAGCCAAAGTGACCTCCGAGGATTCCCATGTCTAAGGTCAACATCGCCGAAAAGTTCGCCAAGATCTCCGAATACTGGAAGCCTTATGTTGCCGCCGAACTCAATGGCCAATATGTAAAGCTAGACAAGCTCAAAGGCGAGTTCATCTTCCATCATCACGAGAACGAAGACGAGATGTTCCTGGTAGTCAAAGGCCGCTTTCGCATGGAGTTTCGCGACCATCACGAATGGATCGAAGCCGGAGAATTTATCGTGGTGCCGCGCGGCGTCGAGCATCGCCCGGTAGCCGACGAAGAATGCTGGCTCCTGCTGTTCGAACCAGCCGCGACCCTGAACACTGGCAACGTCGTGAACGAGCGGACGGTGCACGAACTCGAGCGGGTTTGACGCGCAACTCCTCAACATCGAAACTCTAACTCTAACTCTGAAGACCGAATGCAAATCACTGTCTACTCCGCCCCTTGGTGTCCGGATTGCCGCGAGGCTAAGCGCTTCCTCGACCAGCACCATCTTCCCTACACCGACATCAACATCGAGACCACTCCCGGAGCAGCCGATGAGATCCTGAAGCAAACCGGCAAGCGCGCCATCCCGCAATTTGTAATTGATGGAGAATGGGTCCAGCCCTACATTCCAGGCGAAGGGTTCCTCTACGAAGAAATGGCCAAGCGGCTAGGGATCGACCCGTAGAGACGGGGCTTGCCCCGTCTCCCGCAGCGGGGCGAGGCTAGACGCGGCAAGCCGCGTCTCTACTCGGAACGCTCTTTCAGTTACCTTTGGTCGTCTCCAACTCGACTTCTGTACCCTACAAGCCTTGGCCAGAATACGTCAGGATAGTGCCTACCCCGGAATCTCCCTCCTCGCCGGGCCTGACGGCTCATGTTGAATTCCGATCCTGAGGAAAACCCGGTGGTTGAAACCTGGCAAAGGTTTGTGCTGGGGCTGCTCGGCGTGCTGGCGCTGGCAGGTGCAGTAATGATGGCCCACTACTACACTCCCCCGGCGAGCGCCGAACTGGAGCAGCAGGTGCACCAGCTTTCGCGTCAGGTGGCAGACCTCGAACGCCAGCAATCGGTTTCAGCAGCGGCAGTGGACAATGCGCGGCAATCGGTCGCCTACATCTACGGGATTTATCACGTGTCCGGCCGTACCGAGAGTTTCCGCGCACGTGTGGCGGGGACGGGGTTTGTAGTGGCGCCGGGCCTGCTCGCTACCAATCGCCATGTGGCCGAACCCTGGTATGGCGACCGCGAGGTCGAGGCGGCCCTGCGGCAGGGCGGCTCGCCAGTGCTCGAAAAGCTGGTGGCATACTTCCCGGGCTCGCCGCTTCCGGTAAACCTGGAGACTGCGGTATTGGCCACTCATGCCGATCTGGCCCTCTTGCGCCTTGAAGCAACCGCTTTCACCAACAAACTTCGTCCCCTGACTCTGTCCCCGACGACGCCGCATGTGGGCGAGTCGGTAAGCGTGCTGGCCTATCCCATGGGGGTGACGGGTATGGTGGCGAAATCTCCCGCGGTTGTGTACGAGCGGCTTTCGTCGCATCCGGATGATGCCGACACCGCGGGCGAGTTGGCGGCGCTATCCCTAATCAGGCCTTCGGCGACTTTCGGGCACATCGGCGATGTGACCGGCGATAAGCTGATCTACGACGCGCCCACGGCCCGGGGCGGCAGCGGAGGACCGGTGCTGAACCTGCGCGGCGAAGTCGTGGGCATCAATTCCGCCTACATCGACGGCTTCTCTGGAGGAACGCTCGGGATCACCGCCGCTGAGTTGCGTCCGCTGTTGGAAACTGCCAGGAAAGTTCCCGTTTCTCAGTTTCCAGTTCTCACTCAAAATGAATTGGCTCGCCACTGAGAACTGGGAACGGAGAACTTCTTCGAAAGTTGCAATTCCTTGCATAGACAATCTTGCTGCTCGCCGTTCGAGACCTTTCCCGCACAGACAAAGTGCCATGAATTCAGGTACATTGTAACTTGCTGATTTGAATAATAAATTGGCCTTATGGCTGCTGTTAAGTTGGCGATGAATCCTGGACAGAAGACGCGCTTCCGGGCAACGGATTGCCGGGTGGGCAGATTCAAAGAGAATTGATTCAGAGTCGATTCTCAGAGTCGATTCAAAGACTCGATTCAAAGAGATCCAATCATGACAAAAAATCTTTTGTTGGCTGTGGCTTTGCTGAGTCTGGCGCTGGCCGTGGGTTGCGCGAAGGGTGGCAACGGTGTGGTCACCCCAATACCCACCATTACCGTTAGCGACGGCAACCTAGCCGCTATTTACCCGAACCAGACAGTAACGTTTACCGCCACAGTGGGCATGCCCCCGGAGCCGGCGTCCGTTACCTGGAGCCTAAGCGGCTCGAGTTGCAGTCCTTTGAGTCTGTGCGGGACCCTCGACTCGACAACCGGAGTTTACACGGCGCCAGCGAGCCTGCCGTGTAGCCCTTCTCCATGCCCGATAACCATCACGGCGACATCAACGAACAACAGTGCGGATCCAGGCTCTTTGCCGGTAAGTCTGACACTGATCTCGGCGGTCGTGACGCCACTAACCGTAAACGTCGGGCAGAATTTGGTGCAGCAGTTCACGGCCATCGCAGTGCCAGACGATGCGCCGCAAACCTTCACCTGGAGCCAACCAACGTGCACCAACGGAACGAATTGCGGAACCATCTCCTATGACCCAAACAGTTCCGGTGTGGCGGTCTATACCGCAGGGGACGTCAACCAGAGTGTGGTGGTGGCGGCGACCTCGACAGTGTCTCCGTCAGGCGTTGCCCAAGCTAAAGTTGCAGTTGTTACCTCGCGCCTGCCTTCGGGCACGTATGCATTCCAGTTTTCGGGCTACGACCCCAGCAATAATCCGGTCGCTGCCGCGGGAAGTTTCATTCTGACCTCGAGTGGCACGATCACGGCGGGCATCGAAGACGTGCTGAGTGCCAGCGGACCGCAGCAGTACCCGATTGCCTCGGTCTCGTACACTCCGATTGACGGCAGCAATAACCTGGGTACGCTTACCGTGGCCTTGACTGAAGGCCCTACCAACGAATACACCGCGGTTCTGACCTCGTCTGGCATTATTCGGATGATCGAGTCCGACGGCCTCGGAACCGGCTCCGGCGTCCTGCAAGAGTCGGCGAAAAACACCGTCTTCAACGCCGGCGCGCAGAACTTCGTATTCGGATTCACTGGCGTGAATAAGGCAACGGGTGGTACCCGGGTCGGCTATATCGGCCTGTTGCCTCTGAACGGAACGTCCGGGATCACCGGAGGTCTCGTCGATGCCAATGATTACCCTAATGTAACCCCAATCTGTAGCTCACCTCCTTGCAGCATCGCTTCGAACAGTTCGTACTCCCAACCGAATGCGGCGAACCTTCCCACTTGGTGGGAGATGACGCTGATCACGGCAGCCGGCACGCAACATTTCGACTTTTTTGTTTCCGCCGGGCAAACCAGCAACCAGACCAATCCGCTGACACTCTACGCCATTTCCACCGACCCTATCGATGCGACGCATCCCGCGCTTTCTGGATCCATGGCTTACCAGTGGCCTGGCACCTCGAAAAGCCCAATAACCTACAACAACGCGGGCTTCAACGGCACATCGGTTTCAAATCTGACGGGAACAAACGCGAATGTCTCGCTGACACTCGGCAGAACCGACGGCACATCGGGCGGATCGGGGGGAACGGGCGGCTTCACCGGCAACTTCGACTGGAACAATGACGGAACAATTGTTTCCGTGGATCCGACGCCTTCAGATACAACAATACACTTCACCTACACTTATGTGGCGACACCCATCAACAGCACCCAGTACGTCGGACGTTACACCTTCCAGATGCTGGGCAATCCGCTTTCGACCCCGGTTGTACCGCCGCTTCCGTTCATTCTGTATGCGAGCGGCGCGAATCGCGGTTTTCTGCTCGATCAGTCGAGTTCGGCGGTGATAACAGGAAGCATGATACCGCAGCCGTCGGTGAACAACTTCGAGTACACCGGAACGGAGATGCCGGGCACCTATGCGGCGGCGACCATCAGCAACAGCAAGTCCAGCATCGTGCCTGTGGTCCAGAACCTGTTGCTCACCTCGACAGGATACAATTCGAAGGGACAATTGACGCTCAACGTCGCCGGAACCGAGAACCCCGGCAGTGTAACGTTAACCGGGTCGTACACGATCGCCAACAACCCACCCGGCCTGGGCGCAATTACGCTAACCACCCCGGCCACGACCTATGTGATGTACGCTATTGACGCTAGCGCCATATCCGGCACCTCGAGTGACGTGATTACGGATTTCATGATAATGGGCACTTGCAGCCCTCAACCCTGCAGCACCGCGCCTCCGAGTTCCATCATTTTTGCGCAGCAGTAGATTTGCTAACGGAGAGGATCGTGTGGGGGCGGGGAAGTCCAGCTCTTCACCGGCGCCACGAAGGATTTATTTTCCGCGGAGCACGGTTTTTGCCGTGGCGAGATTGTCGAAACGGTCATAGGCGCGAACCACGACGACGTGGTCATTCGCGGTGTTGTTCTCCATCAAGGGCGGCGCAGCTTCGAGTTGCGGCACAGCCACGTGGAAATCGTAGTCTTCCGTTTTGGAATCGGACAACTGGCCCACCGGCTCGACGAACTGCCACTCGCCGCCATCGAGTGAATACTCCGCCCGCTTGATCGGCGAAAACGAATCGCTGGCGCGGAAGCGGACATGGATCTGCATCTGCTTGTCGTTTTGCTTAACGTTCTGCCTGACATCGACATTTCCATCAAAACTGACACTCAGGTTGTCAATGATCGGAGCGGTGCTATCGACCTCGAAGCGCGAGCTGACTCGCTCGGCATAGAGCGCTTCTCCGGGTGAATGCGAGGGCGCGTCGGAGGCGATGACCTTCACCGTGTAGCCGCCGTCCGGCAGAAGACTGGCGTCGAAAGAATAGTAGCGATCGGTGAGGTCGTTCTTCAGCAGCAGCCAGCGCGATTCCCCATCGCCGCGGTAATAGACGGTGTAGACGAGCTGGTCGTCGTTGTCGTCGTGCGCCGACCAGCGGATGCCGATCGACTCGCGGTCTCGTATGGCGGGAGGAGGAGGATCGAAACGCGGCTGTCCCTGTCCCTGCCCGGACGGCTCGTTGCCCGTCACATGCGGAATCGGCTGATAGCGGTATCCGGGCTGCACTGTGACATCGTCAATCTCGGGAGCAACGTTTTTGGGCAGGTAGTTCAGCAAGACGTCGTCAACCCGAGGAGCGGGACTGCCGGCCGAATTGCCAGCCGAGTTACCAGCATGGAGCACCGCCTTCCACTGCACGAAACGCGCCGGCGGAACATTGAGTTCGGAGCCGGTCGCTAGGTCGACGCGCGTCCACTTACTCCAGTTACGGTCGGGATTGTCGACATTGCCGCTGCGCGCATAAAGCTCGACGTTGGAATTGGTGCCCGGTTTGCCGGCGGCGCGGACGCTGGCCCGTCCCCACAGGGAAAAGATGCGCGCGTCGAAGACATCGCTTTCATAGGTGCCTTCCGACTCGGGGCCGGGACCGAGCACAAAAATCTTCCCCAGGTTGCTGCTGGAGGCGTAGAGTCCTCCACCGGGTGCGGCGGCAAAAGCGGTGATTTGCGTAGCACTCGCTTTAATCAGATCGGTGAAATCGTCGACTCCATTGATGGCGAAAATGTGACCCCGGTTGCCCGTGCCGGCCAAGAGCCGCCCGTGCTGATCGAAGCCGAGCGCGTAGACGAGATCTTCGCGAGAAGTCCACAGGCGGGATGGGGCGCCATCGGGAGCGATGCGATAAATCTCGGAGCCACCCGACGCCCCAACTCCAGGAGCGGGAAAGGGCATCGTCATGGCCGGCTGGGTGGGAGCCGCAGTGATGGTGATATTCCCGCCCGCTGCAGGCGCATTCTGCGGCTGCGTCGCGAGCATGATGCCCATTGGCGGTGTCGTGCTTCCCGGATGCTTCTCTCCCGCAGCGGCGGCGTAGATATTGCCTGCGCCGTCGATGGCGAGCGCCGTGATTTCTTTCTTGGGCGCGCTGTAGAGAACGAATGCTTCGCCATTCGGCGCGATGCGATAGACCAGTCCGCTGCCATCGGAACCGGCAATCAGGTTTCCCTTGGGATCGAGCGCGAGAACGCGAATGTGAACTTCATCGCTCTTGAAGAAGAGCGAGTGCTGGCCTTTGGGATCGACTTTGTAGATTTCGCCGTGATCGCCGGTCGCGACATAAAGCGTGCCAGCATTGTCGAGAACGATGTCCCAGATGTACTTGGAACCTGGATCGAAATAAGGTGTCGCGTTCCAGGAGGCCTTCACACCCGCCTTGGCGGGGTCGAGACGGCCGGGGTCGAGACGATAGACCTTGCCGTCGGGGGCAGTAGCAGCGTAGACGATGTCATTCTTAGCGACCACCAAAGCCTGCACCTGCAACTCCTGCGCCTCGAAGATCGTCGTGCTCTGACCATCGGGCGTGATGCGATAGACGCGCGCCGGAGATCCCGCGGCGGTATAGATGTTCCCCGAGGAATCAGATGCGATCGACCAAATGTAGGTCGAAGGCGTAGTCGCGAGCGCTTTGAACGCCGGAGCCAGTTCGAGGCCGCCCTCACTGCGCAGGGCGATGCCGTTGGCAGTGCCTTTGGTCAGTTCTTCGAACTTGGATTGTTCCCAGGTGCGAGTGCCCTCGGCGAGGACAGACGCGGAAAGCGCGAAGGTGGACAGAATAAGTGCGGACAGTAGAGCGAGCGTCTTACGAGTCAAAGTCATACCTCAATTTAAGCAGTTATTTCTTCTCCGCGTTGTCGCTGTATGTTTTCAGCGCCAACTCCAGATCTTGAACGCGATGGCTGTCTTTCACCTTGTCGAGAGAATCGCGCGATACGGCGATGCTTCCGTCCAGTATTCGTTTCAAGTTGTCCAGATTACGTTGCCAGCGCGCAACCACGGACGGCGGCACGCTTCCCATGCCGGTGGGAATAAAGTGGCGACTGGCGATTTGCGCCGTAATTCCTCTCGCTGCCAGTTGACGTTGCAACTGTGGAATATGGCCGGCTCCGTAGACGAAGACGATGACGAGGCGACCCGCGCCAGCACCGGCATCCAGGCAATTCTCCACGATGCGGCGATTGCGCTCATGCCAGCCTCCCATAGCTATGTCGGAGACCGTATTCTCGCCGATCACTTGCTCAAACTGATAATCTGCAATGGCCACTCCCTTGGTATGCAGAAAATCAAAGAGCGTCGGTTCGACCTGCGACTGCATCTGTTTGGCAGACTCCTTCGTCAGTTCCTCCACCTTGTCCTTGACCTCTTTGGGTTCCATTTCCTCGGCGCGGCTCTGCCATGCGTGGGTTATGCGCCAGTCGGTCGCGGCAAAGCGTGCGTGCAGCGTGGGGGCTATTTCGGCCAGATATGCCGCCTCGGGAGGAAAATAGCCTTCCATCGGCCCCTGATAAGCCTCGGGTGTGATCTCGCCGCAGATCAAATCCGGATGCAGCGCCTCAACTTCGTTTCGCAGATCGGTGAGAGAGTAGTGACTTTCAGCTTTGAAATGTAGATCGTGCGCTGTCCCCAACAGAATAACCTCTGGGTTAGACGAATCTGTGGTTGGCCGGGTCTGCGCGGTTTGTGCGGTCTGCGCGTAAAGATAAGAGGATAACAACAGCCCCCAAAAGACCACTGACCGTCTCTTCATGTCAAAAGTATATGTTAGCCGGAATTTCCTTTCTCTTACCTCAAAGCGGCGTCCAGCGCATACCTGTCTCGCCAGTTGGCCGCACGGTGAAATGATTCTCGTCTGGACCGTCCAGAATCGGACATGTGATCCGCAGCAGCATGGCCCTGAATCGCCGCCCGCTACTTGATGCTAATCGTCAGCATCTGCGCGCCCGACACGACATAGTCGAGCGGTTCGGTGGAAGCCTCGCTGACCGACGATTCACCCAGCACGACCATGTCCTGCGTGCCACGCATGTTGTCCATGACGTTCATGACGGAAAGCGGTAGCGTCGGCATCACTTTGTCGGCAATCATGGCTTCGGGATCGGACTGGATCAGCGAAACATACACGCGATCGTTGGCGCGCTCTTTGTTCAGCAATGCGATCGTCGGCGCTAAACCAAGACCACGGTTCATCATCGGAGTACCGCGGTGCATGCGGTCGATCGTATCCCCATCACTGACCAGGACGCGCAACGTTCCCTTCGAAGTGGAGGTTGGAATCCGTATGGAAATCTGGCGCACCAAGCGCTCGCCGCGATACGGACGAATCACGGTTTCCACCATAATCTGATCGCCGGGACGAGCTTCGGTCATGTCCGTGCGCGCGGCTTCCAGGCGAGCCGAGCGGCGTTCGCGGACAAGATCGAAATCGAGCTTCACGCCCTGAACGTCGGGAATGTCGAAAGCATTGCTATAGATGCGTCCAAAGCGGTCGCCAATGGTAGCAGCAGCCAAAGCCGCCGCAGGCTGCCCGTTGTCCTGCGGAGCAAACATGTTCCGCAGCGTAACATCGGGATACCCCTTCACACTGAGCACACCATTCATGCGGTAAGTAATGTCCTCGCCGTATTCGTTGGTGCCGTGCAGCGCATTGAAGACCGTGGCCATCATGGCCAGAGGGCTGAGCCGCGCGTTGTTGAGAATTTCGTAGTGGAATTCTTTGGTCGTCGCTCCACGTTCCCCCACACTGTGCATAGCTACGGTCACGGGAATCATTTTCGATTCACGCCCCGGCACGCCCATGATGCCGGACTGGCGGTCCTGCACGAACGCGCCGACCGTCTCTGTCGTGTTCACGATCTTGAACGCATTCAGCGGCGAAGGCAGCGTGGCCAGCACGGTAGCCTTGGTCATCGGCAAGTCAACTTCACCAAACTGCATGAGTGGATGTCCGCAGGCAAGCAAGCGTTTCGGATCGACGTAGGTAACGGTGCAGGTGGCGGCAATATCCATATCGCCACGAACCAGCACGGCGCTGACGGCGGATCCTGCCTCGATCGGTTCCGGCTGTTTGCGATCGCTCGCTGAGCCAATGCCCATCACCGGAACGATGCCCGCCGCAGCGAATTGCGACCCGTAGCGCTGCAAGGTTTCCGCAGAAAAACCGTTGAACACGAGAGGAGTTTCGATGGGCTTCAGATAGTTGCTGTAGTTCTGAGAAAAGTCTTGCGCCGGGACCGCCATGCTCTCGGCCGGGCTCGCGGCTTGCGCGACCCCGCTGTTGCTAGAAGAATCGGCGTCCGCGAAGCCGGCATTGGGAACACTGGCTCGCAGCGTCGCCGGCACCGAATTATGTGCCGAACTTTGTCCCGAACTATGATCGAGCACATTGATCTCCAGCATCTCTTCAATCGGCGTCACGCCGGCGATCGGTTCCTTCGAGAATTCGCCGATGCGGAACGCCAGCGCGCCCGCCAGTTTACCGTCGAAATAAACCGGGCTTCCACTCATGCCAGCAACTACACCGGTATATTCGGGCTTGCTGCCATGCAGACGGACTAAAATAATGTCGCCCTTGGGACCGTTCACGTTGCGCATCACGCCCAGAACTTCCACCTCCATGGATTCCGGTTTCACACCCTGGAACACTGTAAGCGCGATGCCCTTCATGCCTTCGTGAATCTGATTGAGCGGCATGATGGTCGGGAAAGCGATGGCCGGGGAGACGATGGCCGGAGAAACAACGGCAGGCGCTCGCCGGTCCTGCCGAGTAACGTCCTGTGCAATAACCCCGACCGAGGACGAAAGACACAAAAGGATGGTGAGTGTGCGCGCAACTTTACCCATGAACAACCCCGGAGGTCAGAAAATGACCTTGCTTCTAAAGACTCCGCGTGCTACCAGAAGGTTTCTGCCAGGAGAGGCGGCGTTTTTTGCGGCCTGCAAAAACTTCCAACCGCAGAGTTCTTGCATCTATACTAGCATAGTACTTTTCGAGGATTTCCCTATGATTTGCAGCGTATTTGGCGGACAGAACCGCGTGCCTTCGGCTGCCTGTAAACGTTTGATCCTATTGGCGTTTGTTCTTTGCGGTATATTTACGATCGCCGCCACTCTCTCGGCCGAATCTCAGGCTCAAGATCCGCAGCAGCAACCCCCGCCGCAGCAACCTCCGTCCAACCCGAACCAGCAGGAGACTCCGCCGGCAGCCGGTGGTCCGCAAAACGACGTTGGACCGTATGTGATCCCCAAGAAAAAGGAAGAGCCGCCTCCTCCGGCCCCCGAGCGACCGAAGAAAATCGAGAACATGCCCGACTACTCGATCAGGGTCGACGTGCCGGTCGTGAACCTGGATGTGCTGGTGACCTCCAAAGACGGCCAAACCGTCCCGGGACTGAGGCAGGAAAATTTTAAGATCATGGAAGATGGCGCGCCGCAGAAGATTGCAACTTTCGGCCAGACTCAGGCTCCGATCACCGCAGTCCTCTTGATCGAATTCGCGGCGGCGAGACCTTTTTCGGGAGGTTACCAGGCGTATAACTACATGGTTGACGCGCTCAACGCTTCTTATACCTTCGCCAGCACCCTAAGAAAAGATGACTGGGTTGCGGTTGAGTCCTACGACATGAAGACATCAATTCTCGTCGACTTCACACAAGACAAGCGAGCGATCATGGGCGCGCTCAACACGCTACGCGTTCCGGGATTCAGCGAACGGAACCTCTTCGACGCGTTGTTCGACACGCTCGACCGGATCGATCGCATCGAGGGAAAGAAATACATCATCTTGGTTTCCTCCGGCGCCGACACCTTCAGCAAGCTCACCCTCGATCAGACCCTGAAGAAAATTAAGTCCACAAAAGACGTAACCATCTACCCAATCAGCATCGGTTGGACATATCGAACCATGGCTGAGGGCAGGGTAAGCGGAATGACCGAGGTTGGATGGCTCCAAAATGACAATCAGATGAGTACCTTCGCCCGGCTGACCGGCGGCCGCGCCTACTTCCCGCGCTTCCAAGGTGAACTGCCGGAAGATTTTCAGCAAATCGCATCCGACATCCGCAATCAGTACAGCATCAGTTATCACCCCACTAACGCCAAGCTCGACGGCACTTACCGCAAGCTGAAAGTCGAACTCCAGGCTCCAGACGGTGGTCCGCTGAAAGTTCGCGACCAGAAGGGCAAGGAAGTGAAGTACACCGTGTACGCGCGCGAAGGCTACACGGCAAAGCATACGGTAGAGTAGGCGGACCTTAACTTGGGTTCCGCGCTCGCAAGGCAGTTAGGGATTTCACGACCATGGCCTCCAACACTTGTCGGTCCACATCAGCGAGCTTCTTGATGTAGAGGCAGCCCTTGCCGGTCGTGTGCTTGCCGAGCTTTGCCAGGAGCGCCTTGGAGTCGCTGGACCCGATCATGCCGTACAGAACCATAGCGGCCTTACGCGGCGAAAAGCCGATGAGCGGCATGTCGCCCTCACGCCCGCTGTCGTACCTGTAGTGGTAGCTACCGAAGCCTATGATGGATGGCCCCCACATCTTCGGCTTTTTGCCAGCCGCGTCTTGCATCAACTTGACGAGCGCCTTGGCGTCTGCGCGCTTGGTCGGCTCCGTGATGGTATCAATAAATGCCGCCACACTTAATTCGGTGGTTTTGGTTTTGTTGTCCGCCATTCCTACTGCCTTTCATTTTTCCAAAGGCTAACCTAGTCTTGGATAACGGGCAATACAGAAGTTGGCTGCGCTTTCGGGATTCGTACCGAGAAACGCCCCGGTGTTTACTACCGCTCGGTATTGCGCGAGGCACCGATGATTTACAATCCTCGGTTCCCCCCTCAGGAGAGAGCGCCGTGATCCCACGCTATACCCGGCCCGAGATGGCTCGCATCTGGAGCGACGAGAATCGGTTCCGCACATGGCTGGCAGTAGAAGTCGCCGCCACTGAAACGCTAGCTGCCGCCGGCATCGTGCCGAAAGAAGCCGCCAAAGCGATCCGCGCGCGCGCCGATTTCAACGTTGAACGCATCTTCCAGATCGAAGCCGAGGTCAAGCACGACGTCATCGCCTTCACCACGGCAGTGGCCGAGATCGTGGGCCCCCACGCTCGCTGGTTTCACTACGGCCTCACCTCGAACGATGTCGTCGATACAGCGCAGGCGTTGCTCATCCAGCAGGCCTCATCGCTGATCGCGGGCGATTTGGAGCGTCTAGCCGATGTGCTCGAACGCCGGGCATGGGAATTCAAAGACACGCCAATGATCGGGCGAACCCACGGCATTCATGCCGAGCCCATTACATTTGGCTTCAAGATCGCCAACTGGTTTTCGGAGACGCAGCGCAACATCGTACGCTTCAAAGCCGCCGCCGAGGATCTGCGTGTGGGCAAGTTCTCAGGCGCGGTAGGAACGTTTGCCCACCTCACGCCCGAACTCGAGGAGAAGATGTGCGCCCGCCTGGGCCTGAAAGCTGCCGCGGTATCTTCGCAGGTGATTCAGCGCGACCGCCATGCCCACTACCTGGCAACACTCGCCACGATTGCATCGACGCTCGATAAGATCGCAACCGAAATCCGCCACCTGCAGCGCACCGAAGTCCGCGAGGCCGAGGAATACTTCAGCGAGAAGCAGAAGGGCTCATCGGCCATGCCGCACAAGCGCAATCCCGTAACCAGCGAACAGATCAGCGGATTAGCGCGCGTAGTGCGATCGAATGCACAGGCCGGATTCGAAAATGTCGCGCTGTGGCACGAGCGCGATATTTCGCACTCCTCGGCCGAGCGCATCATCATCCCCGACTCAACCACGCTCGCCGATTACCTGCTGAACAAGACGGCGGCCTTGCTCGAAACCCTGTTCGTCTATCCCGATCGCATGTTGGCGAATCTCGAGAGCACCCACGGCCTCGTCTTCAGCGGACAGTTGCTGCTGGACCTGGTCGAGAGCGGCATCTCCCGCGAAGACGCATATCGCCTGGTGCAGGCTCACGCCACGCGCGCCTGGAAAGAGGATCTGGACTTCCACGATCTGATCGTGAACGATCCCGAAATTCGCGGACGAATGCCACGAGCAAAGCTCGAACGCGCTTTCGACCTGAGTCGGCAATTGAAGAATATCGATAAGATTTTCGCGCGCGTTTTTCCCAACAAGCCTGCCGGCAGGAAAGATGCTACACCCCCAAAGAAAAAACCTGCAAAGCGGACGAGATAGCGCTTAAGAATTTTTACTCGCCGCTCTCGGCGTCTCGTCGTTGAAAGGCTTTGGTCCGCGCACCAGTTCGAGCAACTCAATCAACTCCTTCAATTTTTTCTGTCCGACGTGGCGAAGCATCTCGCGCCCATGCTTTTCGATCGGCCCATCCATTCCGCGCAGAAGCTTCAGCCCAGCGGTGGTGATCTTGCCATAGATGACGCGACGATCGTGCCGGGCGCGAGCGCGCTCGACCAAGCCGCGATCTTCCAGACGATTGAGCAGGCGTGTAATGTCGGGATCGTGTGTGATCATGCGGTCGCCGATCTCGCGGCACGGCAAACCGTCCGGCCCGGCCCCGCGCAGGATGCGCAGCGCGTTGTATTGCGTCCCGGTGAGTCCGAAATCTTTGAGCCAACTCTCAACTCGCGCTTCGAGCGCGTCGGCCGTGCGTAACAAAGAAAGATACGCTTCTTGTTCCCGGCTGGTGAATGGAATTTTTTGTTTGAGTTCCGCTTGCAGACCATGGGGCATAACAACGACGCTAGTCGTCATGACAACTATTTGTCAATATCTGTAAATATTGGTCACAAACCATCGCTTGTAATAGTTTGTAAAAGCGCGCTCTAGGCGCATCCCGCCATACCCGCCACGCATCTATTTAACTAACCGGTTAGTACTGTGGGGAACCGGAATTCCAGTGAGGATGGCAGCTATGAAAAAGCAATTATTTGCGGTAACTCTGGCATTGCTCGTCCTGCTGAGTATGACTGCAATGGCCACCACCGGCCGGTACGATGAGCAGATTCAGCAGGCAGCGAGCCGTAAGATTCATGACGCGAAGCAACTGCAGAGCGTGAGTGCCAGCGTCGAAGATGGCATCGTGACCTTGACCGGCACGGTCGGCCTCTACCAGGACAAACTTGACGCCGCGAAGAAAGTCAAGAAACTCGCAAACGTCACCGGCGTTCGCAATGACATCGTGGTCGCGGGAGAAACCGTGCCCGACAGCCAGCTCCAGCAGAAACTGGCAAAGAAGCTAGCCTATGACCGAGTCGGATACTACGACAACACCTTCAACTATCTCGAGCTCAATGTGAAGGATGGCGTAGTCACGCTGAGCGGCGACACCGTGTGGGATGTACCGAAGGACTCGGCGCTCGCAATCGTGGCGGGTACGCCCGGCGTCAAGGATGTTGTGAACGACATAACCGTGCTGCCGGTCTCGAGTTTTGACGATTCGATCCGGGCACGCACGGCCCGCGCGATTTATCGCGACTCAGTCCTTGGCCGCTACGCGAGCGACCCGGTGCATCCGATCCGCATCGTGGTGGACAACGGACACGTGACGCTCTATGGAACCGTCCAAAGCACGATGGACAAGACCATTGCCGGAATTCGAGCGAGTTCCGTGCCCGGCGCGTTCAGCGTTGAGAACAAGCTGGTGGTGGACTAACTCGTGAACCACTAAGCAGTTACTTTTCTCTCCTGGGGCGCGGCGCAAGCCGCGCCTTTTTTACCGTTTGAAACCAGATAGTTCAGATTCTCAACGGGTCGCCGCTCCGGGTCTCCACCTGTTCAGAAACGCCAGAAAGTCTTCCGGGGCTAGCGCTCGCGCGTTCTCAAATTCCCCATTCTTCTGGCTGTAAACCAGCTTCCCGTCGGCATCGAGCACGGCCAGCCCAGGAATGCCCCGCTTCATCGGTACTTCGTACTTCGTCATCAGGTCCTGGTTCTTTTCTCCCCTTCCAATGTCCACATGCACAACTTCATAGTTGGCGGCAATTATCGGAGCTAGTTCGGAACTATGAAACTCCTTATCGAGCACGTGACAGTCGTAGCACCAGTTCGCGCCGAATACTAGAATGACACGCTTGTGTTCCGCTGTGGCCTTTGCCAAAGCCTCTTTGATTTCCGCATGCGCGTCAGCGCTTTCGTTGTAAATTTCTTTCTTATTCGCGGCTGCCTGGCCAAAGCAGACTCCACTCGTAACTGCCATCGCAATCGCTAGGCAAAGCGTCAAAATCAAACGGTAGAAACTCATCGTGGGTCTCCTGCACCTGAGAGGTGACATTTTGAGTATAACAATGGATGGAAAAAACTCCCCCGAGCTGCGGCCAAACCGCGCGCTGCGCAGATTTTTTCAGTTCGCCTTGCGGGAGTGCACCAGTTTCAGGCTGTCGCTCTGCAGAATGCGCTGGATCTGATGTTTGGCGTGGACCGTCCATGGACCGGCGGTATCGAGCTTCACGTAGGCGCGCCAGTGTTGCAGCGCCTTGCGCGGTTCGCGCATCTTCTCATAGGCGAGCGCGATGTTGTAATGCGCGTCGGCGTAGGTGGGCGCGAGTTGAATCGCGGTCCTATAAGTGTTGATCGCTTCCTCGACGCGTCCGGTCTCATCCAGCACGTTGCCCAGGTCGAAATAGGCAAGGGCGTAGCGGGGATCGATCTGAATCGCCGAACGGTAGTGCCTTTCGGCCAGTGCGTATTCCTGACGGTTGTAATAGAGAGTACCCAGATTGATGTGCGCGGCAGCGTGAATGGGATCCATTTCGAGAACCTTCAGATAAGTTGCGATCGCCTCGTTCTGCATGGAGGGATTTTCTTCCAGCGTGATCCCGCGTGCAAACAGGTCGGCAACGTCGGTAACCACCAGTTCCGGTCCATTCCGAGGCGGGCCGGTCACGACTTTACTTTCTTCGGACGAGAAATCGAACATGAACTGTCCGGCAATGGGCTCAAGCAGCCGTCCCTGATGTCGAAAAGCGATGCGGCGTCCGCTCCGATATGCGCCGGCCTCGAGCAGTGGATTCTCCATACCCGCCACCTGTTTCTGCATGGCTTCGAGTGATTGCCGGATCACCGCTGGACGAACGCGCTGGGCGCACAGGTCCCGCACCTTCTTGATTTGCACAAGATCGAAGAAGGAATAATCTTCGGCCGCCGTCACCAGTCCCGCCTTCTCCCAGGTCTGAAGCTGGCGAGGAACGAGCCGCAAAATACGCAGCAAGTCGGCGCGGCTGTAGCGATACACGGCTGTCAAATCTCGTTCTGATTATCCGGAACTTGTACACGGAAATGCAAGTGGCAACAAGGTGGAAGGCTGTGGAGAATCGGACAGAAATGGCACAAAGGTGGTGGACTCGCCTGTCCGAGCGTTGCCCTTTATAAGTAAGTCCGAAACTTACTTCTCGCTGGGGAATCACATCGAGCAGCCCGTGTGCGTCCAACCTTGCCGATTCAACGGCGCGATTTGTCGGGCATAATATTGTCGTTTCAATGTCGAGTTCCTTGTTGCGGTGACAAGCGATGCCGGGAAGACTGATTTCGCTGGAGCATCCAGCCGAACAATTCAACGAAGCGACGCTGATCCGGCGAGTCCGCGACGGCGAGCACGAGCTTTTTTATCAGTTGATCCGCCCCTACGAACGGCGTGTATACACCACCGCCTTCGCGATTTTACGGAATGAGGCCGACGCCGAAGACGTGGCCCAGGAAGCCGTTCTAAAAGCCTTCAAACACATCCGGCAGTTTCGAGCCGAAGCGCGGTTCAGCACGTGGCTGATCCAGATCACCGTGAACGAGGCGCGTATGCGAAGAAGGAAAGCACACGCCAATATTATGGAACCGATCACCGATCGCCAGGACGAGGAAGGCAACTATATGCCTCGCGACTTCGCCGACTGGCGGGAAATTCCGTCGGAAACGCTGGAACGTAACGAGGTTCGACGAAAGCTTGCCGAGGCACTGGCCGAGTTGGGGCAGATCTACCGGGAGGTTTTTGTCCTGCGCGACATGCAGCACCTCAGCATCGAGGAAACCGCCAAAGCGCTGGGAATTTCCACTGCCTCGGTCAAGACTCGGTTGTTGCGGGCCCGGCTGATGCTGCGCGATCTGCTCGCGCCCGGCCTCGGCGGCGCATGGAGCATGACCGGCAAGTTGTCTTTTGAGAAGGGGACGAAGCCATGGTAGTCAGCTGCGAAGAAGTGTGGCGTGAGGTTTCAAACTATCTCGACGGCGAAGTCGACCCCGCTTTGCGCGTTGCCATCGAAGAGCACGCACGCGGGTGCAGGCACTGTACCGCCGTGCTGGACGGCACGCGTAACGTGATTCAACTGTATGGCGACGAACGTATGCTCGAAGTCCCCCTCGGATTCAGCCATCGCCTGCAGCAAAGACTTCTGCACCAGAAACTGGACCGGAATATGCCGGGCAGCAGAAGAAACTTCTTGGGGTGGATGGTCGCCGCCGCCGCGGCAGTCCTGGTCGTCGGCAGCTTCGAGGTGGTTCGTTCCTCCACCTTTCGCGGCCATCAACTGCGCTCCGAACAGGCGCACCCCGGCACTGGCGTTCCTCCGGACATGATGGTGGTCGTTGCGGAAGATGGAAAATTGTTTCACCTCGCGGGATGCACGTTCATCCACGAAAAAACCCACCTGCGGACGATCACCGCAGCCGAAGCCTCGCGCGAGGGCTACGCTCCCTGTGTGCGCTGCCTGCGGAAGTATCTAGTTCCCGCGTGATGTGTGATGCGACGAAGTGATGTAGTGAGGAAGGGATGGAGCGACGGGCGCCTCGCCCGTCCCAGCCAGTCCCTCAGCCCTATCTCAGCCGGACGGAGACGCCCGCCGCTCCACAATCAATCTGTAACTTTTCTGCCGCTGTCGACTCTATTCAATGAGCGCTCGCTATAAAGTGCCGAGCCGTTCGAAGGAGTTCGTAATGAGATTGACAATGTCCAGTTCCCCCTCGCGCATATCCGCTGTGATCTTGATGATCATCCTCGTGGGCGCAGTCGCCTGCAATGCCGGCGACCGCGCGGGCGTCATCGTCCCGAATCCTGCCGTAGATGCCGAACTGGCAACATCCAAGTCTGAGCAAACTGCCGTGGTCGCCGGTGGCTGCTTCTGGGGCATTCAGGCTGTTTTCCAGCATGTAAAGGGTGTAATCAGGGCCACCTCGGGCTACTCGGGAGGCGCCGCCAACACGGCGGAATACGAACTGGTAAGCAACGGCAACACCGGCCACGCGGAATCCGTGAAGATCGCTTACGATCCTTCGCAGATCACCTACGGGCAGCTTCTTCGGGTGTTCTTCTCCGTCGCCCACGATCCCACGGAGTTGAACCGGCAGGGACCCGACACCGGCAACCAGTATCGATCTTCCATTTTCTATGCCAACGATGAGCAAAAGCGAATCGCCGAGGCCTACATCGCGCAACTCGAAAAAGCCAAAGTTTTTCCGCGTCCCATCGTGACCCAGGTAGTCCCATTGAAGGCCTTTTATCCCGCCGAGGCCTACCACCAGGACTACGCCGCCCATCATCCCGACAATCCCTACATCGTCTACAATGACGCGCCAAAAGTCGCTCACCTGCAGCAGCAATTCCCGGATCTCTACACGAGCAAATAGCAATCCGAAAGCAGGCGGCGGAGAAGTGTCACAAAAGGACATCAGCGCGATCAGCAAATCAACCGCTGAGCATTACATCTGGGGCAACGGCTGTGATGGCTGGCACCTGATCAAGAATCCTGAACTCAGCGTGATTCAGGAGCGCATGCCGGCAGGCACAGCGGAGGTTCGTCACTTTCACCATCACGCGCAACAGTTCTTCTACGTGCTCGCGGGCAAAGCCGTCATGGAAATAGATGGAAGTCCAGTAGTCCTGAGGGCTGGAGAAGGGATCTGGATCCCACCAAACACATCGCACCAGATGAGGAACGATTCGAGTAAAGGTGAAGAGGTTCATTTCCTGGTCATCTCGCAACCGCCCTCGCACGGCGACCGGCAAAACACATAGGAGCGGACGAATTCGGAGCCTGCCCTGAGTGCGGTCGAAGGGTCTCGCCCGGTGAAGCCAGGCAGTCATTCAAATTCGCTGTTATATCCTTCCAGTGACATGCCTCTCTTCTGTGACGCAGCCCTGGCTGTCCCGCTCGACATGGTGTTCACCTACGCCATCCCTCCGGGAATGGAGCCGGTCGTTGGCGGGCGGGTGCTGGTGCCATTCCGGCAACAACGCATGTCAGGCATCGTGGTTGAGCTGCATGATCGTCCGCCGCAGGTGAAGACCAAAAAGCTGATCGAAGCGCTCGATCTCTCGCCGATTCTCGATGAACATCTGCTGAAACTTGGGAAGTGGATCGCCGATTACTATCTCGCGCCGTTGGGTGAAGTGTTTCGCACCATGTTGCCGCTGGCAGCGGAGTTCAAGCGCGCGATCTCGTATCGCATCACCGATGAAGGGCGGCTGGCGCTGCATCTGGCAGGGATGTCAGGGTCTCCGGCGCGATCGAAGCGGACGCCGGAACAGCAGTTGATCGAATTCCGGGTGCTCGATTATCTGGCGGAACGGGAAAGCGTGCGCGAAGAGAGTTTGCGCGGCACGACGCGAGTAACAAAAGCGCTGCTCGCCGGCATGGCGCGAAAGAAGTGGATTGCGCGCGAAGATGTATCGGCGGCGAGGGATGCGGCGCGCCTGGTGAGGGTAGCCATACTGCGCCAGGCAGAAGAACACTCTCCGGTAGAGACGGGGCTCGCCCCGTCTCTGTTGGCACCACC
>Ga0074046_10001084_pt1 | contig 25169 bp, 27 predicted proteins | sample BogForMeECP23OM3_FD_94441 | JGI IMG/M metagenome (GOLD analysis project Ga0074046, IMG submission 94441) | Bog forest soil microbial communities from Calvert Island, British Columbia, Canada - Bog Forest MetaG ECP23OM3 | ecosystem: Environmental > Terrestrial > Soil > Wetlands ...
AAAGTTAGCGTTCACCACAGAGCCACAGAGGACACAGAGAAAAGAAAAAGGGCATGCAGGAAAAGCCCCGAGCAAACAGGGACCTGGCTTATAAGTTTTGTCTATTCATTCAACTATTTTTCCATGTACTACTAACGTGCAGTTTTTTGAAATTTTGGCAAGCATATGAGGCTAAGCCGTTGCTCCGAGTTCTCCGCGCCTCCGCGTGAAATGATTTCGCCTTTGGTTGCGGCCCAAGCCTGCTCTGTGCTCTCTGTGTCTCTGTAGTGAACGCTTGCCACGGATGAAGGAGCGTAGCGGGGTGAATAGACACGGATACAAACCGGCTATTTCTAAGTTTTGAGACTCCAGAGACACCGCGGTGAACGGGAAAACGGGGATGCGGACATGCGGGGAAAAACCGTTGTTAGACATGGATGGACACGGTTCCCCTTCTGCTTGAATGAACAGGTACCCGTTGGTATTGTCAAAAAGGAAAGAGGAGAAGTACATGAATGTTGTAGACAGTAAGAGTTGCGAACAGAAGAAAATCGAAAAGTTTCCTTACAGGAATAAATTACAAGATGTAACTGGAACCAGCATCGCATGGCTTTCCAAATACGGCGATGACGGACATGGTTATCCCGACTATGGTTTGAGATACTTCACCATTGAGTCGGGAGGACAGATCCCAATTCACAACCACTTTTACCACCAGACTATGTACATCCTCGATGGCGCCTTCGAATGCTGGGCATTCGACGCAGAAAATGACGAACTCGTTGAGAAAAGAATCTGCACTGCCGGAGCGTCTATTTTCATCCCAAGCATGGAACCACACGGGATGAAGAACATAGGGGATGTCCCGGGGCACTTTCTTTGCTGCATCTGCAATGTCTATGATCAAAAGGAAAACCCTGAATCCGTGATTTGAAATGGGCGAAGCTCCAGTATCAGATTAGTTGTCCTGAACAGCACTTGATTTGACACTGGGTCAGGCTCCCCCTGGGGTTGTCAATGACAGCTACATTCCAAAACTCTCGTTTAGGTTCTTTTCGCTATAAGCTTGTTTGCCTTCCATGAAGGTTGCCATCGGCGTTCTACCCTGGCAACGCTTTCCCTGATGAGTCCTCTGGTTGTTGTACCTGTCCATGAACTGCAAAAAGGTCGCGCGGGCCGTGGACAGTTTTCTCTGCCTCTGTTTTTCCAATGATCGTTGTGCTGTTACCGGCGCCGCCATTGGCCGTTCCGCCGGCGATGACCACAAGGTCCCGAACAAATCCGTTCATCTGTACGGCCTGTGCATTCATTTCTTCTGAAGCTGAGGCAGACTTTTCAGCATTGGATGCATTCCGCTGGACAACCTGCTCCATCTCGCTCACGGCCTTATTGAGTTGTTCGATTCCCTGGGATTGCTCACTGGATGCCGCCGCTATCTCAGCGACCAGTTCGCTCATTTTTGCTGCACTGGAGGCTACATGTGAGAACTCAACGCTCGTCCTTTCCACTATACCGGACCCCTCGTTGATCTTTTTAACGGTACCCTCTATGAGTTGGGCGGTATTCTTCGCCGCATCAGCCGCTCTCATGGCAAGATTTCTTACCTCGTCCGCAACCACAGCAAATCCGGAGCCGGCTTCCCCTGCCCTTGCCGCTTCCACCGCTGCGTTGAGCGCCAGCAGATTTGTCTGGAAGGCGATTTCATCGATCGTTTTGATTATCTTGGAGGTCTCCCGGCTTGCTTTGGAAATTTCCGTCATCGAGGCGGTAAGCTGAGCCATGGAGTTATTGGCCCTTGAGACAACCTGACCGGTTTCAGCCATCAGACTCCTGGCCTGAGCAGCGTTTTCGGCATTTTGCCTGGTCATCGAGGCCATCTCTTCCAGAGATGCGGATGTCTCCTCGATGGAGGCGGCCTGCTCCGATGCTCCTTCCGCGAGCTCATGACCGGCGCCCGAAACCTGGATCGAAGCGGCTGAAACCTGATCGGAGGATTCGCTCAACCCGTCGACAATTCGCTTGATGGGACCGGAGATTCCCCTTGTCAGCAAAGTGGCGAAAATAAGACCAATAAGCGCACCAATCAGGATGAAGGCAATGATAAACTTCTTCCCTCCGGCTGCATTGTCCGTGAATGCGCTTATTGCCCGGCCTCCTATTTCGTTGGCAGCTTTTAAAGTTTTCCCCGCCAGTACCTCGATCTGATCGATATCTTTTTGCCGGGCTTCATCGTTGCGCACCTGGCGGTCAAAAGTTCCCAGATAAACATCGGTCTTTTGTTTGAGTTTATCATTCGATACGGCAAGTCCCTTCAACTGTGAAAGGTTTTCGTGCACCTTTTCCGCATTTTGTCCAAAGAGGATGAAATAGAGTGCATTCAGCCTGGCCTGCAGCATCAGGGCCTTTATATCGTTTGCCTGGTGTAATTTATTAAGTCCTGCTGCGATGGTTTCTCCGGTTTTGGCAACTTGTTTCTCGATATCGTCGACATATACGCCGGCGCAAATAACCAGACCCCAGGGCTTAAAGTACTTCCCACAGGTGACTTTTCGGAAAACGGCATCTCCCATGCCCGGCTTGTTCCAGAAGTATTCGGTAGAAGATTCCCCGTTCCTGACCGCTCCTTCCACCACTTCTTTCATGAACGTCTTGCCGGTTTTCTTGTCCTGGATCTTTCCAAAGTCTTTCCCCTCGAGAGATCGGTCACTTCCATGAGCTACAAGGGTCAGGTCCTCCTGCACAACGAAGAAGTAATTGGTCCCATCGAAATGAAGATTGCGGACTGCTTCAAGCGCCTCCTCTTTTGACATGGCCCGATCATGATAAAATTGAAGAACGTTGTATCCAACAGCAACAATGTTCCTGATTTCTTTAAGCGCATAATCGTTCAGGACTTTCTCATTGCTATCAAGCATTTCCTTTCGTGTGCCCGAAGCCGCCTTTGCAGCTTCATCTTCGGCGATAGCGGCAACATCTTTGCCCGCATCCTGGAGGTCCTTCAGGGCTTTCGCATCATCTTCTTCCAGCTTCTTTATTTCAACCACTGCCTTTTTATAGGCCTGTTGGGCATCTGCGATTTCTGCTACTACGCCGCTCTTCCCCATCCTGGTTTGCAGCCCTGAAGTGAGAGTTGCGAGTTCGCCCAGACACTGAATGAGTTTGTTATAGGTTCCTTCATCCTTTTTTGTCAGATACTCTTTCTCAAGGATTCTCGCTTCTAGGATTTTGCCTCGAACCTCCTCCGAGGACACGTTGACATTCCCGGCACTGGTTACCCTGCCCAGGCTCAAGAACCCGGCAGCGCCTGTGATAGTTCCTATGAGTATCAGAGCGATAAAGCCAATGAAAATTTTGCTCCCAACTCCCATATTGAGTCGTTTCATTGCCCCATCCCCTTGAACTGATAAATTTAATTCGTCGTCATTTTGAATCGAGGCGTACTGCTTTAAAATGATATCGACAGGATTGGGACGGCGGTTGACACTGAAAAAGCCCTTATTAACCACCTAGGTCGACTAAGGGCTATTATTTAATTGAAAGGAGATAGGATCGAAGGTTTATTTTCTCGTTTTGGATACCAAGTTTCATACGGAGATTATACCGGTGAGTTTCAACTGTCTTGTAGGCTATACATAGCAAGGATGCGATTTCTTTGCTCGTTTTTCCTTCCTTGATGAGATTGGCAACCTGAATCTCCATGGGACTAAGGTTGAAAGCCGAATGCATATTTGTGATAAAAGGAGATAATATCCTTTCCAAAGAGGACTCGATCAGCTCCAGATATGCTTGTTGATTCTGGTCCAGTCTGCCTTTTTTCATTCTATCCAGGTATGGCAGGATCAATTCTTTTAAATTTGACTGAATACGGTTTTCCAGCTTCTTTTGGTCTTCTTCCCTGTTTTTTAGGAGGACTCTTAATGCCGTATTGATTTCTTCCATCTGCCGGGCTTTCTCCTCGAGTTCCTTTTCCCTCTGTAACAGCGATTGCTCCAGCCTCTTTCGGCCCGAGATGTCGCGAATGGATTCAATCGCACCGATCAGGTTTTTGTCGCGGTCATACAGTGCGGCGGCTGCGCCCCAGACGTAAGCGCCTTCTCCCCCATAGGCGTTGGGAACAAACGTTTCACAGAAGAGTACGTCACCATCTTTGGTAACGAAATCATAGTCGCCGGCGCCTGCGGCTATCTGGTTTGGAACAAAATCGATCAATACCGGCCTGGGTTTGCCATAAAATGGGATGGCGTAGGAATAATCCCCTTTTCCGATAATCTCTTCTTTTCGCATTCCGCTGACTTTTTCTATGGCTTTGTTCCAGGCGATCACCTTTCCGGCTTTGTCTATGACGAAAGTTGCGTCGGGAAGAAAATCGATAATATCCTTCAACTGGCCCAGTCCAGCCGCAAGTGCATCCATGTTCGGGAGTCCGTTGGCGTGAATTGTGGACAGAGCACTGTTTTCCGGGGCGTTTGGAAGCTCAATTTTAGCCATGGGCAAAACCTCCCTAATGTGAAGCAGAAAAGTAACCCATGGGGGAGGGGTTTTTACTGTCACTGTTATGCTTAGGTCATATTACTATGAGATGACATTATAGGCAAAAAGAAGAATCTGAAAAGCGCAGAATTATTTTAAAATCCTGTAATAAGATTCAGGGAGTATTCATCCCGAAATAAGCATGCCAAACCAAGTGCACCAGCTTGAGTGGCTGCGATACCCGGTTCCACTCATACAGCCGAGCCATGGATGTCCACGTGCAACGGTTGGCAGAGTTATCGGCGAAGCAAAACGGAATTCATCCGCAAGAAGATGTCATTTCAGGCGCCTCGCATTGGCCCACCGAACTGATAGGCACGCCATTGCGCCCGCCACAATATATGTGAGGCCGTATACATGCTATCCGTGAGATCCGCGGCTTCCGTGTAATCCGTGGTTGTTTGCTTTTGGTGTTAAATGAATAATATTGACAGTCTTTCCGTTTGAGTTATGCTCGGCGCATGAAACCACCCCTGCTGCGGCGTGAGACGCGGTGCGCCGGCTGCGGGCGGCCTGACTGCGCTCCGGAGGGCTGGCCGTCAGGACAGCCCTCCGGTTAATCTTTATGATGGGCTTACGAGTACGAAGGAAAAAGCGATGAGCGATCATATCGCAACTATCAAAAAGGCCGTTGTGGATGGGAAACACACTGAGATCGAGACTCTGATTCAAAGAGCCATCGATAACAAGGCTGATCTGGACACCGTTGTCAATGAAGCGCTGATAGGTGCAATGGAGATTGTTGGCAAAAGGTTTGCGGCCAACGAGATATTCGTCCCGGAAATGTTCGTTTCCGCTGTAACCATGAAGAAGGGACTGGCGTTGATAAAGCCGCTGTTGAAGGGTAACGGCCCTCAATCGAAGGGCGCCATCCTGATTGGCACTGTAAAAGGCGACATCCACGACATTGGAAAGAACCTTGTCACAATGATGCTGGAAGGGGCCGGATTCAACGTGCTGGACCTGGGGGTCGACCTGAGTGTCAAAAAGGTTATTTCGAAAGTGGAAGAACTAAAGCCGGACATTCTCGCTCTTTCCGCCCTGCTTACCACCACGATGACTGAAATGGAAAAGGTTATCAGGGCCCTGGAAAGCAGAGGGCTGCGCGACAGTGTCAAGGTCATGGTCGGGGGCGCCCCGCTCGATTCGAAATTTGCCGATAAGATAGGGGCCGACGGCTACGGAAAGGACGCCTGGGAGGCTGTCCAACTGGCGAAAAAATTTCTGCGTCTGGATTGATCTTCAAATTACGGTTGACATCGGCACGAACGGGGAAATCGTACTCGGCAACAGGGATGGGCTCCGGGCAACGAATTGAGATAGCATGGAAATCACGAGCGAGATTTTCGAGGTGGGCGGCGGGCATCTTACCTCGCCGGAAGATGCAGCTATATACCTGATAAAATTCGGGCAGGAATCCGCCCTGGTGGATGCTGGGTGCGGCCTGGCAATCGAGAGGCTTTTCGCAAACATCAAGCAATGTGGGGCCGATCCGCAGCGGATAAAATACCTGCTGATCACTCACTGCCATTACGATCACACTGGCGGCGCTGCCGAATTGAAACGGCGCATCGGACTCGATATCGCCGCACATGAACTGGATGCCCCCTTTCTTGAGGCAGGCGACAACCGTGTGACGGCGGCAAACTGGTACGGAGCAACGCTAAAGCCTTTCCGCGTGGACAGAAAGTTTACCGGTTCGGGCGATGAGATCATGCTCGGCGGCAGGAAAATCGAGGTCGTCCACGCGCCCGGGCACTCGCCGGGTTCGGTTGTGTATCTAACCGAATCGGACGGGCTGAAAGTCCTGTTCGCCCAGGACGTTCACGGCCCGATCGAGCCAAGCTTTCTTTCCAACCTCAAGGATTACAACGAAAGCCTCAAAATGCTGCTCGAAATCGGGGCGGATATCCTCTGCGAAGGCCACTACGGAGTATATCGGGGCAAAGCCGAGGCGGCAAGGTTCATCCGGCAGTTTGTTACTTGAGTGAAGCACTAGGAAAGAAGCTGCTCGATCCGGGCTTCCAGTCTGCCAACGGACTGCATGATATTATTGCTCAAAGAGGTCATCTCGCCTTGCATGCGGGATGAGAAATCCTTGTCCGCTATATTCCAAAGGTTTACCCGAACGTTATACGCGGCGCCAATTGCCGCTGCCCGGATCAACTGGACTGCAACCGCTGCGTCGCACAGGCAGTTTGGGTTGCCTTTTTCGATTGCCTCTTCAACGAGGCCTGAGAGCTTTGCGACAGCCAGGAGGGTATCCATGGGGACGAGAGCAGCCTGCTTCATGGCTGCCTCGATGCTCTCCCTACGCGCCTCTTTCTGCACCTGGCTTTCCTGAACCAGTTTAAAAGCCGATACCACCCCATCGTAGGCTTCAGCATCTCGCTCCGCCAGTTCAAGTGAATGTGAGACCAGATCGCCGGCCGAACGGCTGAGTTCCCGCATCTCTGCCCACACATTCCGGTACTTCTCCCTGCCGAGAGTAAGGTGCGCCACCATGAGGCAAAGGGCTGCGCTCAGGCTGCCGGCAAGAGCGCACACGCTGCCGCCTCCGGGGGTTGGCGAACCGTCGCCCACCCTTTGCACGTAGTCTTTCACCGACAGGTTGGTCAAGCTCATGCGTCCACCTCGTTCTTTGCGGCCATATCCAGCAGGCCCGGATATATCTCACCTTACGGCCCTCAAAACCTGCCATCCGGAGATAGTAAACGGCGCTATCGGTAAAAACATCAGCGGTATGATAGAATAACCATCAATATCCTCATGGGAAATGGGCAAGAGAAAAGCACGCCGCAAATTTCAGCTTGGAGATGATTTCGCCATCGAGTCGGCGAAAGTATTGAGCGTATGCATTTGCAGAACGGCATCTAAGTTCCGGACGAGTTGATCAGGCCATCCACCTCTAGGGGCGTGGGGTTTGATGGCGCGGGGAACTTGTCGAACGATGTTGCGGCGCGCGGGCGGCGCGGCCACTCAAACCCTGGATCTCGACAGCCCGCCCGCCCACCCGCGAGGCGGGCGGCAGGGACAGCCCCGGCCCCCTCGACCAATCTCGGACCGGTGGCTTTCCCGGACGCTGCCGAGCACGGCGCCTGCAACTACCGATGAATGACACTGACTTGATAGTCATTCCCATAGTGATAATAAATAAATTATATTTCTGAATAAAATACAGTGAATTACTACTACTTTATCCTTCGGAAATCCACTATTCTCCATTTCGTGGCTTGGAACTTCCGACAAGCCGCCCGAGGCCCTCTACGAAATTGAGCGGTCAATTTTTTCGAGAAAACGTCAGCCTGTTCGGAGGCGCGGCGCTTCCCTGTTCTGAAAGGAGGGATCGAAAATATGGCCAGGATTCTGATAGTCGACGACGATAAAGACCTCCTGTTAATTATGAGCGAATATTTGAGCGCCTATGGTTTTGCATTGGAAATTGCATACAGTGCGGCTCAAGCCCGACAATACCTGGAGCACTCGGAATGCGATGCGCTCCTATCGGATTTCAACATGCCCGGCGAGTCGGGCCTTGATCTCCTGGGCCATGTTTCATCCCGATATCCGGGATTGCCCTTTATCATGATGAGCGGGTCCGGCATGTCCCTGCTGGAAGATAAAGCCATGAAAATGGGCAGCAGCGGATACATCGAAAAGCCGTTTCGGCTTAGAGACCTGCTTAGAACCCTCGAGACGGTTCTGGGTTTCTCAAATCGGAGAGCACAAGCGCCGGCCTTAACAGCATAGCGCCGAACGTGGAATGGCCGTTCTAAAGGCCGATGAGAATCAGTCCGATGGCAATAGGGACGTTGGTGGTCCCTACCTGAAAAAAGTTGATCACGTTCCGTATGTCCGGATAGATGTAGCCTCCCCCAACTCCGATAAACATCGCAAGAAATATCCAGAGCGTCAGAAAGCGATCCAAAAAAGATAGACGCCTGGAAATTGACTCCATCACGATAGCCTCCATTTCTGACAAAATTATTCTTGAGAGATGCCCTTTTCTTCGATCCAGAGCCTGATGCGCTTCTCGATTTGATCCCGCACTTCACGGAATTTCTGCAACTTTTCTTCCTCTGATCTTCCGACTGCCGCCGGATCATCAAAAGGCCAGGACAATCGCTGGCTGATTCCGGGAAATGTGGTGGGGCATTTTGCTTCCGCTTCGGCACAAACCGTGATCAAATAGGTGAAACTCATCTTGCCAAGGTACTCTTTAACGCTTTTTGAGTGTTGCCCGGAAAGATCGATGCCGATCTCTCGCATCACGCGTTCGGTATAAGGATTTATAACGCTGGGCGTAAATCCCGCACTGTGAGCTTCGAAATGCCTTCCGGCATACTTTCGCAGGAAAGCCTCCGCCATCTGACTTCGAGCGGTATTGCCCGTACACAAAAAAAGAACGCGTTCATTCTCCATGGCCTGCTCCTTTTAAAGAATCCGGGAGTGATTCCACAAATTTTTTGATTTCATCCCGCACACGCCTGTAGCAGGCCACCGCTTCATCTTCGGTTCGTGCCCCTGCGGCGAGCTTTGGAGGGTCATCGAAGCCAATGTGCAAGACCCTGGTTTTGGCTGGGAAGAACGGACATGCATCATGTGCATTGTCACAAAGCGTGATGACATAATCAAATTCAGGATGCGGCAAAGAGGCGACATCCTTGGAGACTTGGCCGGACATGTCAATTCCTGCTTCAGCCATGACCTTGATTGCCATGGGATCTACACCCCTGGGTTCGACACCCGCTGAATATGGCTCAATCAGGTCTGCTTTTAAATGGCGTGTCCATGCTTCGGCCATCTGGCTGCGGCAGGAATTGCCGGTACATAAGAAAAGTACCTTCAAAACATTTTGTGCTGAAGACATATTCGACTTTCTCCTACGGTTCGAATTCGAATTGCCCGAGATACCTTGCAAGCTTTGTCTTTCGCTCCCAATCGAGCGGTGGGCAATCATCGGAGTCTTTGCCTCCCTCAGCAACCTGCGTGGCAAAGACCATACACGTTGGCTGACCGCACTCGCCACAGTTCGTCTTGGGGAGGAGTTTCAGGATTTCGAGTACCTTTGGCTTTGGAGCACTTTCGAAACGGGGCTGAATTTCTCCCCGTCGCTCCCAGATATCGTTGATTTCCTGCCGGAGCCATTCAATGATTTCCTCTCCCTCCCATTGGTCACTGGGGGCATTTACGCAGATTTTCCTCGGATGAATCACGACCAGCTTCCCATGTAGCTTGAAGGAAACCGAACGGGGGTCTTTGGTGTACTGAAAGCCCCCGAGCACGGCATTCAGATAGGGAATCACTTCACTTATGTCCTGATCGAGATGGGCGATCAGGTCTAGCGGCTGGGCTTCGGGTCCGCACGCGAGGCGTACGAATTCCTTGGTGTAACTATTGAGCAACATGGGATACCTCCTTAATCTCAAAACTATCGAACAAAGCCTTCCATTGCGGCAACAGGACCTTGCTGTCCGCTTCTTTAACATTTTTCTCTCCTTGCCTACAGCCGGCTCTCGGATAGATGCGGAGTAATTAGATCAGCGCAATGAACAGATATCCGACGATGATGCAGCCTACAGCGACTACACCTCTAAAAACCAAGATGAGCCTCGGCTTGAGGACCTTGCGTAAAATCACCGTCTCCGGAAACGATATTGCCACCACCGCCATCATGAATGCGAGCATTGTTCTTGTGTAGCCGAACCGGAAGAACGCTATTAGAGTTGACGCCTCAGATTGACATCCGTGAATGTGCTTATTCGGCTGAGCGCCCCAAGGGGAGGGCCCTGCACCAGGCTGCCGACAAAAGATGCCAAGATTTGCTCTTTGATCGTGCTTTTTGGCCTGAGAGGGAATTTTTTTCGGCTCAGAATAGCTTTTGATTCTGAAATCGGTAATGACGGAACTGCAGAATGAACAACGGTAAGCTATTGCTCCATTGCCGCCGATCCCGGAGAAAAGAGAGCCTGGTCCCGGTCGCATGAGCTACCCTTTCGTAGAATTGGATCACACGGCAGGGTCCGGGCCGACTTTTACGAGCATTTTTCCGAAGTTTTCGCCTTTGAAGAGGCCAATCAATGCCTTCGGAGCACTTTCAATCCCTTCGATGATGGTTTCTTTCCACTTTATCCTGCCCTCACGAATCCACCTGCCCATATCGGAGTAGAACTGCTCACGCCTGTCAATGTGATCGAACACGATAAATCCCCTCAAGGTCAATCTCTTGGAGACCGCCAAAGCCAGATTGCCTGGTCCCGGTTCCCTTTGGGTAGCGTCATTATAGATCGAAATCATGCCGCAGAGCACGATTTTCCCAAACAGTTTCATGTTAGCGAGGGCGGCTTCCAGGTGTTTCCCGCCGACATTTTCATAGTAAATGTCGATACCTTCCGGACAGAGTCTGCCAAGTGCGGCAGTTAGATCGCCAACGTTTTTGTAGTTGATGGCAGCATCGATTCCCGCCGTTTCAAGGAGCCATGAAACCTTTTGATCGGACCCTGCGCTGCCAACGACACGGCAGCCTTTGATTTTTGCGATCTGGGAGACTATCGAGCCGACAGCACCTGATGCGGCAGAAACAAAGACGATATCCCCCTCCTTAGGCTTGCCGATATCCAAAAAGCCCGCATACGCGGTTAAACCAGGCATGCCAAGCGGACCGAGGTAAGTCTGAACAGGCGCAACAGCAGGGTCGATATTTGTGAGATCCGAGCCATCGGAAATGTAGTATTCCCTCCACCCTTTCGTTCCCAATATGTAATCGCCCCGGTGAAACTTATCATTTTTTGAAACTGCAACCTGTCCAACGCATCCTCCCTCCAAAGGCTTGTGCAGATCAAAGGGAGAAACATAGCTTTTCCCGGCGTTCATGCGCCCACGCATGTATGGATCAACAGACATGTAAATGTTTTTTACTAGAACTTCTCCCTCACCGAGGCCGGGAATTTCGACCTCGCCCAGCTCGAAATCATCTTCTGAAGGCATTCCGACCGGACGCTTTTTTAGCCGAATCTCTCGGCTCATGATTTGAGCCATATCGTTTCTCCTCGTATCCAAGAATCATCATCGGCGACGAGAATAAGATAATCACCCTCTAATTGCCTATGTGAAGTTCTTTTGCCGGAATTAATCACGTTCCAGTTCATCGCCTTCGCCTTGTCCCGGCTGGCGCCGGCACCTGATTGGCCGATAAGCCTTCGCAAATCGGGTTGACTAAGCAAGTTGGTTTTATATAATTAAACGTTTGGGGTGATTCAGCTGACTCATTAGTACCCATCCGGAAACCCCGCCATTGCCGAGGGCCAAGGTTTGATTTCTCCCTCGTATATTGAGAGGCAAGGGGGATTTGGTGCTTGCAGCAATCGACTTTACCGCGGATGGACTGCATCCGCAAGTCTGTGCCAATGAAAAAGAGGAAAATAGAATGCGCTCGATGGATTATTTGACGCCGTTTGCAGAGGTTGGCCACCGACTCTGTGACGGGGCTGACAGCAATTGGGTGATGAACCTTATTGCCGGGCAGATCGCAAAGACCCTGGATCTCAAGGGCTGCTTCATCAAAATGAAGAATCCCAAGGGTGATCAAATAGAGTTACTTGCGAGCTGCGGTTTGACCGAGAAGTTCCTGTTCAGCAAGTTCGACGATACGCCCAGTTGCGTATGCTCCAACCTGCCGGAAAAAACCATCTGCATCCCCAGGCTTCAAGACATTGATATTACAGGTGAAAGAGAACTCATGATGATCGAAGGCATTCAAGCCTGCGCCGTGCTGCCTATCGAAGTAGAGCAGGAAGCCGTTGCCATGGTGGCGCTCTTTGCCGGCGCTCCGCGCGAATTCACCGAAACCGAGCTTAGCTTTGCCAAGGCCCTGGTCGGCCAGGGCATTCTGTCCATTGCGTGGAAACGCCGCGTGGACGCACTCATCGAGCATGAACGAGAGTATTTACGGAGCTTTCAGGAAATCAGCAGCACCATCAGCGAAAGCCTCAATATCGGTAAAGTTTTGGAACTGGTTGTCACAAAAATTACGGAGGTCCTGGGCGTGAAGGGCTGTGTGGTCCGCCTGCTCGACCCTAAAACCCAAAACCTTTATGTGGCGCGAAGCCATGGCCTGAGCAAGGACTTCCTTAACAAGGGACCTGTGGATGCTCAGAGAAGCATCGCGGAAAATATGGCCGGACGGGTGGTAGTGGTCGATGACGTCTTCACCGACCCACGTCTCCAATACCCGGTCGAGACCGCCGAAGAAGGCGTTCGTAAGGTTCTGTCCGTTCCGTTAATGGTACGTGGCAAGTTCATAGGCGTACTCCGTATTTTTACCGGAGAGCGGCCCCCGTTCACCAAGCGCGAAATTAACCTCGCCTCAGCCATAGCGCAACAGTGTGCCTTCGCGATCGAAAACGCCCGTATCTATCAGCGATTGCATTACGAATATCAGCAGCTGCTCACCGACTTCGGCTACGAAGGAAGCAGCGCCTAGTCAATTATGTAAGTGATCGAGCCTCCACGTGAGTGAGATAAAGAAGAATGGAACAAATAAAAACCCTGTCACTTCAGCAATCCTGTGATGTTGATTTCATCAGGCGAGTGGAAGAAGCCAGCGAACAAAAGGTGAGCAAATGTTATCAGTGCGGCAACTGCATCGCCAGTTGCGCCTACACTTTCGTGTACGACTACCCGGTGAATCAGATCATGCGTTTTATTCAATTGGGTCAGAAGGATGTTGTCCTCAGGTCCCGTTCGATCTGGCTTTGCGCAAACTGCCAGGCATGCACCACCCGCTGCCCCAACAATCTGGACGTTGCACGGATCATGGAGACCCTGCGCATCATGTCCCGCCGGGAAGGGACAGTATCAGAGCCGGATATCCGTACTTTCTATGATGCGTTCCTTGGATCAGTGAAAACCTTCGGGCGTGTCTTCGAAACCGGACTCCTCCCGGTTTACAATATCAAGGCAAGGAAACCCTTCACTGATCTGGACCTGGCTCCAAGGCTCCTGATGAAAGGAAAGCTCACCTTTATACCCTCCAGGATAAAGGGGCGAAAAAAAATCGCCGAAATTTTCGAACGCCTTAAATTTCATCGCAATAACGGATTTTCTCGCAAAGTTGAAAAAGGCCGTCCCCATAGCAGCGTGCCGTTGACTACTCAAACCGACATTTAAGAAAGCGAAACCAGGGTGAGACGAGTAGCTTATTATAAGGGGTGTTCCCTCGAAGGGCTGGCCATTGAATATGACCTTTCTACGCGTGCCCTTTGCGAGGCCCTGGGCATCGAGCTCGTCGAAATACCCGACTGGAACTGTTGCGGTTCCACGCCTGCCCATTCTTATGACCCGCTTCTTTCAGCCGCTCTTGCAGGCCGCAACCTGGCCATCGCAACCCGGCAGGGATGCGAGGTGGTCATGACCCCCTGTCCCGGATGCCTCAAATCGCTAAAGGGAGCCCGGGAAATCCGTGAGAATCCCGAACAGCGCAGGGCTTTTCTGGAATTGGTCGGCATGGAGATAGACGAGCGCATACAGGCAGTCTCTCTGCTGCAGCTTCTCCATGAAGAAGTCGGCGTTGAAGTGTTGCAGAAGCTCATTCGGCGCCCATTGACCGGACACGTCATTGTTCCCTACTACGGCTGCTTGCTCACAAGGCCCGCACAGACCGCCCGGTTCGACGATCCCGAAAATCCGATCTCTATGGACCGGCTCATTCAGGCCACAGGCGCCACAGTTCCGGACTTCCCTTACAAAACCGAGTGCTGCGGGGCCACCTACGGAGTTACCCGCAACGATATTGTCGGCAAGTTGAGCGGGCGAATTCTGGACATGGCCACTCGCCTGGGCGCCGAAGCCATTGTCGTAGCTTGTCCCCTGTGCCAGCAGAACCTCGATCTGCGCCAGGATCAGGTAAATCGTTACTGTAAGCGCACTTTCCATCTTCCGGTCCTATACATTTCGCAGGTGATCGGGCTTGCGCTGGGAATCGATCCGAAAGTGCTGGGTATGGATAAACTATTCGTAAACCCCGACCGCCTGCTTCAGGATATCGAAGGAGCGGGGAACCAGGAGTCCCACATTAGTCAGTCGCCTTAAAATCCGCCGGAACAAATCGGGCAAATCTCACAACGCAATGATGCAGAGTTCGCTCAGGAAAACAAAAGTCAGCCGGCTAATGCTTCTCCGCGTCTTTGCGGTGGATTTTGCAAGGCCGGTGCGGGTAATGCAGGATTCAGGACAGGAGACATATGCGTATTGGCGTGTTTGTATGTCAATGTGGAACTAATATTGCGGGGACCGTGGATACGGAGGCAGTTGCCGGCGAGGCGCTGACCTTTGCGGATGTCGCCTATGCCACAAGCTACATGTACACGTGCTCCGAGCCAGGCCAGCAGGAGATCCAGCGAGCCGTTCGCGAGCACAATCTGCAGGGGGTGGTCGTTGCCGCATGCTCGCCCAGAATGCATGAACCCACATTCCGGCGCGCTGTAGCGAAGGCGGGTCTGAACCGGTATATGTTCGAGATGGCCAATATCCGCGAGCATGTGTCGTGGATCGGAAATGACCGCGCGGCCAACACTCGCAAAGCCGTGGACCTGGTTCGCATGGCTGTAGCCAAGCTGCGTTTCAATCAGCCGCTCATTCCATTGAAGATGCCGGTCAACAAGCGGGTACTGGTTATCGGAGGCGGGGTAGCCGGCATCCAGGCGGCTCTAGACTGCGCCGAAGGCGAACTGGACGTGGTGATGGTCGAACGGCGGCCATCCATAGGCGGCAAGATGGCTCAGCTTGATAAGACCTTTCCCACTATCGACTGCTCGTCCTGTATCCTCGGTCCCAAAATGGTGGACGTTTCACAAAAGGAAAACATCACCCTGTACGCCGCCAGCGAGATCGAATCCATCAATGGATACATAGGCAATTTTACTGTCCAGATTAGAAAGAAGGCAACCTATGTAGATTGGGAAACCTGCACCGGCTGTGGCCTTTGCATGGAGAAATGCCCGTCTGCAAAGGTGCCTGACGCTTTCAATGAGGGTCTGGGCGCGATCAAAGCCATCAATATCCCTTTTCCTCAGGCCATTCCGAGGAAAGCCGGCATTGATCCTTTGCATTGTCGCCATTTCACCCGGGGCAAGTGCGGAGTCTGTTCGAAGATATGCCCGGCGAAGGCCATCAACTTCGATATGCAGGATGCAATCGTTACGGAGGAGGTGGGAGCTATCATCGTGGCAACGGGCTACGATCTTTTCGACCACTCGACTTATGGAGAGTACGGCGCAGGCCGCTATCCGGACGTTATTTCCGGCCTCCAGTACGAGCGCATCCTGAGTGCTTCGGGGCCGTTCGGGGGGCACATCCGTCGCCCATCGGACGGCAGCGAGCCCAAAGACATCGTCTTTATCGCCTGTGTGGGCTCGCGCGACCCTTCGGTAGGGCGCCCTTACTGTTCAGGAGTCTGCTGCATGTACATCGCCAAGCAGGCTATTCTGACACGCGATCACCTGCCGGAATCCAACTCTTACGTTTTCTATATGGATATCCGGGCCCCGGGCAAGAACTACGATGAGTTCGTGCGTCGGGCCCAGGAAGAATACGGGGTGCAATACATTCGTGGCCGGGTGGGCAAGGTCTATCCGCGTGGGAATCGCATGGTGGTGCAGGGGGCCGATACTCTGCTCGGGGTTCAGGTGGAAGTGGAGGCCGACCTGGTCGTGCTGGCCACGGGAATCGAGGCTTCCGCAGGTGCAAGTGATCTGGCCGAGAAACTTCGCATCTCCTACGACCAATACGGCTTCTACATGGAAAGCCATCCCAAGCTGCGCCCCGTCGAGACCAATACCGCAGGGGTTTACCTCGCTGGCGCGTGCCAGGGCCCCAAAGATATTCCCTCTTCAGTAGCACAGGGGAGCGCTGCGGCCGCCAAGGTGCAGGCCCTTTTCGCGCGCGACACCATCGAAACTAACCCACAAGTGGCTTTGGTCAACGAACGAGCCTGTATTGCCTGCGCAAAGTGCATTCAGGTTTGTCCGTTCGGCGCCATCAAATGGAAGGAACTAAGGGGCGATATCCTCAAAGCCGAAGTGCTGCCTACAGTCTGCCAGGGCTGCGGCCTGTGCAACGCCACCTGCCCGTCCAAAGCGATCCAGTTGCAGCACTCGACGGACAACCAGATCCTTGCTGCAGTTAATGAGCTCTGTGCCTGACACAGAGTGAATTTGTCCCAGGCAAAGCTGCTTGAGGCTCAAAGTTAGAAAAGGAAACAAGAGATGACAGACTCCAATCCCTACTCCACCGCAGCTACCGCTGAAGCTGCGGAACAGGGGCTGAAAATATTGGGCTTCCTGTGTAACTGGTGCTCTTACGGGGGCGCTGACACAGCGGGCGTGTGCCGCTTCAGACAGCCTACAGACCTGCGAATCGTGCGCATCCCCTGCACAGGGCGTATGGACCCTCTGTTTGTTGCCAAATCACTAATATATGGCGTGGACGGCGTGCTCGTCTCCGGCTGCCACCCCAAGGATTGTCACTATGCCGTGGGCAATCTGCACGCACGCCGCCGTCTGGAGGTGCTGAAGAGTTTCCTGTCTTTCATGAGTATCGATGCGCGCAGGTTCCACTATGCCTGGGTATCGGCATCCGAAGGCCAGCGCTGGCAGCAGGTTGTGACTGAATTTTCCGAGCAGATCCATCGGTTGGGTCCCAATCTCGGAGTGCGGAAGCAACCCGGCGAGAACCTCAAACCATTGGATGGGCAAAAACAGATAACTATACCCTGTCCAGCTTAAAAAATTTTTGATCCTGTAGCTCGAAAAACTGGAAAAAGCAGTGATGGAAACCGATACAATGCAATTACACAAGCTGGTGGACGAAGCTCTGCCTGAACTGGACACAATGATCGGCTGGGCAGCAAGCTATGACCCGCTCCGCACGACACCCATCTTCATTCGTGAGGCCAAATCCATACCGAGGCTTATCTGGAGCCCATTTTGCGCTCAGAACCTAACCGGTTACCTCGTGAAACCTCCCGCTCTGAAACCTGCAGACAAACACAAGCGAATCGGCATTTGCGTCAAAGGCTGTGACAGCCGATCGCTGGTGGCGCTCATTCAGGAAAAGTTCGTGACGCGCGACAGGCTTCGCATCTTCGGCATTCCCTGCCGTGGAACGGTGGACTGGCGCCAAGTCATGCGGCAAGTGCCGCTCTCGCATGTCAGATCAGCCAAGGTGGAGGATAACCTCCTGATCGTTGACGATGCAGGAGGAACTCATAAACTCAACCTTGAAGACGTTCTCGCCCGCAAGTGCCTTCGATGCCGCTATCCGAATCCGGTCGTTTACGACGCGCTGATCGGTGAGCCGACTGTATCCCGCATAACGCCGGAGGATATCTACCGGGACGTGGAAGCATTGGAGAAAAGGCCTCTGGAAGAAAGGTTGGCTTTCTGGCAGTCGGAGCTCGACCGGTGTATGCGCTGCTATGCCTGCCGAAACGCCTGTCCTCTCTGCGTTTGCCAGGAGCGGTGCATCGCGGAAACTCGAGATCCCAAGTGGCTGACGCAGCGCATGGGAATTCCGGAAAAATTCCTATTCCACTTCATTCATGCCATACATCTGGCCGGCAGGTGCACTGAGTGCGGTGAATGCGAACGCGTCTGCCCCATGGAAATCCCCGTGGCCTTGATGAAGGAAAAGCTCAACAAAATCATGGAGGAGATGTTGGGCTATGTGGCAGGTCTCGATCCGACCGCCATCCCGCCACTGCTCACTTTCAACCCGAGTGAGACAGGCATCTAGCGGTCCCGGGCTTAACTGTTGAGGCTCCGGATATATAGTTCTGAATGCAAAAGAGGTAACCTGATGGCAGGGAAAATATTCATTTCGATTGACCGTTTGACCTCGACCCTCGAGAAGCTTTCTGCGAAGATTGATCTGTGGATACCTGCGTCGTTACAACCTGACAAAAGAGAGCTGACAGGATTTGTGCCGTACCATGCGGGTATTGTCCCCATACTGGACCGGCAGAGCACCCTGCCGCCCAAGAAGATTCTCCTTCCGCAAGTGGAAACACTGTTACGTTTCGAGTACCGGAAAGATCCACGGAATCCATTGAAAGGCTCTGTCAGCCTGGATGATAAAACGGAGGTCCGCCCTGCCCTTGTATTCGGAGCACGCCCCTGCGACGCCAAAGCTTTTCTGACCCTCGACCGGGTCTTCACCAACGGCCCTTATGTGGACCCGTACTATCTTGAGCGCCGCCGGAACACTCTTTTTGCTACATTGGTATGCCGGCAGGCAGACGAGGCGTGCTTTTGTTCTTCGGTGGGCAGCGGACCTGCGGACACCGAGGGAAGCGATTTCAGGGTAATTCCAGTTGATGGCGGCTACGTAGTGGATGCATTAACTGAAAAAGCTCAGTCCCTCTTTAACTCCCTGGGAGATACTCCAACGCAACATCAGGAAGCGCAGGCAAGGCAGGTTGTTGAGAAAACCTCTCAGCATCGAGTCGGAGATCTTGACCTCGCGGGAAGCACAGGGGCTTTCAGGAAACGTTTCGAAGAAGATGACTACTGGCAGGAAATGGCAGCCCAGTGTCTGAGCTGCGGTATCTGTACACATGTATGCCCCACGTGCTACTGCTTTACAATAACTGACGAAATTAAGAACCTGCATGGAGAGCGCTTGCGTTCCTGGGATTCGTGCATGTTTTATCAATATTCGTTGGAAGCCAGCGGCCACAATCCGCGCCCTTCCAAACTGAACCGTTACCGCAACCGCGTCGGACACAAGTTCAGCTACATCCCCGAAAAATACGATGGGCTTATCGGATGCTGCGGTTGTGGTCGATGTATTCGAAGCTGCCCGGTGTCCATAGACATTCGCCAAATCGTGGGCCGCCTTAAGGAGAACGCCTGTGAGAGTGAATAAATTTCTAAATAACCCTTATCTGCCCGAATTGGCGACAGTTCAGAAAATCATCCAGGAAACCGCCAACATTCGCACCCTGATGATCACTCTTGACGATAAGAAAAAGATGCGCGAATTCATCTTCCGCCCCGGCCAGGTCGGCCAGCTTTCTGTATTCGGCGCCGGCGAGTCCACCTTTGTCATCAATTCTCCCCCCACGCGAAAGGATTATCTGCAGTTCAGTGTCATGAGGGTCGGCGAAGTCACCCAGCGTATCCACCAGTTGAACGCCGGAGATCAAATCGGCCTGCGCGCTCCGCTCGGCAACGGCTTCCAGTACGAAGATATGAAGGGCCATGACATACTCTTCGTTGGAGGCGGGATCGGGATGGCGCCGCTTCGCACCCTGCTTCTCTACATGATCGACAACCGCCGGGACTACGGAGACATCATGGTCCTCTACGGCGCACGCTCGCCTAACGACCTTTGCTACACTTATGAATTTCAAGAATGGAAAGCCGGCGGCGTCAACCTGGTCCTGACGGTCGATAGCGAATTTCCAGGTTGGAAAGAGCGTGTAGGGTTCGTTCCCACCGTTCTCAGCGAAGAATCCCCATCCCCGCACAACCGCATCGCAGTCGTCTGCGGTCCTCCGATCATGATCAAGTTCGTTTTGTTCGGACTCAAAGAGCTGGGGTTCGAAGATCACCAGATCTTCACCACTCTGGAAAAGCGCATGAAGTGCGGTATAGGCATTTGCGGGCGTTGCAACACGGGATCCAAGTATGTGTGCCTCGATGGACCCGTTTTCAGCTACGAGCAAATCAGAGGGATGGCCCAGGAATTGTAGAGGACCGGTCTCTTCGCCCTCACCTTACGCCTCAGGCAGAGCTCTTTATAATAACCCGGTGACTGCCGGGCTACCTCTAATTATCAGGATGACTCACATGGAGAACGGACTTCCGGGGAGCGACCGGCATTAGATTCCGGGCTGACTCGGCTTTTGAAATGTGCGCGGAAGTGAGAGTCGGGCGAACCAGCTCTCAGAACCTGCTCTCATGTGTATGAGCGCGATGGGCAATTTTTATAACGCACATTATTTTAGAACAAAAATGCTCGATTCCAAGCAAAATTTCGTACATAATTGTTCCAATGTTGAATGCTTTTTCAAAAACCAAGGTGCCGCACACGGGATCAACTACCTTGTAGTTATTGCTTTCCTTATCAATGCGCAGGCCAATCGCCAGAGAAAATACAAAGTTTGGCGCGTCCAAAAAGTTTCCCGGCGTCAAGTTTGGCATGAATGTTGACTCTGTTCTTCTTTATTATGAAAAAAAGAATAAGGGAAACCGAACTCAACGTTATATTCGAAACATGCCGGGTCATCGGGCAGGCCCTGAAACTCGACCAGGCCCTGGACACTATTCTTGCGATCCTTTCATCGTCTCTTGCGATGAAGCGCGCAACGGTCACCCTCAAAGATGAAGAAACCGGTTATCTGGTCATCCGGGCGTCTCACGGCCTGACACAAGCCGAAAGAAAGCGGGGGGTCTATCGCAAGGACGAGGGAATAACCGGCCTGATTTTCCAGACCGCCAAGGCATACATTGTACCGGACATAAGCAAAGAGCCCCTGTTTTTGAACAAAACACGATCCCGGCACATTCAGAAGGAGTCCATAAGCTTCCTCGGTGTGCCCATTCTGCTGCACGGCAAACCCATAGGCGTGCTCCACGTGGACAGGCTGTTCGGGGACGAAATCCCTTTCGATGTAGACATCCGGCTTCTGTCCATCATTGCGACCCTGATAGCGCAATTTGTAAGCCTGAACGTCCAGGTCAGGCTGCGCGAAATGAAGCTTCTGCAGGACTGTTCTTATCCTGCCAAAACCTCCTCGGAGGCTCAGAACCGCTTCTTCATGGTCGGGAAGAGCCCGTCCATGGTGGTAGTGCAGCATCAGATCGAAAAGGTTGCGCCGAGCAAGGCGTCGGTTCTTCTCCTGGGAGAGTCCGGAACGGGCAAAACCCTGGTTGCCAAAATCCTGCATGAGCTGAGCGCAAGGTCCGGATCGCCGTTCGTGAAAATCAACTGCGCTTCCCTTCCCGAGAACCTGCTCGAGTCGGAACTTTTCGGCTATGAAAAAGGGGCCTTCACGGGAGCGGTGAAATCGAAGGCAGGCAGGGTTGAGGAGGCCGATGGCGGGACCATCTTTCTGGATGAGATCGGCGAACTCACTTTGCCGCTCCAGGCGAAGCTGCTTCGTTTCCTGCAGGAAAAAGAGTTCGAGAGGCTGGGCAGCGCCAATACCAGGAAAGTCGATGTACGGGTCCTGGCGGCCACCAACCGGGACCTTACCGCTGCGTCGGCAGAAGGCACATTTCGGGAAGATCTCTACTACAGGCTAAACGTCTTCCCAATTCACGTTCCTCCCCTGAGGGAGAGAAAGGAAGACATCCCGGACCTTCTGCGCCACTTCGTTGGAAAGATATCTCAGGAGTATGGCCGCAATATCGGAATATCGAAAACGGCAATGGCCATGCTGACACAATACGATTGGCCCGGAAACGTACGGGAGATGGAAAATCTGATCGAGCGTCTGGTCATCATGGCTGACGGTGATGAGATCGATGCAAGCCAGCTGCCTTCATTCCTGAGCGTACAGGGCAGAGATCAGAGTTCCGAACAGCCTCTTTCGCGAATCGAGCAGATCGAACGCAAAGAAATTCTGACGGCCCTGGAGCGCCACAAATGGAATCAGACCCGCACCGCAAAAGAACTCGGCATTACACTCAGGCAGATTTCGTACCGGGTCAGAAAATTCGGACTCGATAAGCTGTTGGGAAACTACAGGAGGGGCGCCTAAGATGCAGCGGTTAAATATCAGCGATCCATCCGGTCCGAATTTGTTCCGCGATATCTTTCCTTATACGGAACCTCCACGGATCAGGCTCGGTCTCCTGCCGCTCGCGCCCTTCCCTGCCCGGGATATGTTCATCACGGATTCCACCTTCCGTGAAGGGCGGCAGGCCAGGCTTCCTTTCGAACCCGATGAGGCTGTCGAACTGTTCGACAAGCTTCACTACCTCTCCGGCCCCCACGGAGTGATCCGGCAAACCGAGTTTTTTCTTCACACGCGCAGGGACAGGCAACTGTTGGACTTGTGCCGTTCCAGAGGTTACCGGTTCCCTGCGGCTACGGGATGGATTCGCGCATCACAAAAAGATATCAGGCTGGTGATTGATGCGGGGCTTAAAGAGACCGGAATCCTGACTTCTGCCTCGGACTACCACATTTACTTGAAACTTGGCTCGACCCGGAAAAAGACAGCCGAGCGATACTTGCGGGTGGTGCGCATTGCCCTTGACAAAGGGATAGTTCCAAGGTGCGGATTTGAAGATATCACCAGGTCGGACGTATACGGCTTTAGCATCCCATTTGCCGTAGAACTTATGAAACTGCGCGAACAGAGCGGAATAGACGTCAAGATAAGGCTCTCCGACACTCTCGGACTTGGGGTAACCTACCCCGGCGCGGTTCTGCCAAGGGGGGTGCCTGCACTGGTGAGAGCATTCATCGAAGATGCAGGGGTACCGGAGCATTTGCTTGAATGGCACGGGCACAACGATTTCCACCATGCTCTCGTCAATTCATCGAGCGCATGGTTGTACGGCTGCGGGGCCGTCTCCGGCACCTTGCAGGGTTTGGGCGAAAGAACGGGTACCGCTTCAATCGAGGCGTTACTCGTCGAGCGTTCAGCTCTCATTTCGAGCTGCGCTCAGAGGTGTAATGGAGTTCGGCCTTAATCTTAAGGCTTCGAGGGTATATGCGGCGGTTCTTACCGTGGCCGGACCAATTCCCGGCTGTAATCAAAGGCGCCGTCGCGGGTGACCCACCGGCCGTCACGGCGCTCGATGATCCAGCCGCTCTCCTTCCTGCCGCCGAAAAGAGCGCGAAGCATGGGAAGAAAATATTCCGGATTGTCATAAACCATTCCGAAATTTTCACGAAAGAGTCTGAGATAATCCCCGGCGGCTGAGCCGAAGAAGGAAAGACAAAAGCCGTACCTGGTCGCTATAAGCTCATGAACGGCCCTCTCCGGATCGTCGAAAGCCTTGAGCAGAAGAAAAGGCCCGAAGAGCTCCAGGTCCGGGATCGTCCAGTCGCTTTCAGCTTCGAGAATGACAGGGTGGACAGTCTCTGAATTTACTTCGCCGCAAAGCAAACGTGCCTGGGCACATCTCTGGATGGCCCTCTCGAGAATCAGCCGGGTTCGCTGGACTCGAATCGGGCCGATATCGGTATCAGGGTCCAGAGGGTCTCCTACGCGCAGTTGCGCTGTCATCTCCAGCACTCTGTCACGTACTGCATCGTATAGGGACGTGTGAATCAGGGCCTTCTTGAGGGTGGTGCAGTACTGGCCCCCGTTGACGAAGGCGCGGCGCGCAATGAAACGGCTTGCCTTTTCGACCTCCGCGTCCTGAAAAACAACCGCTGCAGGCATTCCGCCCGGGCCTGCGAAGAACAGCTTGTCAAATGCCTCGCGGCGCCCGCGATATGCCTCTCCAACCTCGGAGCCTCCGGATATGAAAAGGACCCGCACGGCATGATCCTTAACGCATTGGTCTCCGAATTCGCGATTGTTCATTCCGACGATGGGGTCAAGGGCGCGAACGGATTTACAGATTTCTGCCATAACACCGGCCGAACGGGGGGTTTGAGATGAAAAACTGAAGCGCAGGCGATTTCCCGTAATAAGGGCGGCGCCTCCAAGACGAGCCAGCATAACGGCATGCCCGTCGTAAGGGAAAATAGCCGCAACCACACCATAGGGCCTCCCGTTTTCAAGCCAGGGAATTTCTTCTTCCATGGTGCGAAGGTGGCGTACTGCCAAATCCACTTCCATCCCGGTGACACTTACCGGGAACCCGGCATCGGCAGCAGCGGCGGCCTGAAGGTCAGATTTTCTATTTTCCAGACGCCGCGCCAGCTCCAAGAGCTGTTCGAAACGGTCTTCGGCCTCTTTCATCCGGTTTCCTCCATTGTATCAGACTTCACCTTTTCCATCACAGACCGGGCACTTCATTTCCTTTTTCCCCTCGCACACGGAACAGATCTCTTTGACCAGTCCGGAGAGCCAGGGCGGGGATATATTGCCCTTTTTGCAAGTAATACAATAAATTATCCCTCTACCCTTACACATCTCACACAACATATCCTCGCCTTCTCCAATAAATAGAATCTTTGCCCGATCATTGATCGCGTAATCACTTCTCTCCATCATAGCAACTCAGGCTCAAATCGTCATCCTCCTCCTAAGATAGACTCTAATGCGACGGACGGTCTGGTTAGCTATCGCGCACAATCAAGTGCATCCGGCGCTCGCTAACGTCCCGGTCCCGGTGACGCCGTGAACAACGCAGCGTCTATCGCTCGCGGTGGGCCGATAGGCGAGGCCCCTCATTCGTGCGGCGATTTGCCGGCGGACAGTGAAACCGGGCATTGATATTAGACCAACGTGAACAACTTCTCATAACATTGCGATGCGTATAAGAATGATTATCTAAAATGATGATTTCTCGGCCGGTTTCCGGTCAAAGGAGGATAAACATGAGCAATGAACATAACAGCGATTGTTATTTCGACGGCAAAAGAACTGTTTCCGGGGAGATGCTCTGCCTTTCCCAAATCTGCATGATCTGTAAAGACGGAAAATGGGAGAAAACCAACAAGATCAGCGTGCTTTAGCCGGTGTCATCCGA
>Ga0074046_10001085_pt1 | contig 25165 bp, 22 predicted proteins | sample BogForMeECP23OM3_FD_94441 | JGI IMG/M metagenome (GOLD analysis project Ga0074046, IMG submission 94441) | Bog forest soil microbial communities from Calvert Island, British Columbia, Canada - Bog Forest MetaG ECP23OM3 | ecosystem: Environmental > Terrestrial > Soil > Wetlands ...
CGCGCGCGCAAAGGTGGAGTGCTGGTGCGCGCCGGCCAAACCGAAGCATCGGTCGATCTCGCCAGGCTAGCCGGCATGGTTCCGGCCGGGATCATCTGCGAAATCATGAAAGATGACGGCACCATGGCGCGCGTGCCCGACCTGATCGAGTTTTGCCGCTCCCATGAAATGAAAATGCTGACGGTGGCCGAGTTGATCCGCTACCGCATGCAGCATGAGCGCTACGTGCACCGTGTGGGCGAAGCCCTGGTAGAAACCAGGCACGGAGAATTCCGCCTGATCGCCTATGAGAGCGAAGTGGACGGTGGCGCGTCCCACATGGCGCTCATCCGTGGCGACATCTGCCGCGGCGACAAAAACGATTCGCAGGAGCCGGTGCTCGTCCGCATGCACGCCCACTGCCTGCTGGGCGACGTCTTCGGAGCCACCGGGTGCGACTGCCATCAGACGCTCGAAGCTTCGCTAAAGATCATTGCCGAAGCGGGGCGAGGCGCATTGATTTACCTGCACCAGACATCGAAAGGATTCACGGCGGAAAAAATCGGCGAGCAGTCCTTTCTGACATTTCATCGTGATCGCCGTCTCCCGTCACTTCCCGAAAGTGAGCGCAAGATTCATCGCGAGATCGGACTGGGAGCGCAAATTCTATCCGATCTGAATTTGAAGCGAATTAGACTCCTGACCAATCACCCGCGCAGAGTAGCCGCGTTAGAAGGATTCGACATTGAGATAGTAGAACAGGTCCCAGTAAAGTTAGCAGTCCCGAAGAATTCGCCGTAGAGACGCGGCTCGCCGCGTCTCAGCGGCAAGAACTCGACCTCGCGCAATCTATTGCGAGAAGGTTCGTATGAACAGGTTCGTATCAGGGCATCGCTTCAGCGATGTCAAAACGCTTCGAAATCAGAATGCCCCTTCGGGGGCCGAACGCAGGCCACAAACATAGACGCCACTAAAACGGCTTCCGCGGCGTAATCTCCTCGTCCTTAATAAAAAACTGCGCCGAGCATTGCGAAGAGCCGCAGATTGTCGGCAGCAGTCCGGCCATCTGTCTGCGCGTAATCAAGCCCAGAGTGCCGCACGACGGGCAGGAAAGCACTGCCCAATAAGGATCTTCGCGCTCGCCCACTTCGCCCGCATTCTCCAGCACGAACACGGTGCCGGGTTCCATCTGCTCGGGAATCCACTCGTTGATAATGCTCAATTCACCGATCATCATGTGCCTCCCCGCCTTCCGTCGATGCTCCTATAGCGATGCTCCGATTGCGCCTACCGGGTTATGCGCTTCGCCGCCGCCGTAAAGGCCGAACCCGTTCCGAACCCACAGTCTTCTTGCGCGCCCGAATCTCCGCTCGAACCCGGCGGACTTCATCGCTCAAGCAGATATCGAACATCGGCTGCCGGGCATTCTTGAGCAGATCCACGACCTGTCGCGCCGAGGTGCGCAAATACAGATGAGTGCCGTCGGTAAGCAGGTGATATTCCGAACTCGCTCTGACCGTAGCCGCCAGGCTGGTGCCAAATTCCTGCTGCAGGAACCGAATCACTTTGCGCATACGCTGCAGCGAGAACCCGCGCCGGCGAAACTGGCAGATGACCGCGACGGTAACCAGTTCGTCCCAGCTGTAAATGCGGCGGTGCCCCTTGCGAGCCGGAGCCACAATGCCGCGTTCGTCCCACCATTGCAACTGACGGGCGCTGATTCCGGTTAGGGCGATCACGTCGCCGGATGTGAACTGGCGTTGCATTCTGAGTGCATTCTGTTTCAAACAAGAAAATGAAGAAATGTTTGAAACATTCTAGGCGGCGCAGGCAGAAATCAAGCAAGGTTTCGTTCGCCTATTGTTGACTACGCGGGTACATCGCCGAAGCGCCAGAAAAGCGCGCGACTCAAGTCCCGTAGGGACGACTGAACCCTCTCGCCCATGCCGAAGCGCGTCCGTCTGTACGTTTCACGTCTCTGGCATTACCATTGGGGACGACAAATTCTTCTCCGGGGCCATTGAAATTCATGATCCAAAAAGTGTGCGTCACATCGCTTGCCTTGCTCGTCCTGTTTTCATCTACCATGACCTTCTCCCAGCAAAAAGACCGCAACCGAAAATCGGATGCCGCCCAAAAAAACACGTCCGCCGCGTCCGAATCTTCAACGAAAGACGATAAAGACAAAGACGAAAAAAACGAAGGCGACCCGCTCCTCCGAGGCATGAAGTACCGTTCCATCGGCCCGTTTCGCGGCGGCCGATCTCTGACGGCAGCCGGAATCCCGGGCGACCCAAGCACCTACTATTTCGGCGCCACCGGCGGTGGTGTTTGGAAATCGACCGACGGCGCCAATACCTGGTCTCCAATTTTTGACAAAGATGGATCTCCTGGCATTGGCAGCATCGCAGTCGCAATCTCCGATCCGAACGTCGTTTACGTCGGGACGGGCGAAGCTTGCATTCGCGGAAACATCGCGCAAGGCGACGGCGTCTGGAAGTCGCTGGACGCCGGCAAATCCTGGAAAAGCGTTGGTCTGAAAGACACGCGCGCGATTGGCAGAGTGATCGTGCACCCCCGTAATCCCGACATAGTTTTTGTAGCCGCGCTCGGTCACCCTTTTGGTCCGAACACCGAACGTGGCGTTTTCCGCACCACCGATGGCGGCAAAACCTGGGACAAGGTTCTCTACAAAGATGAGAACACGGGTGCGATCGACGTAGTATTCGATCCGCAAAATCCCAACATTTTATTTGCTTCGCTGTGGCAAGCTCGACGCACGCCATGGTCGCTCTCCAGCGGCGGCCCCGGCAGTGGAATCTATCGCTCAACCGATGCCGGCGCCACCTGGAAAAAGATTGACGAGCACGGTCTTCCGAAGGGTCCCTACGGTCGCATCGGCATAGCCGTTGCGGCGAACTCCGAGCGCGTGTACGCGTTGATCGAAGCGAAAGGCGGCGGGCTTTACCGCTCCGACGACGGCGGCGACACTTGGGATCTCGTAAACGGCAGCCACGGACTATTTCAGCGAGCGTGGTACTACATGCACGTGATCGCCGATCCCCAGGATCCGAATACCGTCTACGTGGCGGATGTGGAGTTCTTCAAATCCACCGACGGCGGACGCAACTTCAACAAGATTAAAGTTCCGCACGGCGACAATCACGGTCTGTGGATCGATCCCAGGAATACAAAAAGAATGATCGCCTCCGACGACGGTGGCGTCACCGTCAGCCTCGATGGTGGCATTTCGTGGACGCGCGAAGATAACCAGCCGACCGCGCAGTTCTATCACGTCATCACCGACACGCGCACGCCGTACTACGTGTACGGCTCGCAGCAGGATAGTTCCAGCGTTGCCATCGCCAGCCGCAGCGATAGCGGCTCCATCGGTCGCGACAATTGGTACGAGGTCGGCGGAGGGGAAGCGGGATATATTGCGCCCAATCCAGCCGACCCGAACATTGTGTATGCCGGCGACTATCAGGGCAACATCACGCGCTTTGACCGGCGCACGAACCAGGTCAAGAGCGTTGCCGTGTGGCCTGAACTCTCCGACGGACGCGGCGCCGCTCCGCTCGAGCACCGTTTTCAGTGGACAGCACCCATCGTGATATCTCCGCACGACCCGAACACGATTTACTACGGAGGTGAGCGCATCTTCAAAACCACCGACGGTGGCACGCACTGGGAAGCGATCAGTGGCGATCTAACGCGCAATGACAAATCGAAGCAGCAGCCTTCGGGCGGTTCGATTACGATTGACGACACCGGCACGGAATACTACGACACCGTTTTTTCCATTGCTCCCTCGCCCCTGGCGAAAGGCTTGATCTGGGCAGGCACCGACGACGGTTTGATCCAGCTCACCCGCGATGAAGGGAAGAATTGGAGCAATGTCACTCCGAAGGATCTCGCGGAATGGAGCCGCATCAGCCTGATTGAAGCGTCTCCGCACGACGCCGGCACGGCCTACGTAGCGGTTGACCGCCATCAGAATGACGATCTCGCGCCCTACATCTACAAGACCAGCGATTACGGAGCGACCTGGACCCGCATCACCACCGGTATCCCCGATGGAGCTTTCGTGCGCGCTGTCCGCGAAGATCCAGATCCAAATCCAAAGACAAAAGGTTTGTTGTATGCGGGCACCGAGCGCGGAATCTTTGTCTCTTTCGACGACGGCGCGCACTGGCGCTCGCTGCAAAACAACCTGCCGAATGTTCCCGTCCACGACCTGGTTATCAAGAACGACGATCTGGTAGTGGCGACGCACGGCCGCTCGTTCTGGATCCTCGACGATGTCTCGCCGCTGCGGCAAATCGCAGCTGCGGGCGCCGATTCCATTGCGAAAGAAGACATGCATCTTTACCAGCCCGCAACCGCCTATCGCGTGCACGGCGGAGAGGCTCCGGAGAAATTTTTCTTCGATGGAAAAAATCCGCCCAGCGGCGCCATAATTTATTACTACCTGAAACAGGCTCCGAAGCCGGAAGCAAAGAAAGATGACGCAAAGAAAGATGAAGTAAAACAAGATGAAGTAAAAAAAGACGAAGTAAAAGAAGCAGAAGTTAAAATCGAAATCCTCGACGCGGCCGGCAGCGTGATCCGCAGTTACTCCAGCAATAAAGATGAGCCGCTCGAGGAGCCGCTCGACCCCGACGACAAGAAGCCCGAAAAGCAGATCAAGCCCGAGGAAGGTCTGAATCGCTTCGTCTGGGATCTGCGTTACGAGGAGGCGCACCGCGTTCCCGGCTATTTTCTCTGGGAATACAATGACGGCGCGAAAGGGCCACTGGCGCTGCCCGGCAACTATCAGGTGCGCTTAACCGCCAATGGAAAGAGTGCAACGACTCCCTTCGAAGTAAAGATTGATCCGCGAGTCACCACTTCGCAAAGTGATTTGGAGAAACAGTTCAAGCTGCAGATGGATGTGCGCGAGCAGTTGAATCGCGTCTACAACGCGGTCAACCAGATCCAGGACGTTCGCGAGCAATTGGACGGGCTCAAGAAACGCTTGGTGCAGGGCGATTCCACGAAAGCTCTGTTCGATGGCGCGAGCGTGCTTGCGGCAAAGCTGATTGCGGTTCGCGATCCGCTGATCAATTTCAAAATCAGCGCCAGCGAAGATTCCCTCGCCTATGCCCCGGGGATTGACGCGAAGCTGGCGTTTCTTTCCCTGGGAGTGGCCGGTTTCGCCGACTCTGCTCCGACCGAAGCTCAATACCAGGAATTTGACAAGCTGAAAAAGCAGACCGACGAATTACTGGCGCGCTGGGACCAGGTGCGGAATACGGATATCACCAGCTTTCAGAAGCTGGCCGCGGAACAAAACGTGCATTCCATCTTCGTGCCCGATGTGAAAAGTGAACGGGTGCAGGGCGGCGGTGAAGAATAGACTGATTCGTATCAGACTGATTCGTCTCAGAATGGTAACTGGTTCGTATCAGGGTATCGCTTTAGCGACACCGCAAGTTGAGGCGACTAGCGGGCGTCAGCCCGCTGCCGAGATCCTGAGCGAAGCGAAGGATCTAGAAAGCAGATGCCCCTTTAGGGGCTGGACACTCGAAGCCGATCAAATGAACATTTCGTCTTGCGGGACGCCCGCGCCGTTTTTCGGCTGGCGTCTTTTCTGGCCGAGGAAAACATCGACTCCAGTGCTGATTGCGGCCATCAGCCCGTTCACCTGGCGTAGCGGAGAGACCACGGTTTTGTGTACGATTTCGCTGGTCTCCTCCACCCTATCCATCGTCCGATTCAGCAGCTCATCGGCCCGGATCACTTGCAGCCGCGTGCGGTCCAGAGCATCGGTGAGCGTGGCGTCGATGCGGGCAAGCTGATTGCGCACCAGGTTGCTGGACTCGGCGGCGTTGATGCTGATGACCTCGAGCCGAGGACGCAGTTCCACCAGCATGCTCTGCACCGTTTCCATCGTGGGCAGAGCCTTGCTCGTCACCTCGGCGGCCAGAGCTTCCATCTTTGCCGTGCTTTTGCGGACCGCGAGATAGAGGCCGATCAGAATTCCTGCCTGCACCACGACTGCAAAAGTAGTCACCGCAATAAAAATTCTCAGGAGATTATCATCCATGGCTGCTCCCTCATCCTAGCGTCGGGAATACGACTGCGGGTGCCCCACTCCTTCGCGGTTTTTGCGAAGGAGTGGGATCATCCCAATCTTCTCGTCGGTCCTAGATCTTTGATCTTTGGCCGCTAGATGTTCTTTGACGTCTCAGTCGTACCCGCGGTCGTTTCGTTATATGCCTGGCGGCCGGCCTCATAGGCGGAGCGGAACCGCTCCTTCTGCTGATTGATCACGTCGCTGCCGCGATCGACCCAATCACTTGCCTGTTCGCGCGCCCGGCGAGCCTGCTGCCGCGCCTTATCAGTGCCCTCCTGCGCCTTGGAGCGAATTACGTCGCGCATTTCATCGCCGGAACGAGGCGCGTACAACACACCCACCACCGCTCCCACGCCCAACCCCGCCAGAAACCACAAGAAACTGTTGCCTTCACGCTCCGCCATACCTGCCTCCTCAAAAACGCCTGTCTATATCGGATGGTAGCACCGCGATATGTGAAAGACAATTCACCGTCCACCGGGCTGCAAGCGGGACTAGAGCAAGCGTTCCGCAGCGGGGTTGCTTCCATTGTAGAGACGGGGCTTGCCCCGTCTGGCAGCGACGACGAACTTTATGCATGAAAGAACTGTGCGAAAGAAACGCTTGTGCCGGGCGCGCCAAAGGCGGACAATGCGTTTTCAGGAGGCACGGTTTGTCCGACCGCAAGTATCGGCAACACGGTTATCAGGATTCCGGTAGTGGAGCGAAAAAGGAGTTCGAGAAGCCGGCGGCGCCGAAAAAAGAAAATACCTTCGGACCGCGGCCCATCAACATGCCGGGAACTCGGACCGTCTCCCGCTGCGCGGAATGCGGAGCGCTGCTGCAGAATCTCTCAGATCCGGTCGGACAATGCCCGAAATGCGGCTTCGATCTGCACGCCTGCAAACAGTGCGAACACTTCGATCCCTCCAGCCGCTTCGAATGCAATCAGCCCATCCCCGCCAGAATTTCTCCCAAAGACAAACGCAACGACTGCTCGTTCTTTTCCATACGCGTGATGATCGAAAAGGAAACATCCAGCAAAGGCAGTCAGCGTCCGAATGACGCGCGCGCGGCGTTTGATAATCTTTTTAAAGATTGAAGCGAAGGGGTGCGGAGTTGGGGTGGCCCACTCCTTGCGGCCTTATCGCAAGGGGTGGGTGTCAGCGCCATCACACTTTCACGGCCTACCCCACCGCAGTCATCCTGAGCGAAGCCGAAGGGACCCCTGCGCTCTTCACCGAGGCAAGCACGCGCCACCGAATTCTCTCCGAGCAGCCGCTACCAAACGTGCGAAAGCCGCGGTGGCCTTGGTTGGGGTGTGGCGCACCGCGGCAGCGACACATCTGGAAACAATAGTCGTGTACATCCGGCCGGAAGTCTGTGATGCGTGACCCGGGCGAAAGTGATGAAAAAAAGGGCGTGCGCCAAGGTGGGTGTCCAAGAGGTTTCGACATTCGCAAACCCACTCAAAAGGATGGGGAACCCGGCAACTCTACTTCGCCGGAACCGACGCTCTGGGCGCGGGCGCGACGGAGACGCGGCAAGCCGCATCTCTACTAAAGTTGTCCCAAGTCGCCTCTGTAAGCTTTCGGTAGAAGACCGCCTTAACTGACAGCTGAGAGCCGAGAGCCGACACTTACGGTTTCTGCGTAGGCCGCAGCAATATTTCGCTGGCGAACGATTGCGGCGCCTGCGTCACGAGCATCGCTACGACGTGCGCGACATCCGCGGCTTGCAGCATCTTCGCGGCGTTCTTTCCGGAATGCAGGCTGAAGTCCGTGTGCACCGATCCGGGGCAGATGACCGAGACACGAATGTTGTGCGCTCGCAACTCCTCGGCCACGGAGTAGCTCAATCCATTCAATCCCCACTTCGACGCGGAATAGGCGGCGAGTCCCGGCACCGGATTCTTGCCCGCGAGGGATGAGATGTTAATGATGTGTCCGCTGCGAGCCTTAATCATGAGGGGCGCCAGACTCCGTATGCAGTAGTAGACGCCGCGCAGGTTCGTGTTCAACACTCGCTCCCAATTCTCGGGCGCCAGTTGATGGAGAGGCCCTCCCTCGCCGCTGATTCCGGCGTTGTTGACGAGAATGTCCAGGCGCTCGAAGCTGCGCTCGACTTGCAGAGCGAGCGACTCGACCGAATGCAGATCGGTGACGTCGCATTGGATGGCGGAAGTTTTCCTGCCTGCGTCCCGGATCATTGCGGCGGTTTGTTCGAGTGCTTCGCGGGAGCGTCCGCAGAGGACGGTGTGGGCCCCGAGTTCGGCGAGCTTCACGGCGATGGCTTGGCCAATGCCGCGTCCAGCGCCGGTGATGACGGCGACTTGGCCAGCGAGCGGCGGATTCGATGCGGATGCAGCTTTCGTCATAAAACGCTGTTAGCTCTTGGCTGTTAACTTTTAGCTGGAAGCCAAAAGCTTAAGAGCTAGAAGCCAGGAGCTAATTGTATTTTGTATCGGCCGGATTTGTGTTGTGCATTGTTGGCACGAACGGGCAGGAATCGGACGGGGCGGCGTTTTTCCGCATCTAAGCTCGCTGGGGGCTCCCCAGGACGCGTTCGGTGGGCAAGCCGCTTGCCTTAGGGGAAGTACATCCTTATAATCCGCTCACCGGAATTATGCTACGCCTTGGCATCCCGACGAGAAGTCCGACGCCAGTCTTGGTTCGAATCGGGCAGGATGTCAAGAGTCTAACTTCCCCGAAGTAATATAAGGAGTCATAGGAAATGAAGAAGACTGTTCTCGCGATGTTGCTGGTAGCCGCAGTTGCCGCCGTCGCTCAAACTGCTTCCGCGCCGGCTCAAGCCGCGCCCACTACGGCCGCGCCTCCTCCTCAGAAAAAAGAGATCAAAGATCCGGCTGAGTACAACGCGTACGTGGGCGCGGCCGGGCAATCGGACCCGGCAGCGCAGATCAGCGGCTTTGAAGCGTTTCTCGCCCAGTATCCGAACAGCACATTTAAGGAAGAGGCGCTGGAGCTTCTAATGGTTGCGTACCAGAAGGCGGGCAACACAGCCAAGATGCTGGAAACGGCGCAGAAGACGTTGCAGGTCAACCCGTGCAACATCCGGTCACTGGCCCTGGTGGCCTACTCGAAGCAGGCGATGGCGACAGCCGGCCAGAACGCGCAACAGAATTTTGCCGACGCCGGCCAAGCCGGTCAAAAAGGCTTGCAGTGTTTGCAGACGGCGCCCAAGCCGGACGGCACCTCGGCTGCGGACTGGGACAAGCTGAAAACGCAGACGGGAGGCATCTTCAACGGCGCAGCCGGCATCAGCGCTTACCAGGCGAAGGACTACGCGAAGGCGGAGGAGTTTCTGAGGGCCGCGGTGCAAGGGGATCCGACCAACCTTCTGGAGATCTATGATCTGGCGCTTGCTGACTTGGCGACGGGACCGGCCGAAAACGACATGGAGGGACTTTTCTTCATCGCGCGCGCTTCGAACCTGGCCCAGGGCGCGGGCAAGGATCAGATTGCAAAGTTCGGCAAGAGCCGATACGTCAAGTATCACGGAAGCGACCAGGGATGGAGCGACCTGCTGGCGCTGACGGCCACCACGCAACTTCCTCCAGCCAATTTCACAATTACCAAGTACGTGCCGCCAACTCCGGCGGAACAGGCGGCAGCCCTGGTCAAGAGCAAGAAAATTGAGGCGATGAGCTTCGCGGAGTGGCAGATGGTTCTTTCCGAAGGCACGCCCGAAGATGCCGACAAGGTCTGGAGCACACTGAAGGGGAAGCCGTTGCAGATGGTGGGCCACATCATCAGTATCGATCCCCCCGGCAAAGTTACCGAGCACGGCAAAAGTGTGGACGCCCCCACCAAACTGAAACTGGCCGGCAGTTCGGACGATATCGATGCCAAGCGTTTCGACATCGACTTGACCATGTCGGCGGCGCTCTCGGCGAAGCAGATGCCGAAGGAGGATACGGACTTCCAGTTCGAAGGGACTCCGGTCTCCTACGTCCCGAAGCCGTTTGTGATGACCATGAACGAAGGTGCGTTGCTGGCGACGGCGAAGCCGAAACCGGCGGTCCACAAAAAGCCGGCCGCACACTGAAACCAGGTGTCAGGTCGTAGGTGTCAGATCTCAGGAAAAGCTTGCTGGGAAAAATCTGGGATGAGAATGACGACGGGCGGTCCCGAACGGGACCGCCTTTTCGTTGTGCCACAAACCAGTACTCGACTTCCAGGTTTTCCTAAGACCTGAGACCTACCACCTGTCGTGCGTCATTTGGCGGGTTCAGACACTTGACGCGCGCCCATGCGAGGACGGCTACGGGAGCGAATAATCGAAGGTCCAGGTGTGTTTACCCTGAGCGTCGATATGGATCATGAGCGAGCCAGTGAGTCCGCTCAGTTCTCCAGCGCCGGAATTGGGTACAACCATCACGCTCAGCTCTCCCGCAGAGGGGGCATCGCCTTTCATCATGGTGGCGCGGTGCGAGAAGGTGAAGCTGCCCTGTCGGCCGTTAAGCCTGCCTGTCATGCGCTCCATAGCAACGTAGGCCATGGAGCCGGTGCTCGCGGTCGAGCCGGTGATCATTTCTCCATGGCTGACGCCTTCGAAGTCACCGTGCCAAGTCTTGTCGGATGTGACCCGAGTAATGTCGTTCGCCTTCTCGAAGTCGGTTGCTTCGGCGGGAGTCATCTTGATGTCGAAAGAACCTTTGGCATGGACCAAGTGCATGTGCATCTCCTTCTGGGCTGCGGCACTCTGGGCTGCAGTACTGAAGGCGAGACTCATCACCGCCGCTGCCACTGCGAATCTCACTCTCATATCGCCCCGAGATGCAACTTACAGAATTCTTGATCCGAGCTCGATCGTATCCTTTGCGGCCGCAGCGCCTACCAACATTTGTGGCCGCAGGGTCTACCAACATTGCACAACCAAACGACACTGGACTGAGAGCTGAAACCTGAACTAGCGAATCTGTTTTCTTTCCAGCGTGACGGGACGCGCGCTCCGCGGCGGACGCTTGGCGCCGGCGCGCAAGGGACGAACATCGATCTTCAGTTCTTGCATGGTCCGGCTCAGCGTGTTGCGGTGCATACCCAATTGCCGCGCTGCCTTGCACTGATTGCCGCGGTTTTCTTCGAGCACGGTCATGATAAAGCGCTTCTTGAACTCGCGGACCGCTTCCGAATAGAGGATATTGCTTTTGTACATCTGAACAATGAGTGCTTCCAGTTGATCTTTCACCTGCTGCCTCGTTTCCGCACGCCCACAACCCAGGAATCCTTAGCCAATAACCTGCAAAAGCTATTTCGTTGACCCGGATGATTACGGCTGAAGCTTCTCCGTGGCCGAATGCACATGCCGCATGTAATCCAGGCCCTGGTAGAAACGGTGGCGCAATTCCGGCGGTGCCACCCAGACCGCTGCCCTTCCGCCTACCAGGAAATACGGAGCCAACTCCGACTCCGCCAGCCACTTGGCAGCGGGTTCAAAAGCGGTCATCGCCATCAACACAATCGCGACTACCAGGATGCCCTTCAACAAACCCAGAACTGCCCCCAGGAACCGGTCAATCCCGCTCAGACCGGCCTTCCTCATTACCGAACGCGCGATCCGCCCGGCGAGGCCGGCAACCATCAGGACCGCGAAAAAAATGATGAGGAAACGAGCGATCTCGCCAAACCACGGCGATTTCAAATAAGGCGCGAACCAATCCGCCAGGCGATGATACTGCCAGGCGGCCAGCAAATATCCCACAACCAAGCCAGCCAGTTTGAAGGCTTCATGGAAGAAGCCTTCAATGGCCGCCGCAGTCACGGAAAACACCAGAAAGCCGAGGATGATCCAGTCCGCAACGCTCATCTTTCGATGCTCGAATTCAATGTGCCCGCGGGCTAAATCTCCAACTCGCGTCCCGTTAACTGTCGGTATGCCCCGAGGTACTTTTCGCTTGTCCGCAGCGCCACTTCCTGGGGGAGGGCGGGCGCGGGCGGTTGCTTGTTCCAGCGAATTTCTTCGAGGTAATCCCGTACATACTGCTTATCGTAGGAATCCTGCGCCTTGCCCGGTTGGTAGGTGTCGGCCGGCCAGAAGCGCGAGGAATCCGGTGTGAGTACTTCATCCGCCAGGGTGATGCCTTTGGCGGTTTGTCCAAATTCAAATTTGGTGTCGGCGATGATGATGCCGCGCTGCCGCGCATAATCCGCGGCCTTTTTGTAAATTCGCAAGGTGATGTCACGGAGCCGTCGGCTCAATTCGGGATCGACCAGCTTGCACATTTCTTCGAATGAGATATTGATGTCGTGTCCCGTGGTAGCCTTGGTCGCCGGCGTGAACAGAGGCTCCGGCAGTTGGTCGGATTCTTTCAATCTCGGCGGAAGCTTGACGCCGCAAACCGAGCCCGTCGCTTTGTACTCTTTCCATCCGGAACCGGAAAGGTAGCCGCGCGCCACGCACTCGACGGGAAACATTTCGGCGCGCATTACCATCATGGAGCGGCCGCGGAGTTCGTCGGCGTGCGGGCGAATCGCCGCCGGATAGCGGTTCACGTCGGCCGTGACGAAATGGTTGGGAACGATATCCTTGAGGAAGTCGAACCAGAACAGCGAGATCTGCGTCAGGACGCGCCCCTTGTGCGGAATGCCGGTCGCCAGAACGTAGTCGAAGGCTGAGATGCGGTCGGTGGCTACGAACAGCAGGTGGTCAGGATCGAGACTGTAGACGTCTCGGACCTTGCCGCTGGCATGCAACTCCAATTCAGGGTAGTCGGTACGCAGCAGAACGGTATCTAGAATTTCGGGGCTCATCTCTAAAATTCACCGGGAAGAAAACTTTGCGTATTCTAGCTGTCGCAGAGAATTTGTCAACGACTTCCATCACACAAGCCAAGTTTCGCCGTCCGACGCTGCATCGAAAAGTGTTGACAGTTCCAGTGTAAGCTAGAACGCTCGTCCAGCGCTGGTTTTCGAGGGATCGCGATGTGGAAAAGCTGAGGAAGGCTCTGGAAAAAAGGGCGGCATGATTTTCAACTTGAAAAGCAGAATACGGCGGATGTTGTCAACGGGAACCGAAGGCCTTTGTTCGCGCTCAGGAAAAACGCAATCCTCAGTGCAGTCGGTCGTGACCGTTGGTTCGCCGTCTTGTGCGGAAATGGCTCGGCCATTTACGGGAGGCGTGAAGCACACGCAACACCTCCACAATGTTGCCGCGTACGCGGTAAGGAACGATGTATGGAGTGCCGGGCACAATCAACTCCCGGGTTCCGGGTACTCTTCCGGGTCGGCCAGCAGCGGGAAATCGCCCCAGATTCTCGACCGCCCTTGTGATCGCCGCCACGGTCCTGGCAGAAGCATCGGGGTTGTCCTGGGCTATGTACTCGGACACGGCGATCAGGTTCGCGCGCGCCGCTCCCAGCCAATTAACGCGCACGTCGCGTCAAGCGCCTGATCGTCTGCTGCATTTCTTTTTCGCTGACAAAGTCACCGGCGTCGGCCTCGGCAATACCTTTCTTGATTTCATTGATTTGCCATTCGTTGACGGAGACATATTCCTGGATCGCTTGGGCGGCGACGAACGAGCGGCTGCGGTTCATCGATTTCGACAAACGGTCGAGCTGGCTCTTGAGTTTGGCATCCAAGCGGAGGGTGAGAACCGAAGATTCAGGCATAGTACACATTATACACCGATTGTACACACCAGTTATACTCGCGCCGTGGGCTACCTAGGCGGTAGAATCTGACCCCATGAAAATGATTGCAACGACTCTGCTCGTAATGACGCTCTGCGCTCAGGTCTTCGCCGCAGACCAGACGCTGCACGGTATACGCGAAGGCTGCAAAGAACGAGCCGAAATATCCGGTCCTAATCCCACCCACAACCAAGGAATCTGGCTAGATGTTGGTGAGACAGAAGGCTACATAACCGGGTATGCCGAAGCCAAGCTCTTCGATGGCACGATCGGCCATCTGCCCGAGACTAATGGTGAGCTTCACGATGCAGTGTGTCAATATATCGAGCTACATCCAGAGATTTGGAGTATGAGTCGTATCAAGGGTATGGACACTGTTCTCACTGTCCTCTACGGAGGGACGAAACACTAGACATTGCGTCGTGGTTTTTCTATTTGTCTTGGCCGAACAGGAAAGGCAATGCAGTTTCAATCCTCTGCCAACATTCCTCGCAAATCCCTACCTTTCTGCGCGGCCCGAACTGATCTTGCCCTTGCCAAGTCTGTGTCTCAACCGTGAGCGAAACACGTTTGCCGCATTGCTCACCGTTATGTCCGCACAGATCAGAAGCGCACATGCACGGCACAGCATCTCTTCCCATGACGCAATTCTCTCACCGAAGGCAAGCGTGGTCAAAATGGGGGTGGCCCACCACGCGTATTCGAAACATTAAGACCTCGACCGCCTCACGTTACGCCGCCCCGAAACGCACCGACACCAGCTTCGACACGCCGGGCTCCTGCATGGTCACGCCGTAGAGCACGGGGGCAATGCTCATCGTCCGCTTGCTGTGCGTGATCAGGATGAACTGCGTCTGGACGCTCATCTCACGCACCAGGTCGGTAAAGCGCGCGATATTGGCTTCGTCCAGCGGAGCATCGACTTCGTCGAGAATGCAGAACGGACTGGGCGTGTACTGGAAGATTCCGACCAGCAGGGCGAGCGCGGTGAGCGCTTTTTCGCCGCCGGAGAGCAGAAGCACATTCTGCAATTTCTTTCCGGGAGGGGACGCCACCACGTCAATGCCGCTCTCCGCGCTGTTTTCGAGGTCGGTCAGACGCATGAAGCCGTGTCCCCCGCCAAACAGCTTGCGGAACGTGGCCTGGAAGTTCTCGTTGATCCGGTTGAAGGCTTCTTCAAATTTCTGCCGTGAGACTTGATCGATTTCGCGAATGGTGGCCGCCGTGTCTGCGATGGCATCGAGCAGATCTTTCCTTTGCGTTTCGAGGAACTGATGGCGCTCCGCTGTTTCCTTGTATTCGTCGAGAGCCATCATATTGACCGGGCCCATGCCATCGAGGCGGGCGCGCATTTCACGGTAAGCCTGATCTTCGGCGGCAAGCTCGTCGCCCATGACCAGCGAGATCGTATTGCCGGACGTTGCTTCGGCCATGAGGATCGGGCGCTCCATGCCCAGTTCGTTCAGGCAGGTATCGGCGAGGTGTTGCAGGTCGGATTGCAGCTTTGCTGCCGAGGCCGAGAGCTCACCGCGCCGGTCGCGCGCAAGATCGAGTTGTTGACGCATGCTGCGAAGCAGTTCGTCAATTTCGGTTAAGCGCGCCCGCACCTGCTCAGACTCCAGCTGCAGCAAGCCTTCGCGCGCCTCTCCAGCATTGCGCTCGGCTTCGAACTGCAGGAATTGCTCGGCCAGTTGCACGTTCTCATTGTGCCGTTGCGCGATTTCGGCGCTCGCCGATTCGATTTGCGTTTGCAAAACGCCCGCCCGCTCCCGCATTTCGGATACAAGGGCGTCGATGCGCTGCAGCAGGGTGGTCGCGGAGCGGTGGCGCTCTTCGAGCGTGGCCACGCGGGCGGCGCGCTGCGAAGTGGTTTCAGCGGCCGTGTCGCGGTGATTGCGCAGAGCGGCGAGGCGATCTTGCCCGGCCGCGAGCTGCATCTCGAATTCAGCGCGGGCTTGCTCGATTGCGGTCAGTTCCGCTTGCCGCGATGCGATAAAACTTTCCTGCTCCTGCCGTTCCGCCGCAAGCCGTTGCAACTCGCCTTCGCCGATCGCAATCCGCTCGCGCACCCGCGACATTTCGTTTTCCAACTGCTGCAGCAAATGTCCCGAGGTCATCGCCTGTTTCTCAGCTTCGCGCTTCTCGTCTTCGAGGCGATCGAGCAGTGAAGTGTGCTCCTTGATTTCGCGCCCTAATGTGAGCGTCAGCATTTCCTTTTCGCGCAGAGCTCGTTCCAGCTCTTCGAGCAGACGCAGCACGTCGCGCAACTCCCGCTTCATCGAAAGCGGTCCCTCGCTGCGTTGCTTGCCGCCGGTGACGGTCACATTGTGAAAGCATTCTCCGGTTTGCGAAAGGAAGAACGCGTCGGGACTGGAGAGCGCAAGCTCACGCGCCACCGCGGGATCGGGCACGATGTAGCCATTGCCCAGCTTGGGCAGAATCACTTCGAGGGACTTGCCGAATCCATTCAGCACGCGAATTGAATTTTTCAGCGGGAGGACGCTGTCATTGAGCGGAGAGTAATGATGGCTTTCATCCGCGACGAACGAGAACTTTGCTTGCGAGTCCTCCGGGTGCACGAGGAATGTGGCGCGTCCGTTGACGTCGGAGCGCAACAGGCGCAGACCTTCATCGGCGGCATCCCATGACTTGACCACGACAAAGTTCAGTTCGTCGCGCAGAAAGTCCTCAACCACGCGCTCATAGCGGGGTTCGACTTCGAGGAAATCGGCGAGCACGCCGGCGGGCGTGTTGCCACCCTGCATGGCGCCCGATTGAAACAGTCGCCGCACCGACTCCGTGGAATAGCCGTGCTCGGCGATGACCGCTTCGAGCGAACCCCTCTTGCCGAGCGCGGTCGCGTATTCGGAACGAATGGAGTCGAGGTGCGTCTTGGTTTCGTTTTCGGCAGAGCGCTTCGCGTCGAGGATCGCACGCAGGCTCGCGATCTCCGCGGCCAGGGCGCTGGCTCGCTCGGAAACGGTTTCGAATTCCAGAGCAATCTGGCCGCGTTGTCCGCCAAAGCTTTCCGCTTGCGACGAGGCGGTTGCGATCTCGCTCCGCAGACGCTGTTCTTCGCGGCCGATGCCGGCCAGCCGCTCCCCGGATTGCGTGAGCTGATTGCGGAGGTTGGAAGCTCCGCCGACGGCTTCGAGAATGGCCGTGCGATGCGCTTCCTGTTCGCCCTCGAGCAGCGCGAGGTTAATGGCGGCGTGCGCTGTTTCCTGCTGACTGAGGTTGTATTCCTGCTGGGCCGCCGCGAGGTCCCGAGCGGCGGAGTCGAGCAATTGCCGGTGGCCATCGCGTTCTTCTTCGAGCGCCATCAGGCGAGCGTGAGCCTGCGCCAACTCTGCCTCCGCGGAGGCCGTGCGGACGATTAATTCCGCGCACCGCTCTTCGTTGGTGCGGACGCGCGCCTTTCCGCGATCGCCTTCGATTGCGATCTGATTGAGCCGGTCCCGATTTTGCCGCGTCTCGGTCTCGATTGCATATCCGCGCTGCGTCCGCTCGGAGTGCTCGACTTCCGATTCGTGGACGCTCTCGCTCTGCTGGCGAATCTCTTCACCCAATTGATGGATCTGGGTATCGAGCGTCACCGTCTCCTGATCCATCTGGGTGAACTTGCTGGCGAGCACGATACGGAGTTTGGCGCGCATCTCGTCGCGCAGCTTGGCATAGCGCTCGGCTTTGCTGGCCTGGCGCTTGAGCGAGTTCATCTGCCGCGTGACCTCTTCGAAAATGTCATTGACGCGGTTCAGATTCTGTTTCGCATCTTCGAGACGCGCTTCGGCTAGACGCTTCTTCGTCTTGAATTTTGTGATGCCGGCTGCTTCTTCAATGATGGCGCGGCGATCTGTCGGACGGCTGCTCAGAATCTGACCGATGCGGCCCTGCTCGATCAGCGCGTACGATTCCGGTCCAAGACCCGTGCCCATGAACAGTTCCTGGATGTCGCGCAAGCGGCACAGCTTTCCATTCAGCAGGTATTCGCTGTCGCCACTGCGGAACAGGCGTCGCGTTACCGAAATCTCTCCGGTGTGATGTTGCTGCTGATTGAATTTGCGGCGTCGAATTTTCAGAACTACCTGCGGACCCAGCATCGCCACGGCGTTGTTGTTAGCGGGCAATTCGGCAGCTGGTGCTTCGCCTTCAACTTCTTCGGTCTTTATCTGTCCCGGTTGAGCTTCCTCGACCGCGCGTTCAGTTTCTGCGGCGGCTTGGGCACGGATCTCCGCCTCATCCCAGTTTTCGTCGCCATTCAATTCAGGCATCGGCAGATCGTCCTGAATTTCGATCTCGGTGGGCGCATTTGTATCCGGTCCACCATAAATTTCCGGGTCAATCAAAGTCAGGCACACTTCCGCCATGCCGGTGGGGTTGCGGTCGCGGGTGCCGGAGAAGATCACGTCTTCCATGCGCGAACCGCGCAGCGTCTTGGCCGACTGCTCTCCGAGTACCCAGGAAATCGCGTCGGCGATGTTCGACTTTCCGCAGCCGTTCGGACCGATGATGGCGGCGATGCCTTCGCCATGGAATTTCAGTTCGGTGCGATCGCAGAACGACTTGAATCCCAGAATTTGCAGCTTCTTAAGTTTCAGCAAAGTGACTCCTTCGTGGGCGGACACCTGCGGTCCGCGGACCCTGTTTGCGCTGGCTGGAGTGCGCTGCAAATTGCGGGAATTGAGGTTAACTTGGTGTTAACTCTCAAGGTTCCCCAACTGGTCATAATTCCTTCGATGCCGTCCCGCGAACCAGGAACGTCACCGATGCTTTGACCAACTCTAGCGGCGAATGCAGGGATGGGTCAAGTAATAAAACACCACATATAGTGGCACCAGTCCCACGACCGCCTTTAGTTGCACACACACTGCAGCTATTTCACGCAAGTTGCTGGTGAGGAATGAGAAGGGCGGGAGAGCGCGAGAGCAATGAAACTCTACTGCTGGAGGGCGGAAGATTCAAGGGGCCGTTCGTGCTTCGGATGGCTGCCGAGCTTCTCCGCCCCGTCCAAGCCAACACAGGGCTTGCCGGGGCCCCGGTGCGCTCGGCTTGGACGGGCGAGGGCGACCGTCCCCACACGAGCGAAACGATTATTTCTTTCGCTCTACCAGGTAGTGGGCTAGATCTTTTAGCGTCGACGCAGCTTCACCGTATTCGTTAAGCTCCGCGCAGGCTTGAGCGACCAGGGCGTCGGCCTTGCGCAGCGATTCCTCTATTCCGAATAACGCCGGATACGTCGTTTTCTCGGCTGCCTTGTCCTTGCCTGCGGTTTTCCCCAGCTGTTCGGAGGTCTGGGTCAGGTCAAGCACATCATCCACGATCTGGAACGCCAGACCGATCGAGTGCCCGTAGGTTCGGAGATGGCCGATATCGGCGGAAGTTGCTCCCGCGTAGATTCCTCCGCTGACTACGCTGGCGGTAATGAGCGCCGCGGTTTTTGAACGGTGGATGTATTCGAGGGTGGCGAGGTCGGGCTTCTTGTGTTCAGCTTCGAGATCGACGACCTGGCCTCCGATCATGCCGTCGATGGTGCCAGTGGCGTGGGCGATTTCACGGATGATCGCAACCCGCGCCTCGGCTGGACAAATAAGCTGGGCAAGCGATTCGTAGGCCTGTGTCTGCAAGGCGTCCCCGGCGAGGATGGCGATGGCCTCGCCGAAGACCTTATGACTGGTGGGACGTCCCCGTCGCAGGTCGTCGTTATCGAGCGCGGGCAGATCGTCGTGGATCAGGGAATAGGTGTGAAGCATTTCGAGCGCCGCGCCTACCTGCTCGATGCCCGCAGGCGGCGGGCTAGCCTGTGACCTAGTGTGTGAACCAGATGGCGATGCCGCTCGGATCATGCGCCCCGTTTCCATGCAGAGGATCGGCCGCAGGCGCTTTCCGCCGGCAAACACGCTATGCCGCATGGCCTGATGGATGGAGGTTGGATACTGGGTGACGGGGGGCAAGAGTTGTTCGAGCGCGGTGTCGGCGCTTTCGCGTCCCTGCTCCAGAACTTGTTTCAGCATGGCATCGCAGTATAACAAGCGAGGGAAGGATAGGTCTCAGATAAGGTCTTAGGTGTTAGGAAACCTCGTAAGGTATCGTTTCGGTGTGGTGTCAGGCCCCAGGGCGTTTTTGATTTTGCTTTTCCTAAGACCTAAGACCTGACACCTAAGACCTGACTCAGGCGGCTGCATGCTGCGCGCGCCGATGCAACAGCGAGCGCACGACGTCAGCGTTGCGCGGTTCACATATGTCGGACGCACCCAGACTCATGGCCTCAGCCCATAGTTTGTCGTCCGCCAACCGGTGCGTGCCGACGATGCAGAGGCCGGGGAACTCTTGATGCAAATGTTCAACTTCGCCCGGTCCCGAAGTTTCCAGATCGAGCACCAGTGCATCGGCGCGATGCTGGGCAACCTTGGCGACGACCTCCTGGTAGGTAGACGCCAAATAAACAGATTCAAAATGTTGGGAGAGACCGACCATCAGAGTTTGTGCCGTTCTGGGGTCATTCTGATAAAGGACTACACAGAGTGCTTCCATAGATCCCCCTGACCACACCGTGATTCACGGCGGCCTTGGCTGCGACAGCAAAGACTGCTAGCACAGGCGTTGGTGTTGTCAAATCCGAACCGAGCGTGAACAGCGCTGCGTTAGTTGTTACTTGCGAGTTGTTACTTGCGCAACGCTTTCTCGGCCGGGGGCTCGAATGGTTCAGTTTGCAGCTTTCCGTTCTGTTTTAACAGAATCTCTACTTTTCCTTCCGCTTCCTCCAACTGCTTTCGGCAGGATGCGGAAAGTTGCATGCCTTCTTCAAACAACGTCAGAGATATCTCCAGCGGAACCTCCCCTTTCTCCAATTCCTTGACGATTTTCTCGAGACGATCGAGGCATTCTTCAAACTTTACCAATTCAATTGCTCCTACCCTCTATTGTAATGCCGATTCAGATGCGGAATGTCCAGCGAAATTGTCTAATCTTGTAAATTATTTAGGCAGCCGTTGTTTCAAAACTGAACGTTGCAAAACTATACAGAAGCTGGCCGCTTCGAGCCAAGGGCCTCCAGAACATCGACCGCGGAGTTATATCGGCCCTGGGGAGCGCTGATCTGCGCGCCCTGCACCCGGTCGCGCAGCGCCGCCAGCATTTCGCGAGCAATGGCGATTCCCTCCTCGCGAGCCGCTTCCGGACTGGTGGCGCGGGTCATCCGGTTGAGAATTTCATCCGGCACGGAAACCCGAAGTTCGTTCTTCATGAATTCCGCGTTGCGGACGCTTACCAGCGGCCAGATTCCGGCGACTACCGGAATGCGACAGTGCTCGATCCGTTTCAAAAAAGCTTCCAGCAGACCGAGGTCGAACACCGGCTGGGTCACCACGTACTCCGCACCTGCCTCCACTTTGTACTCAAAGCGCCGGATTTCTTCGTCCAGGTTGGGCAAGCCGGGATTTGCGCCCACCCCGATGACGAAGCCGGTCCCGGAGCCGATCGGGTTCCCGCCCAGGTCCAATCCCCGGTTCAGGTTGTGGACGATGTTCACCAGTCCGATCGCATCCACGTCGAAAACGGCCGTGGCATCGGGATAATTCCCCATCTTCGGCGGGTCTCCGGTAATGCAGATCAGGTTGCGGATTCCGGTTGCGGCCGCTCCCAGCAGGTCGGACTGAATGCCGAGCACGTTTCGATCGCGACAGGTGTAGTGCAAAATCGCTTCAATTCCAACCGCCTGCTGCATCAGGAGCGACAGAGCCTGGTTGCTCATGCGCGCCGAGGCTCGCGGGCTGTCGGGGATATTGATTGCGTCCACGCCGACCGATTTGACGAACTTCGCGCCCTCAATCTCTTTTCGGATGTCGATGCCCTTGGGCGGCACGATCTCGACCATGGTGACGAATTCCCCGGCCGCCAGCTTGGCGCCGAGGCCGGAGCGCTGCGCCATGGGAATGCTTGCGGGCGCCGATGGCGCTACTCCGGGATGAATCGCCTCCGTGTGCGCGGTCTTGCCGCGCGCTTCACCCACCCGCAGCGCCGACTTCATGGCGCGAATATGATCGGGCGTGGTGCCGCAGCATCCGCCGATGAGCTGGACTCCGGCGGCTACGAATTTTCGCGTGTAGCTCGCCATGTATTCCGGCGAACAGAGATAGATATTCCGTCCTTCCACCGAGCGCGGCATGCCGGCATTCGGTTGCGCGGACAAGGGCAGGGAAGTCGCTGCTCGAACGCGCTCGATGGCGTCCAGCATGGCAACCGGTCCCACGCTGCAGTTGATGCCGAGTACGTCGACGTTCCATTCCGTCAGGCGGGCGGCGAAGGCCTCGGGGTCGGAGCCATCGAGGCAGTTGCCGTCTTCGTCGATCGTGACCTGGGCGACGATGGGAATCTTCGCATTCACATCCCGGCAGGCGAGCACGGCCTGGTGCAGTTCTTCGACGTAGCCGAAAGTTTCAAGCATCAGCAGATCCACGCCGCCCTCGACCAGGGCCTCGATCTGTTCGCGAAACGCCGTCCGAGCTTCTTCAAACGAAATCTTGCCCAGCGGTTCAATGCGGATGCCCAGCGGGCCAATCGATCCGGCGACCCAGACATCGAAACTCTTGGCCGCGTCCCGAGCCACGTGCGCGCCTGCAATATTGATGTCGCGCACGCGATCGGCCAGGCTGTGCCGCGCCAGACGAAAACTGTTCGCGCCGAAAGTATTGGTCTCGATAATCTCGGCGCCAGCCTGCAGATAATCGTGGTGGACGCCGCGGATGAGCTCCGGCTGCGCCAGGTTCAGCTCGTCATAGCAGCGGTTGATGAAGATGCCCTTGGCATAAAGCAGCGTTCCCATGGCTCCGTCGCAGAGCACAGGCGAATGCTTCAGACGCTCAATAAAGTTCTGCGCCATTTATCTGAGGATACAAGAAGGCGAGAGATAATTGCATTGAATCATTGAGACAACCATTGGGAGATTGAATCATTAAGGCATTTGAAAACCCAAGAGCCCTTGACTTTCAATGACTCAATGGTTCAATCATTCAATGACTCAATGCTTTACAGGAGGTCCCATGGGCATCGACATTCGAGGGATGACGCCACTGCTGCAAGTGTTCGACATGCCAACCTCTATTGCATTTTACCGGGACGTGCTGGGGTTCGAGGTCGTAAGTACCTCCAAGCCCAGGGGAGGGCACTTCGATTGGGCGCTGCTCCGGCTGAATGGCATGGAGTTGATGCTGAACACGGCGTACGAACAGGACGCTCGCCCTCCTGAACCCGATCGGGCGCGGATCGCCAGCCACGACGATACAGCGCTTTTCTTCGGATGCCCCAATGTGGATGCCGCGTACGCTCACTTTCGGTCGCGCGGCCAGAAGGTGAAGGAACCAAAAGTCGCGCCCTATGGCATGAAGCAATTGTACGTTCACGATCCGGACGGATATAACCTGTGCTTTCAGTGGCCAACTGCAGAGTAAATTGTGTCGCAACGTCCGCCGGATGGAGTATTCTCATAGCATCTAATAAGGTGCTTCCGGAGGAGCGGCCCATGCTTGACATTACCAAGGACATCCAATCGCTAACCACTTTCCGGCGTCAGTCCGGCGACTTTATCAAGCAGTTAAAGAAGAGCAAGCGCCCCGTAGTGCTTACGGTGAACGGGAAGGCCGCGGCGGTAGTGCAGGATGCCGAAGCCTATCAGCGGTTGCTCGACATCGCAGCCACCGCGAATGAAGAGGAAGCTATCCGTCAGGGTCTGGAGGATGTGAAGGCAGGAAGGACACGGCCAGCGCGGGAGTTTTTCGCCGAGTTTGAGGCGAAGCATGGCATACGTCGTTAACACCACTCCCCATGCCGAGCGCGACCTTGCCCGCTTGTACCGGCAAATCAACGCCGAGTATTCCGACACGGCCATGGAATGGTATCTGGGGATCAGAGAGGCAATTCTCAGCCTGGAACGGCAGCCGAACCGCTGCCCGCTAACGCGCAGGAAGGGCAAGTTGAGACACTTGCTTTACGGCCGCAAGCCCTATGTCTACCGTGTGATCTACCGCGTTCAGGAGAAACGGAAGCAAGTTGAGGTGCTCCACATCCGCCACGGCGCAAGGCGAGAATTCAAACCCTCCGATCTTATGTAGGCGAATAGTTTCATCTGCCGAGCGGCGCAAGCGAATTTCTTCCTTTGCTATAATCCTTATTCTCGCATCCAAGTGATTATCCAGCATTAAGGTTGGAGTCCCACGTTTGAAAAAAGCCCTGATCCTTCTGTTATTCCTGCTGCCCGCCAGCCTGATGTGGCTGAGTTGTGGCGGAAGTTCCGCCGGCACCAGTTCCACCAGCGGGATCAAGTACCGCGCCTTCCTCTCCAATAACGTCAGTGCCGGTACTAGCGCGGCGGGTGTGTATATCGTCAATGCTCAAGACGATGTGCGCGGTCCCGCCAGTCCGATTTCCGCGGGCAATACTCCGGGGATGATGGTGGTCACACCCAACCATGCCGAAACCCTGGTTTTCAGCGGCAACGGTACGCAAACCTCCGACAACCAGTTCACCATCATCAACAACGCCGGCGAATCAGCAGCCGGTCACGTGGCTTTACCCGGAATGACCGAGAGCTTCGTCGTTTCCCCGGACAGCTCGACTGCCTACATTGCCGTCCCCACGGCACCGGTGGTGGGCGAGTCTCCCGGTGTGGTGGAGGTCGTCTCACTAAGCAGTGCTTCTTTCACCGGACAGGTCGCTATTCCCTCGATTCACTACCTCTCGATCAACAACAGCGGCGGCCAGATTCTTGGCTTCAGTGACAACTCCGATTCGGTGGCAGTAATCACGCCGACGCTGATCGGGATTGGCAACGCGGTAACTTACATCGGCGGCCCGGGTGTTTTCGACCGTCCGGTTGCAGCCTTCTTCAGCAGCGACAACAGCACCGCCTACGTGGTGAGCTGTGGCGCCGAGTGTGGAGGAACCCAAGCCAGCGTGCAGCAGTTCGATCTGATCAACAACACGCTGGTCGCTTCCGTCCCATCCTGCGTTCCCAATCCCGGCTCTAACCCAGTAACCTGTTCCAGCCTGGCAGCCGGCAGCGTAGCCTTGGTCAATGGCTCGACTATGTATTTGGCGGGCAGTCCGCCGTATGCGGGGGGAGAGCCGCAGCAGCCCTGCACCGGGGAAAAAACCGGGTCACCATCCTGCGGATTGCTCACCATCCTGAATTTATCCACCATGTCCGTCACCAATACCACGCCGATTATCATCGCCGACGGATATCACGACCGAATCGAACTCGGCGCCAACGGCCAGCTTTTCATCGGCTCGCACCATTGCACTGAAATCATTCCTCCGGTTCCGCCGCCGCCCGGGGCGGAGGTTCGTGGTTGCCTTTCGATCTACAACACGCTGCCGAGCGCCGTGGGTAGTGTTCCAGCCGGTGGCGTCGTAATTCCTCCCGCTAATGGAGACGTGAC
>Ga0074046_10001088_pt1 | contig 25125 bp, 21 predicted proteins | sample BogForMeECP23OM3_FD_94441 | JGI IMG/M metagenome (GOLD analysis project Ga0074046, IMG submission 94441) | Bog forest soil microbial communities from Calvert Island, British Columbia, Canada - Bog Forest MetaG ECP23OM3 | ecosystem: Environmental > Terrestrial > Soil > Wetlands ...
CGATGATCCGCGCGCGATTGAACGCCTTCGCTCACAGCTTTCGGTCCATTCCGCATACCTTGTGTTATTCGGTCAAAGCCAATTCGACGCTGGCCATTTTGCGGATGGTTGCCGGCGAGGGCGCCGGCTTCGACGTAGTTTCTGGCGGCGAATTGCAACGAGTTCTGCGCGTGAACCGTAAAGCGGCGGGAAAGGTTGTGTTCTCCGGCGTCGGCAAAAACGCCGCGGAGATGGAACTTGCCCTTCGTTCCGGGATACTCCTGTTCAACATTGAAAGTGCGTCGGAGTTGAACCTGCTCTCGGCAACCGCGACGCGGTTGAAGAAACAGGCGGCGGTGGCGGTGCGCGTCAATCCGGATGTTTCGGCGAAAACTCATCCCTATATTTCGACTGGACTACATCAGCACAAGTTCGGCGTTCCCATTCCGGAGGCGCGAACGCTCTACGCAAGGGCCGCGAAGGAACCTTATTTGAAAGTGGCGGGAGTGAGCGTTCACATCGGGTCGCAGATTACCGATGTAGGTACCTTTCAAGAGGCGCTCGAGCGCGTGGCCGATCTGGTCTCCGCATTGCGCGGACAGGGGCACGACATCCGTTATATCGACGCGGGTGGGGGGTTGGGAATTTCCTATAACGATGACGGACCGCGGGAGAATTTTCAGAAACAGATTGCGGCGTACGCAAGAGCAGTCTTGGGTCCGTTGCGGGGATTGAAGCTGCATCTACTGCTCGAGCCGGGACGCGCCATCGTGGGAGCGGCGGGCGTATTGCTGACGCGCGTCCTCTACCGGAAAACGAATCGTCGCAAACGCTTTCTGATTGTCGATGCGGCGATGAATGATCTGCTGCGTCCTTCTCTGTACGGCGCCTATCACGAGATTGTTCCCTTGGGCCAGGCGACGAGCCGCAAGTCACACGAGACGGAGACGACCGATGTAGTCGGTCCGATCTGCGAGACTGGTGACTTTTTTGCGCGGGACAGAAAACTTCCAATGGTCGCCGAAGGCGATCTGCTCGCAATTTTGGACGTCGGCGCGTACGGTTCGGTGCTGGGATCGAACTACAACACCCGCGGCCGGGCGGCGGAAGTGCTGGTTGATGGCGCGAGAGTGACCGTAATACGGCGACGCGAGAGCTTTGACGATCAGATGCGGATGGAGAAGTTCTGACGCAGTATCGTGTCTGCCGAGCTATGCTCGGCTTGGACGGGCGAGGACGCCCGTCCCCACACGATCCTGTTACAGCGATTCCAGAAAATTTGTTACAGCCCTCAGCACTGGCTCGGGTTGCTGGATAAAGAGCGCGTGCCCGAGGTTACGGAATTTCACGTGCGCATGATGCGGCAACAATCGCGCGGCCAGCGCAACATCGGCATCGGACATCAAACCGCCCAATTCGGTCGTGCCTTGCAAAAGCAAGGTCGGACAACCGATTCCGCGCAACACCGTCTCGCCGTCCCAGCCCTCGAGCGACGAGCCATCGAGCACCATCGCATAGGTGTCAGGATCGGCCTGCTGCACGCAGCGCGCCCAGGAGAGAAGATAGGCTTCGTCGTTGCCGGGAAGTTGGCGAATCAGGATGGGTTCGGACGTCTGGCTTTCCCCGCCAGGCACGGGCAGCTCAATCCTGCCGATTCCTGCTGCAATCTCCTCGATCGATCCACCTTTGCGTGCCAGATCGCGCAGACCGGAAAATAGAGCCGTGTACATCGGGTGATGCAACCGCCGCACGACAATCCGGTTGTCGCCGAGAATCAAAGCGCGCACCAGTTCTGGATGATGAGAAGCGACCCACATCCCCAGCATGCCGCCGAGCGAATGCCCAAAGAGCACGGCGGGAGCGGATGCGCGCTCGCGAAGGAAGCATGCGATGTCTTCCGAATACAGCGGGCCATGGTATCCGCGAGCCACGCGCGACGACCTGCCATGACCGCGAAGGTCAGGCGCGAAGATGTGCCAGCGCAGGCTCAGCGCGGGAATCACCGGCAGAAATACCTGCCAGCGCCGCCCGAGTCCATGCAGCAGCACCAGCGGCGGCCCATTGGGAGGGCCTTCGGCATAGTTCAATCGAACTTCACCTGTGTCGAATGTGCGCTCGACCAGGCCTGGTTGGACTTCGTTCACAATGGCCCCCAGCGGCCTGAGACCTGACACCTGAGACCTGGCACCTGGCTCTAGCGTTCTCCCCACTTGAGCTTGGTGGCGAGCACCTCGAAAAACGTTTTCTGAAAACGCAACAGCCGGGCTGAATGTTCCGACTTGACGGAGCGCACGATGTCACCGTCTCGCACCGGCATGCCGACCTGTCCGTCGAGACTCAGGTACGCTTCTTCCTGCCCGGTATTGACGTGGATTTCGATTGCGACCGTATCGCGCACTACCACCGGACGATGCGTCAGTCCTTGGGGCGAGACGGGAGTAATGACGAAGGCAGCCACATCTGGCTTGAGAATTGGCCCGCCCGCGCCGAGAGAATATGCAGTAGAACCGGTCGGTGTGGCGATGATCAGACCGTCGGCCTTATAGCTCGAAACGAACTCCGAATCAACAAAAAGCTCGAAGTGATTCAGGCGTGCGATGGCGCTCTTGCTTACCACCAGTTCGTTCAAGGCGGAGTGCGTGGTGACAATTTCGCCAGCTCGCAGCAGAGAGCAATTCAGCATCGAGCGGCTGTCAACGATATAATGCTCCTTCTCGATCGCTTCCAGAGCGGGATACAGATCCGGCAGCGCAACTTCCGTCATGAATCCGAGCGTACCGAGGATAACTCCGAGGATCAGGGTGCCGGCCTTTGCGACCGCGCGCGCCGCTGAAAGCAGAGTGCCGTCGCCACCGAGTACCAGGGCCAGATCCGGCGACCGCGTCGCCAACTCACTTCGCTCCAGCACATTGGATGCCGAGAAGTAGGCGGCGCTCTCCTGGTCCACCACCACCGCGTAGTTGCGCTGCAGCAGCCATTTTTCGAGCGCCGGCAGCGCTTCGCGAAGCTCGGGACGATCGGGTTTCGAGATGATGGCGACGGTCTTCCGCCGGGTTGAGTTTAAGGGAGACTTGAGCATGTCGGCGAGCTTCTCTTGTAACACTTGTCTTCTAACATCAAACTCCCGATTGTACAGAATCAGCCGATGGCTAGCGTCGAAACTCCGCATGGAGCAGAAATTCGCGATTGCCTTCGCCGCCACCGCCACCCCCGAGGATGGGAGATTCGATCCATTCGGCGCGCACGCACCCGAGTTCAGCGAGCGCCGCCTTCACCTTGGTCACAGCCGCCTGCTGTGCCGATTCGTCGCGCACGATTCCACCTTTACCCACCAGTTCCCTGCCCGCTTCGAACTGCGGCTTCACCAGCACCACAATCTGGCGGGCGATCTCGGAATCTGCGGACACAGTCGAACTAGATGCCGCGTTCGGAATCGGGCTGGCGCCAGTCGACGCGGCGCGAATCACCGCCGGTAGCACCAGCGTGGCGGAGATAAAGGAGACATCCATGGCAATGAAGACAATGATCTCGCCAATGTCGCCGGGCTTAAGATAACGGGCGTTGGTTTTCTCGAGCAGCCGAATCCGCGGATCGCTACGCAATCCGAAATCCATCTGACCATAACCGGTATCCACGGCAATCACCTTGGCGGCGCCGTGTTGCAGCATGCAGTCGCTGAAGCCTCCGGTGGACGCGCCAACGTCGAGACAGATTTTGCCATGAAGATCGATCTGCCAGTGCTCAAGAGCCTTCTCCAACTTGAGGCCGCCGCGGCTGACGTAGCGCAGATCCTCGCCCAGCAGGCGCAAAACCGACGATGCGCCGGAGTCAATCAGTGCGCCCGCCTTCTCGACCTTCTGCTCGTTCACGAGAACTTTTCCCGCCAGGATGAGAGCCTGCGCGCGTTCGCGCGATGGCGTCAATCCCCGCTCCACGAGCAATTTGTCGAGACGTGTCTTCACGTAAACAATTTCCTCGCGGAGAGTCAGAACCGCAAGCACCCGATGCAGTGCAGAATGTTGAAGGCATTGGTTAACAGAAGGTTACAAGAGTAAGGTCCCGATTTTCCACAAACTTTTCCACGGCGCTGTTGAAAAAATCGGCAGAGCTGCCGAAGATCAATCGGGTGATCGGGTCCTCGAGTGATCGGGGTGATCGAAATTCAAAGGCGAAAAAGCTCTGCAACTTAGATGACTTGATGGCCCGATTCTTCAGCCAGCAACTTCTTCGAGAAGCTTCTGGTCGATATCGAAGTTGGCATGCACGTTCTGCACGTCCTCGTTATCTTCGAGCGCTTCCATCAGGCGGATCATCTGCACTGCCTGCTGTCCTTCCAGCTTGATATAGGTGTCCGGAACCATACTGACACTCGATGAAGCCGGCGTAATGCCAGCCTTCTTCACGGCCTCGAGAACAGCTTCGTAGGCGGAAGTGTCGGTCAGGATTTCCCAATTTTCGCCTTCATCCTTCAAATCCTCGCCGCCCGCTTCGAGGATGATGTTCATCAGGTCGTCTTCCTTGGCCGCAGACTTGGGAATGATAATGTCGCCCTTCTTGTGAAACATATACGCAACGGAGCCCGCTTCGGCCATGTTGCCATTGTTCTTCCCGAAGACGTGCCGGATTTCGCTCACCGTGCGATTGCGATTGTCGGTAGAAATTTCGGCCAGCAAAGCCACGCCGCCCGGCCCATAGCCTTCGAGAATAAATTCTTCGTAAGTCAAGCCCGGCAGCTCTCCGGTACCTCGCTGGATGGCGCGCTTGATGTTGTCGGCAGGCATGTTCTCGGACTTCGCCGCCAGGATCGCCGTGCGCAGGCGCGGGTTCATATCGGGATCACCGCCCGACTTCGCCGCCATCGCGATTTCCTTGATGAGACGAGTGAAGATCTTGCCGCGCTTGGCATCGAGCGCACCCTTCTTGTGCTTGATGGTTGCCCATTTCGAATGTCCGGACATAGCTGTACCTCGTTTTTATAAGACTTGAATGGCGCTGATTCTCGTAATTATGGATCCGCCCGCGAAGGAAATCACAGGATCAGCCTCGACGTAAACACGTTCAGGCGAAGGGAGATTATAGCATGGGTAACGGCCGGTCGCCGATTCCTCCCCGCTGGCGGCAGTGGCCGAATTTGAAGTTGCAGGACCAACCGGCTAGGCTATGCCGATGGAGCTACCAACAGCCTGCACCCTAACCGACGCTGAAATGCGGGAGCGCCGCAGAACGATTCTGGATACCTTCCGAGGTGCGGCCCTTGAGGTGACATCCTTACCATTGGGCTATACATATCGCTTTGAACCCACTTCTGAAGTGCTGGCCCGACTCGTTCATCTTGTCGATTTGGAGCGCCAGTGCTGCCCATTCCTCACGTTCAAAATAATTATTGAAGCCGGCAATCAACCAATCTTTATTGAAATCACGGGACCGCCGGAAGCCAAGCCGATGATCGCCGATTTCTTTGGCTAGTTACGAAGGTAGGAAACTCAAAGTCCTCCGGCGTGATGTACCCTTGTCGGGAACTGCCATGGCCGCAAACGCGCTCGATCGCCAACTTAGTCACCTCGAAGCCTGCCGCTACCGATTCGGACGTGACGAAGCCGTCCGCGTCGTGAAATTGCTGAATCGACTCGACGCCGCGCGCTTTCACGATACGTCCTCGTTAATCCGCTTCCACGAAGCGCTACTCTTCCTGCGCGCGTTTCCGCAAGGGCCAGCCGTGGTTCGCGCCACCGAGCACATTCTGAATAGTTTCCACAAAAAAGTGGAGGCGTTGCGCAAAGCGGGCGCCGACATGGATGACTTCGATACCTTCGAAGTCTCCGGTATTGCCGGTACACAAATGGAAGATACGCTCAGCTTCGATGTTGCCCGCTGGCTCATCAAGCGCATGCCGGGCAAAGTTGAAATCGCCTGGGATAGCTACGAACCCGGACGAGAGCTAGGCACCACCGGCCCGCGCTTCATGCCCTTGCTGGAGGACGATGCGTACGTCGAGGCCGACACTCCGTGGCGCCGATGGCTGGAGGCCGCCGGAGGCGATGTCAGAAGAAAAAAGAACGCCACTCCCGTGTGGCTGATCGAGCGCTTCGAACAGTTGCCGCTGCCGCCCCAAAAGAAAGCTGAACTTTACGAATCGCTGCGCGTGCCCTTGCGTTGGAGTCTCGATAACTCCGTCATCACGCGTACGCGAAACCGGAAGCCTGTTCGCGAGATTTTCTACCACAGCATTTTCCATCACACGGCGCCGCTGATCAGCCGGAGCCAAGTGTCGCTGGCTGACGAACTGACGCGGCGGCCACCGCGACTGACCAAGCTTTCGCGCAGACAAGGCGAGCAAGTGATCGACCTGATCCGCGAGGTCATGCTCGTACGCTATCGCGAACTCTATGGCACCACGCTGGGCGATCCAGCGTCGGTACTTCGGGCCGATCTTGGCGGGCACGAAGCCAGCCGCGGTGTTTCCATTTATCTCTGGAACCTGCCTCCCAATCGCCGTCTGCCGCTGCGCGCCTACGTCGCGGGACTGACGCTGAAGAACGGCGTGCCCATCAACTACATCGAAGCCATCGGCCTCTGCGAGTGGATGGAGGTCGGCTTCAACACCTTCTACACTTTTCGCGGCGGTGAAGCGGGATGGATCTACGCGCAAGTGTTGCGCTGCCTGTGTCACCTCATGGGAACGACGTGCGTCTCGGTCTACCCGTATCAGCTCGGCCATGATAACGAGGAGGCAATCGCATCGGGCGCATTCTGGTTTTATCGCAAGCTCGGCTTCAGACCGGGACGAGCCGATCTCCAAAAATTGGCTGAGCACGAAGAGGAGAAAATTGCCGCGGATCACAAATATAGAACTCCCGCGCGCACGCTGAAGCGACTGGCGGCGGGGCATGTCTTCTACGATTTGCCAGCCAGCGAAGTGGGAGCGTGGGACACATTTTCGACGCGCAACATCGGCTTGCGCGTGAATCGGCGGATGGCACGCAAGTTTGGTGGAGATGCCAGCCGCATGCGCGACCATTCCAGGCGCGAGCTGGAGCGATTGCTGGGTGTCAGCAGTTCTTCATGGGCTCTCCTGGAGAGGGCAGCTTTTGACAATTTTGCGTTAGTGCTGGCGCAGGTGCCAGAACTGCGCGCGTGGAAACAAGATGAAAAAGAAGACCTCGTCCGAATCATCCGCGCCAAAGCCAAGCCGGATGAAATGCTCTACCTGCACCTTACGCAGCGGCATGATCGTCTGCGAGAGGCGCTGCTGAAGCTGGGTTCTTAGGTTAAGGCGTACGATGGGCGTTTTGTCGCACCTGTAGTTGTCTGAGTCTTTATTCGACACCCAGCCGTCTCTGAATTTGCTCCAGCGGCACGCCCTTCGTTTCCGGCACCATCGTCCTCACCCAAATGAGCTGGAGCACCATCATGCCGGCGAAAAACGAGAAGACATAGGCGGGTGGAAAGACAGTGACCATTTTCGGGAAGAAAGTCGTGAGCAAGGCGGCGAAGATCCAATGCGTGAAGCTGCCGAGAGCCTGACCTTCGGCACGCTGCCGGTTGGGAAATATTTCGGAAATGAAAACCCAGATGACCGCTCCTTGACCGATGGCATGCGCGGCGATGAAAGCGAAGATACAAACGGGAACAATAGAAAAATGCTCCGTAAAGAAGGCCCATGCCACCAGGCCGAGAGAGCCGATGTAGCCGAACGAGCCAATATAGAGCAGCGTGCGGCGTCCCAACCGGTCAATGAGCCAAAGGCCAACAAAGGTGAAAACGAGATTCGTGACGCCGATGCCGATGGATTGCAGCAGGGCGGCTTTCGCACCCAGGCCTGTAAGTTCAAATATGCGCGGCGCGAAATAGAGAATCGCGTTGATGCCAGAAAGCTGGTTGAAGAATGCAATCAGAATCGCAAGCAGGATCGGTTTGCGAAGACGACGCGTCCAGAAGTGTGCCGACGAAGCTCGTTCCGATGACGCAGCCATAATCTCGTTGGCCTCGGCTTCGATCTCAGCGTGGGTCGCATCGGGTTCGATGCGTTGCAGGACTTTCAGACCGCCGGCGCGATCGCCTTTTCTGCCCAGAAGCCAGCGCGGGCTCTCGGGGATGCCGAAGCAGAGGAGCGCGTAGAGAAGCGAGGGGAAGGCGGCCACACCCAGCATCCAGCGCCAGGCATTCTCGCCGATGCCGGCCAGCAGCGCGTTCGACACAAAAGCGATCAGGATGCCAAAAACAATGTTGAACTGAAACATTCCAGCCAGTCGGCCGCGATACTTGGGCGGCGCAATTTCAGAAATGTACAACGGAGCGACTACGGTCGAGATGCCGATGCCCACACCGCCGATGACGCGCGCAGCAATGAAAATGGAAACATTAGGCGCTAAACCTGATCCCACTGCGCCGACAAAATAGAGGACGCCGATCCAGAGCAGCGTGGCTTTGCGTCCGAATCGGTCCGCGGGCCAGCCGCCGACGAGCGCACCGACGACCGTGCCATAGAGCGCGGAAGCCATGGCAATCCCGTGGAGTCCGGGACTCAGCCCCCAAAGAGACTGAATAGTTTTCTCCGCGCCGGAGATGACGACCGTATCAAAACCGAAAAGAAACCCGGCAAGCGCGGAAGTGAGCGACCAGAAGAAGACGCGACCATTCATAGAGGACAGAGTCCCAGAGTCAATGAGCGCATCTCACGATAAACGCATCGTCATCCGCAAGCAAATATCAATCTGCAATTTTTCGATTGGACGTCGACCCGACCACCGGCGAACTTGAACCGCCTCGTTTGACCATGTATAAAGAGTAAAGACTAAAGACTTAGGAAGTACGATGCTCAGGCAGCGTCTGTGGCTTGTGCCGTGCAGACTTCGATGTTCCCTCAAACGGTCTGCAAGAAGATTGACTTTAAGGCGGAAGTGGTGGAACTGGCAGACACACCATCTTGAGGGGGTGGCGCCGAAAGGCGTGGGGGTTCAAATCCCCCCTTCCGCACCAACACATATTTTTTGTGATCAAATAGTTACCGCTGACCGACCACACCTGTTCTCTCAAAAAACCTCTTATCTCTTGATGTGGGTTCTGCCTAGAACCCGCATTTTATAAAGAGCGCGTTGCAGGCGAAGCTGTGCCCCAAACCGATTTATGAGGTAGCTTCTCGTAACTGACAGTCACCGAAACACAACAGCCTGCTAAACCGTTGGCTACGGTTGGTGCGGTGGTTGAGTCTCTGGTTTCGGTTCGGGCTTCCTTGCCAAAGCCGGCTTTTTCTGCGATTGAGGGTGCTCCTTAGGCGCAGGCTTCGGCTCAGAGGCCGGCTTGTTTCCGGGAGGTCGATTCGGCGATGTCGGTTTTGTTTGGTCCGGCGTCGTGGGTCGGCTTGGTTTCTGCTGGCCTGCGTTCCCAGGATTGCTCGGTCGTCCTGGTGCACGATTCGGCGGTGTTGGTTTGGTTTCGCTCGGCGTCGTGGGTTTGGTTCCGCCCGGCCTTGTCGGTTTGGTTTCGCCCGGCGTCGTCGGTTTGGTCCCACCCGGCCTTGTCGGTTTCGTCTCCCCCGGCTTCGTCGGTTTGGTTCCGCCCGGCCTTGTCGGTTTCGTTTCTCCTGGCTTCGTTGGAGTCGTCTCGCCGGGTTTTGTCGGTTTGAATCCTCCCGGTCTCGTCGGTTTGGTCTCCTCGGGTTTCGTCGGGTTAGGCCTTACTGGTCGGTTCGGCGTACCCGGCTTTGCTGGCGGCGGTTCTGGGCGCTGGCCTCCTGGCCGATTTCCAGGACGGCCGTGCCCGGGCCGGTTCTCAGGACGATTCGGAGGCCTATAGTGGGGTGGACGATAGCCCCAATTGCCGCGGTAGCCTGGCCGGTTGGCCCACACAATCGGTCGCGGACGGTACGAGCGGTGCGGCGGACGATAAGGATTCGACCAACCGCCCCAATAACCGTGATTGTAATAGGCGCGGCGCGCTCCCCAGTTCCACCCCCATCCACCCCATCCCCAAGGCTGGTTATCAACGAGCAGCGCCCCAATCCCAATTCCCACTCCGAAACTGATCAGCGATGTCGCCACGACGGCATTGGAGGGTTGAATGTAAACGACCGTGGGATCATATAGCGGCACATAAACAACTTGCGGGTTCGCCGGTTGGATTACATAGATCGTCTGGCCCGCCGGTTGCTGCACCTCCACCTGCTGCTGCGAATTGCTGCGAAGCGCGCCGGAGGCATAAGCCTGAGCCCGCAACCGCTGAATTGAATCTGTGACCGATGCCTGATCAGCTGAAAATGCTTGCCCAATGGCGGCGTAATCATCGATGTGGTCCGCCATCATAGCCAGCACATCTGGAAAATTCACCAGCGCGATGAATGCAGGATCGAATCCCTGCTTTTGCGCCGCATCGGTCAGCGCCGTGCCCGTCAGCCCGGAGTTCTGCTGCAACCAGGCATCGACATCCAGAATTTCCTGTGGATTCGTCGAGGCCGTGGTGATCTGGGACAACAGAGAATCAGGATAGAGAGCGACTGGAGCGAGTAACTGATCCAGCTCTTCCGGTGTAGGAGGCGCTGTCTGCGCCGAGAGATAGGGACCGAAGTCCTGCAAAACCATCAGCGTGATCAACAACAAAATCGCACTGAACCTAGATTTCTGTCGCATAGAATCCACGCATTCGTTAATTGTTGGATGACTTATTGACTGGAGATTTCTTGTTAAGTTGCGCCAGCAACAATTGTGCGGACTCAGGCGCCGCTACCGCTGCTTTGAAGACGATGTCTTGTGCACTCAGGTCTTTCCCATACAGGCTTTTGTTGGCGTCATTGTCGGGGCGAAGGGTCGAGCCAGCCAGAGAAATTCCGGCAAATAGTCCGCGAGCGCGAGAATAGGAAAGGATCTCGGCTCGCATGGTTACGTCGGTTTCGGCAGACGCGTTCCGTCCAACTGGACCGGCCGCAGCAGAGGCGTCACCGCCAAGCTTGACCTTGCTGGTGAGGATGCTCTTGGCCGACCGAGGACTCATCAGCAGCAGTACGAAGTCAGTCGCCTGGCCGCCCAACTGCAAACCGAAGCTGCCACCTTCGAGCGCCATCATAGTTGGAGCACCCCAGGCACCTTTGAAATTCTCACCTCCACGGCAGGTCATGACCCCGCGGCCGTAACTTCCGCCGACTCCGATGGCAAATTTGAGCACGGAAGGCAAAACGACAACACAATCCGCTTTGTCGATTACACTTTGCGGAATGTCGTCGGGAATATTCAAAATTTCCTGCATTACGGTTCCAGCATTGGCAACGCGCTCCTGTTCCTTCTTTTGCCCAAAAGCGGACAAACTCATCATCGTAAGCAGAACTACTCCAAACCAAACTGTCTTCATATTCTCTCCTCAGTAAAGTGGCTTGAACAATCCGCAAATGGAATTTGACTCTCGCATAGTAAATGCTGTCAACTCGGATCTTGTAACTCAATCCACTCCGCAAACTTCACATCCGTTTTTGTTGGGCAAGTTCGCGTTGGCGGATATGGACAAGTAAGCGCTGTTGGGCTTAGTCCACATATTTTTGTCGTGGGTTGAGGCCGCTGCTTTTGCTGCTTCACCCGGAATTATTACGAAGTACAAGGCCCGATTATCTTGCTGTCTGCCGCTCGAAGTAAAGGGCAACGCCCAATGCAAGAATCAGGGCCGCAACCGCGAACAAGGTCAAGACGGGCGCGGTGTTGGGTTCTTCAATGATGACCTTCCGCGCCACGGCGATGAGCGCAACTTCCAGGACGACGCGCACATGAATGACGTCTTTCTTCAGGTACGCTTTCAGCGTCTCCAGCAGCTCCACTCCGATCAGCACCAGCAGGAAGTATCCGAAGATTTCGAGAAGACCCTGCACCGGGATGAGAAACCGGGGCGGCTTCCATATTTCTTCACCGATCAACAGGCCCAGGTGCGCCGTGGAGAGCACCACGATGACGACGAGCATTCCAGCAAGCACCAGGACCGTGAACTTCTGGATTTTCGTTAGTACCGTGTCCAACACAATCTTCGCCGTGCCGGGTGCACCGGCCCTTTCGCCCGTAAGTTCAATGACAAGATCCGTCATCCTGAAACTGCCCACTGGCTGCCATGGACACCAGGGAACGTGCGCAGCTCAGGATCTGCTGCAGCAAAGGATCCTCCTTCAGCGTGTCCGGATTGATGTTTTGCATGTTTTGGTACGCTGCCAGAATGTTATTGCTGAACTTTTGCATGTTATCCACTTCATTGCTCAGCAGTTGATAGGCATTTCGATCAGAATCGGTTGCCACTGCTACATATGCGAATCTGAGGTTCTTGACCGCTTGGTCCCGGAAACCGGCTACGAAGTCATTCGACACCGGGTAGCCATTTTGAATGTTGCTGACGAGCGTACCGCGCCATTCCCTGATTACAGCCATGGTTTCGATGCCGGCCTTCAAGAAATCTTTCGAGAATGCGGAGTTTGCAGGCTGGCTCGCCGGGGGAGTTGCGGTTGGCGTGCTTGCGGTGGAAGCAGGCAGCGTTAACGTAATTTGGTTCCCCTTAAAGCTGAGCGAACCATTCGTCAGTCGTGCCAGTGCTTCGACGTCAACGTAGGACTTGCCGTTTTTCTGGATAACCGGTGCTTGTCCCGGCTGGCCGCTTACAATGAGTGTCCGATTCTCCTGCGCAGTCTGCGACAAAGCTAGCCCCGGAGTGACTAGAAGCCCTACCAGAATCAGCCCTGCACTCAATAGCTTCCTTCTCATCAGATCCATCCTTAGTTTTCCAGCATGAGCTCGAAAAATGCGTTGTTGTCGGAAGGAGTTCGCACTTTTAACGCGCCGAGCCCCTGTCACTCATCCACTGGACAGGTACATAACCTTGACCGATGTGATGGCCGGATGTCAAACTGATGGCTGACAAAGAACCCGAGGACCGCCAGACAAAACGGCCCTATCGTACCAATTTCTGCGCTGCTTGCGGAAGGTCCCGGAGAAGATCGAAATTTGAATCGGGCTGCGGCCCGGACGGAGTTTTTGTTGCAATGACCATTTTGATCACAATAGTTCACGTTATCGTTTGCTTTTTTCTGATTGCGGTCGTGCTGCTCCAGAGCGGAAAGAGCGGCGATCTGGCTGCGGCTTTCGGAGGTCAGGGCAGCCAGACGGCGTTTGGCCCGCGGGGCGCGGCATCGGTTCTTTCCCGGGCGACGACCTGGTCCGCAATTATTTTCATGATCACGTCGATCACGCTCTCGATTTTTGCCGCGCGGCGGACCGGGCCCACGTCCGTGCTTTCGGGAGCGAGACCATCGCAGACGAAGTCGCAGCCCGCGACGCCAGCTCCGCAAAACCCTGCACCAATGCAGAAATAAAAGATCCGGGCGGACTGCAGATTCCTAGATCATCCCACCAGAAAGGGATTCTCCTCCCTTTCTTCTCCTATGGTAGTTCGCGGGCCGTGGCCTGGAATTACTACCGTGTCGTCCGGCAGGGTGAGGACGCGGTCGTGCAGCGAGCGCATGATTTTCTCGAACGACCCTCCGGGGAGATCGGTGCGTCCGATACTGCGGGCAAACAAAGTATCGCCGGCGATGAGTAATTTCTCCGCACGAAAATAGAGGCAGACGCTGCCCTCGGTGTGTCCGGGAGTGTGAAGAACGTTCGCTGTCAAGCTCCCCGTCTGCAATGATTCGCCATCTGCAATACTAGCCTCAATTGTTACTTCACCCGGTGCGGCCATACCAATCCACGAAGCCTGCACGTCGAGCATTTTCAGCAGCGCGTAGTCATTCTGATTGAGCAGGATTGGCGCGCCCGTCAGAGCGCGCAGCTTCATGGCTCCACCTACGTGATCGATGTGGGCGTGAGTGATGACGATCTGCTTCACTTCCAGCTTGTGCTGGCGGATGATGGCGAGAACGTCTTCAATGTCGTCGCCCGGATCGATGACCATGGCCTCGTGCGTGGTCTCATCGCCGATGATCGAGCAGTTACATTGCAGCGGGCCTACGGGAAGGATCTTGTGGATCATGACTCATTCTCGCTCAGGCCGCTGGATTCCACCATCCCCTGGCTTCACGCTGAAAAATAATGGAACCGCGCCCGGTTGCTCATCGTATCTGTCCTTACGTACAATTCTGTCGACCGCGGAGGTCATTTAATAATGCTAATGCTAGTGCCAATGAAGAGCCGTTTGCGTGCCAGCCGCCTAGCTGTTTGTCTTCTGCTTGCCCTCAGCACCTTCGCCCACACCCAGACACAATTGATTCCCCGCAGTGTCCTGTTCGGTAATCCTGAACGCTCATCGCCACAGATTTCGCCTGACGGCGCCCTGCTCGCCTATCTTGCGCCCGATCAGGGAGTGCTCAACATCTGGGTACGCACTCTGGGCAAGACGGATGATCGCGCTATAACCAACGATCGCAAGCGCGGCATCCGCAATCTGTTTTGGCAATATGACTCGAAGAGCATCCTCTACGCCCAGGATCAGAATGGCGATGAGAACTGGCGCGTCTATCAAACCAACATCGCCAGCAAGCAGACGCGCGACCTGACTCCTTTCGATAAGGTCCGCGCCGACATCGTTGCCCTTGAACCTGCCCATCCGGAAACCGCCCTCATCCAATTGAACAAGCGCGATCCTAAGGTTTTCGACATCTATCGCGTGAATCTCCAGACTGGCGAACTCACACTCGATACGGAAAACCCTGGCGATGTCGCCAATTACCAGCCCGATCACGATCTTCACGTTCGCGCCGCGCAGGTGACAACTGCCGATGGGGGTACTGTCATCCGCGTGAGGGACGACGTCCAATCCCCCTGGCGCGAATTCATGAAATGGGGCCCGGAAGAAACCCTGGGCAACATTTCCAGCTTTTCTCCGGACAACAAAGCTCTGTGGGTGATCACTTCACTGAATGCCAATGCGGCGCGCCTCCTTTCAGTGGATATTGCCAGTGGCAAGAGCACCGTCATTTCGGAGGATCCGCAGTTCGACCTGTCTTTCGTAGTTACCCATCCTCAAACCAATAAACTGCAGGCAGTCGTATTCCTCCGTGAGCGCCGTGACTTTCAGATTCTCGACCCAGACGTGCAGCCCGATTTCGACGCGCTGAGGAAAGTGCGTGATGCCGACATCAGTGACATCAGCCGCGACCTAGCCGATGACAAGTGGGTGGTGACTTTTCAGGGCGACGACGCTCCCATCTACTACTACCTCTACGACCGCAGCAGCAGGAAAGCAACCGTGCTCTTCAGCAATCGCCCGGCGCTCGAAAACTTCAAACTGGCGAAAGTGAAACCGATTCAGTACAAGGCCCGCGATGGCATGACCATCTACGGGTATCTCACGACTCCCGCCGGAGTCGAAGCCAAGAACTTGCCCATGGTCGTGTTTCCGCACGGCGGTCCCTGGGGGCGGGATCTCTGGGGATACGATCCCAACGCGCAGTGGCTCGCTAACCGGGGCTATGCCGTCCTGCAGCCGAATTTCCGAGCCTCCACCGGCTACGGCAAACTTTACCTTAACGCCGGTGATCGCCAGTGGGCCGGAACCATGCGTACGGATCTGCTCGACGCGAAAGATTGGGCCGTGAAGCAGGGCGTGGCCGATCCCGCAAAAGTCTGCATCATGGGCGGCAGCTACGGCGGTTACGCCACGCTCGCCGGTGTCGCCTTTGCACCCGATGCCTACGCGTGCGGCGTCGATATCGTCGGCCCCTCCAACCTCAACACTCTGCTGAAAACCATTCCTCCCTACTGGTCCACGCTGCTTGCCGTCTTCCACAAACGCATGGGAGACGATGAAGAAGTTCTGAAATCGCAATCGCCACTATTCAAGGCCGACCAGATCAAGGCACCTTTGCTGATCGGTCAGGGCGCAAACGACCCGCGCGTCAACAAGGCGGAAAGTGACCAGATCGTTGCCGCCATGCGCAAGAACAACAAGCCGGTCGAATACTTCGTCTTCCCTGACGAAGGGCATGGTTTCGCCCGGCCCGAAAACCGGATGGCCTTCAATGCCGCGTCGGAAGAGTTCCTCGCGAAGTATCTTGGTGGCAGATATGAACCGCCGAGCGATGCGGAGAAGAAGTTGCTCGACAGCGTGAAGCAATAGCCGGTTGGTAGCCGCCGATTGGCCAATGCGCAGTCGCTTTTCACAAATTCGTCGACATTTCTAAAGCGTGACAAGCACAAACGGGGCTTATAATTTCCCCATGACGCAAGAAGCCCGAGAACTGCTCCAAAAGGCCCTGGCCCTGCCCGACAACGAGCGTGCGGAACTGGCCGGAAACCTAATCTCCAGCCTGGACGCCACCGTTGATCCGGACGTTGACGCCGCCTGGCAGGCAGAGGTCATGCGCCGCCTGCATGAGGTTCAATCCGGCAAGGTGGAAACCATCTCATCGGAAGAGGTCCAGCAAAAGGGACATACGCTGCTGCATGGCGAGTAAGGCGCTCCGGTTTCATCCTCAAGCGGGGGCAAGAATATCTGACGGCGCTGTCATGGTATCGAGAGCGCAGCCCAATTGCGGCCAGCAATTTTGAAAGCGCCTTCGGTCAAGCAGTAGAAAAAATCAGAGAAGCTCCGCAGCGCTGGCCAATCTACTTCTTGGATTTCCGAAAATATACTCTCCGGCAATTTCCCTTCAGCCTTGTGTATCAGGAGTTTGCTTCTGAGATCGTGGTCTTTGCGGTGGCACACGGGCGAAGGCAGCCCGGCTATTGGCGAGATCGTATCTAAGGGGAGAACCGGGCTTGAATGGGCCACCGGTTGCTCCTCCGCTTAGAATGACAATCTCTGATTGGTTGTCGTCTCTCGCTAACTCAAACTACGAGGCCGCCGCGATCTGTCCCGTCCTCTGATCCGCACGGAAGCGCAGGAGCGCCGCGATGTTGCCGGCGTGATCCAGATCGGCGTGTTCCTTGAGATAAAACAATTCGATGTCACGACGAATGGCGATGGGGATAATGGCATCGCAGACGTCGGCGAGTTCGTGCGTGGGTTTTCCGCAAGCAACGCACAACGGGTTCAGGCGGGCATCGAGGTGTCCACAGTTAGGGCACTCGACAGCTCGAGCTGAATAGTTTTCGGTGAGGAAGATGCTCTGCACTTCCCCGGCTTCCAGCGCTTGCAGCACACGGCGAAGGCCGGTGACGCCGCGCCCATTGGCCTTGGCGAACCCCACCGCTTCGCTGGCTTTCGTCGAGGCGCGTTCCGTGATCCATCGATTCAGAATAGCAGCGGCGTGATCGCGGATCTCTTCATTCGAGACGCTGGCAACATCGGCTGAGAATCGCCCGATCAGGCGCTGTTTGACGTAAGGGTGAAGGTGGGCCTCAAACTCGGACCAGTTGGCATCCTGGCAACCGACGATGAGCCGCTCCCAGATACCTTTCTCGAAGTCAGTCCGCAGTCGTTCGGAAACTGCCTTGAAGTGCTGGAGCGCTTCCTCGGCCACACGGCGTTCGGCATGGCCGGCTTCATAGCCGTTGAAGCCGTAGCTGGAGGCGTTGCGCGAGAGCATGTGGACAATGGCTCCGCGTTCGCGCAGGTCGTCAAGGCGAAGATCGAAGAAACGGGCACGCTGGCGATCGACTATGGCAACCGAGAGCGCGGGTTGCGCTCCCAGCAACGCAGCCAGCGGTTTCAGCTGAAAGCGAGATTGGAGATAAATGTGTGTGGCTCCGAGATGCAAGGGTAATTCGTACTCTTTCCAGAAATTTTGAGCGGAGCAGGCGAACACCGCCCTTCCCCGCGCATTGCCGCGGAGGTTCGTGGCCAGATCGAGAACGCGATCGAGATCAGCGTGCAGGGATCCGTTCTTACCGTTGGCAGACGCACTTTTCAGGGCCTGCTTTACGACATCTTTAGCGACGATGGCCTCTCGGCGATGGGAACGATCCTGCGGCGGATCGGGCTGAAGGTAAAAGCTCAGGGCGCAGGCCCCCTTGGCTTCGTCGGCTTGAAAAGCCGCCAACTCACGGATTTCGTCCCGGGTCATCATCGTGACGCTCCTTAATGCTGAGATGTTGTGTGAGATGTTTAGATGCGTGTCTTGGCCAGCGGTTCGTGGTGGAACTCGCTGGCGATGGACGGCGCGCTGCGCACGCAGTCGCGCGCCCGCTGTACGGATTCGCGCACGGCCTCCGGATGCCGGCCGGTGATGGCGGCAATTTCATTGAGGGAGAAGCCCTCGATACCATAGAGCAAAAAAGCTTCGCGGTCGGTGCGGTCGACGCCGCGGAGTGCGGCTTGCACCAGGGCAATCACTTCGTCGGAATAGGCGGATTCTTCAGGAGTGGACACGCGGCGATCTGGGATGACGCTCTCGCGAGTCCAACCTTCGTCGGGCTGATGGAATTGCAGCCCGGCTTCGTCGGAGGCCTCGACATTTTGCCGGCGGCGACTGGCTTCGAGATGCAGATGGACGGGAGACTCCAGTTCCTGGAGATGCGACGTCATTTCGTTCATCGCTTGCAGGGCAAGGTGATAGAGCCACGGTTCGAGCGTCAGCTTTTCCGGACGGTCGTGATCGCCGAGAGCCCGGGCGATGACTTCGTTCACAACTTCGGAAGTGGAGAGATCGTCTTCGGAACTGGAAAAGGGAATCTCTTCGTCGGAGCGGCGGAAGTAAAGTTCGCGGTCCACAAAACGTTCGAGCCGCGAGAGATTCGCATTCACATAGGAGCCGATATCGTCGGCGGAAATGGTCGACGGCAGCACTGCTGCCAGCGTCTTCTCGAACGGAATGCCGGGTTCGGGAGCATTTTGCGAGCCTCCGCGCCAGCGACGCCACTTGTGACTGGAGCGGAGCAATTCCTTGTGCCGTCCGATCTGCTGGATAAGTTCATCAAAGGCAGATTTGATCGCCGCGGTTGCGCTGGGAGCTTTTGCCTGCGCGGCCAGTTGGCCCGACGGCAAGCGCAGATTCAAGGAGACAAGCGTTCCCTCGCGCGCCGAATTCTGATCGATGATGGCTTTCAGATGGACCAGTTCGGGGCGGAAGACCTGCAGGCGCTTCTGAATCTTCTCGATCTGGTGGCTGATTTCTTTTTCGATGTCGGGCGTTTTGTGGACCTTGTAACTGACGTGAACGTTCATTTTCGAAGCCTCGAACGCGGGGAAAGAGCCCCGTGAAGCCACGGTCCTTACAAACCAATTGTACACCCGCTGGGAACAGCCAAAACGACCTTTGCATCGGCTCGGCCACCCCTACGCCACCACGCACCTATTTCACATAGACCGAATCCTTCTTCAATTCCTCGGGAATTGCGACTGGGAACGGCGGGAACTCATGCGAAGCGCCTTTGAATAGCGCCACGGTAACCTCGGAGCGCCGCGTGCCGTCGTGCACGGCGATCTTGTGTTTCTCATGCTCAGAATAGCTCTCCCACAGAGACACGCCCGCGTAAGCGCCGTCCTTGCGCAGGATGTAGTAGGTCATGTCGACAAACTTGAGCTTGCTCATGTCGTTGTTGTAGTTGCGGACGATGCGTTTCAGCGTATCCATACCGGCCTCAAGCGGCGCCATCCCGCGCCGCATGTTCTCGACGATGGTGTGCGCTCCGGCAACCTTGATGTTCTCTTCTCCGCTACCGGTCGCGCCAGCGGAGCCCACATCCTGATCGGTGTAGCAACCGGCGCCGATGATCGGCGAATCGCCGCAACGCCCAGGGAGCTTATAGGCGAGCCCGCTGGTCGTGGTGCAGCCGGAAATCTCACCTTTGTCGTTGAGAGCGGAGCAGTGGATGGTGCCGGTCGGTGGAGAAAGAACGCGCCAGATGGCGGCCATGCGAAATTCCGGTTCGATGCCAAGCCGGGCGGCGTGCTCTTCAAGACGTTGGATGCGTTGTTCCCAAAGTTCAGACTGGGGCGAGGTCGCCGGCAAAGGCGGCTTCCACTGCGGATCGGCCAATCCCGGTCCCCACCAGTCGTCGGTCGAGTGATTCTCTTTCCACAGCAGCCAGATTTTACGCGAGCGTTCGGTGAGCAGATTTTCGCGCGGGAAACCCACGGCGACGGCGAATCGTTCCGCTCCTTCGCCGACCAGCATGACGTGGCCGGTGTGCTCCATGACGGCTTTGGACACGAGCGAAACATTTTTGATGTTACGAACACCGCCCACCGATCCCGCGCGCCGGGTGGGCCCGTGCATGCAGCAAGCGTCGAGTTCAACTACGCCCTCTTCGTTCGGAAGGCCGCCGAGTCCGACACTATCGTCGTTCGGATCATCCTCCGGTCCCTTGCAAACGCGAATGGCAGCGTCCAGCGTGTCGCCGCCGCTCTTCAGGAAAGTGAAAGCGTCATCGAGATAATTGCGGCCATTGTTAGCGCAGATAATGATCGGCCGCTTGCCAGCGCCAAACGGGTTGACGGGACGAGGAGCGTTCTCAGCAGTTTTGTCTTGCGCGTTTAGATCATGCGCATTAAGGCCCGTGGCCACCGAAGCAGCAATTGCGGAACTCAGAAATCCGCGACGGCTTATCGACATGAATTCTCCGTGCTAATTTTCTGTACTCTGGAAACGGCCAGAAGGATAACACGAACGAGATTTAATCTGGCGCGGACGGCCGGATTCGTAGTTGGTTAGTTTCCGCAAGACAGTGCTCGCCAGTGAATGGATGATTGTGGGGTTCTGAGTGCTATCGCGATGTTTCGCCAATAATGGGAATCCTTGTGATATGCGAATCGGCGACCGAATGACGAATAACTTAAGGAGAATGCATTCAAGTGGTCGCGCTTTAGGGAACCACCCTAAACACTGTGCCGCCGTCATACGTGCCGCCATAGGAGGTCGTGCCGTAGAGGTTACCCTTAGCGTCCATGATCAGCCCGGCATCGGGGAGGCCCCCGTCCGTCCAATTGTCGAGAAAGTTGTGCATGATGGTCTCGGTCCCGCTGGGGCTGAGCTCAAACACTGTGCCGTAGCCGTAGGCGCCGCCCTGATTGGTTGTGCCATACAGATCGCCATTCGCGTCCATGATCAGCCCGGCAACGGGCAGGATCCCGTCCGCGCAACCGGACCCTTGGGGGCAGGTAAAGCTATGGAGCACGGTCTCTGTCCAAGCGTCGCCCTTCTTGGCCGGAGGAGAGATTTCGAACACTGTGCCTCCTGACCCGTACGAGCCGCCCCCGGGTGTGGTGCCGTAGAGGTTGCCCTTCGCGTCCATGATCAGGCCGGCCCTGGGGTGGAGCCCATCTGCCCCGTTGCTGGCAAAGCTGTGGAGGATAGTCTCGGTCCAACCGCCGCCTTTCCTGGTGGGAGGAGAGAGTTCAAACGCCGTGCCGTAGCCGTGGGCGCCGCCCTCATTGGTTGTGCCGTAGAGGTTGCCGTTCGCATCCAAGATCAGCCCCGCCTCTGGGCTGATCCCGTCGATGATCGTTCCCTTCGGGGCAAAACTGTGCAGGACCGTCTCGGTGCCACCCGCGGTGAGCTCAAACACCGTGCCGCAGTGCACGTCCTCGCAAGCATTCGCACCGCCCCCGAAGGTGGTGCCGTAAAGGTTGCCGTTAGCGTCCATGATCAGCCCGGCAAAGGGGTAGAACCCGTCCGTCCCATTGTTGGCAAAGCTGTGCAGCACAGTCTCGGTCCCGCTGGGGTTCAACTGAAACACCGTGCCGCATCCTTGAGGAAAGGGGTCGCAATCGATTCCGTACGCGCCGCCGAATGCGGTCGTGCCGTAGAGGTCGCCCTCCTTGTCCATGATCAGTCCGGCAGCGGGGCCGCCGCCGTCCAGACAGTTCACCCCCTGCGAACAGAAGTTGTAGAGCACGGTTTCCGTTTGTGCCCAAGCTGATTGGATACTGAGGGGGATTAGCGCGAGCACAGACGCGAGGAGCAATCTACGGCCGATGGCCGTAAGTTCGAAGTGGGTCTTATACATAGGCGCTCGCTCCTTCCTTCGTGCCGGTTGGGAGGGGGATACAACACAAAACCAGCATGAATGTAGCAGAATTAGCCGACAGTTTCAGTGAGATTCGTCGCGCCTTGCTGCAGCCATGTTAATGCGAACGCGTACAGGGAAATCGTAGCTGTTGAAACCAGCCGATTAGGCTCACGATCCGGACTGGTTGGCACCGGATTTCACTCGCATCAGGCTTCCACCACCTGCAACAGGCGGGCGACGCCTTCCCGAAAATTGGCGGGGTCGGTGATCAAGCTGAGCACTAAGTGGCCTTCTACGGGGAAATCGTAGAAGTGGCCAGGGTGAACGCTCACGTTCGCCTCGCGCAGTAAGTGGACAGCGAGATCTTCGTCAGTCCCGAGCACCGGGACGCGAAGGACGACGTACCATCCGCCCTCGACCAGTAATCGTGTACACGAGAGATGGTTGACAAGCTGTCGATCAAGTTCGGCAAGATTCACGCGCAGACGATCCAGAAGAACGGGCTGGACTTTTTTGCGCTGATCGAGCAGCACCGGGGTGGCAAGTTGCACGGGAGCGTTCATCGAGAGAAAAGTATCAGCGATGATCTCGAGGCGCGCTCCTGCTTCTCTAACCATTTCCTTCGGACCGCTGGTCGTCACCCAGGCAAGCTTCATCTGCGGGAGAGCCGAAATCTTGGATACTCCACTCAGAGTGAAAGTGAGCGCGTCGGCGTTGGTGACAAAACTGCGCCGCACACCGCCGTCAAACGCGTAGTCGAGAAAAACTTCATCCACCATCAGAGCCAGACTGTAGTCACGGCAGAAAGCGTTGAGTGCCGAGGTTTCCACGGCAGATATATAAGAGCCGGTTGGGTTGTTGGGATGAACGAGAATCACGGCGCGCGACCGTGGGGTGGCCGCTTTGTAGAGCGAATCGAAGTCGATTTGCCAGCCGTGATCGTAGAGCAGCGGATACGGCACGAGTTTAACGTCAGCAAGATCGGCGAGAAACTCGAACAGCGGATAACTCGGCTTAGGTACAAGAATCTCGTCTCCGGGATTGCAGAGCAAACGGAAGACATACGAATAAGCTTCGCTGGTGCTGGTGGTCAGAAGCAGGCGCTCGGGGTCGAGATCGAAAACCTCGTGCGCCTCGCGATAGTAGCGGCACACGGCCTGGCGCGCCCCGAGCAGACCGCGAGGCTGCGGTTCGTAATGCATCGCATCAGGATTCGCCAGCGCGGCGAGCACGATTTCAGGATCGGGGCGGATGCCAGCCTCGGTCGGGTTCGACACCGTGAGATCCAGAATTGTCTGTCCCGAAGCGCGCGCTTCTTCGATCGCGCGGGTAAGAGCGTTCGGGCTGAGCCGCCAGTTTGTGCGGTGGGAGAACATAAGTTTCAGTGGAGAGCCCACACGTACGAAGCGAATCCCTATTTCAGGAAAAATCCCAACTGCTCGGGAGCGGGCAGCGTTTTCGTAGTCCAATACTGACGTTGCGCCGCCTGCACGGCTACGATTTTCGCTTGCACTTCCATTGCCAGATTGTCGTAGCGAATCAGAACGTTGTCCAGCCAATAAGGATGGTTCTCGCGCGCCCAAGCGTCCGCGTACATCTTGCGCATCTCCGTGATCGCGTCCCTTAGGCTCTCCAACCTTCCATTGATGTCGACAATTTCGTCGAGGTCATTTTGCGCGCGGGTCGCGTCTGTTTGATTCTGATAAGCGTCCCAGTAATATCGACTGATTTCCGACGTGAACTGGATCTTCAAGCCCAGCGTGTCCAGATGCCAGGCGGCAACGAGCATGTCGTCGAGAGTCTCGGCGTGGAGGTGTGCCTTGGCTCGATTGAGTAGGAGCGATTCGGCGGCGTGTTCAGCGCTAAGGCGCAGATCATGTATAGCAGGCAGCGCTTTGTCGGCCATGTTGGCACCGGCGTCGCTGAATGGATCGGACCAGAAAAGCTCGTTGCTCGCGTTGTCCAGTTTCACTCCTGCGAGAAGCGTATGCGGGCGATCGAGATTCTCAATCACCGCAGCAAACGTTCCGTCGTCACCATTGCGGTAGAAGGCCCAATCATAGCTGCTCTTGAAATCATCGATGCTGGACTCGTCCGCCTGCCAACTAGCGGCTGCGCCAAAAACCAGCGCTGGCCAGGTCATGTCGATGAGGGATTCACCGTCGTCGTTCCAGTTTGTGTTGAGCATACCGAGGGCCTGATGCTTTTGACCGTCGCGAACAAAATTGCGTATGTTGACGAAGGCGCTGTCCAGGTCGGGCCAGATCACCTTCCAGTTCCCCGCTCCCGGCGAAACAACCACGCGCAGGCCGGCATTGGTATATGGGGTAATGAGATTTTCGTAGCTGGGCTTGGGGTTGTATTCCCAGGGAACGGCGATCATGTCTTTGGGAAGGATGGCTAACAGTTCAGGATATTTGACCGCGATATCTCCCCAGAACATGAGTTGCTTGTGATAAGGCTGCATGATCTCGAAAACTTTCTGCAGGTGTTCGAGATAAACGCGGCCGAGTCCCTCCTGAGCAGCTAGACCTTTAGTCTGGCCAAGGCCAAGCTCGGCGGTTTCGTCGGCGCCGATGTGGAAGAACGGCCCGGGAAATAATGGAACAACCTCGCCGTAGACCTGGCGAATGAAATCGTAGGTCTTGGGATTGGTGGGAGTGAGCACGTGGCCGTGCGGCGTTTCGGCGAGATCGGAATAGATTTCATATTTCAGAAATTGATGAAGATGCCCAAAGGCCTGCTGCTCGGGCAGGATGGTGATGTAGTACTTGCTGGCGTAGTCCACGAGTTCTTTGATCTCGGCGGGAGTTAGGGCCGCTTCTTTGGGTGCATCTTCTCTGGCCACTGCTTTCGGGTCGTCTCTCGGAGAAACGAGCGGCTGGGTCTGGAAGTCGAAAATGTTCTCCATGTTGAATCCGAGCATGTTGATCTTGTGCTCGGCCAAGGTGCGGATCTGCATCTTCAAATAATCAAGCGTCGGGATGGGACCGCGGCTGATGTCGTCCGACACGCCCCGCCATTCCATACTCGGCCAGTCGCGGATGATTAACTTAGGAACGATTAACTTAGGAACGACTAACTTAGGAACGACCAGCGCCGGGATGGCGAGCGTCTTTGCCCCCGGGATTTCGGGGCGCAGCAACTGGCGCAGCGTCTGCACGCCATAGAACAGGCCTTGCCCGGTGCGACCGGCAACCAGCACTCCGGAGTCGGTCACGCGGATCAAATAACCCTGGTTATCAAGGTCATGGTCGCCGAGCTCGTCGCTGGCTTTCACTCCCTGCGATTCGAGATA
>Ga0074046_10001090_pt1 | contig 25113 bp, 19 predicted proteins | sample BogForMeECP23OM3_FD_94441 | JGI IMG/M metagenome (GOLD analysis project Ga0074046, IMG submission 94441) | Bog forest soil microbial communities from Calvert Island, British Columbia, Canada - Bog Forest MetaG ECP23OM3 | ecosystem: Environmental > Terrestrial > Soil > Wetlands ...
AAGTTCCTCAAAGGACTCGTTGCAGGAAAAGCGGATCCGGGTGATCTTCTCGCCGTACCTGACCCCGTTGTCGACAAGGTGGAAGAATACCCGTTCAAGAAGCTTATCGGCAAAGATCCCGACCCCCTGGATATCGGCCTCCACCCGGACCTCGCCAAGCCGGAGACCGGCACACCCCCTGTGGATGGCCATCCCGACATCCTGCCATTCCGGTGGCTGGAGGCCGATGTCCTGGTAGTCCCGGGTAAACATGATCTGGGCCTGGATGGCATTGGATGCTGCCAGTTCCTTCTCAAGGGTAACCCGTGTGGCTTCATCAGTGCCATGCGCAAGGGTAAGTTCGAGATTTCCTTTCAGGACGGTCAGGTGGTTAAGGATCTCATGGCGGGTGATGGCATTGAAGAAATTCAGCTTCTTGTTTGCCCGCAGGCATGCGTCCTCTGCCTGGATTTTATCGGTGATATCCAGGATCGAAAAGACAAATTTTTTCATATCCGGGATAAGGGCGAGAGTTACATACCCGTTCCGGACCTGGCCATCCCACCGGATAAACCGGAATTCCCCGGTACTTGGGGCATTCATCTGGGCGACCCTGCCCTGGTACTGGCGCATACGGTCAACATCCTCGGGTATGACAAAGTCCATCCACTTCTTCCTGTCTTCAACCTCCTCCTTGACATACCCGGTGATCTTCTCGAATTCCGGATTGATGTAGGAGATCGTGGAGTCCTGTTCGATGATGGCTGTTGCCGCTCCCGTGTAATCGAGAATCGCCTGGTACCGTGACAGGGTATCCCGGATGGCATGCTCACGTCTCCTCGTGGTCGTAACATCCAGCAGAGATTCGATCACACCGGCAATCTCACCGGCCTTATCATAGATCGGCGCGGCAACTCCCCGCATAATGAGCGTCCTTCCCTGGGGCTTCATGGAGGACGTTTCTGCAGAAAGGGAATTCCTGCTCCGTTCTATGCCGGTATAATCCCACCCCTCGATTTTGCGGTCTTCGGAAAATACGAGGTCTACGAGCATCGGCCTGTGGTTGCCATAGAACGGGACGGCATATGCATAATTTCCCTGCCCGAGAATTTCCATGGCCTTAACCCCGGTCAGTTCTTCAATCGCCCGGTTCCAGGCAATCACTTTTCCTTCGCGATCTATGGCGAAGGTTGCGTCCGGCAGGTTGTAGATCACACCGGACATCTGGAGACTGGCGACGCGGAATGACTCCTCCACCCGCTTTTTTGCGGTGATTTCCTGTATCACAAAGAGGTAACCGACAACGCTGCCACCGGTATCCTTCAGCGGGGTGACATTCATACTTACGGATAAAGACGTCCCGTCTTTTTTGATGCAGGTCCATTCCCGGTCATCGGAACCGGAGGAGAGTGCCTGTACTGAGAAGATCTCAAACCCGATCACCGATCTGCCCAGTTCATCAGCAAGTTTGCGGGTACGGGCTGCAATCTCCGTCTCGGTAAGGATCACAAGCGGAGTAACTCTCCCGGTGAGTTCGTCCGACCGGTACCCCAGCATCCCTTCAGCCCCGGCATTGAATGCAGTGATCACTCCCTCCTTATCGGTTGTGATGATGCCATAGGAAGTGGCTGCTGCCATCAGCTCCCAAAACTGTGACTTCGCCTGCACGAGGTCCGTAATATCATCAGCAGTTCCGTCGATCCATTCAATGGCCCCCTCTGCATTCTTTTTCACCTGGGATGTGAGTGAGACAAAGAGCGGTGTGCCATCGATCTTTCTGGCCCTGATGAGGGAATTTTTCGCAAACCCGTCTTTCCTGAGATCGGCAATAATCCGATCGCGGTCCAACGGAACTGTGTAGAGCTCCGCCATATGGCATTTCAGCAGCTCGCCAAGAGATTTTATACCGAAGATAGCAAGAAACGCAGGATTTGCCCAGACAAACCTGCCAGGGTGATCGCACGTGGTCCTGAACACCCCGGTACTGATCGTATTTACAAGAGTCCGGTACCGCTCCTCATTGATCCGGAGCATGGCCTCAAATTTTTTCCTGGCGGTGATATCCACGAGGGATATGACCACATTCCGCGTACTGGGGACAAGGCTTGTGACAACCGATATATCGCGTTTGTTCCCCCCCCTTCCGGTAAATGTAAGTGAATACTGGACCGGTGCCCAGCCCCCGGGTTTTGTCAGGCCGTTATGGTATATCCCCAGTTTTTCAAGATCCTCAGGTACGACAAAATCCGTCCATCTCATCTTTCCTTCGAGATCCGAAAGGGCGTATCCGCTGATTTCGACGAACTTACTGTTGGCATGGACGATTGACAGGTCCTGGCCAATGACAACAGATGCAATCCCCGCGTTATCAAAAATTTCCTGAAAATCACGGTCCGGTACCCTGTCCGTGCCCGGTGCATCACCAGCCTTTTTTTTATGCGGGGGTGTTTTTTTTTCGGTTTTTTTCGGTTTTTTTATTGTCATGAAAAAGTACTCTGCAATCCAGTCACCGTACTTGTTGTACCTTGCACATCCGCGGGGCAGGGCCCAGGAAAGATGACTGTCCCCCTCGTCCCCTTCGCGATGGATCTGATCATATCATATGCATGTGTAATATATTTTATTTTTGAAATGGCATGGCCATTTGAAATTGCATAACCTCTGCAGGAAAAAACCCGGTAACGGACCCCTTTTCTGCCACCGCTTCCCACAGATTTTTTTACCTAGCATCTCATTCTTTGGTACAGGATCATTTATGGCAATTGACTGGTACAAGGAATTTGTCGATCTGAAATACGAGCCGGCAAAGGACGATCTCATCTGTCTTTATTACTTTGAGCCGGCCGCGGGCATCAGCGGTAAAGAGGCAGCAGGGCGGATCGCGTCCGAAAGTTCAACAGGTACCTGGACAACGCTTTTCACCATGCCGCCGCGGATGAAGGCACTCCAGGCAACGGCGTTCGATATCGAGGGCAACGTGGTGAAGATCGCGTATCCCCTCGAACTCTGGGAAGAGGGGAACGCGGCCCAGCTGCTGAGCGGGATTGCCGGGAATATCTTCGGCATGAAAGCCGTGAAGAACCTGCGGCTGATCGATGTCGCTCTCCCACAGGCCTACATGAAGCATTTCAAAGGGCCTCACTTCGGCAATGCCGGGATCCGGAAGATGATGAAGGTTGCAAAGCGTCCCCTCACCGGTGCAGTCCCGAAACCCAAGATCGGTTTTACGGCAAAAGAGCACGCGGAGATCGGGTACGAGACCTGGATGGGCGGTTTCGATTTCGTCAAGGACGACGAGAACCTTACGTCCACCTCGTTCAACCGGTTCGACGACCGGGTGAAATTCATGACGAAACTCCGGGACAAGGCGGAGAAGGAGACCGGGGAGAAGAAATCTGCGTTCCTCAACATCACTGCTGAAGTCGAGACCATGAAGAAGCGGGCCGATCTTCTTGCGGAGAATGGCTGGAACTACGCAATGATCGACGTGGTCGTTGCGGGGACTTCCAGCGTCATGACCATGCGGGACTACTGTTCCGATCTCGGCCTTGCAATCCATGCGCACCGTGCCATGCACTCGACCTTCGACCGGAACAAGAAGCACGGCCTCACCATGCAATTCCTGGCAAAACTGATGCGCCTTATTGGCGTCTCGCAGATCCATACCGGCACGGCAGTCGGCAAACTCACCGGCTCCCGGCGGGAATCCATTGCTCTTGCCAGCCTGCTGCGGGAGAAGAAGACGAAAGCCGTTGAAGGGATGCTCCTTGAGCAGGACTGGGGGAAGATCAAGAGCGCCTTCCCGGTCTCATCGGGAGGTTTGCACCCGGGCCTGGTACCTGATGTGCTCGACATCTATGGTACGGAGATGGTACTGCTCGTCTCCGGCGGGATCCACGGGCACCCGAAGGGAACACGTGCCGGGGCAAAGGCGACCATGCAGGCCATTGATGCCTGGCAGGAACACGTTACCCTTGAAGAGAAAGCAAAGAAAGCAAAGGAGCTCAGGGAAGCTCTTGAGAAATGGGGCCACTATAAACCGATATAACCGGGACATCACATTCTCTGATCCCCGGTTCTCTTTTTTTCCATGTTATAAATTAAAGAAACTGCAGAAAAATTCAAGAGCTCCGGTTCCCGATTGGACTGTATGCAGGATATTGTCAGCAGTAAAAAGATGGAGAACGGCATTGTCGTGTTCTGGGAAGAGTCGGGCGATAAGAAGTACGAGTCGTTCAATTATGAGGAGCTTGTCGATGCGAAGATCAATGCGCTCGACCTGCTCGAACGCCCGAAATCCTACAAAGTCGATAAGGATAAACATACGCTCGTCGCAAAGAAATAAATCTCTTATATTTTCCGCTCTTTTAGAAAACCGTTGGGATCCATTATTTTCATGCGCCTTCCCGAAGAACTATCTCCGCGCAGGGGCTGTATCAGCGGCGGGACCGGAGGCAATATGTGCTGCAGGCCCCGGGAGCGCCGCGCCTCTTTCGGATGCAAACCTGGTACATGTACCCCTCGCTGACGCCCTCCGCTCCCGGCTCCTCTCCCGGATCCGGGACGAGCACGGGCTGCTCACGGAAAGTACCGGTGGGTGTGCCCTGCGGGCGAACCGGGTGTGGGTACAGCAGGTTCTCTCCGGTCGTAAATAAAAAAAATGTTCAGCCCGCGCCCGCGGGTTTGGGCCGGAGCAGTACCAGGTTTCCGGATTTCTGGATTTCCGGAAATATTCGTGTACAAAATTCCGCAAAGAAAAAAATCCCGTGAAAAATTTTCACCGGAATTTTTTTCAAATTTTTTTGAAGCATGAGGATTATTATTTTTATCAGCATCTCTCTCCAGCCTTGCCGGATTCCAGCAATAGTCCGGCAACTGCACGCATCACAACCATAAAAAACCCCGGCGCCCTGATACACCATCAAGGCATTCATGGCGGGAACACTGAGCAACCATGAGGTGGCGGCGATCCTGTACGAAGTTGCTGACCTCCTCGAGATCAAGGACGTAAAATTCAAACCCGTGGCGTACCGGCGGGCAGCCCACGAGATCGAGACACTTTCAGAAGAAATCGGCAGGATCGCCGAACGCGATGGGCTGGAGGAGATCCCCGGTGTCGGCACCCACATAGCCACCAAGCTCCGGGAGATCCTCGATACCGGGAAGCTCGCATATCTCGACCGGATGAAACAGGAGGTAGGGCCCGGGGTACGGGAGCTCGCCGGGATCGGGGGGATCGGCCCGAAGAAGGCGATGCTCCTCCACCGTGAGCTCGGCATCGACAGCATGGAGAACCTCGAGGCTGCTGCCCGGGCGGGGAAGATCCGCGGGCTGACCGGGTTTGGCGAGAAGAGCGAGCAGAACCTCCTGCTGGGGATCGCCGCACGTAAGGGTACTGCCGGCCGGTCCCTGCTTGGAGAGATCCTCCCGTTCGCGGAGATGATTCGCACCCGGCTTGCCGTCATTCCCCAGGTGCGGCAGATCCGCATCGCGGGCTCCCTCCGCAGGATGAAGGAGACGATCGGGGACATCGATATCATCGTTGCCTCGGCCGAACCGGAGCCGGTCATGGCCGCGTTCGTCACGCTCCCTGAAGTGAGCCGGGTACTCGGCCGGGGACTAACCAAGAGCTCCATTGTCCTTGCCTCGGGCGTGCAGGTCGACCTGCGGGTGGTGGATGAAGGACAGTTCTGGACTGCACTCCTGTATTTCACCGGGTCAAAAGACCACAACATCGCACTCCGGCGCCGTGCCCTCGACCGGGGCTGGAGCCTGAGCGAGTACGGGGTGAAAGAGGAAGCTACCGGCAGGAACATTCCCGGGTCGGCCGAAGAGGACCTGTACCGGATGCTCGGCCTTCCGTTCATCGAGCCGGAACTCCGGGAGAACACGGGCGAGATCGAGGCCGCAGAGAAGGGAACGCTCCCCAGGATCGTTCCGTATGACGCAGTGAAAGGGGACCTCCACGTCCACTCGAAGTGGAGCGATGGCAGGGACTCGATACGGGACCTTGCAGAAACCGCCAGGGCCCGGGGGTACGAGTATATCGCAATCTGCGATCATTCACGGAGTGCCGAGATCGACCGGGGACTGACCGTTGAGAAGGTAGTACAGCAGCGGGCAGAGATCGAACAGCTGAACCGCGAGCCCGGTGGCATCCCCGTGCTTCACGGGGTTGAGTGCAATATTAATGAAGACGGGACGCTGGACCTCCCCTCTGCGGTTCTCAGGGACTTCGATCTGGTCATCGCCAGCATCCACTCCCGCTTCCGGATGCATGGCGACGAGATGACACGTCGGCTGCTCGCTGCCATCCATAATGAGAACGTCGACATCATTGGCCACCCGACAGGGCGAATTCTCATCAGGCGGGAACCCGCGGATCTCGACCTCCCGGCGATCTTTGAGAGCGCCGCGGCGCAGCACGTGGCGCTGGAGATCAACGCATATCCCTCGCGGCTGGACCTCTCCGACACAAACTGCCGGAAAGCAAAAGAGTTCAGCGTGAACTTCTCGCTCGGTTCGGATGCCCATGCTACCGGTGACATGGCGCAGATGGCGCTTGGCATTGCCACCGCCCGGCGCGGGTGGGTGACCGCTGAGGAGATAATCAATACGCGGCCGCTTGAGGGGTTACGGGCGTGGCTCGGGGGGTGAGGTTTACGATTTACGGGTTTGATCCCTGGCCAATGAATTTCCGGGTTATTGTCAAAGGGCGGGAACTTCAATAATTTCGTTTTGAAATTCTTAAAAAAATATTTTTGTGAGGTTCCCCCGCCCCAGGGCCTCTCCGAGGCACGGCGTCCCTCATTATCGGAGTATGGCGGGTCTCAACCCCCATAATTCAGTGGATCATTTTCCTGCCGCATCCCGATCCCTTTTAATATCACAATCCGAGATCCTTAAGCACCGTGAAAGAATTCCAGCTTGTCTCAACGTTTGCACCGGCCGGTTCTCAGCCGGGAGCTATCAAAACGCTGACCGAAGGTCTCAGGCAGGGTGAGCAGTACCAGACACTCCTTGGTGTCACCGGCTCCGGCAAGACGTTCACGATGGCCAACGTGATTGCGGCAACCGGCAAGCCCACTCTTGTCCTTGCCCACAACAAGACGCTTGCCGCCCAGCTGTACCAGGAATTCTGCGATTTCTTCCCGCACAACCGGGTCGAGTACTTTGTCTCCTACTACGACTACTACCAGCCCGAGTCCTACATCCCGTCAAAGGACCAGTACATAGAGAAGGACTCTGCGATCAACCCCAAGATCGAGATGCTCCGTCTCTCTTCAACCGCCTCGCTCTCGTTCCGGAAGGATGTGATCGTGGTCGCCTCGGTCTCCTGCATATACGGCCTTGGCAACCCGGAGAATTTCCGGAACATGGGGTTCGATCTCTCCGTCGGCCAGAAGATCTCACGGAACGAGATCATGAGCCGGCTCCTCGATATCCAGTTCCAGCGCAACGACATCGAGCTCATGCCCGGCCGGTTCCGTGTCAAGGGGGACACGATCGATCTCGTGCCCGGTTACTTCAACGACATCATCCGGATCGAGCTCTTCGGGGACGAGATCGAGCGCATCAGCGAGGTGGACAAGAACACCGGAGCCCGGAAAGAACCGCTGAAATATTTCTTTGTCTACCCGGCCCGCCATTTCGTGACGCCCGATAGCGCCCGGAAAAGCGCGATCGCCTCCATCCTCAGGGAACTTGACGAGGTACTGCCCACACTCGGCATGATCGAGGCCCACCGGCTTGAGCAGCGGACCCGGTATGATATCGAGATGATCGAGGAGACCGGGTCCTGCAAGGGCATCGAGAACTACTCCCGCCACTTCGATGGCAGGAACGCGGGGGAGAAGCCCTACTGTCTTCTCGACTATTTCCCTGACGATTTCCTGATGATCATCGACGAGAGCCACCAGATGATCCCGCAGCTCCACGGTATGTATAACGGCGACCGCTCCCGGAAGAAGTCCCTTATTGACTATGGCTTCCGGCTGCCGAGCGCCTACGACAACCGGCCCCTGAAGTTCCACGAGTTCGAGCAGTACCTGGGGAACGTGGTCTTTGTCTCAGCAACCCCGGGCGACTACGAACTGAAGAAGTCAGGGAAGCCGGTCGAACAGATCATCCGCCCGACCGGCCTCGTAGATCCAAATGTGGAAGTGCGTCCGATCGAGGGCCAGACCGACGACATAATCCGTGAAGTGCGGGACACGATCGCCCGCGGTGACCGGGTCCTTATCACGACCCTGACCAAGAAACTGGCCGAGGAGCTCTCCGAATTCCTGGCCGACCAGGGCATACGGACCCGGTACCTCCATTCCGAGATCCAGACCCTCGAACGCAGCGAGATCATCCGCCAGCTGCGGCTGGGAAAGTTCGATGTCCTCGTGGGTATCAATCTCCTGCGGGAAGGACTTGATATCCCGGAAGTCGGGTTCATCGGGATCCTCGATGCGGACAAGGAAGGCTTCCTCCGGGATGCACGAAGCCTGATCCAGATCATCGGCCGGGCAGCACGGAACGTGAACGCGAAAGTTGTTCTCTATGCCGATGCCATGACCGATTCGATGAAAAGGGCGATTGCCGAGACAAAACGGCGCCGCGAGCTACAGGTTGCGTTCAACACGAAACATCACATCACGCCAATGACGATCATAAAACCGGTCAAGGAGAAAGAGGTCGAGATCTCTGACACAAAACACGTGCCGAAGAACGAGATTCCCAACGTGGTAATCGAACTGGAGAAGCAGATGCAGGACGCAGCAGAAACGCTGGATTTCGAGAAGGCGATCGCACTCCGCGACCAGATAAAAAAACTCAATGAGCGGCTGAGCGGAAAACCCGCTGCATCACCATAGCCCGCAGACCCCGGGGCCCCGGCGGAGGTTGGCAGGAGAAGACAAAAGATCCGGTCCGGGTCTTTTGGATCAGGGTCTCGTCCTGTTTCCGTTGCCGGGATCTTTCTCGCCTGATCCGCTCGTCCCGACCATGTAATATTTCCTGATAAACCCCCTGACATTCTCGGACTCGATCCACCCTTTGTCCAGCTGGGTGATGATCCGATCGATCTCCCGGGCCTGCAGGATGATCTTATCTGTGATATCCCCGGGTGCCATGCTCGAGAGACCCACGATGACTGCCAGCGGGTTGCGGATATGGTCGCCAAGGATTGCGAACTGCTCGATATTCTTCTCGATCTGTTCGAGAGCCTGCCGTTTCGCAGCCTCCATCTGCTTACGGTCAGTAATATCAATGAATGAGGCCATGATACAGATGGGTTTTCCCGTATCATCCCTGACCATGTTCATCCAGAGAAGGACATAGAACGGGGATTTGTCAAACTTCAGAAGAACCAGCTCGCCAAACCAGCTGCCCTTTACTTTCACGGCGTCCTTCACTTCATCAAACTGCTGGGAGGAGCTGAAAAAATCAACCGCACTCTTTCCCAAAAACTCGTTCTCGTGATGGTATTCCATCAGCCTGAGCATGGACTGGTTGGTATACGTGATCCTGAATTCAAGGTCAAGGATCGCGATCGCGTTGATCGATGAACTGATGGCATGGTCCTTGATCAGCAGGGCCAGCTCCGCGTGCTTACGATCCGTGATATCAATGATATTGATGACGAACTGGTTCTCCGGGAGCATCCCGGCAGAGATCAGCATCCACCTGCTCCCCTCGTTCCTGGATCGCAGTCTCACTTCATAGATTTCAACACTGCCATGAGTTTTGAGGCTCCGGAAGAAGGTTTCCCGCTTCTCCGCATCGATGAAGAGATCGCCGAACGGGATGAGAATGACTTCCTCTTCCGAATACCCGAGCATAGTGGAAAACCGGTGATTGACTTCCTGGATTCTGAGGGTGCCCAGATCGATGAGGCCGACACCTGCCTGCGCATGGTTGAAGAGTCCCCGGTATTTGACCTCGTTCCTCCTCATGTGGGTGGCAAGGCTCGAGACTACGACCGAGACGCCGATCAGGACGTAGCAGGTAACGGAAGATGCGACAAGGACGGATATGATCCCTCCCATGAAAAACCAGACCATCCCCAGGTAGGCGAGGGAAATAATTACTGCAAAGAGCGGGCCCCGGTTCGGGTACCAGTACGCTGCAATCACGACCGGGATATAAAAGAGGTTGGGAGCAACATCGTTGTTACCATAATGGAGGGAGAGGATGTTGATCAGCAATGCGAGGACCGTGGTATTCAGCACGATGAAGAGCCAGAGGTTGGAGAGGCTTTCTTCCCTTTCAACAAACATATTCCCGTTGGTCATCCTCGTACCCGCCTGTGGTTGTCGTGTATCCGCCCGCCCGGTTAAATATGGGGGCCTGCCGGAATATATGAAACTCAATTGCCCGAATCGATATTAAATAGTTTTCATTTGGATCGATAAAGGCCAATCAAAATAGCGGTTGTTGTTCAGGAATCTGGGGGATATGAAAGGGTTATTTTTGCAAACGAAACATATCATCAGCATATATATACAGCTCACCATTCATAATCGCGCCAGTGTTGTGTCACATCTCTCGTTCACATACACTTAATGGTAATAATCCAGAGCACGAAGAGCAGTACCACGCAGGCCAGGACAACGACACCGGACTCCCTCATCCTGAAGAGATCGGGCAGGGTCATCCTGTCCGTTTTCCCGTATCCAAGAAAACTCCCGCTGATCCTCGGATAAATACTGCGTGCAAAGAGGCCGGCCCCGGACAGGATCCCGAGGAGTCCCGCCAGCGCATCCGGGTACCCGGCTCCTGCGGCTGCAAGTACGGATGCCGGCCCGTACCCGAGCAGGGCAAATCCTGCTCCCATAATCAGGCCTCCGGTAAGATGCGTGCCAAGCGACGGTTGCATAGTCTTCCGTTCTGCGAGACCGGCACGCGAGAGCAGGAAAAATCCTATGGTCGCTACGATCATCGCCGATAAAAGGATCTTGAGAAAGGTGAAATCCGCCAGCTGGAGCTGCCCTTCGATGACATCGTAGTTCGCAAGGCCCCCTTCATAGAGCAGGATCCCGAATGCGATCCCGATCAGGAGCCCGGTAATTATCCGGCCCGATGCAGTTACCCGGGTCTGTTCCGGCATCGCCGTCATACCCCCGCCAGCCTGAAGAGGACAAGCGTTACAGTAATACCGGAAAAGAAGGTGGCGAAGAGCGTGAGGTAACTTGCGACCGAGAGCTGGGCGGTACCGCTAATCCCGTGGCCACACATGCAGCCCCCTGCCCATCGGGCTCCGATGATCAGGAGCACTCCCCCGATGAATGCGATGGCCATCCTCACAAGGATGGAGGGTCCGAATGCGGCGGCCCACATGGCGGGAACCGGCCCCGTACCAGCCTGTGGCATCAGCAGTGCGGCAATGCAGGCGCCGATCACGATCCCCGCGATCACCATGACCTGCACGTCAATGGCGGGAACAAAAAGCCGGTAATATTCCAGGCGCTCCATTGCCGCCCGGTTTATTATCCGGTCGATCAGGCCCCGGACCTTGACGAACGCGGTGGTGCAGCCGAGCGGGTGGCGGGCGAAGACAAACGAGAGGCAGGCAAGAATGCCGATACCGGCACCTACCAGGTACGGGGACCAGAGCGCCACAGGCAGGTCACCCCCCTCAGCCGAGCCCACACTGGGCGAGAGTAGTCCGCGACGGGTCGACATCGTTCCAGACCCGGCCGAGTGCCTCGATCATTTCTTGTTCATGACCCCCATTGATCGAATGTTGTTCCCTTCGTGATCTTTTTACTTGGATCTAAAAGTTCATTCCAATCCCATCCCAGGGCTTCGATGATGCGGGAAATTGGTTGTTGTAATGTTTTTTCTAACATCAGATCTAAATCAACGTGAAATTCTTTTGGAACCTGATCCCCATATTCAAAACAAATTACATTGGTATGGGGATATTTCGTGTCTGAGATTCCTGAGCTGTCAATATTTTTGATGTATACACGTTTTGGCTTACTACCTTTTCCAAATTCCGTGTGGAGGTAGTCATTCGAATATTTCGCACCGCGAATATGTGCATCATCTATGTCATAATCATTGAGATCCTTTCCGATTCCGCCTGGTATACCAATCACATCCAGGGAATATTTACCTGTTTTATATTTTTTTACTTCGTCTATCAGATATTTCCGGATCTCATCTTTCCCTGTCCCATCGAGGATCATCACCATTAGCTGCTGCTGAACAGTCTTCGTGATCTGGGGGGTATCGCTGCGCCGGATCTCAAAGCCAACAATATCGGTCTCCCGCACGTCCTTCCCCTCTTTCCAGACGAGCGAGCCCGCGTATCTTTTCTTTTTCCCGGCCTGGAAGAACCTGGCATAGATCTTCTCGAATTTAATGGAAAAGAAGTGGTAGTCCGCGTTCAATTCATTTTTTGCAAATTCTGCATAGCTTTCGTTAAGGCGTTTCTCGATCTGTCTGGCGAGTGCGATAGTCTGCTCCGTGTCGAGCTCTTTTGGAAGCTGAACCATGCAGGAGTCAGTATCCCCGTAAATGACCTTGTAGCCCTGCCGCTCGATCACGCGCCGGGTATGTTCGATGATCGCCCGTCCAACCGAAGTTGCTGCAGAACCGATCTCCCGGTCGAAGAGCCGGAACCGGGGGTACCCGCTTACCCCATAGTATGTGTTCATGATGACCTTGAGCACGTTCTGCTGCATGTCGTAGAGGATGTACTGCGGGGAGCCAAACGTGAACGTGTTGCGCAGGTTCTTCTTCTCGTCCCGTTCCTTCAACAGGTCTGAAATGATACTCCGGGTCAGCCCGTCCGGCTGTTTACGGAACCGGATCCCGTTCGGGGCACGGAGCTCGCCATTCGGATCCTTGGTTTCCATTGATGCATTGATCGTCATCATCGCCATCGGGTAGAGCGACTTAAGATCAAGTACCACGACGTTCTCACGGACGCCCCTGCTCGGCTCAAAGACGGTCGCCCCTTCAAACTCTTCAGCATTAACAAACCCTTTCGAGGGCAGGATGTATCTGTTGGATGCTTTCCGAAGGACAAAAACATCGACCACGCTCGATGAATTAAGTGTCTTGTCCAACGGGCAGCCTACGTAACGGGCAATCTCCCGGTAAAATTCTATAATGTTGTCTTTTTTGTTGATCCCGACACAGAGCTCAACGTCCTTGAAGTTGTACTCTACGAACAGGGCCGGCTGCTGCTTCCAGAGATCGGAGATCGTTCCCGTGTACCGGACCTTCTGCTCGCCCAGTTCCTCCATGGCGACCGCATCGAGCCGGTAGGACTCCTTCAGGCCCGAATGCATCTTCTTATAGGCCGTGAGGAGATCGAAGAGCGCCCGTCCCCGAAGGGCGTTACGCTCGGTCTGGCCGGGGATACGGGCCAGCGAGTCAGAACGGAGGCCGAGCCGCTCCATGCGGCCGGTGATGTACGGCATATCGAAATCCACGAAGTTCCAGCCCGAGAGGACATCCGGGTCCCGGGCAACGATGTACTGCGTGAACGCCCGGAGCATCGTTGTCTCGTCTGCGTACGTGCAGATCGTATGGATGCCTTTCCGGAAACACCCGTTCTTCAGTCCCCCTTCTTTCTCTTTCTGCGCGATCTCTTCCGGTATCCCGCCTGCCCTGAGCAGGAATGTGGTGTAATCCTCGTCGAACGAGTCATAGCAGGTGATACAGGTGATCGCGTCCCGCTGGGTATCAGGGAACCCCCGTTCATCCTCGCATTCGATATCGATGATGCAGGTCCGGGCCGGTGCATCGACTTCCGCGGCAGCGATCTCATGGTAATCCACGAGTTCCTGCGGGGTAAAGACCCCCCCGGTAAGTCCGGTATCGATCATGAACCGGGTGGCGAACGGGATGTCTGCCTCGAAGTGGCGGTATTTTTCCCGGACATCCCGGACATCGCCCGGCCGGTTGGTGTAGAGCCTGCGGAGGGATTCACCCCGGATCGAGCGGTACGTGGTCCCGGTCTCAAGCGTTACCTGCTGGGGGAGGGGCACGGTCTCTGCCTGGTCGGCCGGGACATAGAAATAAGGTTTGAACCCGGTGACGTCCAGCCGTACTGCCTTGCCCTGGACATTCCTCCCGAAGATGTGGATGATCGGGCCTTCCGGTGAGTTGCTGTATTCCACCTGGTTGATCGCGATCCGCTGGCCCGCTTGTACTTCCTGCGTACATGGCGAGTTCATGCAATGTTCCGTAAGGGTCGATTGCGATTGTGAGGCCATCACAACACCGTGCCCGTGCAGAGCCCGGAAGCAAAACGCCCGGCCTCCTGCATCCTCGCGGACTCCCATTCGTCCAGCTTCCATTCCTCGATTGCATGGATCCCGTTGCGGCCGATCCGGGCCGGGATACCAAGCGAACAACCGGAAATCCCGTATTCCCCGCCAAGCACTGCTGAGCAGGAGACCAGTTCCCGGCGATCATCCACGATCATCCGGATCAGCTGGCTGATATGGAAGGCAGGGCCGAACACGGTACCCCCCTTGCCCCGGATCACCTCCATGCTGGACCCCCGGAGTTCTGCAAGGATCTCGTCCCGCTGTGCATCATCCACGGTTCCGGCAAGCCGCGAGAAGACCGGCACCTGGTGCTCACCGTGCTCCCCAAGCACAAAAGGCGTGCCGGCAATTCCACGGCACTTCAGGGCGAGCCCGAACCGGGCGCTGTCGAGCTGGCCGCCAAACCCTATGCAGCGTTCCCGTGGGATCCTGGTGATCTGGTGGAGGAAGTAGTTGTTTGCATCCATCGGGTTGGTCACCGTAATGAGAATGCCGGCAAAATCCCCCAGCATCCCCGCGATCTCCTGTGTGACGGGAAGGTTTGCAGCAAGCAGATCGGCCCGGGTTTTTACTGCAGGATCGCGGGGAAGCCCTGCGGAAAAGACGCAGATGTCTGCATCCTTCACATCATTCATATTGGTGCTCACAGCCATATCGATACCGGTATGCTGCATGTCGAGCACCTGCCCTTTCAGCAGCCCGGGGGCGCTGTCGTACAGGACCAGTTCGTCTGCCAGGCCAAGGACTGCGGCAAGGTACGCAACCTCTCCCCCGACCCTGCCAACCCCCATGACTGCGAGACGCACCATCTGGTACCAATATGGGTATGCTGATAATAATAAAGGGCATCAGGGCCGGCCGGTTATTTTTGCAAAAGTCTTACAAATTCTAAAAAAGGGTAATACAAAATGCTGTTGCAGCACATCCTGGTAAAATGGGGGATGTGGTTAACTCTGAACCGCAATGATAGTGATGTTATATCCGGTCTCATTGCCGGTCGTGGTTTCCCAGGAGCGTGAGTATACCGCAGCGAATGTGTATGTCCCCGAAACATTGGACATGAGGGTCCAGGCCCGTGTTCCCCCCACGCCCACCATTCCCTCCGTATGGGAGTTTTCCTGGTAACCAGAAGAGAGGATCTCAAGGCCAGGGCTGGTTGTCGCATTCCAGGAATACCCGGTTGTGGGATTCTCCGCGAGCTGGATCACAAACGGTGACTGGACTGCGATCTGTTTTATTGCACCGTTATCGGACTCTGTGAACGTGACCATCGTAGTATTCTCCACCGTAAGTGCTGGTGTCTGACGGACCGTGCTGACCGGTGCAACGGAGGTAGCGACTCCCGGGAGCACAGTCGTAACAGCCGGTGCTGATGGGGTTGCCGGCACCTGTGTTGTCGTTGTGGGCGGGGCCTGTTGTGTGCAACCGGAAGCCACCAGAAGGATTGCCGTTATGACAAGAAGCCCGACAAAAATCCCTGCGTTCTTCGGAAGATGAAATATTACTCTCATGGAAGATGAATTGCCTCTATATCCCTAATAATATTTTGTCTTACGGAGAAATCATTTTCCCGGGTAAAAATTATGCCAGCCGTACGGTAAAAAACAGAAATGGTCCCCGTCCCGGCAATTTCCTGTTCCTTCCAAAAGAAGTGCCTGCTGTCTATCCATCCTTTCAGCCCCCCCCGTTTTGATCCATAATACCTCTTATGTAGGGGAACGCTCATCTTTACATGGAAAACTATGTCTGGGGATATTCTTGGATGGATTGTACTGGGCGCTGCTATTTTGGCAATCGCCTTTCTGATCTTCAGGTCCATAGGAATTTACAACCGGTTTTATACCCTGAATAACTCATCTGAAGCAACGCTCGGGCAGATCCGCGTTGCCATGAAAAAGCGACTGGACATGATCGATCAGCTCCTCGGGGCGGTCAGGAGCTATGCGAAGTTCGAGCAGGAGACCTTTACGAAAGTCGCTGCTATGCGGGCGGGCGTTTCAACAGCAGGTCCCGGCGACCTCAGCAAGATAGAGGCGGAGTCCCGTTCAATTTTCGGTCGCCTGCTCGCGGTTGCCGAGAACTATCCCGAGTTGAAGACCGCCGGAACCGTTGCAAGTCTCATGGGCCCGGTAAAAAGCCTTGAGGAAGAGATTGGGCGGCAGCGCTATACCTACAACAACATTACGCAGGAATTCAACACAATGATGGATACGATCCCCTCGAAATTCATCGGGAACCTGGTCCATCTCAGGAAACTTGAGTACCTGCAGTTCGAAGAGGCCATAGCGACTCCGCCGAAGATTGAGTTATGAGGAGGGAAAAAACGTGGGCGAAACAAAACAGCTGGCCGTTCTCGTGATTGCCACGCTGGTTATCGGGATCATCGGGATTATTCTTGTCGTAACCGTCCCGCCACTGTTTGAGGGCGACCTTACCGTCAGTTCCTATGGGGCGACCCTGTACCAGAACGGCACGCTCCATGAACAGTATAGCTATAATGTGGGTACCTCCGGAGAGTACCGGATGCTCTTCCGGAGCTGGGAAGCACCGCTGGTGTTCAATAGCATCAACAGTTCCTCTATACAACTGGTCTCGATCGATGCTCCTGCAGGCACGGTCGGATATGCCAGAGACGACCAGGGAAATGTGTTCGTTACAGATTCTGCATCTCCCGGATCCCTGAAATCCGAGATCGGTTCTCTCGCTGATACAGACGAGATCGGGATCTTCAACCCGGAGTATTTTGCAGCGGGAACGTACACGGTCGGATATACATATGTTGTCCATCCTCCGGTTGAATACGATACAGCTGATGATCACCTGAACCTCCTGCTGGCCGGTGGTAGCCATATACCGTATCACTCGGTGCAGATCACGGTTCCCGCTGATAATGTCGTGCAGGTATACGCATATCCCCCGACGCTGATCACGGAAAAAACCGGTGACACCTGGGTTCTTACCGGACCTGCTGCAGCGGATGAGAATGTTGCCGTGGAACTCCTGACAACCCCCGGAGGTCTCAGCCAGATCCCGGGCTTCAGGAGCGAAGTAGCAGGTCTTGCGGGAAGCACCGCCTGGGGAAATTTCTGGTATAACCTCCCGTACTGGGTTGCATGGATCCTTAAGTACCTGGGAGAAGCAGCGGTCCTGGTAGTGCCGTTCCTGTTTATTGTCATCTACAACCGGTACGGTCGGGAAAAATCATTTACCGTCCCGGCGTATCTCAGCACCATTCCGAATCCGTCACTCAGGCCATGGCAGGTCAACCTGCTCTTCAAGGACGCTGCACTGGAATTCGACGAGGACGGGTTTTATGCAACCCTGCTCGATATGCACCGGCGGAAGATCATCGCGATGACGGAGAACGTTGGGGGAAAGGGCATTGAAATCCGGTTACTCTCCTCCGCCACCCAGGACCCCTACGAACAGCGGGTTATTGCTTTTATCCAGCAGATCTCCGAGAACGGTGTACTGGATACCGCCAGGATCGGAGAGCTGGCAAAAAGTGCGCAGTCAGAATATGCTGCAGAAGAAAAAGCGGTGAGATTCCAGCGGATGCTCACCGACATTACCACCCGTGCCGATGCATCTCTCCCTGTGAAGTATATCGTGGACGGGAGGGATCACATCATTCCGCTTTTCCTGACCTGCATTGTCGCATGCGGGATCACTGCCATCATCGCCTTTGTAGCATCCATGCAGTCCGCCATCCTTTACCCGGCAGTCGTGCTCTGGGGGATTGTGGTAGTCCAGGTAAGTATTGCCCTTCTCGTGACACCTCCCACCCTGTTCGGCCACTGGAAAGACGATCACTTCAAGGAAAAACTCGAATGGGACTCATTTGCCCGATTCCTTTCTGATATGGCTATGATACAGAAATACGCGCCTGAAGATCTCTCTATGTGGGGAGAGTGGCTGGTGTATGGCACGGCGCTTGGCGTAGGTAAAAACGTGGAACAGGCAATGAAATCGCTCAATATTCACATCCAGGACACCGGTGTCCCGGTGGGGGCTGTCGCCATGAGCTATGCATTTATCCCGCTTCTCGCCTTCATGCCTCCAAGTCGCGGCGGTGGAGGCTACCGGGGCGGCGGGAGCTTCGGCAGGGGTGGTGGAGGTTTTGGCGGCGGCGGGGGCTTCGGGGGTGGCGGCGCCCATGGGCGATAAAGCCCGCATTCTCTTTATCTGCACCGCAAATGCGGCCCGCTCGCAGATGGCGGAGGGCTGTCTCCGGGCAAAGTACGGCGACCGGTATGAAGTCTTCTCTGCCGGCATCCACCCGGCGGGCCGGGTGACTCCCCGTGCAATTGCGGTAATGCAGGAGATCGGTATCGATATATCGGGCCACCGGTCAAAGCCGCTCGGCATTTTTAATGGCGTCCCGTTCGATCTTGCCGTTACGCTCTGTGACAATGTTCATGCGGTCTGCCCGGTCATACCTTCCGCGAAAAAAACAATTCACCACGGGTTCCCCGATCCACACCTCACCCCGGGTACCGACGAGGAGATCCTGGACGGATACCGGAGAGTCAGGGACGCGATCTGTGCATGGATCGATGTGAGCTTTGCACACGGCACCCCGTCATAGAGACAGAGACCCTTCAGGAAAAACCTGCCGGGCTCCGCGACCGGGTGGAATGTGAGACCCGGTGCCCGTGTGCGGAGGCAGGAGCAATACCGGCAGATCTCGTACGACCTGACAAAGTGAAAAAACCAGTTATCTCCTTCTGAACCCCCGGCCTGGCATTGAAGTAATGTCAGTGACAAGCTGGTCCATCCCTGTTCCCCGCAGTTTGCATGAGAAACAGAAGATGCGTGGTAATCCTCCCAAAAAGATGTTCTTTATAATAAATAACGACCATTTCCTGATGGATGGTATCGATCAGGCCGGAACCGGTAACTGTGGGTGGCGTCCCGCTGTCAAATCACATCCTGCTGGCTGCCGGGATCCTGGGTACTACGGGGGCATCGCTCTCACGCATGCTGAACATGGGGGCGGGGGGCGTTGTGACCAAGTCGATCGGCCCGCTGCCCAAAGACGGGCACAGCGGACCGTGCCTGGTCGTCCTTGAGGACGGGCTCCTGAACGCGATGGGCCTTCCCAACCCTTCAATGGAATTTGTCGATGAGATCACAACCCTTGCCAAAAAGCCCGTGGTCGCCAGCATCTTCGGAGGAGACCCCGAGGAATTTGCAACGGTTGCCGGATGGTTTTCCGGGAAAGTCGCCGGTATCGAGCTGAACCTTTCGTGCCCCCATGCCGAGGGTTACGGGGCAGCGATCGGCAGCGACCCGGCCCTTGTAAAGGCCTGCACGGAAGCGGTGAGCCGCAGCGGTGTCCCGACCTGGGTGAAACTGACCCCTAATGTAACCGATATCACGGCGATCGGAAAAGCTGCCGAAGCAGGCGGGGCAAGTGCAATCGTGGCGATCAATACGGTCAGGGCGATGCGGATCTCTACCGGTCTCCGCCGCCCGGTACTCGGGAACCGGTACGGCGGGCTTTCGGGGAGTGCGATCTTTCCGATCGCAGTCCGGTGCGTGTACGAACTCTATGAAGCAGTGGATATCCCCATCATTGGCTGCGGCGGCATCGCGACAGCCGACAATATTGTAGAGATGATGATGGCTGGCGCATCAGCGGTTGAGATTGGCAGTGCCGTCTATGATAACGTGAATGTGTTTGAGATAATCCGGAAAGAACTGTATGCAAAGGACGGGGTCCGTCATGAGGAGATCGTGGGGTGCGCCCATGGCTGACGGAATTCCTCTTACCGTCACGATCACGCGGATAAAAAAAGAGACGCCGAATATCCGGACATTTTTCTTTGAACCTCCGATCACTTTTAACCCGGGCCAGTTTGTCATGGTCTGGGTGCCCGGGGTTGACGAGATCCCTATGGCCCTCTCATCGGTAAACAGCATAACTGTACAGGTTGTCGGGGATGCAACTGCTGCGCTGGCCGGTATGTTCCCGGGCGACCGGCTTGGGATCCGCGGGCCGTATGGTAACGGGTTTACCAAAGGTGAAAAGGTACTTGCCATTGCCGGGGGCGTCGGTGCTGCCCCGCTCCTGTCCCTTGCCAAGGCCGATTGTGTCATGACGCTGCTGCTTGGGGCACGGACCGAAACCGAACTACTCTTCCTTGACCAGCTCGATGAATGCACGGATGTCCTGATCGCAACGGACGACGGTACAATGGGACTTCACGGCTTTGTCACGTCCCTGATGGATGACCTCAACCTGGCCACGTATGACCGTATTGCAGTCTGCGGCCCGGAGATCATGATGAGAGCCGTACTCGCAAAGGTAGCAGAGAAAGGACTTGCGCATAAATCTGAATTCTCGCTCCACCGGTACATGAAATGCGGGGTGGGCGTCTGCGGGTCATGCTGTATTGACCCGTCCGGCCTTCGGGTCTGCCGCGATGGCCCGGTCTTCCCCGGAGATCTTTTGCAGAAAAGTGAGTTTGGCCACTACATGCGGGATGCAAGCGGCAGGAAAAAAAATCTCTGATCCCGGTAGACGCAGATATCACAGGCGCTCAATCGGCAAATACCGAGGATTTCTGCCCGGCCCGGTATTTTTTCTTATGGTGTTCTTTCAGGCGCATTAAACCGGTATGCTTCCTTTGGAACATGGATCTCGAACCGGGCTCCTTTGCCCGGTTCGCCGGTCTCTTTTATGGAAAGACCGGTAATGCTGAGGATCTCAAGAGATAAGAACAACCCGTAGCCCGTGTTCCGGTAATATTCGCGCCGGAAAATTTTCTCCTTGACCGCGGCAGGAACGCCGACACCATTGTCTTCGTAGATAATTATGGCACTGTCCTCCTGTACCTTATAGGAGACCCGGCATACCGAGACCGCCGCCCCCCCGTGTCGCAGTGAGTTTTCGATAAAGTTATAGAACACTTTTTCGAGCATGTAATCCGCATAGATTTCAAGACTGCCCAGATCCGTTTTCACGCTGACTGCTCCCAAATCAAGGTTCTTGATGGCATTGTTTACCGTGTCAGTTACCTTTTGCCACTGGGGAGTATTTGAACCGATATTCTGGTAATCCCGGGTAAACCGGATCTGTTTCTGGATCAGCTGGGTGATCTGTTCGATTTTGTGGAGATGCTCAATCACGGTCGGGTTGGTCTCAACCTCTTCTGCCAGAGAGAGGTACATAACAATCGCGGTGATCTGGTTGAGGATATCATGCCGGGTGATCGATGACAGGGTGTTGAGCTTACGGTTCGCAAGCTGGATTGCCGCCTCGAACCGTTTGCGTTCCTGGATCTCAGCTTTGAGAATTTCATTTGCCCGCGTGAGCTCCTCAGTCCTCTCCCCCACCCGCAGTTCCAGTTCATCCCGCGCCTTCTGAATTACTTTCTCTGCGAGTTTCCGCTCCGTGATATCGATCACCGAGCAGATCACAAGATTATTTGTTCCGAGGGATGCTGATACCAGGAACTGCCGGATTGAATCGTCCTGTGTGGTGAAATGGAGTTCCATGTCACCGGTCTGGATCCGGGTCCGGATTTCGTGGACAAACCTGTCTCTCTCCCGGGACCCGGCAAGGATCCGGGAGAGGTCTGCATCCCGGAGATCATCCCGTTCAAATTTGAGCATGTGGGCGCATTTCACGTTGATCTCGTGGATCCTGAGCGTTGCAAGATCAAAGGTGAAAATACCTGCCTGGGAGTTTTCGAAAATACCACGGTATTTTCGTTCTTCTGTCCTGAGTCCTTCTGCAAATGATGATGTGACCACGCCGATTGTAACGAAGATCACAAACCACGCGGTCGAAACTGCGACAAGTGACGGATCAAACCGGCTGAAATCGTAGACCAGCAGGAGGTAGATGGTACTGATGATCAGAGAGAAGATCACACCCCTGCTAGGATACAGGTAGACAAAGATGATGATCGGCAGGAAATACAGGAAGGGAAAAACTTCATAAATCCCATGCGTCAGGGAATAAATGGTGGAATATATGGCTAACAGGCATGTGAGGATAATCCCTGCGATGCCGGCAATGCGGCCGATGAGTGGCCCCTGTCCTCTCACCATTGCAACCGGCGTCATTCGTCATCCTCCGAATCTCTCCGGTCTTTTTCCTGCCTGGACAGGATCGTCTGTTCGAAACGACGTCGCTCAAGAATCTCTGCCTGGAGTTCCTCGTTGATTTTTTCCAGGTGTGAAGTCCTGGCCCTGACCTGCTCCTCAAGATCTTCGAGAGTTTTCCGGATCTCCTCGTCCACGATCTTGCTGCCGGTGATATCAATGGCCGAACAGAGGACGCGGTCACGGCTTACCAGTACCGCCGAGATGACCAGCCTGAGCAGGGTGCCGTCCTTTGACCTGAATATCCCCTCGGTTTCCTGCTTCTGATGCCCGGACCTGACCCGTGCAACGAACTGCTCCCGCTCTGCTGGCTCAGACCAGACCGATCCAAGGTCCCGTCCAATCAGGGCGGCCCTGTCATACTTCAACCAAAGGGCACATTTCGGATTGATCTCAAGGATCTGTTCCGATTCAAGGTCAAAGCAGAAAATTCCGTCCTGTGAATTTTCAAGGATATGCCTTATCCGGGTACGCTCCTCGATCAGCTGGTTGGCGTAAGATGAAGCCACCACGCCGATCGTAATGAAGATGGCAAACCATGCCGTGGCAATCGCGATGAGGTGTGGATTGGTGAACTCGAAGAGATAGACGAGGCAGATATAGACCAGGCTGATGCCCAGGGAAAAGAGCACAGCCCGTTTCGGGTAAAAATAGACAACGAGGATAATAGGGAGGATGTAGAGGAAGGGAAAAACTTCAAAGATACCGTGGGTCAGCGAGAATATGGTTGTGAGAACCGCCCCGACACTTGCGGCAGCAACGATGAACAGGCGCAGGACTTCCTCATTCTCATTGGACAGGCGTTTCCTCAAGTGCAATTCCCCCGGTTTGAACTATCGCTTCCCGGAGTGTAATTCAATCCGCTATTGTACTAACGGTTGATCTCATTGCATATATTTTTAAGGCATCCGATCGCGGGTCCTGCACAATCCGCGAGTTGAAATGGCGAATCCGGATATACCCGGCAGAACCGGGTTCGGTAATGCCTGAAGGTTACAACCTGTTGATCAGTTCAAGATCTTCGAGTTTGTTGATATTGGTGAACGTATGGAGATCCGGATCATAGGGTTTGAGTTCGTCTACGGGGACATAGCGGGTATTGATTGACCGGATCATCGGACGGAGTGAGAGCGATTCGTGGCTCCTGAGGTAGTCCAGCAGGGCACTCCTCCGGTATACCGCATGAAGGGGTTCAATCATCTCGCTGCTCCAGCAGGGTATTGCCGCATCGTGGTTGCCTATGGTCTCAAAAAGGTACGAAACCACACCCGCTTCTATGCAGGGCATATCGCAGGCAGTAACAAAGAGAAAATCCCCGCGTGCTGCAAGCGTGCCGGCATGCAGCCCGCCAATAGGGCCGATCCCCTGCCTGATATCGGTGATGCAGGTAACCGAATCGACATGACGGAACCGCTCGCATTGCGAGGGGTCCCTGGCCACGAGGATGATCTCGTCCGTTACCGTGCGGAGCGTATCCACAAGCCGTTCGATGAAGGTCCTGCCCTCGTACATGAAGAAGTATTTCTCCTGCCCGTTGGCCCGCCTAGCCTCCCCTCCTACGAGGATCACCGCCGACCGCATGGTTTAGTTCCCACCTGCTGCAAGGGATTCGCGGAACCTGATCAGGTCAACGATTGCAGAGTTGTACGGGGTTGGGATCCCATGCCGGCGGGCCTTCATTACCACTGCCCCGTTCAGGAAATCGATCTCTGTCCTTCTCCCCCGGGTGATGTCCTGCAGCATCGATGAGTGATGCAGCGCCGTTGCCGGGAGCTGAACGTCCCTGAGATACGCCAGGTAGTCTTCTGCGGTTGCCCATGGTAAGTGCACAGTTTCAGCCTCAATGACCCGGAATGCTTCGTGCACAATCTTCTCTATTATCCTCCAGGATGCCGGGTGAGTGAGTTTTCCATAAGGAACCCCCATCACGGCCCCGAGGGGGTTGAGGGCACAGTTATACAGGGTCTTGCCCCAGAGCTCGGACCGGATAGTACTGCTGGTTCCGACGCGGATGCCGGCACCACGAAGGATACCGGCGAGCAGTTCAACCGGCTCACCGGCCCCCCCCGGGAACCGCCCGATCATCATGGGCCCCGCCTCGACAGAGACGTGGATCGCGGCATCGCCCCGCCATTCAAAGCCGGTGATGATCATGCCGCCGATCACCCGGTCCGTGAACCCGCTGAGGATCTCCTCGTTGCCAATCCCGTTCTGGAGGCTGACCGTCTCGGTGTCCCTGATCAGCGGGGCAAACTGCCGGCATATACTTTCAGTGTCCTGTGATTTTGAGGAGATGATAATATAATCGAACCTGCTGTCCTGTGGAACCGACTCCGATGCACTGAACCGGAATGTCCCTTCCCCCCACATTCCGGTCAGGGTGAACCCCCGTGCAGCAATTGCGTCCGCGCTGCTCTTCCGGCAGACCGCATGGATCCCGCATACCGTTGAGAGCTTTGCCGCTACTGATAACCCTACTGCACCCGCACCGAGGATGAGAATTTTCATGGGATGGATCGTTCCTGTGGCCCTGGATTGCGGCCTACACTGGTGACTTGAATCTGATGGTGATTGTCTATCGGGTTAAATATACTGGCATATGCCCGCAGGGCCCGTCTTCTCCCGGAATTATTGGATCTCCTGTATCGTGAAGTTTACGCAGGGGGCAACCCGTTCTTTACGGGGTGCCTTCTTCTCCATGGCAAGCAGTGTCTCCTTGATCTCGACTGACGGGGAAAACCCG
>Ga0074046_10001092_pt1 | contig 25108 bp, 22 predicted proteins | sample BogForMeECP23OM3_FD_94441 | JGI IMG/M metagenome (GOLD analysis project Ga0074046, IMG submission 94441) | Bog forest soil microbial communities from Calvert Island, British Columbia, Canada - Bog Forest MetaG ECP23OM3 | ecosystem: Environmental > Terrestrial > Soil > Wetlands ...
ATTGGGTTGCTGGAGTATGCCGGATTTGATATCGCCGACGTGAACACTTATTACAAGAACGCTGGGCAAACGAGAAACTTCGCGGTCACGGGTATTTCGACGGATGGGAGCAGCGTTAACTGCACCGAGCCGTCCTGTGACGATACGGAACAGACTCTTGACATCACTCAGGCGGGGGGCATGGCTCCGGACGTAACCACAGTGTACGTGTACGTGAGTGACAGCAGCGACACCGCCCTGTTGGGTGCCATGTCTTCTGACACTCCGTTGCCTTTGAATTTGAGTTCTTCGTGGACCTGGACGCCGGCGGACCCCAGCACGGACGATCCATACTTCGAGAAAATGGCGACGCAGGGTCAGAGCTTCTTTCAAGCCTCCGGCGACAGCGGCTTTTATAAAGGCTCGGCTCCATGGCCGTCGAATTCAGCGTATGTCACGGCGGTCGGCGGGACGGACTTAACGACCACCGGCCCGGGCGGCGACTGGGCTTCGGAAACCTATTGGTCTGACAGTGGCCACAACTACGGTGGCGGCGGCTGGGGGACGAACGTTGATATCCCCTCCTGGCAAACGGCCGCGGCCACCCAGTGCAACGAGGAGGGTGGGGACTGTTCTGAAACCTATCGGGACGTCCCAGACGTCGCGGCCAACGCGAATTTTACCTTTTACGTCTGCGCCGACCAATCTGGCTGCACGGCCAACGAATACGGCGGGACCAGTTTTGCCGCGCCCATGTGGGCCGGCTACCTGGCTCTGACCAATCAACAGGCGGCTGCCAACGGCGATCCGGCACCCGGCTTCATTAATCCAATCATTTATCCGCTGAATCTGGGGAACGGTGACGCCGATTTCCACGACATCACCAGCGGCAGTGATGGCACCTTTACGTGTGTAACCGGTTACAATTTGTGCGACGGCTGGGGCAGTCCGAACGGGGATCTCCTGATCAACGCATTGGCTCCCACGGGGCAAAATTTCACGCTTTCAGCTAATCCGAACAGCGTGACTATCACGCAGGGCAGCAGCGGGACGAGCACGATCACCATCACCCCAGTGGACGGCTTTAGTGGCAGCGTCACTCTTTCTGCCTCGGGCTTGCCCAACGGCGTAACGGCGACCTTCAATCCCAATCCTGCCACCAGCACCAGTACGTTGACCTTGGCGGCCAGCGCCACGGCGGCGACGGGAACGGTCACGGTGACCATCACGGGCACGTCGGGTAGTCTGTCGAATACCACAACGCTCAGCCTAACCGTGAATGCCTCGGTGCAGAGCTTCAGCCTGTCCGCTTCACCGAGTTCCGTTACCATCGCCAAAGGCGGAGCCAGCGGTACGAGTACGATCACCATCACTCCATCGGGCGGATTCTCCGGCAGTGTAACGCTGGCTGCTTCCGGATTGCCGACGGGCGTGACTGCTTCTTTCAGTCCGAACCCGGCAACTTCGACCAGCACGCTAACCCTGACGGCCAGCAAGACGGCGAAGGCAGGGACGGCGACGGTAACTATCACCGGAACCTCCGGCAGCCTGAGCGCAACTACCACGCTCACGTTGACGGTGGATGCGTTGGGCAGCTTCACGCTGACGGCTTCGCCGAAGACTTTGACGGTGGCCCAAGGCAGCAGCGGAACGAGTACGATTACCGTCGATGCGAAGAACGGCTTTGATCAGGAAGTCACTCTGAGCGCGAGTGGGGTGCCAACTGGAGTAACGGCGACGTTCAGCACCAACCCAACCACTTCTACCAGCGTGTTGACGCTGACCGTAAGCGGGTCGGCAGCAACCGGGAAGTCGACGATCACCATCGACGGCACGTACGGAACTCTGAGCAAAAAGACAACGATCAAGCTCACGGTCACTGAGTGAGCTCGGAGTGTCGAGACCGGTGATGCTGTGAACCAACCTGGGAGGGCCGAGAAATCGGCCCTCTTTTGTTAGATCGATGTTAGACCGGCGCTCTCTGTGAATATGTCGTATGCCGGTTTCTAGAAGCCCGGCAGAGCGGTGATTCCTTTTGATTCCACGGACTCATAGGCTCGGCCGGCCGCGAGATTTTTGTATTCTTCTGTTCTTCCACTGGGCCATTGGATCACCAGACGATCGATTCTGTCCCGCTTACCGAGCCCGAAAGTTACGGGCAGTTCCGACTGTGACAGATAGCTGGACCCGCCCTTGACCAGGCGGGACTGGCTCGTAGTTCCGTTGGACGAGCCGTGGAAGATCTTCACGGAAGCCCCGATGGCATCGCGATTGGACTTCGTCCCCACCAGGCGAATCCGGATACTCCGGTTCCCGGCCGTCTGGTCGGTGCGATAGAGATAGGCTGGGCCGTTGTTGCTGGTCAGGAGCAGGTCGAGATCGCCGTCGCGATCGAAATCGCCATAGGCGAGACCTCGTCCGACCTTTGGTTGACTGAAACCACCACCGACTTCAGTGGCCACGTCAACGAACGTTCTCTTTCCGGTATTCAGAAAAAGTTGCGGGGGCTGCGCGTAGCCGACACCACTGACATTGCGCACAGTGTCGTCGATATGCCCGTTCACAACTGCAAGGTCGAGTGTGCCATCGAGATCGGCATCGAGAAACACGCATCCGAATCCCAATTTATCTTTGGACGCCAACCCCACTCCGCTCGGCATGGCCACATCAACATAATTGCCGCTATCGGAAAGCCGGTAAAGCCCGGTCATCTCGTTATCAAAATTCGTAATGGCCACGCCCGGATTTCCTGAATTATCGAAGTCAGCCACGTCCACACCCATTCCGGCGCGTGCTCTGCCCTCCGCGGAAAAGGCAATGCCAGCATCCACGGCTATGTCCTTGAACGTACGGTTACGCTGATTGCGATAGAGCTTATTGGGCTGGGTATCATTGGTCACGAGCAAGTCAGGCCAGCCATCGTGATCGTAGTCGAGCATGGCTACGCCCAGGGACTTCGAGCTGCTGTCGAAAATTCCGCTGGTGGCGGTGACATCCTCAAAGCTTCCATTGCCGCGATTGTGAAACAGCCAGCAGGTTTCTCCGCGGTAGGCTTCGGGCGTGCAATAAGACTTGTGCTTGCCGTCGAGGCTGCAAAACACGTCGTGCTCGGGAGACCACTTGACGTAATTGCAGACAAACAGGTCGAGCAGTCCGTCGCGGTCAAAATCAAACCACAACGCGGACGTGCTCATAGCTTGCCGGCCGCCCAGCCCGCTCGACTTAGTAACATCAACGAATGTTCCCTTGCCAGTGTTCCTGAAGAGCCGGTTCTGCCCGACGCAAGTAATAAGGATGTCGGGAAAGCCGTCGTTGTCGTAATCTGCGATGGCGACGCCCATGCCGTACATTTCGAGGTCAAGCCCGGCGCTGCGGGTCACGTCGGAAAACGTGCCGTTGCGATTGTTGCGATAGAGCCTCAGTGTGTTGGGCTCCGATTTCCGCTCCCGCTTATGTCCGGGCCAATCCATGCCGTTTACTAGAAGAATGTCCTGCCAGCCGTCGCGGTCATAGTCGAGGAATGCGCAACCGGCGCCGAGTGTTTCCGGCAGCAGTTTCCCGCCGTAAGCGCCGCTGTTGTGGCGGAAACGAATTCCAGCCGGGGCAGTCACATCGACCAGCCGGAAGCCGGGATCGGGCGCGGGAGAAGCTGCGAAGGCGTCCACGAGCAAGCCGGATGTTGACGCAAGACCAGCCATTCCGTAAAGAAAAGTCCGCCGATTGAAAACACGGTGGTTCACGGGAGGTTAACCAACCCGTGGCGGATCGCGTAGACGACCAACTCGGCGGCCTTGTGAATTCCCAAAGTGTCCATCATATTGGCACGATGGACGGCGACGGTGTTCGCGCTGAGATCGAGCGCGGACGCGATCTCCTTATTGGATTTTCCATCCACGATCATCTGCAGGACTTCGAGTTCGCGCGGGGTGAGGCCCGCGTGGCGCTTGCCTCGGAGTGCGGCCGGGCGTTTGAGTTGGGAGTCGAGCACGGTTTCGCCATGCGCGACTTTCCGGATGGCAGCACCCAACTCCAGGTCCACCGCGTTTTTGAGGACATATCCGCGGGCACCGGCATCGAGTGCCTGCCGCACCAGGGTCTCCTCCGGATGCATGCTGAGCATGAGCACCAAAGCCTGAGGATGCCTGGCGAGAATCTGCCGTGTGGCTTCCAACCCATTCATGCCGGGCATGGCGCAATCCATGACAATCACTTTCGGATGAAGCTCATCCGCGAGGTTAATTGCTTCCGTGCCGTCGCTGGCCTCGCCGGCAACGATGATGTCCGGCTCATCCTCCAGAATGCGGCGGAATCCTCGCCGCACTAGAGTATGGTCGTCGACCAGCAACACTGAAATCTTATCCGGCATGGGATTCAAGCTTCTAACTTCTCTCTGGGCACTCGAAATCGAACCAGCGTTCCTCTTTTTCCTGTGTCTTGATCGTCGCCCGGCGTGGGCCGCAAAAATTCAACGATGCCGCCGAGCAACTCCGCGCGTTCGCGCATTGCTACCAGCCCAATTCCCGGGGTTGCGGTCTGCGCTTCGAAGCCCTTCCCGTGATCCTCCACTTCGATTTCCAAGGTTTGTGGGAGAAATCGGAGGCGTACCCAAGCCACGCTGGCTCCCGAATGCCGGGTCACGTTATTCAGAGCTTCCTGCACTACGCGATACACATGAATAGCCGCGTTGCCGACTACAGGAAAGGGTTCGCCCGATTTTTCGTAGAATACGTCAATCCCAGCCTGCCTTTCCACTACTGGCAAATACCAGTCGAGCGTACTCTCCAGTCCGGTTTCTTCGAGCATCACGGGATGCAAGGCCTGCGATAAGCTGCGCACTTTGTCCAGCGTAGTTTGCGTGATCTCGCAGACTTCGCGCAATTCGGCACGCAGCGCCGACCCCTCGGGAGCCTGATTTCCCGCGCGCGTCAGCATGGCGCCCACGGCTGTCAGAATCTGTCCGAACTCATCGTGCAATTCGCGAGAGACGTGCCGCAATGTGGATTCCTGGGTGGAAATGAGCTTCTGGGCGAGTTCACTGCGCTGATCCGAGAGCGCCGAGAGTTGCGCGAACAATCGCCGATTCGAGCGGATCAAGTAAAGACTGGTAAAGAGAATGGCAATCAGGGTTGCTGTGAGGAACAGATATACCTGCCGCTGCACGCGGTCATAAATCTGAGCAATTCGCAGCGCAGCTTGTTCTTCACTTTCATTATTTTGCACCAACAGACGGGACACGGCGGTGCTTAGCGCTTCCTGCCGGGCGCGCAGCGAGATTTGAATCTGTGTCCGCGCTTCCGCCTGGTTGGGATCGCGCGCCAAGGCAAAGGTCCGATCTGCGGCGTCCCAGAATTGCGCGACTGAATTCTCCAGGTATTGCTCTTGTTCGGGGGTCCGGTTCACCGGCGCAACCTGCTGTTCGCGCCGCAGCGCGTCGTCCAGATCGGTGCGAATCCGTTGGAACTGCGCCGACCACGCCGTCAGCGGGTAGGGCTCGGCGTTGTCATTGTCCGGCACGTCATTGTCCAGCATGTCGCGCATCGCCAGCGCCAGCGAGTTCAAGTCGTTCTGGATGCGCAGCAGTTGCAACGAGTCTTTCCGGTTGCGGTCCACCAGGTTGTCCTGCAGTTCGCGCAAGCCGGAGATCTGCCGCGTGCTGTATCCCGAGTAAACAACCACCGCCGCCAGAGTGATGATCAACCCTAAAAATAATCCGGGAGCAGGAGACCGATGGGAAAGAGGCAAGCCGAGCGCAGGAGAGCGGGGCACGCCCCGAGAATACAACGGGGACGGCTTTATTTACTAACCTGAAATTCCCCTGAGTTGCAATACTGCAAACCAAGGGGCATGTCACGATTTTGAATAACTGGAACCGGTTAAGAATAGTAACAAGCTCACGGAACCCGCAGTTTTGGGTGTTATTTGAAGTATGGCGGAGAGATTGGGATGCGATAACTTGCTTTGAATCGAAAGCTGCTGCCGCGTTGCTTGCTGACCTAAAGCATTACGATCTGCTGCGGCCCGTTTTCCTCGAACTAAAGAAGGAATGGCCGAAGAAGGAATGGTCGAGCGACTCTTAATAAGCTGCACTGGTGGCAAATTCGTTGTGTCGAGAGCAGTAGAAGTGTACGATGCGGAGGCCGGATGTCCGAGGATCCGTACGCTCCGGAATTGAAAGAAGCAGTCACCGAAATCGCGCATGTCTTCGATGCCCGGTGATCATGAGCATACAAGCCACAGCACAGCCCGGACTAGATCAGCCGCCATCCGGCCAACACGTACCGCAGTCGAGGAATGGCGGCTGGCTCCGTTTGTTTCAAGGTATAAGGCCGGTTACTCGCGCGGGAGCGGCCCGCGATGCGCTGGCGGGATTTCAACTGGCGGCGATGAACATCCCGCAGGCGCTGGGCTATACCAAGATTGCCGGTATGCCCGTAGTTACAGGGTTTTACACGCTGTTGCTTCCGCTGCTGGCCTTTGCGGTGTTCGGTTCCTCGCGCTACCTGGTGGTCGCGGCTGATTCAGCGACCGCTGCCATTCTTGCCGGAAAGCTTGCGGGTATGGCCCCCATTGCAAGCGCGAGATATGTGGCGCTGGCATCGACGGTCGCTCTGCTCACCGCCGGATTTCTGCTGCTGGCCCGTGTCCTCAAGCTCGGCTTCCTGGCCGACTTCTTGTCGCAGACCGTGCTGACAGGGTTTCTCACCGGAGTGGGATGTCAGGTTGGCATCGCCGTGCTGGGCGGGATGCTCGGCCTGGAAGTGCACTCCAGCAGGACGGTTGGACAACTCCTCGAGGTCTTCCGCAGCCTGAACCAGGTTCACATGCCGACCGTGGCTATCTCGGCAGTAGTTGTGACAGGCATCTTTGTCTTCAGCCGGTTTGCTCCTAAGGTCCCCGGCCCGCTGATCGCGGTCATCGGCGCAACAGCCGCTAGCGCAGCTTGGGATTTCGCAGGGCACGGCATCACCACCGTCGGGCCGGTCGTTGGCGGGCTTCCGCATTTAGGGTTGCCGGGTGTGCACTGGAAAGACATTGTGCCACTGCTCGGCGTGTCCGGCTCCTGCCTGGTGACGATCGTTGCCCAGAGCGCGGCTACCGCACGTTTCTACGCGGGGCGCCACCAGCAGCATTTTGACGAAAGCGCAGACCTGGTCGGTCTATCGGCGGCTAACGCCGCGGCAGCGTTGAGCGGGACATTTATGGTGGACGGCAGTCCTACGCAAACTGCGATGGTCGAAGGCTCCGGAGGTCAAAGCCAGCTCGCCCAGGTGGCGACCGCGATGGCGGTTGCGTTCGTCCTGCTCTTTCTGACCAAGCCTCTGCAATACCTGCCACGTTGCGTGCTGGGCGCCATCGTATTTTTCATTGCTGTCCGTCTAATCGACGTGCGCGGCTTGCGCGACATACAGCGCGAGAGTCCAGGAGAATACAATCTGGCCTTGTTTACCGCGGCGGTTGTTGTGCTGATAGGCGTTGAAGAAGGCATCCTGCTGGCCATGGTGCTGTCGCTGCTTCGGATTGTGCGCCACAGCTATCGTCCTCACACCGGAGTCTTCGTCGTAAGCGAAGACAATGCCTGGCGGCTGGTCCCGGCTGTTCCGGGCGCGGTAACGGAGCCGGGGTTGGTGATCTATCGCTTCGGAGCCGCGCTGTTCTATGCCAATGCCAGCCTGTTTGCAGAAGAGGTTCGGGGCTTGGTTGGGCCAGCTCCTTCAACCGTGCGCTGGCTGGTCGTCGATGCCGAAGCGATCACGAATGTGGATTACACAGCCGCCCGGATGGTGCGACAACTTCAGAAGGAACTGGTTCACTGCGGCATCGTGCTGGCGCTCGCACGCGTTTCTCTGTCTCTGAAGGCAGACTTAGACCGGCACCTTTTGACTGAGGTCGTCGGCCCGGTGCGGGTTTTCGACCGCCTGCACGATGCGCTGGCGGCATTCGCAGAACTCAAAGACCCGAGTCAATCATTATCAGGCGAAACCTCGCTCTGAGCACGGCCTGATTCGGTGCGCAAATCGGATAACAGCCAGGTTGGCAATGCAAAGAGTGCGAACAATCTGGAAAAGTCCGTGGCATATATAATGTCGCGACAGATGGCTCTCACCTTTGGCACGAAACTCGGCCCTTATGAAGTGCAGTCTCCGCTGGGCGCAGGTGGAATGGGGGAAGTTTACCGTGCAATCGATACCCGCCTGGATCGTACGGTAGCGATTAAAGTTCTTGCTTCTCATCTTTCTTCTTCGCCGGAATTGAAACAGCGCATGGAGCGCGAGGCCCGGGCCATTTCGTCTCTGAATCATCCGCACATCTGTCATCTCTACGACATCGGCTCGCAGGACGGCACCGATTACCTGGTGATGGAGTTCCTCGAAGGAGAGACTCTGGCCGAACGGCTTCGTAAAGGTGCGATGCCGCTGAACGAAATCCTCAAGATTGGGATCGCGATTGCCGAAGCGCTGGCGGTGGCTCACCGGCAAGGCATTGTGCACCGTGACCTGAAGCCGGGGAACATCATGCTGACCTCGGGCGGCGCCAAGCTGATGGACTTTGGGCTGGCCAAGCCGCTGGGCGTGCAGACCACGGCCACTGCCTCAGGGACAGTACCAGCGTTCACCGCCGCGCCCACGTTAAGTGGACCAAGTCCGTTGAGCCCACTGACGGCGGCGGGCAGCATCATCGGCACCATCCAGTACATGTCGCCGGAGCAGATTGAGGGCAAGGAAGCAGACGCCCGCTCCGACATTTTTGCCTTTGGCGGTGTGCTGTATGAAATGATTACGGGAAACCGTCCCTTTCAGGGAAAGAGCCAAATTTCGCTGGCATCGTCCATTCTGGAAAGTGATCCTGCGCCGATCAGCGCCCTCAAACCGCTCACTCCGACTGCCTTTGAGCATGTCGTGGCCACCTGCTTGCAGAAGAACCCCGAAGACCGTTTTCAAACCGCGCATGACATCAAAATCGAGCTGCAGTGGATTGCGCAGGAGAAAGATCGGCCAGCGCCGGCGGTGGGCGCATCACCGCCCTTACCCTCGCATAGACGCGAGCGTCTTGCTTGGGCAGCAGCTATTGTAGCCGCGATTGTCCTGGGCTCGGCCGCCGGAATGTTCTTCTACCGTCCCGTTCCATCCGCACGCGCCATCCGCACCGTTATCAATCCTCCGGAGAAAACTACGCTCAATCTGACGGGCGATTCTGCCGGGCCGCCGGTGCTGTCACCAGACGGTACAGCTATCGCTTTTGGGGCCACCGGTACTGACGGCAAGACGGCACTCTGGATTCGCCCCATGAACTCGCTGGAGGCACATGCGCTCCCCGAAACAGGCGGTGCGATTTTTCCCTTCTGGTCGCCCGACAGCCGTTCACTCGGATTCTTCGCCGATAGCAAGTTGAAAACGATTGATCTCAATGGCGGCTCTGCGCAAGTGATTGCCGAAGCGCAACTCGGGCGCGGCGGCGCCTGGGGACCGGGTGGGGTGATTGTATTCTCTCCGAATCCAATCGCGCCCATGATGCGGGTCAGTGCCAGCGGAGGAACTCCAGTTTCGATCACCAAGATCGACGGGTCTCAGTACACTTCGCATCGCTGGCCGTTTTTCCTTCCCGACGGCAAGCATTTCCTTTATCTGGCCCTTACCCACGATCCTTCGAAGTCGGCGAACAATACTCTTTATTATGCATCGTTGGACGGCAGCGAAAATCGTCCGCTGATCCGTTCGCAATCGAACGCGGTTTTCGCCAGCGGATATCTTTTGTTCGCGCGTGGCGACCAGTTGATGGCACAACCCTTCGATCCTGGCAAGGGAACACTGAGAGACGAGCCACAGAGCTTGGCCAAAGGAGTGATGAACGACGTCAGCACCTGGCACATGGATGCTTCGGCTTCCGGCGATGGATTACTGGTCCTTGGCAGCGGCGGGACTGCCGATTTGCAGCTGGTCTGGATGGATCGCAGCGGGAAACAGATCGGCACCATAGCCGACAAGTTCTCCGACTTGCAGGGGGCAGTCATCTCCCCGCAAGGAGACCGCGTCGCTCTCCAGATTGACTCGGGTTTGAACGACATCTGGGTGCTGGATTTGGCGCGTGGGGTTCGCACCAGACTGACCTTTGGGCCGGTGGCGAACACGAACCCAGTCTGGTCGCCCGATGGCAAGTGGATCGCCTACACCTCCGCTCGCAACAGTCGCCTCAACCTTTACCGCAAGCGCTCCGATGGCAGCGGAGCGGAAGAGCTTCTGTTCGCCGACGAGCAGATGACTCTGGCCGCGCCGACCACAGCCGACGATTGGTCGGGCGACGACAAGTATCTGATCTATTCGCGATACTCTTCGGAGGGCTGGAAGATCTGGACCCTGCCCCTCGAGGGAGAGCGCAAACCGAGGCTAGTGATAGCGCGCGGCTCCCAGGGCAGGCTTTCCCCGGACGGCCATTGGCTCGCCTATTCATCGGATGAATCCGGGTTGATTCAAGTGTATGTGGTGGCGTTTGGCGGAGGGCAGGGCAAGTGGCAGGTCTCGGCCAACGGAGGAGCGATGCCACAGTGGAGCAAGGACGGTAAAGAGCTGTATTACATAGACTCGACCTTCAATATTCTTGCGGTTCCGGTAAAGAACGCCAGCGGCGTCCTGCAGTTCGGCGCCGCTCAGACGCTCGTCAGCAATTATTCCGCTCCCCAGGTCATCTACGACGTCGCCCCTGACGGCAAGAAAATCCTTATTGACCGGGTTGCGCAACAAGTCAGCCAATCCGTCACTGTAGTTACAAACTTTACGGCGGAGTTGAAGAAATAGGCGAAGCCGAGGATAGCCCTGGTTAACGGTATAGAATGTCGGCTCCGAGGGAAGAACATGCGTCATGCTCGACTGCTACTGACTATGGTCTTTTTGGCGGGATGCGCAACAGCGCAATCGCAGGGCAGCCTGCCGAAGATTGATGCGTCGGCGGTATGGCAGGTCTCGCCGCAGTTCCTCGCCAAAGCCCATGCCGCCTGCGACAAGTCATCCCACCCTGGCGACGGCCAATGCATGATCGACCAGATGGCGAGAGCCGGTGCTCCAACCGCGGCCGTAAACTTCACGCGCGAACTCCACAAGCAGAGCCACGGCGAGTTCGGTATTATGACCGGGTTCCAAAATCAGAGTCCCGTTTCCTTCGCGTGGGTCATGTATCCCCTGCGAGCCAACACCAACTATGGTCTTTTGCTGGTGAATGGACGGCCGCCTATCATCAACGTCGAGGATCTGAAGCTGCTCGACAGAAAAACGATGGAGAAGAGTTCCCAGTTTCAGGATCTTAAAAATCAATTTCCCAAGGTCGATGTGTGGCCGGGAGATCGTGATGGGAAGATTTGGCCCAACTCGCAGGCCGGGCCTAGTGGCGGAACACAGTTTGTGGTGGGCTATCCGTTGCTCAACGGATGCCACGCCTGCGAGCGTGCAGGATTGGCGATATTCACCTGGAATTTCGATGCCAAGGGGAAATTTCTCGGAACGACATTCCTGGGGATGACTCCACCGCCATTAATCCCCTGATTGGGGTGTACCCCTCTAGTCCCGGCGTTGGTAGTAAGAAAGCCTCCTATCTCGTGATGTGCGTTCTACTTCGTCCCCGCATAGTACCTCCCTGGAACCGAGCGCGCGCAGTCGATCGCGAAGTTCCGGCGGCAGTATAAAGCATGGAAGCATTCGTTTAGAATCCTGCTAGGAAAGCGGGCGACTGGGGCGCGACAGTCAGGAAATGTTTCAATCACGCGTTGGCGTCAGAAGATAACGTCAGGAGATGACATGCAAAACTGGAAGCGGGCGGTGATTGCGGGATCGGTCGGCACGGTGGCAATATTGCTGTTGAAGGGTAGACGTCCGGCGGCGGTGCTGGCGGGAAGCGTGGGACTGGCGGTGCTGGCGTCGGAGTATCCGGATCAATTTGCGCGAATCCGCGAAGAACTGCCCTCGTATGTTCGGCAGGGAACCCGGTTTCTGGATCTGGCGATTAAGATCGGCAGCAAGATCGAGGAACTGGCGGAAGGTCGCGCGGCGCTGGCGTTTGAGGAGTTGGGAGAGTACTGAGGCTCGCGACGGAGACGCGGCAATCCGCGCCTCTACAGAGGAGTTGCGTGGCTAGTCGATTCCCAGTTGTTTGCGGGCTTCGGGGCTTAGGCGCTCGGGGGTCCAGGCTGGCTCCCAGACTACGTTGACATTCGCGTTGCGGACGCCGGGTAGCTGCTCGACGCGCGATTTCACTTGCGCGCTGATGTTAACGTGCTCGGGGCAGCCTTGGGCGGTCAGGGTCATATCGACGGTGACGTCCTGTTGACCTTCGGGCACGTCGTCGAAGCGGATGTTATAGATCAGGCCGAGATCGACGATGTTAACGGGTATTTCGGGATCGTAGCACTGCTTGAGTGCGTTCAGAACATCATCCTGGACGATGGGCATGAATTTCCTTTGCGGCTCACTTGATTCCGGAGTATTGATACCGAGTGCGCTTTTTCTTAATTCTATAGTGAAACCTGGCTTGCCGTGACCATTGGCAGCTGCCGAGCTTTGCTCGGCTGGGACCCTTCGACTTCGCTCAGGGCAAGCTCCGCGAGGCGGCTCTCCCCACACTTAGGATACTGTTCTTAGATCATGGCCATCGATCCGGAGTTTCAGAAAAAACTGCAGATCCTTCTGATGGCTACCATTGTGCTTGCGGGCGGGCGCGCCGCCTACATTCTCTACGAGCGGCACGAGGCGATGAAGGAAGACGCCAAGCCCAAGCAGGAAACTGCCCTCAAGGCGGACTACTACGTCACGCCGAAGAAGTTGCACGCTTACGATCTAAAGTCGGCGCGCCAGTTGACCGAGCAGCCCGTGTGGGTGAAGGTTGGTTATCAACTTACGTACTATCCATACGATCGCGAACGGCACAAGACGGATTTCAGGCATGAGGCGGGAACGCTGCTGCCTTTGCAGAAGCTCGCGATTCGGGATGTGGTGACCGATGTTTCTTCGCGGGCTCCGGGAATCAAGCAGGTGATGGCTTGCTTTCTGCTGGACGGCAAATCGTACGCGGCTCCGATTGGGGCGGAGAAGGGTGGCGACTTCAAAGTTTACACCGATGAGATTTTTTTTCTCGAAGATCCACACGATCTTTACAAGCACTGGCCCGCGGATGTCTGGCAGAAGATTGACGCGCATGAAGTACAAGCGGGAATGAGCGAACTGCAAGCCAGTTTCGCGGTTGGAATGGGCATTCCGGAGGGTTCGGGCGATTACGGTTCGAGAACCCTGCATTATCCGAATGGTGGAAAGCAGTTGGTGATCACCTTTGAGAACGACAAGGCAGTTGAGATCAAGCCGGGGCCGTAGGCTACAATTCCGGTCATGAAACGAACGATCGGGGTTGTTGTTGCCTCTCTTCTGTTTTTCTTCTTTAGCTGCTCCCCAAGTTTTGCCGCACCCCGCACCCTGCGCGTCGATTATTACCACACCGGAAACTCGCACGAAGAATGGTTCAGTCTGGATCGGGTGGTGCTGGAGCCGCTGGAGTGGCCGGGAAACCTGAGCAAGTCGATCGACGACAGTCAGCTGGGAAACTTCCTGGTTGAAGTGCGCGAGCAAGCGAGTGGGAAGTTGGTGTACTCGCGCGGATTCGATACCGTGTTTGGCGAGTGGAAGACGACGGACGAAGCGCTCCACGGGAACCGGACGTTTTCGGAGTCGCTGCGCTTTCCGAATCCCGATGCGCCGGTGGAAGTGTCGCTGAAAGAGCGCACGGGGAGCGGCGTTCAAGACGGTCGGGGAGTTTGGAGAGAAGTGTGGAAGACGGTGGTCGATCCGAAGGACAAGTTCATTGACCGGTCGCGTCCACCTTCGCCGGGAGCGTTGATGGAATTACAGAAGGTGGGCGATCCGTCGACCAAGGTGGATTTGTTGGTGCTGGGCGATGGGTATACGGCGGCGGAGCGCGGGAAGTTCGCGCAAGATGCACAGCGATTCATGGACGCGCTGTTTTCGACATCGCCGTTTCGCGAGCACCGGAAAGACTTCAACGTGTGGGGGCTGTGTCCGGCGGCGGAGGAGTCGGGTGTGTCGCGGCCTTCGAGCGGAATTTACCGGCGGTCGCCAGTGGGTGCTGCCTACGACGCGTTCGGCACGGAGCGCTATGTACTGACCACAGAAAACCGTGTGTTGCGCGATGTGGCGTCGTTCGCACCGTATGAGTTCATAGAGATTCTGGTGAACGGGCAGACTTTCGGCGGTGGAGGAATTTTCAATCAGTACGCGACAGTGGCGATCGACAACCTGTGGGCGGGATACGTGGGCGTGCACGAATTTGGACACCAGTTCGCCGGGCTGGCGGATGAATATTACACATCCGAAGTTGCCTATCTCCCGCCGGAGAACAAGACCGAGCCATGGGAGCCGAATGTGACGGCATTGCTCGACCCGGTGAATTTGAAGTGGAAGGATCTGATCGCTCCGGGAACTCCGGTGCCGACGCCCTGGGATAAAGAAGAGTTCGAGAGCTTGCAGCGCGAGATTCAGCGGCAGCGGAAAGAATTGCGTGCGGCAGGGAGACCTGAGGCGGAGATGGATGAACTTTTTCGCAAAGAGCGCGAGAAGGTGGATGCGATGCTCGTTTCGCAGAAGTACGCCGGAAAGGTCGGAGCGTTCGAGGGCGCGAACTATGCGGCCAAGGGTTACTACCGTCCGGAAGTAAACTGCATCATGTTCACGAGGTATAACAAGTTTTGCGCGGTGTGCCGGCGGGCGATTGAGCGGGTGATTGGGATGTACGCCAGCTGAGAGTTGCTTCACCGCCGAGACGCAGAGGGCGCCGAGAAATGCTTTAGGAAGAACTTAAGCGAGCTCGAACGAACTCTACTACTTCTGGCGTCACGTAGTTTGGCGGGTGGATTTCAAACGTCGGGCGGTCGATGACAGGCTTCAGCGAGACTCGTTCCCAGGCTGAGCCTTTGGAAGCTTCGGCGGAGTGCAGCAACACGGCGTCGGCGCGGTCGAGATAAGTTTGCGCGGAGGCTTTGAAGTCGCGGATCGCTGGATCGAGTACGGTCAGATAGAGATCTGGTTTCAGGAAGCGCAGGATGCTGTTCGATTCGATGATCGCATTTTGTGTGGTGGCGAGGATCTTGCGGATGCGAGGCATGGCTTCGGCGAGATGGCCCTGCTCAGTGCGAGCCCACCAGGAGTGATCGGCTCCGGCGATCAGGAAGCGGGAGGTATCGGATTCGCCGGTGCGGTTTTTTTCTTCTGATACAGCCCAGGAATGATCAGCCGTGGCACAATCGCAGGCTTCGCCGTTGGCTGAACAGACGCCGTGTCCGTATTGCGTGATCTTGAGAGCGGTCCAATGAAAATTGGGCAGGGCGGCGATGAGGCCGGCAACGACGCTGGTTTTGCCAACGCTGCGGGAGTGTCCGCCGATGACGAGGATAGGCATGGGAGCGCTTTTGGCTTCTAGCTACTGGCTTCTAGCTTTTACTCTGAGGCGCGGCGAGCCGCGTCTCTACGGGATATTCTATTTTGACGCTCAGCGGTCTTTCTTGGCTGACCGTGACAGGAACGCCAATTCTTTAAGATACTCCCGAATGGGTCGTGCGGGCGTTCCCCAGAAAACTACGCCTTTGCCGCGAATCACTTTCCTGGTGGGGATGCCGCTTTGCGCTCCGAGGATTGCGCCCGCTTCGATACGGACGTGATCCGCGATGCCGACCTGGCCGCCGATGATGACGTTGTCTTCGACGATGGCGCTGCCGGAGAGGCCGGTTTGAGCGGCGATGACGACATCCTGGCCGATCTGGACGTTGTGGCCGATGTGCACGAGATTGTCGATCTTCGTGCCGCGGCGGATGCGGGTTTCGTCGAGAGCGCCATGGTCGATGGTGGAGTTGGCTCCGATTTCGACGTCGTCTTCGATCACCAGGCGTCCGATTTGCGGGAATTGCTCGTAGCGTCCGGTTTGGGAATCGCGGACGTAGCCGAAGCCTTCGCTGCCGAGGACGGCGCCCGCCTGCACGGTGACGCGGTCGCCGAGAGTGGTGCCGGAGTAGACGGTGACGTTCGCATCGAGGCGGCAATGGCTTCCGATTACTACGTCGTCGCCGATCACCGCGCCGGAACCGATGGTCGTTTCATCGCCCAACCTGACGTTTTCGCCGAGAATCGCGCGCGCGCCAATGGCTATATTCTTGCCGATCCTGGTGGAAGCAGGAACAATGGCGGAGGGATGAGTGAGGCGACTGCGGTCAGCGTCGCGGAGGAGCTTCGCGGCGCGCGCGAAGGCGAGACGCGGCTGGGGGGAGATCAAGATCGACTTGGACGCGGCGCTTGCGGCGAAGTTTCCGGCGATTACAGCGGCGGCGGATGAGCGGAGCGCGGCGTCCAGGTTCTGGGCGTCCTCCACGAAGACCAGGTTGTCGCTCTTGGCGGATTGCAGGCTGGAGACGGTGGTCACGGTGATGGAGCCGTCTCCGAGGAGATGGCAGTTGAGCTTCTCGGCGAGATCGCGCAGGGTTAGCTTCATGGTTGTCTATTGTCGCTTTCTGGGGCGGGTGTGTACAACGCGGACTCCCTCGCCGCGCGCGGTGGCTGCCGAGCTACGCTCGGCTTGGACGGGCGAGGGCGCCCGTCCCCACACGAGCCTGTCCCTACGCAACTCTTGACGGGCGAGGCGCCCGTCTCTCCACGAACCTAGTAGAGTGGCGGCTGGCCTGGCGGGCGGGTCTTCCAGCGGCGGTGGACCCAGAGCCACTGGTCGGGATAGCGGCGGATGAAGTCTTCTACGACTTTAGTGAATTTTGCGGTGTTGGCTACGATGTCGGCCTCGTTATCGCCGGTGTGAATTAGCTCTACGGCGGGATCGAAGCGCAGGATGTATTTGCGCAGCTTGGCATCCCATACTGTAAAGCCCGGGACTACGGCGGCGTCGGTGCGCAAGGCGATGCGGGCGAGGCCGCTGGCGGTACAGGCGGGGATGCCGAAGAAATCGACGAAAACGCCTTGCGGCGGGGTCATGTTGGTGTCCATGAGGATGCCGACGGTCTCTCCGGCGTGCATGGCGGAGAGCAGGCCGCGCACGAAATCATCTTTGTCGACGGTGCGGTTGCCGTGCATGGTGCGGTACCTTTGGAGGAGCGCGTCGATGTAAGGATTGTCGAGCGATCGCATTACGATCGACAGCGGATGTCCCTGCAAAGAATGAGCGAAAGCGGAGAGTTCCCAGGCTCCGAGGTGTCCGGTGAGAAAAAGGACGCCTTTGCCGCGAGCGTAGGCGCGCTCGAAGTTTTCAAATCCGTCGTAGACGACGACGCGAGAAACATTTTCGCGAGTGTAGCTGGGGAAGAGGCAGACTTCGGCAAGCTGGCGTCCGAGGGAAATGAATTCGCCGCGCACCAGGCGGCGGCGATCGCGCGGCGACATTTCGGGGAAGGCGAGAGACAGGTTACGCAGGCCGACGCGACGCAGGCGTCCGTGAACCGCGTAGACGGTCAACCCGAAAGTGATCCCCAGAGCACGCGCCACGGGACGGGGAAGCAAGCCGAGGATCTTTATCCAGGGCCAGACTAGAGCGTACTCAAGGCGTTTTCGCAATGGGGCGGTTCTCAGTTCCCAGCTCCGAGTTCTCAGTGATTCCATCGAATAGTGACTGAATCGAAGACTGAGAACTGAGAACCGGGAACTGAGAACTTTACTACTTTGCCGCTTCCTGCGCCCACTTGGCTAGGCTACTCAAAAATGGATAGGCGTCCTTGGGAGTTTCGATGTCGCCCTTGAGCGAGGTCTTGAAAGGCACCATGCGGCCATAGAATTCCCGGGTGCTGCCCTTGTCCTGCTTGATGACCGCGCCGTTGAGTTCGAGTCCGGCGAAGAGGCCGCGGGAACGCGAGTAGGTGAGAACCTGCGCCCTCATTTTCCAATCGGTATCGGCGGCGGCGTGGCGTCCGACGGGGCCGGCGGCGGCGCTGGCATCGGCGCCGAGTTTGAACTGGCTGGAGAGGAGGTTATCCATGCCGCCTTTGTTCATGATCAGCATGACAACATCGGTGGCCTGAGCACCGATCTGCAAGCCGAAGCTGCCGCCGCCGATGGTGAAAAAAGCGGGCGCGCTCCAGCCTTTTTCGGTGCGGCAACTGGCGACGCCTTTGCCATAACGGCCGCCGAAGACGAAGCCTCCATTGAGCAGCGACGGAACCACGGCCACGCATTCGGCCGATCCAAGAATTTCTTCGGGGATACGCTGGTCGGGGGCGGCCTGGATTTCGTCAAGCACCGTGCCGGCCTCCTCGACGCGTCCGGAAGCCTTGGTGTTGGGTTCCGGAGCTGGGGTGTCTTGCTTAGTCTCTGGTTTAGTGTCCTGTTTAGTGTCCTGCGCCGAAAGAATCGTTGTTTGGAAACATGTCAGGAAACAAACGAGCAGCAGCAGAACGAGGGATTTTCGCATCATGCCTCACTTGGGAGATAGGAGGTTCTGTTGTCGTGTCTATGATTCTATTCGATGCGGGCTGCGGAACGGGGGATATCCGGGAGTGATCAGGGTGAGTCAGGGTTTAAGGCAAAAAAATGCGGGGCTGAAATCGGCGACCCTAATCTCCGTCTCCAGCCCCGTCTCCCAGGTTCTGTGGTAGGTGAGGCGAGTATGGGGCAGGTGGAGAAAGCGAACAAGATTACCGAGGTCACTGTACTTGGGTAACGGGGTTTCAGCTCCTAGTCCGAAATCGTTCGGGCGATCAGCCGGCTTGCGAGGTCATGCCATTGGGAAGGCTCAGCCGTGGTGTTTACTGGTTAGTACCGGTACCCCCCTCCCCCCTTAGTATCTAGAATCATCGAGTTAGAGGGAATTTTTGGACTTGGTCTTTGAATCTTAAGGACTTATATCAAAGTATTGCGAAATAACGGGTTAGTCTGATCTTGTGTCTGGCAAGACGCATCGCCCACCGGTTTATCTTGGGTTGTCAAAGGGTCGTCAAACGTTGTCAAAGAGCGCTGCAGGTGATTTGGGGCGGCTTCGAGGTCCGTTTTTGAGAGACGGCACTCTTTGGCGCTGTCCCATCAAAAAGCTATTCTCGCAGGGGTTGAGTGGTGCGTCTATGACGGCGGTCACAGTCCGGATGTGATGAAAAATTCCAGGGTTGACTGGCCGGGTCAGCGGGCCCTCGCGTTCTCTTTCGGTAGTTGGTGCAATGGGGATGTTACGCCAACTATCAGACGCTCGGAGGGGCTGGCTTCTCGGTCCTGGCCATGGGAAGAATGATAAGAAAGGTTGTGAGCAAAGGAATAAGCACCGGAATCAAGGCCACCCATGGCAAAGGCCGAGGGACGAAGAGGACGACCAGAATCTCCGCCGCCCCGACCAGCAGAAGAATCAACATCATCCTCACTAACCACTTCAGATTCTGGCGATTTATCCGCATGAGTCTCCTTCACGCTGGTAGCCCTGGCAAACTCTGCACGGTATCCGTGCAAGAGCTTGTCCAGCAAATGGATTTTACAGGATAGTTGACGTAAACAGCGATTACGCTCAAAACCCCTCGATGAGCGTTATAGAGATTTATTACCAACGACAGTGGATGAACCCTTGCTCGTCCCCATCAATCTTGGTGAGGGTAATCTTGACCCGCTCGCAATATGGGGTATTCAATGAAATTATGGCTGAGCTAATGCCGGTAGCCCCTCGATCAAAATCAAGACCTTGGCTGAAATATCTTGTCTTTTCCGTGTTGGCGGTGGGCCTCTTGTCGATCTGCTTGCTTATTGGGTCTGTTGCCTATCTTGCCGAGCTGATTGCCCCCATCATTGCCCCGTGGTTTGGCGGGGTCCCGCAGATTTCCGGCACCGTGGTGGATGCCGTTACTGGCCGGCCGATCCCAGGCATGGACGTGTGCTTAGTTGCAAGGGCTGAAGGGATGCGCATCTACGTCGACCGGAGCGAGATGACGCAGAGCGATGCCTCAGGAAAGTTTTCTTTTGCGCCCTCGCACCAGGGAGGGGTCGGTGCTGCGGGCTACGAGCTTGGAATCGCCGACCCTGCCGCTAACGTGGATCTCTCCTGCGGCAAGTACCTGGAGGAAGCTCCTTATCTTAGTCAACAGGAGTTGCCATCACGCGACGACGGCAAACGCTTCTACTTCCCCATAGTTGCCGTTGAGGGACGTCCCACCCCCCTGAACGATCAGACGACTTACGCCTGGATAACCGAGAAATTCCCCGATCCTGCGAACATCAAAATTGCGCTCATTCCGCTCGTGCAAGACGAGAGCGAGTGCGCGGCAATCCAGGATCAGACCAATGCTTCGTTCTGTCGCTATTTGAACCGTTCCTACGATGACGGCCTCCTTCGTAAACGAAGACGACCGTCGCGAAACGATCGCTGAACCCGGCCAAGTGACATGCAGGCCCTCAAGCGGGCTGGTGCCGATTCTCTGCGCGCATCGTTGTCGTAACCAGGCGATTAGACTCACTGAGAATTGTCCGAGTGAAGGTGCCGCGAGAAACGTGGTGGTGCGAAAATATGAACGAGCAGCGAGGCGACGTCAGGGAAGTTTGCGTTTGTTGGATTTACCTCGGCGGCTAAAGCCGATTCCAAAACGAAGCGGCTATCGCAGCGCTGAAGCGCTGCGCCACCCAAAATCTGCTGCTTCCAAAATCTGCTGCCTGCGAAATCTGCTGGCCTGCAAAATCAGGGCGGAATCGAATTTTCCCTCACATTGCCAAAAACTATTTCGCCGTCACCAGCGAATGCGTAATGGCATGGACGGAGAGCGCGATGCGGTTCTGCACTCCTACTTTGCGCATCAGTTTGGCTACGTGCGCTTTTACGGTGCGCTCTTCTATGCCAAGGGCTGAGCCGATTTCTTTGTTGGAGCGGCCGGCTACCAGCATCTCCAGAACTTCTTTCTCGCGGTCGGTGAAAGTGATTCGTCCGGCGGGGAAGATTCGGCCTGGGGATGCGCTGACGCGCTCAATGAAAGTCGAGAGGACGCGGCGTGGAGCCCATACCGAGCCTTGATGCACGATGCGGAGAGCCTGAATGAATTCAGCGGGCGAGGCAGCTTCGTCGACGTAGCCTTTGGCGCCGGCTGCTATGGCTTTTAGAACGCTTTCATCGTCCATGCCGGAGCCGGTCACGATGATGCGCAGGTCGGGCCGCACGGCTTTCATGCTGGCCATAATGTCGTACAGGTTCTGGCCGCCGCGATTGCCGAGAAGAACCAGATCGATGTTTGGCAACTGGCTAAGGTCGGCCAGCGAGGCGGAGACTAATTCCAAATCAGGTTCGGTATCAAAGAGGGCGCGGAATCCGACAAACCGCAGCGGATCGCTCTCCACTACGGCGACGCGTATCAGCGGCTTTCTGGCGACGGCAGCTTTCATTAAGGTTTCCCTGTTGGGATTGCATCCTGTTCAAGCTTGCCTGAACCGGGAGAGAATTGGAACGATTGCTGATCGAGACAAATTACGGGGGTAACCCCCAAAGTTAGACACCGAAGGAGGTCTGGCCGTGAGCAGAACGCGAATACAGCGGTATTGTGTGGGGATTCTGGCATTGGGCCTGATGGGGGCGGGGATGGCACGGGCGCAAGCTCCGGAGCAACCTTTGCCGGAATATAAGCCGCAGTTCCCGGGCGACCCGGCGCGGTCGGGGTCGGAAGCGCAGGCACTTGGCTACATGCGGACGGTGCTCCGGGCGGAGCATGCTTATAAGAAAAAGCATGGCAAATATGCGGACTCGCTGGAGGCGCTGGCGGGGACGGGATCGTTCACCAAGCGGATGGCGCACTCGACCGACCGCGGGGATTACACGGCCAGCTTTCGTCCCAATCACGACGGTCCTGACCACGACGGCTTCGTGTTCACGCTGACGCCGAAGCAGATGGACAGCGAACACCGCTCGTTTTATGCGGAAGAAGATGGGGCCATTCATGCGGATGATCAGAAGGCCGCGGATTTGAGTTCGCCAAAAATCAGGTAATTCGGCGCATTTGCGATGGGTGGTTTAGACAGGGACGGTCCGCCCTTGGAGGTTCGGGCTAATTTTGCCGATATTTTTCTTTCCATGAAAGCCACAAATTGGGAGTTTACGAACCGAGCGCTGGTATTCGGGCTGATCTTTGGCTTCACGTTTCCGGTCTACTTCTTCGATCACGAGAATTCCACCGCGGTGCTGGCCAACTGGCTCGCAGGCAGACACCAGATGAATGCCGACCGGCTTGCTCAAATCCTGTTTGGCTGTGCCGCTTTCCTGCTGGCTGCGGCGGCTCTGATTCGCACATGGGCTTCGGCGTATCTTCAAGCGGAAGTCGTCTATGCCCCTGAAGTGAAGACGCAGGCGCTGGTCGCTGACGGACCTTACCGGCGCGTCCGCAATCCGCTGTATTTTGCTAACGTGGTAATGGCCATCGCCTTGGGCACGATGATGAGCCGAACTGGGTTCTTGCTGGCAGTGGCGGCGATGCTGGTGTTCTGTTACCGGCTCATCCTTCGCGAAGAGGCCGACCTGCGCGCGACCCAGGGAGAGCAATACGAGCGTTATCGCAGTGCGGTCCCGCGTTTGCTGCCATCACTTTGGCCGCGCATTGTTTCTGCCGGCCGCCAACCCAGGTGGGGCGCGGGATTCAAGGCTGAATCCTGGTATTGGGGATTTGCCGCGGCACTGCTGGCCTTTGCCATAACCCTGAAGCTCTGGCTATTTTTCGTCATATTGGCAGCAAGTGTTATTTTGCTCTGGGTGTCGACCGTAGTTTTTCGAAAAAAGTCGACCTCGGCATAATGCGTAGGAGTTGCTGAGCCCCGGCCCAGTTCTGTTTGCTATTCTGATGCGTGCTTAGAGTCCATAAAAGCGCGTTGGGGCTGGCGTTGGTTTCGGCCGCCCTGCAGGTCGTGATCTTTCCACTTCCGAATTTGTACTGGCTCTCATGGATTGCGGTGGCGCCGCTGCTGGTTGCGATCCTGCGGGCGCGTGCTCCGGAAACGCTGCAACTGGAGCTGCAATCGCAATCGAGTGTTCAGGCGCGCTTGCTGCCCGCCGCGCCGTGGCAGGGGTTCGTGCTCGGCTACCTGTGCGGCATCTGCTGGTTTGCAGGAACTTGCTATTGGATCTTCGACACCATGCATCGCTATGGCGGGATGCCCGCTCCCGTTGCCGTACTCGCGCTGATCTTGTTCTGCATGTACGTCGGGCTCTATCACGGGCTGTTCGGGCTGCTGCTGGCCTTGGTCGCCGGATCGACGGCCGCTGGATTGACAGCCCCTGGACTAAGAGTCGCGGAATCCATGCCCGCCGCATCGAAGATTATTGAATCTGTAGCGTCGACGAGGCGCGCTCTCGCGGCGGCTCCGTTTCTGTGGGTCGTGGTGGAACTCGCCCGCACCCGAATTACTGCGTTTCCCTGGGAGCTTCTTGGATATTCGCAGACCGGAAATTATGCGCTCACGCGCATTGCAACCCTCACGGGCGTTTATGGGCTCTCGTTTGAAATCGCACTCGTGAACAGCGTTTTCGCGGCGGCCTTTCTAGCTCCGAAGGAGCGGCGGAAGTGGCTGCTGGTGGCGGCGTGCGGGGCGGCCGTGCTCCTGCAGGCGGGGCAATTGCTGTCGCCTCCTCCGGTCGCGACTGATCGCATCGCGCTCCTGGTGCAGCCGAATATTCCGATCCTGGACGGCGCGATGTGGACGAAGCAATATTTTCAGGACACGCTGCGGGACTTGACTGCGGTCAGTTTGAATCTTCGCGGAGAAAAACCCGCTGCCCAAAAACCCGCTGCTGGAGAAAATGATCGGCATTTCGACCTGATCGTGTGGCCCGAATCGCCCTCGCCGTTTTACACGAACGATCCTTTGTTTCGAGATGCCGTGAGCGCACTGGCGCGGCAGTCGGAAACCTGGGTGGTCGCGGGCGCGATTGGGATTACGCCGGCAATGCACAGTCGCAGAGAAAGCTCACAGATCTTCAACTCCGCCGCGCTCGTCAGTCCGCAGGGTGAGTGGGTCGGACGCTACGACAAAGTGCACCTCGTGCCTTTTGGAGAATACTTGCCGTTTCCGCAACTGTTTGCGTTTGCCGGAGGGCTGACCAAGGAAGTGGGAGAGTTTCGACGCGGTGCATCGCGCACGCCACTGGATGCCGGGGGCGAGCGCTTCGGAACGTTTATCTGTTATGAATCGATCTTTCCCGACGAGGTGCGGCAAGGACCGCTGCAGGGCGCACAAGTCTTGTTGAATATTTCGAATGACGGCTGGTACGGCGATAGCGGGGCCTGGAAGCAGCATTTGCAGCAAACACAAATGCGGGCCATCGAAAATGACCGGTGGCTGCTGGCGGCGACGAATACGGGGATGACGGCGTCGATCGATCCCTTCGGGCGGATCGTGGCGGCCACACCGCGCAAGGTCCGCACCGGGCTGATGGCGCCTTACGCTTTGAGCACCGGTACCACTTTCTACACGCGGCATGGCGATTGGTTCGCCTATCTGTGTGCGATAATTTCAGCAGGCGCGCTCGTGGGGCGTTTTGTATTTCCTAATCGCGCGTCATAAGTTGAGTAAGACGAGCCGAGTGATAAACAGAGTAATGAAAATATGTTGGATGAACTGGAACAGCAATACACTTCTCTAAAGACCAAGGTTCACGACCTGCGGGAGTATCTTTGACGCCGGCACGCTGCGCCAGCAGTTCGTCGAGATAGAAAAGCAGGCGGCGGACCCGAATCTGTGGTCGAATCCTGAAAAATCTCAGCAAGTGATGCGCGAACGGAAGCGCCTGGAAGGCCTGTTGTCGCTGGAAGGCGACTTGGCGCGCCGGACCGACGACATCGCCACCTATTTCGATCTGGCAGGCGAAGGGGAGAATGTCGCCGCTGACTTGCAGCGCGATCTGGAATCCCTGCGCGAACTGGTCGATCGAGTCGAAACCGAGACGCTGCTTTCGGGCGAGAACGACGGCCTGAATGCGATCATGACGATTCATCCCGGTGCGGGCGGAACCGAGTCGCAGGACTGGGCAGAGATGCTGCTGCGTATGTATCTGCGCTGGGCGGAGCGGCAGGGATTCAAGACCGAGATGTACGACTACCAGCCCGGAGAAGAAGCCGGAATCAAGTCCGCGACCTTTTCGGTGATTGGCCAGTATG
>Ga0074046_10001094_pt1 | contig 25085 bp, 22 predicted proteins | sample BogForMeECP23OM3_FD_94441 | JGI IMG/M metagenome (GOLD analysis project Ga0074046, IMG submission 94441) | Bog forest soil microbial communities from Calvert Island, British Columbia, Canada - Bog Forest MetaG ECP23OM3 | ecosystem: Environmental > Terrestrial > Soil > Wetlands ...
AACCTCACCAGGATTCCCGCGCAGATGAAAGGCGTGCCTGAACTCGCGGCCGGCAGGAATTACGAGATTGCCGCGGCCCCCGGAACTGTCACTGCTCCGCCCGCCGCACCTGCTCTCGCATTGCCCGCAACCGCCGTTGGTCCGCCCGTTGCGCCTGCTTTCTCCTTCGCAGCACTCGCCAGCACGGTGTTCTTCGCGTTCCTCGGCGGATTGCTGCTCAACCTGATGCCCTGCGTGTTTCCCGTGCTGTTTTTGAAAGGGCTGGCGCTGGTGCAGTCGGGCAGCGAGGAACGGCACAAGCTCCGCGCGCACGGCCTGGTCTACACCGTGGGCATTCTCGTCTCCTTCTGGGCATTGGTTGGGCTACTGCTCGGGCTGCGCGCGGCCGGAGCCACGCTGGGCTGGGGATTCCAGTTTCAGTCCCCCATTTTTTTACTGGTTTTGGCCGGGCTTTTGTTCTTCTTCGGACTTTCGCTGGCCGGGCAGTTCGAAATTGGCCTCACGCTGACCAGCGCCGGAGGCTCGCTCGCCGCGAAGCAGGGCTACGCGGGCAGCTTTTTCACGGGGGTTCTTGCGGTCATCGTCGCCACGCCGTGCACGGCGCCGTTCATGGGAGCGGCCATCGGCTACGCGCTCGCCCAACCTGCCGCCGTCACCTTTGCAATCTTCACCGCGCTCGCCCTCGGCCTGGCCGCGCCTTATGTGGCGCTCACGCTGCAGCCCGCGTGGACGCGCCTGCTGCCCAAACCGGGCGTGTGGATGGACATTCTCAAGCAGGCGGTTTCGGTTCCCATCTTCGGCACCGTCATCTGGCTCACCTGGGTCGTCGCCGAAGCCTATGGCGCCAACTTATTGCTGGCGTTGCTCTCCATCTTTCTGCTGCTCGCCATCGCCGGATGGTTCCTGGGCCGCTGGCCGGCGCAGCGCTGGGCGATGGTGATTGCAGGAGCGATCTTGCTCGCTGCGATAGCGCTGGCGGTCTTTGGCAAGCGGTATGCAGAAGAAGATCAAAAAGAAGTGACCGAAACTGCGGCGTTGATTGAAAGTGGCCGAATTGCGGGAGCAGATCTCAGACCCGTCGCCGGTGCGTGGCAGCCTTGGTCCTCCGACGCCGTCCAGCACGCGCTCGCGGCCGGGCAACCCGTTTTTGTGGACTTCACCGCCAGTTGGTGCCTGAGCTGCCAGGTCAACGAGCGCGTCGCCTTGAGCCGACCCGAGGTGATGCAGGCGTTTGGGGAAAGAAATGTTGCCCTGTTCAAGGCCGACTGGACCCGCGAGGATCCTGCCATCACCCAGGCACTTACTGCGCTCGGCCGCAGCGGGGTTCCGGTCTATGCGCTGTATTCCCCGGAGCAGAACGGACCACAGTTATTGCCGCAGGTGCTTACGCCCGGGATCGTCCTGGACGCCATCAACAATCTCCCCACAGGGGCTGCAACTCCAGTCAGCGCGGTTTCGTCAAAACAGCAGTAAATTGGGTGCGTGATCGGTGGGAACCCGACCGCCGATTCCCCATTTAGGGTCCGATAGCAGATCTTAGGGCACGTCCGAATTCCCCACAGTCCGGAGGTCGACTCAGATGAAATCACTCTTTTGTCTTGCAGGCGCGTCTGCGCTTGCGGTTGCGCTCGTGCCTGTTGCGGCGGGCGCACAGGCGGTTGTGGGCTCGCCCGCGCCCAACTTCACCGCGACCGATTCGCATGGTCAAAATCATTCGCTCAGCGAGTACCGTGGCAAGTACGTTGTTCTTGAGTGGCACAACCACGATTGTCCGTACACCAAGAAGCACTACGCCAGCGGCAACATGCAGTCGCTGCAGAAGGAGTGGACCGCGAAAGGCGTGGTCTGGTTCACGGTCATCTCTTCGGCGCCCGGCCAACAGGGCTACATGACCGATGGCGAGGAGAACGCGTATCTCGAGCAAATGCACGCCGCGCCCACCGCGGTCCTCATGGATCCGGCGGGCAAACTGGGCCATCTTTTCAGCGCCAGGACCACGCCGGAAATGTACGTCGTCGATCCCCAAGGCAAGCTGATTTATGAGGGCGCGATCGACGACCATGCCACGCCCGACGTCAGCGACATCAAAGGCGCGGACAACTACCTGAACGACGCGCTGATGGAGGCCATGGCTGGCAAGCCGGTGGCGCACGCTTACACGCGGTCGTACGGCTGCTCGGTGAAATACGCGAACTGAAAAAGCAGGGACCGAGCCACCCCGGCAGAGACCAAGGGAACGAGGGATCAAGACAACAGGCCGTCCACGGAAGAATCCGTGAACGGCCTGAAAATTCGAAGTCCGCCAATTTAGGAAGCGCGGACTTGCGAGCCTCTTCCGGAGGTCTGAAGACCACCTATGCGTGGGCGTGCTCTTTGGCCTGCTTCATTGATTCCCTTGCGCCTTTCTCCAGCTCTTGCGGGTTGGGCCTGGCGATGGTTTGGGCGATCGACCACTTGTGCCCAAAGGGATCGCGCAGTTGACCGTAGCGATCGCCCCAGAACTGGTCTTTCAGCGGGAACGTGATTTCCGCACCTGCGGAGACGGCCTTCGACCATGCGGCGTCGGCGTCGGCTACCTGCAGGTGCAGGGTCAGCGGCGTTCCGCCCAGCGCCTCAGGCGTTGATGGCTTTTGGCCCATCGCTTCTGAGAAATCGTCGTTCAGAATCAGGTGGCCGCCGTTGATCGCCAGTAACGCGTGCATGATCTTGTTGGAATCGGGCGCTACGTGCCGCGCAACTTCCGTCGCGCCAAATGCCTGCTTGTAGAAATCGATGGCTGCCGCCGCATTGCTCACTACGATGTGGGGAATGAAACTCATGCAGTCGCTCATTTGAAAACCTCCTCTTGGGGATGAATTAGCGGACGTGCGCGTGCATTGGGGAAGCGCACCCGGCGAGTGTACCACCGTCATTGTTAAAGTTGGGTGACGAGGGCGTGGAAAAAGCACGGGGGCAGGCGATCGCCCAACGCCGCCAGCCTCGCGCGCATCTAAGTCCCCGAGGAGACGCGATGAACAAGAAGACGCAGTCCACGCACGAGATGCCCGGCGGTCAAACCGAATGTACCAAAGATGATGGTGTCGTTAACGATTCGCTTGGCACAGTCGATCCTGCAGATTTCACCGGAATCGATGATGAAGAAGAGGAGGGCGCTGGCAACGGGAAGAAGAGCGGTCAAAATAGGCGCGAAGATTGACTCCTGTTTTGTGCTATCATGCTATCAAGTGAGGTGCGACGTGGCTCAGATTCTCATTCGCAAAGTCGACGAACGGGTCAAAGCCCGCATTCAGCGCCGCGCCAAACGCAACGGTCGCAGCATGGAGGCAGAGGTGCGCGAGATTCTCAATAACGCAACTCTTCGAGAAGAGACGCCAGCAGTCGGATTTGGCTCGGCAACGGTTGCACTTTTCAGCGGAAGCGGCATTTACCTCGATGAGCCAATCCAGGAGATTCGCGGGATGAAGATGCAGATTCCGAATTTCGAAGACGCGAAATTCGATGAAGATTGACCCGAAAAATGATCGTCCTCGATACGAACGTCGTTTCGGAGATCATGCTTCCCGCGCCGAACCAGCGAGTGTTGCGCTGGGTTGACCAACGGCCGCCCCAGTCCATCTGGATCACAGCTGTCACTCTGTACGAAATTCGCTTTGGGCTGCAATCGATGCCTGCCGGCAAGAAGCAGACCGCGCTCCTGGCGTTGCTGGAACGCTGGCTCGCCGAGCTTGTCCAGCATCGAATTGCTGATTTTGACGAGGCAGCCGCACGGCAGGCAGCCACTCTTGGGGCCGCGCTGAAGTTGAAGGGGCGTCCGCGCGACCCGCGCGACACCATGATCGCCGGCATTGTTCTCGCCTCCCACGCTACACTCGCCACGCGAAATATTAAGCACTTCGACGATATCGCGAAGTCGGTCGTGAATCCGTGGGGCTGAGGCCGCAGGCAGGGATCAGAAATCGGCTTGTGTGAGTTTGCGCTGCATCTGGCTGCAGGGCTTTCCTAGCGCGTCACGATTGATTACCGCCTCGCTTTCCCGCCCTGATTTTGCGAATCTCGTCCAGCCGCGCCGCCAACTGCTTTTCGCGGCCCTCCTGCGTGGGCTGATAGTAACGGCGGCCTTTGAGCGAGTCGGGCAGGCAATCCATATCGGCTACTTTGTCCTCTTCGTCGTGGGCGTAGCGATAGCCTTCGCTGTAGCCCAGATCCTTCATCAGGCGCGTGGGCGCATTGCGCAGATGCAGCGGCACCGGCTCCTGGCGCGTATTTTCAATCTCCGCCTGCACCGCGCCCCAGGCCGTGTACACCGCGTTCGATTTGGGCGCGAGCGCGAGATAGACCACGGCTTCGGCCAGCGCCAGCTCACCCTCCGGCGAGCCGAGGAAATCGTAGGTGTCCCTGGCGGAAAGGCAGAGGTTCAGCGCCTCTGGTGCGGCCAAGCCTATGTCTTCAACGGCCATGCGCACGATGCGCCGCGCCAGATACAGCGGCTCTTCGCCGCCCGCGAGCATGCGTCCCAGCCAGTAAAGCGCGGCGTCGGGATCGGAGTTGCGCACGCTTTTGTGCAGCGCCGAGATCAGGTTGAAATGCTCCTCGCCCTGCTTGTCGTACATGAGCACGCGCTTCTGCACCGCTTCGGCCGCCACGGCCCTGGTGATGTTTTTCTGGTTTTGGACGAGTTGGGCGGCGACCTCTAGCGCGTTGTAGGCGCTGCGGCAATCGCCGCTTGAGTAGCTCGCGATCAGCTCCAGCGCATCGTCATCCGCCGTGAGTTCGAGGGCGCCGAGTCCGCGCTCCTTGTCGGCCAATGCGCGCTTGAGCAGCGTCACGATCTGCTCCTCCTTCAGCGGCTGCAGCACATATACCCGGCAGCGCGAGAGCAGCGCCGAAATGATCTCGAACGAAGGATTCTCGGTGGTTGCGCCGATGAGCCGGATTGTGCCCCGCTCCACGTAGGGAAGAAACGCGTCCTGCTGCGCTTTGTTGAAGCGGTGAATCTCATCGATGAAGAGAATAGTGCGCGAGTGCATTTCAGCAGCGCGCGCGGCGTCGATCATCACCTGCTTGATCTCCTTAATGCCGCTGGTGACCGCCGAGAATTCGATGAAGCTGGCCTTGGTGGTTTCGGCAATGATCTTGGCAAGCGTGGTTTTGCCCACGCCCGGCGGACCCCAGAAGATCATGGAACTGGCATCGTCGCGCTCGATCTGCACGCGCAATGGCTTTCCTGGGCCGACCAGATGCTCCTGACCCACCAACTCATCCAGGCTGCGCGGACGCATGCGTTCCGCCAGCGGCGCACCTCCGGTAGGGGGACTTTTGGACGAGTGCAGTGGAACATGCGGCGCACTGTCGAAGAGATTCATCGCCGCGCTCCTCGCTTCAAGCCGCCATGCCCCATCCTTTCTCCGGCGCGGCCTGCCGCGGCAGAGAATGGGTGGGAAACTGAGGCCGCCCGCTGCCGCGCCGCCTCATACAACAGCACACTGGCCGCCACGGCGGCATTCAGGCTCTCCACCGGGCCGGGGCAGGGAATGGTGATTCTGGCGTCGGCCCGCGCCTCCAGATCTTCGGCCACGCCGTTGCCCTCGTTGCCGATGATGAGAGCCACCGGACCGGTCATGTTGACCCGGTCGGCCGGCTGGGCGGCGTGTACGGTGGCGGCAAGAATCTTTACTCCGGCCTCATGCAGTTCTTCAAGACACTCCGGTTGGCTGACCGCGAGCAAAGGAACGCGGAAAACGCTGCCCGCCGAGGCGCGCACCGCTTTTGGGTTCCACGCGCTGACGGTTCCCGGCAGGCTCACCACGCCTGTCGCTCCAAAGGCTTCCGCCGAGCGCAGGATCGTGCCCAGATTTCCCGGATCCTGGATGCCGGCCAGCACGACGACAAGCGTTTTTTTCTGGTCCTGGTCGAAAGCGTGCGCCCAGGTCCAATCAGGCGGCTCAACCAGCGCGGCAATCGGTTGCGGCGTCTCAGTTGCGAGCGCGGAATGGAGCAACTTCGCCGGCAGCCGCAGAATCTCGGTCTCCGGCGGGACGCGGAGCGCGTCCAGCAGTCGGTCGGCTCCTTGCGCCACAAAAATGGTCGTCACACGCAGGCCCGCGCGCAGCGCCTCTTCGAGCAGATGCGGTCCTTCGATACCGACGTGCCCCTGAGCACTGCGGCCCGCCGCGGCCAGTGCCTTGCGCAGCTCTTTCAGGCGCGCATTGTCCTTGCTTTCCACCACGCGAACCGGCATCGAGCGGCCCCTTTGAGCGCTGTGGCGATTCTAAGAGCAGCTACCAACTTCTCGCTACTAGCCGCGGCGCTCTGGCCACGTGATTTCGTAATGGTCTTCCGGCAAGCGCGGGTCGGGAGGCCCGCACTACAGCCGGTCCGGAGGCCCGCGCTACTTTTCCGCCAAGACCATAGTCAAGCAGTCGCGGGGCTGGGAGCCAGCAGCCAAAAGCTGGAAGCTGGCAGCTAGAAGCTCTGTAGGAACTTGCACCACGGCTAGTGCTGTGATAGTTTCCGATCTTGTAACGTCTTCTTTCTATTCGGGAACGAGGTAAGCTAGATTGTCGGCGGAAATTCTGCGCGTTCATCCCGACGAACCCCAACCAGACCGGATCGATTACATCGTCTCCTGCCTGCGCAAGGGCGGTGTGGTTGCTCTGCCCACCGACACGTTTTACGGCCTGGCTGTAGATCCGGTAAACCTTGCTGCGGTCGAGCAAATCTATCAGATAAAGACCCGCCAGAAGCACAAACCGCTTTCGCTGCTGATCTCCGGCCTGGCCCAGGCCTATGAGTTGGCGCGCGACACCGATCCGCTGCTGGACAAGCTGGCCGATCGCTTCTGGCCCGGCCCGCTGACCATCATTGTCCGCGCCGGAACCAAGCTGCCCCTGCGCTCCACGGCCAACACCGGCAACGTGGCGCTGCGCGTGCCCGACGCGGCCATTGCGCGCGCGGTGGTGGAGCGCTTCGGCCTGCCTATCACGGCCACCTCCGCCAACCTGCAGGGCGCCTCGGAGTGTACCAACGCGGCCTGCGTCCGCGATCAGATCGGCGACCGCATTCCGCTCATCATTGACGGCGGCCCCACCGGCCGCGCGCAGCCCACGACCATCGTCGATCTCACGCTGGGAGAGGGACGATGGGAGATTTTGCGCGAGGGCGCGATCCCGACCCACGAAATCGTCATGGTCCTGCAGCGGTGAGAAAGACAGGGACCAAGGGAACAAGGGAACGAGGGACCAAGGCTTAAGGCGAGGTGCGAAACTAGAAGTAGCGATCCTCCAGTTTTGCACTCAACCGTGACCCTAGATGTCTGCCCAATCCAAGCCGAGGCGTCATCGCACCGCTCTTCACATTGCAACGGCACTTGTGTTGCTTCTGGTGGCCGGCACGTTGATTTGGATCGGGTGGGTCTACGCGCAAATCGATGGCTATGTGCATCAGGATCAGGCTGCGCGCGCTGACGCCATCGGCGTGCTGGGTGCGGCGGAGTACGATGGCCGCCCCTCCCCGGTCTACCGCGCCCGCCTGGACCACGCGCTCGAACTCTACCATCGAGGCATCGCCCCGCTGATTATCACGCTGGGGGGCCCCGGCGGCGATCAATACACCGAGGGCTCGGTGGGCCGCGAATATCTGATGAGCAAAGGCGTTCCCGAAAGCGCCATCATTGCTGAAACCGAGAGCCGCAACACCGAGGAATCGGCGCGCCGCATGGTCGTGATCGCGCGCGCCAACGGCCTGCACCGCCTCGTGGTGGTCAGCGATGACACGCACATGTTCCGCATTCATGCCATCTGCGCCGCGGATGGGCTGGATGTTCTGACTTCGCCGCGACCGCGCCCGGCCACGGAGGAAAAGACGCAGGAAGGCGAGCGCATCGCCCACGAGATTCTCAGCTATACGCTTTGGCGACTGGATTTGCATTGAAGCAGGGAGCAAGCTACCCCAGCGGGCACAAATCGCCCGCTAGAGGACCCCGGTAGGGAGCAAGGGAGCGCGGGTGCAAGGGCTTGCCGGCTTTATTGATGGCTGCATAAGCAATGCCCCGATAAACGCGCCGGAGGCGCTGAGTTTGTTAGCCCCGCGCTTCAGCGTGGGGAACGCTGACCGCGCAGATGAACCCCGAAGTCCCGTAGGGACGGCGTAAGGATATTTCTTTTGCGGGGACATTAGTGCATCGCACACAGCATGGCCAGCGCGAACCCCGCTGCGCTGGCCGTCGACAGAAAATTCACTGCGTCGTTGTTCAACCAGCCGTGTTCCTCCAGCGTTGCTCCCAGCAGGCTGTCGAAGAAGAGGCCGAAAACCGCCCCTGCGCAGCTCATGATGAACAGGATCCAGCCGCCGCCGAGCGCCCACATTCCTGCATAGGCAACTATGGCCGCGGCAACTACTCCGGCCAGGGAGCCAGCCAGGCTGATGGCGCCGTCGCGGCCGGGATCGACCGCCTTGAACGACGTGATCATGCGCGGAGGCCCGCCGAGCACCTGCCCGATCTCAGAGGACGCTGTGTCGGCCGCAGCCTCAGCCAGCGCCGCCACCGCGAGAGCAAATAGCATGGTCTGCGTGGCGGCATGGTGCGGCAGCCAGCGGGAATCCATGAGCCAGGACTGCACGGGATTGCTCGAAACCAGCGCTGCGAAGCCCAGGTTGGCAGCGACTTGAGAGGCAGAGCGTCCCCTGCGCCCTTCCGCGGTTCCGAGCCGCTCCTTTTGGCGGCGGCCGGCACGCGTGGCAGCGAATGCGAGCAAGGAGACGGCGAGCGTCGGAACGAGGGCCGTGTGCCAGGGCTTATAGGGAACCACAAGGGTGGAAAACATGAGGCTGGCCGTGATCAGCATGCCGGTGAGCGCGGCTGCCGGAGTGGCCGCCCGCAGCCTCCAGGTGACCAGTCCCAGCAAGATGCTGAGGCCGATGGTCCAGATGGCGACCGGAGCCGCGTGGGAGGCCCACCAACTGCAGTCGAGCACCACTTCAGTGCCCGCAAAAGGCAGTACGGCAAGCAACACGAGCTTGGATTGCCAGGTCAGCTTGTTTTCAGCCACGCTTCATCGTATCCCCTGAGCCGCGCCTGGCAGAAAGCGCGCTATAGAAACCGATAACCAATCCGCTCTTGCCGCGTCGCAAGAAAGTGAAAGAGCAGGGGACGGGTTATCGCGCCCCGCTGATTTACAATCACAAGGAAGCAGGAAACATTCAGAATGAGGCTTTTTCCCATGATTTCAGGCCAGGGGCGCGCGCTATTGGCCCAGGCAGGCGGAGCACTTGCAATGGCGGCATTGATTGCAGGTTGCGGCGATAACTACAGGCCGACGGTCACCCCGATATACAACCCAGGCCCGGCTGCACAGCCCACATCGTACGCCGTGGTGGTTTCCACCACAGGCAAAAGCACAGATGGCGTAGTCACCCTGATCGATTACTCAGGCGATTCGATTTTGACCGAGGCGACCATCGGTCCCGGACCGACTGCGTTCACCCTCGATGAGCTGGGCGCCACCGGCTACACCGTGAACAGCGACGGCACGCTCTCCAACTTTGCCATCACCACCTCGCTGCAGACCAAGAATGTTTCCTTCTCCACCTTGTCGCCCACCTCGAAGATCGTGAACCTGATGCCGCCTTCCTCGGGACTTTGGGCTACCGATCTGAATGGCGATGTGGTCGATCTCTTTCAAGGATCGCCGCAGGCATTCAAGCTGGCGATTCCGGTGGCGACCTCGGCGAGCCCAGCGACCATGCCAGTGTTTATCGCCGGGTCCCCAACCGTTTCCGGTCAGCGCGAATACGTCCTCAGCCAGAACGTACCGGATACCGCGCCGATGACGTGCAACCTTACGCCCAGGACGGTAGGTGCAACGGGTGTAGCGACCCCGATCGAGATTTCCAGCAATACTACCGACCCGGCAATCCCGGCGGGCAAGTGCCCGGTATATGCCTTTCCATCCAGCGACCAGCAGCGTCTGTTTATCCTCAATCGGGGCGACGACACCATCACGGTCATCAACACCAGGAACAACACTCTCGACGCCTGCACGCCCTTCCAGAATCAAAACGGGCAATGGATCACCTGCCATCAGTCCATTCAGCTTCCGGCGGGTTCGGGACCGATCTACGCGGAGTACGTCCAGGCAACCCAGCAGCTCATCGTGGCCAATTACGAGGGCGGCACAATCAGTGCGATCGACGTTCCCCTGGATGAATACGGCAACGACTCCAACACGTACGCCAACAACAATTGCACCACCTATGCCGCTTGCGGCGCGATTACGGGTGGCTTTGGAACCGTGCACACCGTTGCTGTAGGCAATACGGCCACGCCCAATCCCGCCAGCGTGACCGTACTTTATGATGGCAGCAAGGCTTACACCGCGAATCAGAATGACGGCGTGCAAAACGGCACGGTGACGGTGGTCAACCTGTCAACTTACACGGTGGAAAAGACCATTACCGTGGTCGGTCATCCGCGCACCGTGGTGAACACGCAGAACTCCGAGTACACCAAGGTTTACGTGGGCTCGCCCGACAGTCCGTACATCACCATCATCGAGTCGAGCCCGACCGTAACCGACCTGGTGGACACGACGGTTCTGGTGGAAGGCACGGTAGTGGATGTCCGCACCACCACGCAGAACGGCAACAGCGGCAATAACAATTACAGCAGCCGCGTGCCCGGCTACGGCCAGCCGTGCAACCTGTCGCCTGCGAACATGGTGGCCACCTACGGCGCGAACTATACCCTGGCGGAATGCCAGGCCATTCCGTAGGGGCGAAGTCGCTTCAGTGCAATGCGAAGGGCCATTCCTCCAGGGGAACGGTCCTTCAGTTTTTTGAGGGAGTGGCTACGTCCATGCCGGATGCGGGCAAGACGCACCCCGGAAAATCACGGCCCGGAAAAACGCGACTCGATCTGCTTCTCGTTGAGCGCGGCCTCACAGCAAGCCGGGAGCGCGCCCGGGCGCTGATTCTTGCCGGTCGCGTGATGGTGAACGAGCAGAAGATCGACAAACCGGGTACTTCGGTCGCACAGGACTCCGCGGTCCGCATGCTCGGCGAGGATCAGCCTTACGTAAGCCGCGGGGGATTGAAACTGGCCGCGGCCCTGGAGCATTGGAAGATCGACGTCAAAGACCGCGCGTGCGTCGACGTCGGCGCCTCGACTGGCGGCTTCACCGATTGCCTGCTGCAGCACGGCGCGGCCCATGTGACTGCGGTCGATACCGGCTTCGGGCAGATCGATATGAAGCTGCGCAACGATTCGCGCGTGGAACTCGTGGAGCGCACCAACGCGCGCCTGCTCAATCCGGGATCGTTGCAAAAGCCGGGTCAATCTCAGGAAAAGGCACAGGAAAAAACTCTTTTGGTCATGGACGTTTCGTTCATCTCGGCCACGCTTGTTCTGGGGCCGGTATTGGCCGCCGCTCCGGCGCTGGTGGAAGCCGTGATTCTGGTCAAACCGCAATTTGAGGCCGGGCGGGAGCATGTGGGCAAAGGCGGCATTGTGCGCGACCCTGCCGCGCACGAGCTCGCGATCAATAAGGTAGCGGAATGCGTGCGCTCGCTGGGCTGGCAGGTCGTCGAGACCATTCCTTCGCCCATCACAGGCGCCGAGGGCAACTGTGAATTTCTGCTCTACGCAAAAGCGGTCAGCTCCCCGCCCGATCCATTACACTCGAACCCATGACCCGCGTCGCCATTGTTGCCAAGCCAAATCGCGAAGAGCTTAAGCAGCTTTTGCCGGAACTGATTCAATGGCTGCGCCTGCGCGGCTACGAGCCAGTGCTCGACCGCGAAGGCGGAAGCTACACCGCGGACGCGCCCGCGGTCGATCGCGCGGAACTGCCGTTGCATGCGCCGCAGCTGGTCATCGTGCTGGGAGGCGACGGCACATTGCTGGCCGCGGCACGCATCTTTGCCACCGTCGACACGCCCATTCTCAGCGTGAATCTCGGCTTTCTCGGTTTCCTCACCGAAGTGCGTCTCGCCGATCTCTACGCCACACTCGAAAACTGGTGCGCCGGCTGCCACACTCTGGACGAGCGGGCCATGCTGCACGCCGCGCTTTGGCGTCAGGGCGCCGAGCTCGCGAGCTTCGAAGCGCTCAACGAGGTGGTGATCTCCAAGGGCGACATTGCCCGCATGGGCGATTTTGCCGTGGAGTTGGATGGCAAGAGCGTAGCCAGCTTCCGCGCCGACGGTGTCATCGTCTCCACGCCCACCGGTTCGACGGCCTACACCCTGGCCGCCAATGGGCCCATTCTGACGCCGGATGTGGACGCCATGGTGGTGACGCCCATCTGTCCCCATCTGCTCACGCTGCGGCCCATCGTGGTGCGCGGCGATGCTTCGCTCACCGTCCGCGTGGAGGGCGTACCCGATGTCGCGCTGCTCACCATCGACGGCCAGCAAAAGGTCGAACTGCGCCGCGGCGACGAGATGCGCTGCTGCCGCTCCAGCCATACCGTCAAGCTGGTACGCCTGGACGACAGCGGCTTCTTTGACGCATTGCGCAGCAAGTTGAGTTGGGGCGAACAGTAGCAGGGTCGCGGGAGAGAATCCTACTTCGTCAACTCCGCCAGCAACACCTGCGCCTTCGCAGCCAGCGTGTGCGCTCCCTCCACATCGCCTGAGGCAAGGGCGGCACGGGCCTGTTTCAGAAACTCGCGGATGTGGTCGGCGGTCTTTTGCTCGGAGTCGCTCATCGTGCGATTGATACCACTCAGCCGGCGCTCGATGTCGGCGATGGAATTCTCAGTCTCCTGGCGGAAGTTGCCCGGATCGCCCGAGGAAAGTTGCCCAATGGCGCTCACGCCAGGGTTGGGAGACGGCGCGGGCTCCGGTGTGGTCGTGGCATCGTCGGGGCTGGGATTGGGCGGTCTCCGGTGCCGCACAGGCGGTGGGATCGGCTGCGCCTCCTCCCACATGTTGTAGATGGCGTACGCGGCAATGATCGTATCCTCGGGCGGAAGCTCGATGTCGACCAGTTGAATGGCCTGCGATGGTTGGGCGCGCGGTGCGAGCATCCGGGCCTGCGTGGGCTGCTTCTTGTGAAAAAACGGCAGTTGGAAGCAACCCGTGAGCAAGAACGGCATCAGCCATGCAACGCTCCTGAGAGGCGACTTCATTTCCCCAACTCCGTATCGCTTGGAATGCTCGCGGGTTGCTGAACACGGTGTACGCGGTCCGCGGCGGTGAGTGGAATGCGCAGCAGGAATTCCGTGCCGCGACCTTGTCTCGATTGTACGTCCACGCTCCCGTGATGTAACTGCAGGATGCGGTAAGTCATGGCGAGTCCGATGCCGCTGCCTCCGATCTTGGTCGTGAAATAAAGGTCGAAGATCTTTTCACGAATCTCCGCGGGAATTCCCTCGCCCTCGTCGGTAATGCGCAGCACGGCAAACCTTGGCGTCGTGTGCCCGATGCGCGCTCCGTCGAGGCCGTTCTGCCGCGCCTCGGACAGTGAACCGTTGCCGGCGCTAAAGTCCTCTTCGAGAGCCACTTCAAGCCGGCCGCCCTCGGGCATGGACTGGGCGCCATTCTGGATCACATTCAGCGCCGCCTGCTTAAGTAAATCGGCGTCTACGTTGGCGATCAGCGGTTCTTCCGGCATGCGGCTCGTGAGCTTAATCTGCCGCGTCGTCAGCTCGTCGGCGGCCAGCGCCAGCACGTCGCCGATCACCAGGCGCAAGTCCTGTTCGTGCAACTGCAGTTCCACCGGCCGCGAGAAGTCCACCAGCGTCTGCACCACGCGGTCCAACCGCCGGATCTCGGCATCGATCACCTCCAAATGCCTCGTTGCCGGTCCCTCGGCATCGCCTAACTTCGACTTCAAAAGCTCCAGGTGCACCACGATGGCGTTGATGGGATTCTTGACCTCGTGGCCGACGCCTGAAGTGAGCCGCCCGATGGCCGCCATGCGGCGCGAAAGCTCCAGTTCCGATTCGATCCTCTCCGCCGATTCCAGATCGTGCAGCGTTACCAGCGCACCGAGCCCGCGGTGCGTTTCATCGTCGTAAATAAAATCCACCGAGGCCTGGATGCGCTGCCCGTTTTCGGTGCGAATCTCCTCCTTCACCATGTGTGCGCCCGCTTCCACGGCTTCGCGCAGCGTTCGACCCAGCACCGTGGCGTTGGTGAAGATCTCCCGCGCGTGCCGGCCCAGAACGCTGTCGTGATCGACGTTCAAAAAACGGCGCGCCGCTTCTGAAACCAGAACCGCTCGCTTGTCCTCCGTGAAGAGCAGAATGCCGTCCTGCAGATTGCTGAGAATCTGGTCGAGATTTTCGCGCAACGCGGAGTAAACCTCCTCCACATTGCGCATGCGCTGGCCGATCTCCTCGATCTTTGTCGAGACCAGCGCCGCCACGTCTTTCTTTGATCCTGCTTTGCCCTCCGGGGGTACCCCTTCGGCTGCCGTCAGGCGATCCAATTGCCGGCTGATCTCGGTCAGCGGCCGCAACGCCAGATTGCTCAGCAGAAAAGCCGCGGTCAGCGCCACAATCAGTGCCAGCGCCATCAGCCGCATTGCGCTGTTTAGCAGCGGCTCGTATTGCGCGCGCAACAACGACGTGTGCACGCCCACATTTACGGTGGCGAAGAGTTTGCCATTGTTCTCAAGCGGCGCCACCACGTCATATACCGTGGGATTTCTGAAGGATTCGGCGACGACACGAAGCGGATTAGCCTTGAGCAATTGCGCATAGTTGGGGCGCACAGGGAGCGGCTTGCCCTCATTGTCGTGTTCAGTGCTCAGCAGTGTCATCCCCTGGCTGTCGCCGATGTTGACGTCGTAAACCGTGAAATAATTGCGATTCACTGAATCGAGCACCGCCTGCAACTGGGTATCACTGCGCACCGTTTCAGCCACCAATTCCCGCAGCTCGTCCGGATTGTTGGGATCGACGGTGCGGTCCCGGAGGCCGCTCTCCAGCGCATTCTGCAGCGCCAATAGCACCTGTCTCGCTACCGCCCTATGCGTGTCGTAGGTCTCCCGCACCACCATTTTTGCTAATTGATGCACATAGAGCAGCGACACCAGCCCGGCGATGAGGAACACCAGGGCCGAAATGGCCACCACGAGTTTGGTCTTGAGGTGCATGGGAAAATCTTCAACGGGATACGGCGTCTAACCGGTCTGCATTTCCCTATCCCGGCCATATTCCTTGAGCTTATTGTGCAGCGTCTTCAGGCTCACGCCCAGAATTTCGGCGGCGCGCGTTTTGTTTTGGCCCGTCACTTCGAGCGTGCGCAGGATGAGCAAGCGCTCGGCTTCGTTGACCGTCGCGCCCACGCGCACCGTCACCACGCTTCCATCCAGGGCTGAAGATTCCAGGCTCTGGTCTTCGCCGAATCCCTGGGGCAGATGTCCGGCGTCAAGCGGCATGCCATCGGGGCAGAGGACCACCGCCCGCTCAATGGCGTTGCGCAGTTCGCGCGCGTTGCCCGGCCAGTTGTGGGCCATCAGACGATCCAGCATGGATGCCGAGACCCCGGGCACCTTGCGCCCGTGCTTCTGGTTCATGTCGGCTATCATCGCCTCCACCATGGCTGGCAAATCCTCCATGTGTTCGCGCAGCGGCGGCATGGCTATGTTGAAGACGTTAAGCCGGTAAAAGAGGTCGGCGCGCAGATGACCCTGCGCCACGGCATGGCGGGGATCGCGATTGGTGGCCGCGAGTATACGCACGTCCACGTCCACTTCGGTGCGCGCGCCCAGCCGCCGGAGCTTGCGCTCTTCCAGCACCCGCAGCAATTTGGCTTGCGTGCCGGCCGGCATTTCGCCCACCTCGTCCAGCAGCAGGCTGCCGCCCGAGGCCAGCTCGAAGCACCCGGCTCTGCGCTCCATGGCGCCCGTGAATGCGCCTTTTTCGTGGCCGAAGATTTCGCTTTCGATGAGCGTTTCCGGAATCGCCGCACAGTTGACGGCAACAAACGGCCGCGACTTGCGCGGGCTCAAATCGTGGAGTGTGCGCGCAACCAGTTCCTTGCCCGTACCGCTCTCGCCGGTGATGAGCACGGGCACATTCGACGGGGCAATCTGTTCAATCAGTCCAAAGATCTCGCGCATCTGCGGCGAACTGCCCACCAGCGCGCCGAGCACACCCGATTCGCGCAGCCGGCGCCGCACCACTTCAAGTTCGATCGTGGTTTCGCGCTGCCGCGTCGCGTTAGCGAGGATGGTCTTCAGCCGCGTCGCGTCCACAGGCTTGGGCAGAAAATCGTACGCGCCCAGCTTCATGGCTTCGACGGCCAGTTGAATAGACCCCATCGCGGTAAGTACCACCACGGCCATGTTGGCGCTCAAACCCACGCCGCCTTCGGCGAGCTTGGCCAGCAGCCCCATGCCGTCCAGGCGCGGCATCTTCAGGTCTGTCACCACAATGGCCGGATTCCAAGCCAGCGCCTTTTCCCACGCCTCCACGCCGTCGCGCGCGGTCTCGGTGCTGTATCCCCATCCGGAGATTAGTTCCGCGAGGCCAGCCAGCGCGTTGGGCTCGTCTTCGGCGATCAACACCTTTACCGCGTTCTGCATAGGGACGTTCCGCTCATCCCTTAGCTTACCTTTTTGCCATGCTATCCGGCTAAAGGCGCTCTCTGCTCCTGATTCGGCAATAAAATCCCGCATCCGTGCCCCATCCTTTCGCGTTTTTTGCGAAAGGGTGGGACCGCGCACCCTCTAAACTGGAATGATGCTGCCCTACGAAATCTCCCCCGCTGAAGCTGCCGAAATCCTGCGCGAAAAGAGCGCCCGGCTTGTCGACGTGCGCGAGCCATGGGAGTTCGCCACCACGCGCATCGAGGGCAGCCTGCCCATTCCCATTGGCGAAGTGGCAACCCGCGCGCACAAGGAGCTCGACATCGACGAGCGGATGGTCATCGTCTGCCATCACGGGGTTCGCTCCATGAACGTCACCGCATGGCTGCGCCGGCAGGGCTTTGAAAAGGCTCAATCGCTGCGCGGCGGCATCGATGCCTGGTCGATCGAGGTCGATCCCAAAGTTGCGCGCTACTGAAACGGCTGTCAACGCGCCTCTGGGCCTCGCCGGTCTATACTCTCATCTGTCTGATTCTTGAAGGGAGCAATTTCATGTCTTCTTCTGCCGTTGCATTTGCCCGCCAAAACCACCCCCGTTTTCTGGATGAACTGAAGGCCCTGCTGCGGATTCCTTCCGTCTCTACGGATCCAGAGCACAAGGACGATTGCCGCAAGGCCGCCGAAGTGCTGCTCGCCGAACTCAAGCGCATTGGCATGGAAAACGCGCGCGTGATTGAGGGCGAAGGCCATCCGCTGGTCTATGCCGACTGGCTGCATGCCGCCGGGAAGCCCACGGTGCTCATTTACGGCCATTACGATGTGCAGCCGCCCGATCCGCTCGACGAGTGGGTCTCGCCGCCCTTCGAGCCCACCGAGCGCAATGGCAACATCTACGCGCGCGGCGCGGTCGACGACAAGGGCCAGGTGGTGGCTCAGGTCAAGGCATTGGAGTCGCTGATGGCAGCCAACGGCTCGCTGCCCCTCAATGTGCGCGTGCTCTTCGAAGGCGAAGAGGAAGTAGGAGGAGAGACCATCGAAAAGTACGTCGCCTCAAAGCCTGCCGACCTCAAGGCCGACTTCGCGCTGGTCTCCGACACGGAGCTCTTTGCGCCCGGCCTGCCCACTCTCTGCGTGGGTTTGCGCGGCATGATCTACACCGAGCTCGAAGTGCGCGGAGCGAAGACCGATCTACACTCCGGCATGTACGGCGGCGCAGCGCCCAATCCTTTCGTCTCGATCTGCCACATCATCGCCAAACTCAAGGATGAAAACGGCCACATCCTCATCCCCGGCTTTTACGACGGCATCATTCCTCCCAGCCCCGAGGAGCTGGCCGCATGGCGCAGCCTTCCATTCGACGAGGAGGAGTACCGCAAGACCGAGGTGGGCTCGAAGCAACTGGTCGGCGAGGCCGGCTACAGTGTTCTGGAGCGCACCTGGGCACGGCCCACGGTCGAAGTGCACGGCATCCCCGGCGGTTTCATCGGCGCGGGAGCCAAAACCGTCATCCCCGCCAAGGCGACTGCCAAAATCTCAATGCGCCTGGTTCCTGGCATGACCCCGGCCAAGGCCTTCGAACTCTACAAGAGCTACGTGGAGAAGATTGCCCCCGCCGGCGTCGATGTAGAGGTGCGGCTGATTCACTCCGGCGACGCCTGCCTGATCCCGGTGAACAATCGCTACATCCAGGCCGCCACGCGCGCCCTTCACGAGGTGTGGGGCAAAGACACCGTCTTCATCCGTTCCGGCGGTTCGATTCCCATCGTCGGCGATTTCGATCGCAACCTGGGCCTGCCCAGCGTGATGATGGGCTTCGGCCTGCCTGACGATAATCTCCACGCGCCCAACGAGAAGTTCAACCTGAAAAACTTCGAATTGGGCATCGTGTCGCTCATCCGCTTCCTTGAGGAGGTCGGCAGTTGAGAGACAGGGACTAAGGGACTAAGGGACCAAGGGACTAAGGGACTGAGGGAATAAGGCGGAGATCGATGCGATAAGCTACGCCCAGGATGACCGAGCGTACAGCTTCGATAGACGAGCCAGACGCCGTTGGTTTCGTGCTCGCCGGCGGCCAATCCAGCCGCATGGGCCGGGACAAGGCGCTCCTCGAGTTTGCGGGCAGGCCTTTGGTTGTGCATGCGCTTTCAATCTTTGAGGAGGCTGGCATTCCGGCGATGATCGCCGGCGCCGCCTCGAGCGCCCTCAGGTCTCTTCCGATTTTCGCGCCGATCGTCGAAGATGCTGCGCCGGGCCTCGGCCCTCTTTCCGGCATTTGCACCGCACTCTCGATCATCTCCGCGCGCTACGCGGTGTTTCTGCCGGTCGATCAACCCCTGCTTCCGCCCTCACTCATTGTTTTTCTTCTTCGTCACGCCCGAATTACCGGCTCCGCTGTCACCGTTCCTGCGGTTTCGGGGTTTGCGCAGACTTTTCCCGTAGTTCTCGATCGTGCCGCACTGCCGGCGCTCCAAAACGAGCTCGATTCGCAGCGGTACGGCTGTTTCTCCGCGTTCCAGACGGCTTCCGCAGCCTTGGGCCAGTCCGTGAGCAGCATCGCCGTCGAACTGCTCGCCCAGACCAGTGAGGTTTCCGATCCCGTGGGCTTGCCACCGATTCACTGGTTTCTCAATCTGAACACGCTGGACGATCTCGCGCGGGCCGAGGCGCTTCGCGTTACGCACCGGGAGCATCGTATCGCGTAATCTGTTCTGATAGGCATGTCGGACGCTCACTCCCATCCCGAATCCCTTCAGCCGCTCAAGGCGGAGCTTGAAGCGTTGGCGCAGCCACCGGTTTCCCACGGTCCGCCCTCCATCGCTCCGCCGGGACCTCCTCCCTTAGGTCCCATCATCCAGTTCGATCGGGTTTCGATTTCGTTCGGTGACCGACACGTTCTCGAGAACGTTAGTTTTTCGCTCGAGCGTGGCGAGACCTTGTGCATTCTTGGCCGCAGCGGCGTCGGCAAATCGGTGGCCCTGCGCATGATCATGGGGTTTCTCAAGCCCGATTCAGGTTCCATTCACGTCGAAAACCAGGAGATCACCCGCCTTGGCGAAGAGGGCATGCGCGCCATCCGCAAGCGCGTCACCATGGTCTTTCAGAATGGCGCATTATTCGACTCGCTCAGTGTGCGCGAAAACGTGGCCTTCCCTTTGCGCGAGCGCGGGGGCCTGGCCGACGACCAGATTGATCAGATCGTAGGCCGGCTGATTGGCCTGGTCGGGGCGGAGGATGTGACCGACGCTTTTCCGGCCAGCCTATCTACCGGACGCAAGCGCGCGGTGGCCATGGCGCGAGCTTTGGCCGCGCAACCTGAAGTCGTGCTCTACGACGAACCCACCACCATGGTCGACCCTCTCATTGCGCGCCGTTTGGGCGGCCTGATTCAGCGCCTCAAGCATCAACTGGGCTTCACCAGCCTCGTGGTCACGCACGACACTCGTTTCGCCCGCCAACTGGCTGATATGGTTCTCTTTCTGCATCAGGGCAGGGCGCTCTTTTTTGGCCCCCTCGAGGCGTTTCTCGCTTCTGGAGATCCGGATATCCGGCAGTTCTTGACTCTGGACGCATACCTACTGCCCACGGAATAAAGACGTTATTGTTTTTGTAACGGCTCTGCGGTAAGATGAGAGGACTTTAAGAAAGATAGAGGGATCGCTCTGTAACTACGTTTGTACTCTCTCTTGTAGTCGATGGGCCCTGCAATTTTCTTGTAGCCTGTTTTTGTTGCGCGATGCTTGAGAAAACCAATTGCGTTTCAAATGTGTCAAAGCTGGTGGGACACCAATTCACAAAACCCACGTGATTTGTTTGCGAAAAGCTGTTTAGGTTGCTTTGTTGCGAAATCTTTTCATCGCCTGAAAGACCTCAAATCCACGCAATCCGGTTCTTCTTTTTATGCAAGTGTTTGCTTGGATCAAGCTCCGTTGGCGTAAGATTTTCCTGGCTCCAGACGCTAAGCGCTTAGCTATGTTTGAGTTAAGGCGTACTAAAGCATTGCAGAGGCAGGCCTCTCTGAGGCGCCGGCGCGGCCCGGAGAAATTAATCAAGCGCAGCTCTCTGGCTTTTCCTGTGTATTTCTTTGAAGGACCGGCATTGGGGATCCGGGTCCGTTTACTCATTCGTGACGTTGTGCTGCATTTTTGCTTTACTTCAGTTCCCTTGCGAAACAATCTCAACAGCGCGCCGTCCAGGCGCTTCTGAAAACTTGAGGTCTGCGTTTCTCCTATGGCGAGTTCGGATTTTTGGCAAAGGCTGTCGTCTACCCTGGCGTTGTCTGCCGAATGGGAATCGAGCGCCTCGGGTGGCCCCGCGCGGCCCACTCGCGGCACGGCCAAACTCTGGATATTCCTGGATATCCTGACGGTTTGCCTTGCTGCGGCTGTGACCACGATCTTTGAGCTTCACACCACTCCCCTGGACGAGGCAAGAGGATTTTGGCACGGGACCCTTATTCACGGCCGTTCGATGGGGATATTGCTGGCGCTGCTATGCGGTTTCAGCTTTACGCTCATCGCCACCAGCCGCCGTCTGCACTTGTATACGCCGGCACGCCTCACCAATTTCCTGCACGAACAAAGACTCAGTGCGCAGGCGTGCCTCACATCAGGCCTGCTGCTCACCGGCGCGCTTTACCTGGTGCATGCCAACGACATCCCGCGCGGCATCGTGATCAGCACGGTGCTGTTGGTCGCAATCGCCCTGGGCTTGCGGCGGCTCATCTTTCGCATACTTCTCTATCGGCGCTTCGACCGGGGTCTGGATACGCGCAACGTGCTCATTGTCGGCACTGGACCTGAAGCGCAAGCCTTGCGCCACCATCTGGACAGCATCCGGCATCTGGGATACACATTCAAAGGCTTTATCGAGCTTCCCGGTTCCGATTCTCGCGCGCCGTTGCCGCCAGGCGACATCGTGGGCACCTTCGATTCTCTCTTCCAGAATGCCCGCAAGCAGTTTATCGACGAGATTTTTTTTACCACGCCATGCGAGCGTCACATCGTCCAAGAGGTGCTGGAGCAGTCCCGCGTTCACGGCGTCGATCTGCGCGTCGTTCCGGAGATTTACGACGCCGTGGCCTGGGACACTCCCGTCGAGTACATCGGCCAGTTTCCCACCATGCCGCTGCATCGCGGCGAAGTGCCGGAACTGGAGCTCTTCTTCAAGCGTGTCTTCGATACCGTATTCTCCATCCTGGCGCTGATTTTAATTTCGCCCCTATTGGTGGCGCTCGCCATAGCCGTCAAGCTCGATTCACCGGGCCCGGTTTTCTACACTTCGGAGCGCATTGGGAAAAAGGGAGTGGTCTTCCGCTGCATCAAGTTCCGCACCATGGTTCGGGACGCAGATATCCGGCGCGCCGAGGTCATGCACATGAATGAGCGCGACGACGTGTTGTTCAAGATCTCGAACGATCCGCGCATCACGCGCCTGGGACGGTTCCTGCGCAAATATTCGCTGGATGAGCTGCCGCAGTTTTTCAACGTTCTGATCGGCGACATGAGCATCGTCGGCCCGCGCCCACCGTTGGCCGGCGAAGTGCGCAAATACGACCTCAGCCACCTCCGCCGCCTGGATGTCACGCCGGGGATTACCGGTCTATGGCAGGTGCAGGGCCGCCAGGATCCATCGTTTGCCAGCTATGTCTCGCTCGACGTCACCTACATCGAGAACTGGAGCATCTGGCTCGACTTCAAGATCATCATGCGCACAATTGCCGTGGTGTTTTCCGGCACCGGCTCGTAGAATGTTTTGCGTGTTGCTCTAGGACTGGTCAAAGACATCGGACGGCATGTCGAGGCCCGGCTGCTTTTTCCCTGACTCCGGCGGCTGATCGGAATCGGCTTCGGATTTGGATTTCCTGCGGACTCCCAGGTTGTTAATCGCGTAATCGATATAGGGTGACTTGAGCTCGGAGGTCCGTCCCAGGAACTGGCAGGTCGCAACCACCTGGTCCACGATAAACCGTGGATGATAGGCGGCAAGCTCGAGGCCCATCTCTTCCTTCACCATGTAAACGATGAAGTTGAACACATCGTCGCGCAGCGTCAGGCCCTGGCGCGCGCACTCCCTCTCGAAGATGGTCCGGTAGTGCTCCAGGTCCGGCGGCCCCACCTCGATCTTGTAGGGAAGACGGCGCAGGAACGCAGGATCCATCAGGTCTTCCGGCTCCAGATTTGTGGAGAAGATCACCAGTTCCTCAAACGGAATACTGATGGTCTTGCCGGTATGCAGCTTGAGATAGTCCACGCGGTTTTCCAGCGGAACAATCCAGCGATTGAGCAGATTGGTGGGACTCACCAGCTGCCGGCCGAAGTCGTCGATGAAGAAGCATCCCCCCAACGCCTTCATGTGCAACGGGGCTTCGTAGGAGCGGGCCTCTTTGTCGTAGCGCAGCTCGAGCATTTCCAGCGTCAGCTCGCCGCCGGTAATCACGAAGGGCCTGCGGCACGTCACCCAGCGCATGTCGTAAGTCTCGTGGCGAATAAAAGATTGGCCATCCTCTTCGCCCTCCATCAACGGGCTGATGGGGATATGCACGCTGGGATCGTGGAAGCGGATGATCTGGCCCTCCACCATGATGGCGTAAGGCACGTAGACCATATCCTGGAAGACGCTGGCGAAGCTCAGCGCGACGGAGGTTTTGCCGTTCCCCGGCGGACCGTAAAGCAGAATGGCCCTGCCCGAATTCAATGCCGGCCCGGTTTGTTCCACGACACTGTCTGCGAGCGTGAGCTCACTGAGCGCCTTCAGGATTCGGTCCCCGGTAACGCGCTCGTTGGTCGGTTTCTGCAGACTTACGCGGTAAATAAAATCCGCCAGTGGTACCGGAGCGGGCCCGATGTAGCCCGAGCGCTTGATCGCCTCCTGGGTCCAGCGTTTGCCTTCGTCGGTGAGTGCATAGGTCAAGCCAATGGGACTTTCGGAGTTGCGCGATCCCAGCGTATACAGCAACTGCCGCTCGATCGCAAGATGGGTCAGGTCGATCATGATCGGCAGCGGCAGCTTGATGGCATCCGCAAACTGAGCGATGGTGGTCAGACCGAAGGAATAGATTGCCTTCATCAGCAGGGCCAGCAGTTCGGTTTCCTCGATGCCGGTGGCTGCAATATCCTTGGGCTCTCTCGGAATGCGATGGATGAAGCCATCCAACACTTCCTGGTCTATGGCGCCGATGGCGACAAGGTTTTCGCCCAAACGTCCGCCGTGCGCCTTCAGCCGTTCCAGCGCCGCCGCCACATCCCTTTCGGTGATCAGCTTTGCGCGGATTAATAGATCGCCCAGCCGCACTCGCGATTCGATGATATCCCCCCGGCAATCTTCCTGCCCTTAGGCCGATTATGGCCGAACGTCCCAAGGTCCAGCGGCGTCGCAAACGGCACTACGCGAAGGCAGCCTATGGGTCACTGTAGTTTAAGTGGTGACGCACAGGTAAAAAATCCCTCTTTTGGGGGGCAGAGTCACAGAACTGTCGCGTTTTCGGTCACTGCAGCGTGTGCGGCCGGACACCATGGCAGAATGCGCCTTGCTCCACCCTTGCGGAAAAAGCTTCGCAGGCCATTTTGAATCAGAGGGATAGATCGACTGGATGTCGTCAGTGAACGGCGCTCGCTCGAGGGCGGTATTGGGTTCCAAAAGACGCGGCCGGCATGCCTCGAGATTTAAAATGGAACTGTGAAGATTGCGCTGGCCCAGATCGATCCCACGGTCGGTGATTTTACCGGTAACCTCGAGAAAATCGTTGCTGCGAGCCGCCGCGCAGCGGATCAGGGCGCGCGCCTTGCGGTCTTCTCCGAGCTCGCCATCTGCGGCTATCCGCCCGCCGACTTTCTTGAGAAACCCAGCTTCCTGGCGCGGTGCCGATCAGGCGTAGACGAACTGGCCGCGGCGACGCGTGAATTACCCATTGCCGTGCTCGCCGGCGTCGCCCTTCCCTCAGACGGAAAGGATGGAAAACCGGCCTTCAACGCCGCAGTCCTCCTCGACAAAGGCCAATTGCTCCTCGAACAGCACAAGCGCCTCCTGCCGTTCTACGACGTCTTTGACGAGCAGCGGTACTTTTCGCCAGCGGAATCTCAGCAGGTGATCGAGCTCGATGGCGTTCGCCTTGCCATCACCATCTGCGAGGATGCGTGGAACGACAAGAACTTCTGGCCGCGCCGCCTTTACACCGTCGATCCCGTGGAAGAACTGATGCGCCAGAAGCCCGCGCTGCACATCAATCTTTCCTCGTCGCCGTTCTGGCACTCCAAGCGCACCATCCGCCGCGAGATGCTGGCCGCCATGGCCCGCCGCGACGGCATACCGGTGCTGATGTGCAATCAGGTGGGCGGCAACGACAGCCTGATCTTTGACGGCTCTTCTCTCGCGCTCAATGGGCGCGGCGAACTGATCGCAGAGGCCGCTTCATTCGCCGAGGATCTGGTTCTTGTCGATCCCTTCCACGCGGCGTCAATTCCGGTTCCCGAAGACGATGCCACCGAGGCCGCCTATCGCGCCCTGGTGCTGGGCACACGCGATTATGTGCGCAAATGCGGCTTTCGCAAAG
>Ga0074046_10001096_pt1 | contig 25052 bp, 27 predicted proteins | sample BogForMeECP23OM3_FD_94441 | JGI IMG/M metagenome (GOLD analysis project Ga0074046, IMG submission 94441) | Bog forest soil microbial communities from Calvert Island, British Columbia, Canada - Bog Forest MetaG ECP23OM3 | ecosystem: Environmental > Terrestrial > Soil > Wetlands ...
CGTCCAGCTTTTGCGCGAGCGTCAGGATGATCCCGAGTTTCGTATCCGATTCTCAGAAGTGGTGGAAAACGAGCTGCGGCGGATCGAGCGCCTGCTCGACGTAGTGCTCGAGCATGCCCGCCCGCGCGCGGCGGCGCCCCCGGGCACCTCCACCGCCGTCGCCCCCGCCCTCGATTCGGTCGCGCGTCTGCTCGCCCACCGTGCGCTCGAGCACGGAGTCGCGCTCAGCATGCAGATCCCCCCCGATCTTCCGGGGGTCGCGATGAGCCACGACGGCCTGCTCCAGGTGGTTTTGAACCTCGCGCTGAACGCGATCGATGCGACACGTCCCGGAGGCTCGGTGCGTATGGTGGCAGCGCTCGCGCCCGACGGCGTGGAGGTGCGGGTGGAAGATGAGGGCCCCGGGGTGCCCCTCGCGCTGCGCGAGCGGGTGTTCGAGCCCTTCTTCTCCACCAAGCGCGACCGGCCCGGCGGCCTCGGGCTCGCCATTTCCCGCCGCATCGTGGAAGAGGCTGGCGGTGTCCTCGCCATTACCGATTGTATCGGCGGGGGCTCAGCGTTCCGGTTCACCCTGGCCCTCGCGCCCTAGTCGCCCCCCGCTCCCCGGCGTGCCGGGTCCGCCACATCGAGGCTCCGCAACCATGCGGCGCTCTCGCGTGCGAGCTCCGCGAGTCCCACAGAGAAGAAATGGTCGGCCTTGGGCAAGACCACGAGCTTTCCCGCGGAGAGCAGGTCTGTGATGCCCTGCAAGGAGGCCGGGGACGCGATCCGATCGTGCTGCCCGGTGATGAGCAGCACCTCTCCGCGGAAGGCACGCAGCCGCTCCAGGTCGAGGAGCTCCGGGGGCGGCGCGACAAGCAGCAGAGATCGCGCCGCCTGTCTGGCGGAGGGATCGAGCTGTGCGACCGCTGCGGCTGCGCCGAAGGAGTAGCCGCAAAGGACAAGCGCGCCCGGAGCCGTGTCACGCAGCTGTGCCAGGGCCGCAGCATAGTCCTGTGCCGCGTCCTCAAGGTCACCGCTTGAGGTGCCCGCGCTCGCTCCGACACCACGCCAGTTAAAGCGGAGGGAGCCGAGGCCTGCGTGCGCACACACAAAGGCGAGCTCGCTCACCACGGCGTTTTCCATGCTTCCGCCGTACAAGGGGTGGGGAGGAGCGATCACGCACCCGCCCTTGCTCTGGCCCAAGGCGCGCAGGAACAAACCCTCGAGCACAGCTCCTGCGCCCAGGCTTTCGCAAGCGATGGTCACCATGCGCTCGTCCGCTCCGGACACGTCGCGAGTCTCTCGCAGATCCGTCGCCGCTGCACGGGTGCCCTGCTAGGCTGCGCGCGTCCCTCGGTGCGGCAGGCGTGATGCCGCGGAAACCGCGATCATGCGCGAGAGCCAAGCCGCCCGGCGCGCGCGCGCCAGCGAAATCGTGAAGCTGCTCGAGCAGGCGTATCCCGACGCCGCGTGTGCGCTTAAGCACCGCAATCCCTTCGAGCTCCTCGTGGCGACGATCCTCTCGGCCCAGTGCACGGACAAGATGGTGAACCAGGTGACGCCGCGACTGTTTGCGCGCTTCCGCGACGCGCGGGCCCTTGCGGACGCACCCCCGGCCGAGGTCGAGCGCATCATCCAGCCCACCGGTTTCTTTCGGCAGAAGACGAAGTCCATCCAGGCGGCCACGCGGGACATCGTGGAGCGGTTTGGCGGGACTGTCCCAGGAACCCTGGAAGAGCTGGTTACGCTGCGTGGCGTCGGCCGCAAGACCGCGAACGTCGTGCTGGGCGATGCCTTTGGCGTGCCCGGCCTCACGGTGGACACGCACATGACGCGGGTGAACCGACGCCTTGGGCTCACCCACAGTGAGGACCCGGTGAAGATCGAGCGCGACCTCATGGCACTCGTGCCCGAGGAGCAGTGGACTTTGTATTCCCATCGCGTGATCCATCACGGCAGGGTGTGCTGCGAGGCGCGCCGCCCGCAGTGCGAGCGCTGTCCGCTGCGCGGGCTTTGCCCCTGGCCGGATTCGCGGGCGGCGCAGGCTCATCCCGCCCGGAAGAGAGCCCGCAGCGCGTCCCCGGCGCGCCAGCAAAAGCAGCGCTCGTGACCCGCCGTCTTGTGCACAAGGGTCGCTCTATTTCCGTGTATATCGAGCAAGCGGAGCTGCCCAACGGTGAAAGGGTCGAGCTGGACATCCTGCGCCATCCGGGAGCGGCCGCCGTCGTCCCATTCCTTTCGCAGACGGAAGTGCTGCTGATCCGGCAGTACCGGCACGCCGCCGGTGGCACCATCCTCGAGGTACCCGCAGGAAAGCTCGACGGAGAGGACCCGGCGGTGTGTGCGGCGCGCGAACTTGAGGAGGAGGCGGGGCAGCATGCCGGGCGCCTCGAGAAGCTCGGGGAGATCTGGACCACACCCGGCTTCACGGACGAGAAGATCCATCTCTTCGCCGCCTTCGACCTGACACCGGTGCCCCAGCGCCTCGAAACCGACGAGGTGATCGAGCTGGTGCGCATGCCGTTTGCGCGGGCCATCGAGCTCGTCTGGGGCGGTGAGATCGCGGATGCGAAGAGCGCGCTCGCGCTGCTCCACGCCGCCCATCGGCGCGGAGCGCTCGGCTAGGCGATGGAGCTCGCTGTCGCCTTTGCCTGGCACGTCCTACCCTTCGAGGATCTTCTGGCGCTTGTGAAGCGCGCCGAAGAACAGGGCTTCCCTGCGGTCTTCGTGGACGGAGATGTGAGCCTGCTCCCGCGCCGCGGCGACGCGGAAGTGCTCGACGGATGGGCCCTCACCACGGCGCTCTTGAACCGAACGGGGCGCATCCAGGTGGGCTCGATCCGCCTCGTTCACCACTGGAATGCCGCCAAGCTGGCGCAAGCGGCAGCGACGCTCGATCGCATCGCCCCCGGTCGCCTACGTTTTCTGGTGTCGATTGGAGGGCAGCCACAGGACGCGCGCTTTGGGCTCCCGTTCCCGCCGCCCGCGGCGCGCATCGCGTGGCTCGACGAAACCCTGGGGGCCGTGCGCGCACTTTGGCGAGGGGAGGAGGTAAGCGTCCGGGGGCGCTTTGTGACACTCGATCGGGCGCGTGTTCGCCCCTGCAACCTGGCGGTGGAGGTGGCCGGCCGCGGCCCCCGTCTGCTCCAGCTTGTGGCCAACCATGCGGACGTGTGGGACATGAACCTCCCACCGCTCCCGGGAGCGGTGGGGGAGGCGACCCGCCAGCTCGACGCGTTGTGTCAGGCCCGGGGACGCGACCCCGCGAAAATCCGACGCTCCATGTGGGTCTTCACCCGACCCGGCGAGGATCCCGGCGACCCACGCCTGCACGCCGAGTTTCGGCGTCTGAACCCGTGGTTCTCGGGCGTGGCGGATGAGGAGCTGCCCGCTGCGTTGGTGGCGGGCCCGCCCGCGGCCTGCCGAGACCGATTTGTCGCGCTTGCCGACGAGCTGCGCCTTACGCATCCCGTCGCCGATCTTTCGGGCCTCGGTCGCGACGCAGCGCAGCGTGCCCTTGACGCACTCGCGCCCCGCTAGTCTGCCAGCGCCGACTGGCAGGGGCTGAAGATCCGAACGTCGTTGACCGAACAGCCTCCAGTCCTTAGGCTTTGTGTGTCCCACGGGAGTAGCGCCCACCCCGTGGGCGTGGGAATCCACGCACAGGAGGCTCGCCTTGCGGGGCCCCCCGGACGAAGAGGCTAAGAGTGCCAGCAGCTACTCGCGCTCCGCGCGGGTGCCTCGCGTGAGCGAGGGGAGGCAAGGGCGCAATTGTACGGTCGCGGATACCAGACGAGTGGCGGGATGGGCTTTGGCCCGGCGATCACACCGCCCATCGTCAAGCAGTTGCTCATCGCCAACGCCGGCGTCTTCGCCGCGCAGTCTTTCGTCCGTGATGGCTGGCACGCCTCCTGGTTCGACGACCTGTTCGCCATCACCCCGGCCGAGTTCTGGTCGGGTCGTCTCTGGCAGCCTTTCACCTACATGTTCCTTCACGGCAACCTGCTTCATCTCGCGATGAACATGTTCGTGTTCTGGATGTTTGGCTCGCCCTTGGCCCTTGTCTGGGGCACCAAGCGTTTTTTGCGCTTCTACCTGTTCTGTGGCGTCTTCGCCGGGTTCCTGATTGCGGTACTTCCGTACGTGACGGCGCCCTTCGGGCTGGATTTCACAAGCCTGTCTAGGATGATCCCAACCGTCGGCGCCTCGGGCGCGATCTATGGCGTGATCCTCGGCTATTCCCTGACCTGGCCAAACCGCACCGTCATGCTGATCTTTCCGCCCGTTGCTTTTCGCGCCATCTGGCTGATCCCGGTGCTCTTCGTGCTCGAAGCGATGTTCGGTCCGGCGGACGTGAGTCACGTGGGACACCTCGGAGGGGTCGCCGGAGCCTGGCTTTACCTCCAGCGCGAAGGGGGCGGCGGGGTCGGTCTGCCCTCGTTGCAGCAGCTTCGCTACCGCTGGCGACGCTATCGCATGCGCAGCCAACTGCGTGCGGTGCGCCGCGAGGACTTTCGGGACCGCTCGCGCGAACCGCGCGATCGGACGCTCCACTAGGTGCCGCCCATGAAACGAAACCGCGATGAGTCGAAGGAAACCCTGTGCAGCGGCGAGCGGGAGCATGGCCATGGACTCGGCGCCTTCATCCGCAGCCTGCTTGCCGGCATCCCGTGGAGCGAGCGCGCTGAGCGCGTCGACACCTCTTCGTACAAGGCGCCGCGGGGGGGCGCTGTTCGCGTCCACAACGCGAACGGCAAAACCCTGATCGTGGGAGAGGACCGCGACGATGTCCTCGTGAAGTCTTGCAAGCGCGCGCGGGCCGAATCGTCGGACGCGGCCAGCCAGCTCCTGAATGCGATCCGCGTCGTCGATACGGAGAACGCCTCGGGCCTCGAACTCGAGGTGGAGGCCCCGCGAAAGTGGAACCGCCACGGCAGTGCGAACCTCGAGGTACGGCTGCCACGCAGCCTGCGTGTCGAGGTCGTGGCGTCGAATGGCAAGATCTCGATCGACGGCGTCCGCAGCGCGGTGCGAGCCCGTTCGAGCAACGGCTCCGTGAGCGTGATGCACGTGATCGGCGACATCGAGGTCCACACCTCGAACGCGAAGGTCGAGTGCTGCGACACCTGCGGGCGCCTGATCGCGCGTTCCAGCAACGGCAAGATCGAGCTCGAGGAGCATCGGGGATCCATCGATGCCTCGACGTCCAATGGCCTGATCCAGGCTCGCGTTGACGAGGTGGGGCGCGAAGGCATCTTGCTCGCGACGAGCAACGGACGCATCGTCCTTGAGCTCCCCGAAAAGACGGATGCCGACGTCGATCTCCACGTCGATAACGGCGTGATCCGCAACGACCGCAATCTGGCGAGCGCGACACGCGACACGAACGGCCGCGTGCGTGGCACCTTGGGTCGTGGCGGCATTCCCATCAAACTCCGGACCTCCAACGGATCCATCTGCCTGCGCTAGCCGCGCAGGGGACGCAGGCTCTGCAGGTTTCCAGATCCGGGACACCCGGGCGCCGTGAGAAGAAACGGCGCTCCTCAGACGTCTCGAAGCGCGGGCGTTAGTTCGATTCCTTGAACAGCTCTCGCATCTGCGCTTCGAGTTCCTTCATTTTCGTTCTTCGCGCCGCAGCCTTTGCGAGCTGATCGGGGGTCAAGACCGACCGTACGGCGAGCACAGTCTTCAGGCCGCGTTTTGCGAGCTGCTGGCGGATTTGCAGCGTATTGTCGAGCAGCGGGGTCAGGTCCGCCTCACTGACATTGCCTGGGCGCAGCAGCGCCGTCGCTAGAGCATCCTGCGCCTCACGCAGCTTCTCGAAGAGATCGCGCAGACCTGCGCGATTCTCTTCGAGAATTTTGTGCACCTGCGTTTCCTGTTCGGGCGTGAGCTTGATGCCCTGCAGGATCCGCATCGGGTCTTCGCCCTGCATGGCAGGCGGGCCGCCCAGCCCACCCCTGCCTTGGAACATGCCGGGCCCTTCGGCGAGAGCCGGCGACACCAATACGACCGACAGGACAAAAGCCGGCATAAGCCTGCGTAACATGGATTCCTCCGCGTCCTACCAGCCCGCTGCCAGGGTGGTGATGTCCTGCGCGTCACACGAGCTCGTGTCTAGTACGTCCTCGAGCGTGCAGGGACTTCCCCCCGTGAGCGCGGCGCTGAGCGCGGCGAGCTGCACCGTCCTCGGGTTTGCGACCGCGCCGGGATCCTCCTCGAGGGTAGGGAAGAGCGCGAGCGAGGCGACGGTGATGTCCGGCGGGTTCGCGATCGACTCCACTGCGACGGGCTGCACCCAAAGCACCGCGGCCACGCACGCCGCAGCGGCGCCCAACACGAGCGCCCCAAGCAGAGGCCGGGCACGGCCCCCGCGCGAGCGCTGGCGCAGCAGTTCAAGGGGCGGCTCCTCGAAGAGGGCTTCGCGGATGCGCTCCAGGTCTCGCTCGATCCGGCGCATGCGCAGCGTGCACTCCGGGCAGGCTGCGACATGGAGCTCTTGGGCAGCGCGTCCCGCGCCCACAAACAGCCGCTCAAGCGTTCCTTCGTCGGGGCAGTCCCTCATCCGCGACCTCCCAAGCAGCGTCGTAGGTGACCGATCGCGCGGTGCAAGTGACGCTTTACGCTGCCTGAACTCATGCCGAGCGCCCGCGCCACTTCCTCTGTCGACCATCCTTCGAGGTGCCGCAGTGCGAACACCTCTTGTTGTCGCGCCGAGAGCGCGCGATACGCCACCCAGATACGACCGCCTTCCTCACGGCCGAGAAGCTCCTCTTCAGCGTCTCGACGGAGCCCGGGGAGCTTCGATTCATCGAGCTCCACCCCCGGCTGCCATACCCGCCGCCACCACGCCGACCGGCGGCGGTCACGACAGGCGTTGAGCGCCACCGTCGTGAGCCACGGCTCCCAAGCCTGCGCCTCGGTGCCCTCCTCAAGCGCGCGGTGGAGCTTCAAGAAGACCTCCTGCGTCACATCCTCCGCCTCGCCGGGATCGGAAAGCAGCCAGCGACACAACCGCCCGATGCGCACGGCGTGGGCGCGGTACAGCTCGTCGAAACTCGACCGCGCCCCCGGTACCGACTTCAAGCCGCCGCCCCGCTCCACGTCCTTGGCCACGGCCGAACTCGCGAGGCGCCTCCCGGGCGCCATGGGTTCAAGACCGCAATTCGAGGGCGCGGGCGAGTTGCGACGGCGAGAGGAGACCTCGTACCTCCACGAGCGCGCCAAGCGCGCGCTCGAGAATCTCTTGCCGCAGGACGAGCAGCCGATGGATTTCGGGCTGCACGTCCTTTACCGTCGCATCCGCGCAGCGCAGCAGGGTCTCGGCGAGGCCGTCCTCGGCGGATCGCACTTCGTCTTCGAGGGCACGCAGCGCGCGCGCCTCCCGCAGCAGGACCCGGTAGAGGTGATCGGTGTGGGCTCGGCCCTCCTCGACGCCCACGTCGAGCTCGGCCGCGAGGCGCTGAGCCCGCTCGGCCAATCCGTCCATCCCGTTCATCAGAACCCTCCGCGCACGGGCTGCGATCCCTCTGCCCGCGCCCCACAGGAACGAACGAAGCAGCGGTAGAATCGGTTGACCCAGCGAAGAGCCGGGCTCCGCGCGCGTTGCTCATCTGCCGCTGGAAGAGAGAGGAAGGATCTCGGCGCGCACGCTCTCACCATCGACCCAGAGTCGACCCACCGAGCGGAGGCGGCCTTGGCCCGGCGGTCCGGCGTAGCCGGGATTGAAGTGCAGGACGCCATTTTGCCACTCGCAGAGGGCATTGTGCGTATGGCCGAAGATGAGGGCGTGCGGCTCCCAGGCGCGCAACTCACGCTCGATGCGCGGATGAAGCATGCCGAAGTTGTCGTACCAATGACACAAGAGAAGACGTGCCCGACCGAGTTCCACGCGCTGGTCCCAGGGATAGATGTGACGAAGTGCCTCGTCGCCATTTCCTGTCACGGCGATGACCGGGGCCGCGGCGCGCAGGGATTCAAGGACGCGGTCGTGCCCGATATCCCCGGCATGGAGGATCACGTCCACATCGGCGAGACAGCCGAGCACCTCGGGATCGAGGTAGCCATGGGTATCGGCGACAACGCCCACCACAAAATCGTGCATGCTCATGGCTGGGCGCCGACGCGCTGTCGAATCTCTACGCCGTCACGCAAGAAGACGACGTCCGAAGGCTCAATCCGCAGCACCTCGAGGGAGCCCACGCTTTCGCCCTCATGGACCTCCCGTTCCTGCGAATCGCCGGCTCCACGCACGAGGGCCACCCGTCGCTCCGCGCTCGGATGCCAAACGGTGCGTGTCACCACGACCTCCTGGGCCTGAGCCGTGGCGTGGGGGTGGGCCGCCTTCGGGTGGTGGGAGAGCGGCTTGCTCGGGGTGTCTTCGTGAATCCCATAGGGCGAGTGGAGCGACGGATCGACCTCGCGCAGACGGATGGGTACGGAAGAGGTGGCGGCGTCTTCGGCCGGGGAGGAGGGTTCGGCGCTAGCCGCGACCGGCGGCATCCGAAGCGAGGGCGGAGCTGTCCCCGGGGCCGGACTCGTCCCCGGTGCGGGACCCGGGGGAGCTCCTTCGGGGGCTCGGGCCGGCGCGCTCGCTTCGGGAGCCCGAACGAGATCCTGCGAAGGAAGCGGCCGCTGCACCACCGCAACGTCGGGCCGCGGAGCGAGCGCTGCGGCCGCCGCGCGGACCTCGGCGGGCGTCGGGCGGGGTGCCCCTTGGCTCGCACCCTGAGATCCCGTCTCCCCGCCCGGGAGCTGGGTCGGCGCGGGCGGGACCGGGGGAAGGGCTGTGGGAGCTACTGCCGGGGGGGGCCGCGAAACCGAGGCCAGGGGGGTTCCCGGAAACCCCGCCGCGGGGGGGCCCGCGGGGCGCGACAACGCGGTCGGCGCCCCGGCTGGGAGGGCCGACTGCGCCGCCGGCCTGGCGAGCCAGTGACGGGCAGCCAAGCTGAGCAGAGCCAGCCCTGCGACCACCCCGAGGGCGCGCAGCACGAGACGCCGCCAACTGCCCGTCGTTCTGGGTGATGCACTCACCACCTGCTCGCGCAGCGCACGCTCCGCCTTCGCCGTCCGCTCTTCCTCGAGCCGGCGCAGCGCCTTCAGGATCGTACTCAACCCAGCTTTCCTCCCGCGTGCGACGCAGCGAGCCTCGGCACGACATAGCGACGGAGTGCTGCATAGAGGGCCATCTTGGTGCGCGGACCGACACTGCCGTCGGCGGCGAGCGCCCGACTTTGCTGGAACGCCATCACTGCGGCGGTCGTGGGCAGATCGAACTGGCCCGACGCTGAGCGCGAGAGAAACCCGAGCTCGCCCAAGGCGTGCTGCAGCCATTCCACGCCCGGACCTGAGTCGCCGGGATTCAACGTCTCGGGCAGAGGCTCGAAGTCGCGCCACACGATGAAAGCCTCGCCGCCCCACTGGGCCTCGAGGTCTTGGCGCGGAACGACGAGCGTCGTCCCCGGAACGACACCCTCAAGTGTCGCCACATGATCATCCGCCGCGGCCAGGAGGGCCACGGGACCTCGCCCGTCCGCGGCAGGAAAACGCAGGAGCGTCGGGTAGTCGAGCGCGCGCAGCAGATCGAGGGTGGCATCGGGGAGGGCGAGCACGGCGTATCCAGCGTCCTCGAGAATCTGAATCGCCTCCGGCAGCTCCACGGCGGACAGCGACCGAGGCGCCTCCCCCCAGGCCGCGAGCGCGGCGTCGAGCGCCGCGGCCGTGCTCACCTCGGGTACCGCGGTGTGCAAAACCTTCTCGAGGCTCGCGGGCGCAACCGGCGCCGGTGCTTGAAGCCCGAGGCCCGTGGGGGGAGCCCCCGGGAACCCAGCCGTGTCGATGGCTGCGGCGGGCCCCGCGTCCACGGATGCGACGGTCTGCGCGGGTTGCGCTTCACCCGGGCCTTGACCCCGATCTCTTCGCGCGGCGAGCGCTCCATCACGGTTGATTCCGACGGTGGCGGCGAGCGCCAGCGCGAGAACGGCAGCTCCGCCGAACACAATTTCACGCCAGCGCCGGCGGATCCGCGCGGCCGGAGAGCGGCGCCCGCCCATCTCGCGCACGGCGTGTCTCACAAGGCGGGGACTCACCTCGGCCACACCTTCGGCATAGCCTGCGAGGAGCGCCCGGTCGCAGACGATATTGATGAGGCGAGGCACACCCCCCGAGGCCCTGTGCACGGCGCGCAGCGCCGCCGCGCTAAAGAGCGGCCTTTCTGTGCCGGCAGCGATGCGCAGCCGGTGCCGCACGTACTTCTCCGTTTCTGCCGCGGAGAGAGGGGCGAGGCGCCAACGCACGCTGATGCGCTGGCGCAGTTGCCGCAGCGCCCGGGTCTCTAGCTTCGCATCAAGCTCGGGCTGGCCTAACAGGATGATCTGGATCAGCTTCGAAGTCTCGGTCTCGAGGTTGGAGAGGAGCCGGACCTGCTCCAGCGTTTCGAGCTCGAGGTTCTGCGCCTCATCGATGATCAGTAAAACACGTTTGCCCTCGCGCTTGCGATCGACGAGAAAACGGTTCAGATCGTCGCTGAGCTCGCGCCAAGACCCGCCGGCGCGGCCGAAGGCATCCGCCAGTCCGAGCTCGATGTGAATCGCCTGGAGCAGCTCCAGGGGAGAGAGCTTCGGGTTGAATAGAAAGGCGACCTCGGTCTCCGACCCGAGCCGCTGCAGCAGGGTGCGGCTCAGCGTCGTTTTGCCGGTCCCGACCTCACCGGTCACCGCGATAAAGCCCTCGCCCTGCTCGATTCCGTAGAGCAGATGCGCGAGCGCCTCGCGGTGCGAGTCCGCGAGGAAGAGAAAGCGGGGATTGGGACTCAGCGCGAACGGCTTCTCGCGGAGCCCGTAGAACGCGGTATACATGCGCGCGCGGCCCGCCCAAGAGGTGCAACCCGTTGAAACAGCGAGCGTATCATCCGCTCGACCGACCCGAAACCTCCGATCCCAAGCAGCGGCGTGTGGTGGGCGTCGATGTGGGCGCCACCCTTGCCAAGATCGCCCTACGCAGCCGCGATGACGCGGCCCCTGATTTTGACTTGGTGCCCTCCCAGGCACCCGTCAAGGTAATGGAGGCCGTCGTTCGGCTCGAGCCGCGCAGCGTGGGCCTCACCGGCGGCGGTGCGGCCGAGCTTGCGCGCCTTCTCCCTTGGGACACCGCACGCGTGAATGAGTTCGCGGCCTGGGGGTCCGGGGCGGCTGCGCTCTTGCGCTCCAATGGCGCGGCACCGGTGGAGAAGTATCTGCTTGTCTCACTCGGCACCGGCACCTCCATCATGCTGGTGGACGGTATGGCGGTCACGCGGGTCGGGGGCACGGCCCTCGGCGGGGGTACGCTGGTCGGCCTCGGAGCGCAGCTTGCCGGGGAGCGCCGCTTCGAGGCCTTGGCAGAGCTCGCGCTGCGCGGTGCACGCGATCGGGTCGACCTGCGGGTGTCCGACCTCTACCGGCCGGGTGAGATCGCGCTGGCAGGCGAACTCACGGCGAGCGCTTTCGGAAAACTCGCGCGGCTCGATGCCGAATCCGAGCCCCCCCGCCGCGAGGACCTGGCGCAGGCCCTGATGGGTCTGATCGGGGAGAACGTCGCACTCCTGTGCGGCGGGCTCGCCGCGGTCAGCCAGGTGCGCAAGATCGTCTATGCGGGTTCGACGTTGCGCAGCAACCCCGCGCTTTGCGAAATCCTGAGCCGGGTCACCCTGGCGCTCGGCCGCGAGCCGGTGCTGCTGCAAGGGGGCGAGTTTGCGGGAGCGCTCGGAGCGCTGCTTCTCGCCGCGCAGCTCCACTAGGGGCAACTCCGTCAGTCCGGCGATCCCGAAGGGCCCGGACTCTTGATCACGGGCTCTGTGGCAAGGTCCTCCGGGCGCGAGAGCGTGCGTAGCACGCGCTGCGTGCGTGCAATCGCGGCGCGCTGCACGCGCAGCTCCTCGGTCTGCGCCACGACTTGGCGCTCGAGGCGTTCTCGCGCATCCGAGTCCCGGACCAGGCGTTGTTCGATCTGCGCGAGGCGCTGCTCAATGTCGCGCAGCATCCGACCCATCGACTCCTCCGTGTGTGGGGCGGGCGTGATTCCCACGCTGGCCTCGCGCTCGCCGAGAGCCTGACTCGGGCGCTCAAGGTCCGCCGGGGTCACGGTCTTATCGGGGCCACTGGAGCGCTCCTCGAAGAGCGAATCTTCATGCCGCACTGCGGCCTTCTCAGGTCGAGGGAACTCCACCGTGCGCTCGCTGGCCGAGGCGGCGGCGAACAGCGGCAGGGCCTCGGTACGCTCCTCTGCGTCCCCTGGTTGCTCTTCGCCCTCTTGCTCAGCGCTGTCTCCAAACGCGCCCATACGGTCGAGGAAAGCGTCGGCCGGTAGCGCCCCTGCGTGGATGCCTTCCTCCGGCTCGCGGCGGCGGAAGATGAAATACACGAAGAGCCCGAGAACAATCAGCACGGCGCCGATTACGAAGGGGGCCGGCGCTACCCAGGGAGGCTGCGCAAAGGGCGGAGGAGGCGGCGGCGCGCCCAATGTTCCCGGGGGCTTACCAGTTTGCTGCGGGAGCTCAGGGCGATCGGAGGGCGGGGGCGGAGCCGACTCGGCCGGCGATGCGCTCTCGGCGGGGGCCTGGGTTCTGGGCTCCGCGGATCCGGAAGGCCCGGCCGAAGGTGGCTCGCCCGGCTTCGCGGCTCCCTGCTCGCCGAGAAGCCGGGCTGCGGCTGCGTCTGCTTGAGCCTCGATCACCTCGGCCGTCGTTCGTGGGGCGGTCGGGGCGGTCACGGGAGGTACTGGGGCCTGCGGCGTGGGCGGCGGCGCCGATGCCGCCGGGGTCGGAGGCTCCGCGGTCTGGGGCGGCGCCGCGACGGGCCCCTTCGCAGCGGCCACCTCGGCCGGGGTCGACGCCCTGAGATCGATCACGATCCGCGGAGGCGACGAGAGCGTCTCCTCCACCGCGTGGACATCGGGGGAGTGCAGCGCAATCCGCGCCACCGCACCTTCCGGTCGTGCTTCGAGGCGCACGGCGTCCACGATCTTGGACAGCGTACGAACGACCTTGGGCTGCGCGCTGGCGTCGAAGTGCACCACGAGTTCGGGCGCTGCCGCACCAGCCTCGCTGCGTTCCAGGTGGTAGCGCGCAGGCCCGTCGAGGTCGAAGACAATTCGCGTGAACTCACCGTGCTGGCCCACACGCACGTCGATCACGCGCACTGCCGCGGCTGGCGGCGCCCACCCCACAAGGAGCCCCACCACAAAGGGCAGTGCTCCGTAGAGGCTCCTTCGCCACACACGGCTGTGATTTCTCTTCATCGACGGCCCCCCCTCCGCCTCATTTGTTCCCCTTAGATCCTATCCCCGCGCAGTCGAGCGCGGCCCGGCACTCCAATCCTTCCTGACTTCCCGCCCTCCAACGTTCTCCTACGCGCGCCAAGTGCGACCGCAAGACCGCGCCGCTCCATCTCTATGGACACCCGTCCCGCGCGCCACCAGCCAGCGCCCAGAGGACTACTTACCGACGAATTTTGGCTTGCGCTTCTCCTTGAATGCCCGCGGACCTTCGCGCGCATCTTCAGTCTGGAATACCGGCATTCCGAGCTCACGCTCAAGGGCCAGCGCATCCTTTTCTGGGAGGCCGATGCAAGCGCGCGCCGATCGACGAATCGCGCGCACCGCAACGGGGCCGTTCTCTGCCACGGTCTGCGCGATGCCCAGCGCTGTCGCGAGAACATCGCTGCGCGGCACGACGCGGTTCACCAGACCGATATCGAACGCCCGGTCGGCGTTGATCAGGTCGCCCGTCAGGAGGATCTCCATCGCCACGGCGTAGGGAATCTGGCGCGGCAGTCGAACGGTCGAACCAGAGATGGGGAAGAGGCCCCACTTGGGCTCTTGCAAGCCGAATTTCGAGTCCACGGCGGCCACGCGGATGTCCGTCGCTTGGAGCATCTCCATCCCCCCCGCAATGCAGAAGCCCGTCACCGCAGCGATGATGGGCTTCTCGGGATCGAACTCTCGCAAAAGAGCCCGATCCGCGATCCCGGGGTCCCGGCGCAGCGCCTCGTCCCATTCGTCCTCGGGCGTCCGGGCGCCGGTGAACAGTGGGATCAGCCGGGCGAGATCTGCTCCTGCGCAGAAGGATTTGTCCCCGGCGCCGGTCACGACGGCGGCTCGGATCGCTGGATCGTCCTTCACCTCTTCCCAGGCCTGGGCGAGCCGCACCGCAAGCTCGGGGTTCACCGCGTTCCGTGCCTCGGGGCGGTTCAGCGTGATCAGCGCGACAGACCCACGGCGCTCGAACAGCACGATGGACACGTGAATTCTCCCTGGGCTCCGTACAACGCAGACCTACGTAGAGCGCTGGGGGGCGAGGAGCGGGCGCAGCCCTTCGAGCGCACCGCGGATGCGCGGACCGTACCATGACACCCAGGTGCCGTCGATCAAATGAATCCGCCCGTCGCGGGCGGCGGGAATGTCGAGCCGGGCAATTTCTGCGGCATCGACTGGACCGAAAGAGTAGGGCTCGTCCGGGAGCAGCACGACGTCCGGCGCGGCTGCTTCCACCTCCGCGAGCCGCACCCGTGGGTAGCGCCGGTCACTGCGTCCACCGAAGACGTTTTCACCGCCGCACAGTGTGAGGAGGTCGTGGGCATACGTGTCCGGGCCGACGCTCATCCAAGGGTCGCGCCAGATCGGACAGAATACGCGCTGAGAAGGCCCTTCCCGTGCCGCGAGGGCGGCGTCGAGAGCCGCTTCCACGGGCTCCACGACGTCGCGGATCGCGTTCGGAGTCGCCCCGAGCAAGGCGATCTCGCGCAAGAGCGCCGCGCCGTCGTGAACCGTTCGTGGATAGGTCACCCAGACGACGATGTCGGCCGCACGCAGTCGCTCGACGTCTTTTCGCCGGTTCTCCTCCCGGTTCGCGATCACGAGATCGGGCCGGAGAGCGACAATCGCCGAAAGGTCTGGGTTCTTGGTCCCGCCCAGCTTGGGCAAGGGAGCCACGGCATCCGCCGGGTGGACACACCAGTCGGTGACGCCCACCAGGCGCCCACCCAAGCCAAGCACGAAGAGGGCCTCCGTCAGGCTCGGCACGAGCGAGACGATGCGCTGCGGCTCTCCCGGCGGCCGACCGCTCACGCCTCGAATGCGACCTCGAGGACACCCCCCTCGAGCCGCGCGTGCGCGACCGCCCGACCGGCGACCGAAGCTGGGAGGGCGATGCGCCGCTGCGCGTCGCGCACGCGCACGAGCAAGACTTCCCCGTGCAAGGACACCTCGACCTCCTCTTTCCGCGCGTTGGCAAGCTCGATCTCAAGGCAGGTGCGGCCCCCGCGCTTGCGCAATCGGATGGGTCGGACGCGGGTGAAGACCGTCGCGGGATCGCGTTCTCCGTACACGTGGCGGGCGAGCTCGCGCAGCTGCTCCTCACCCACCAGCTCGTGGGGGAAAAGGGGAGCGTGGAAGATCGGAACGGGGAATGAGGACTCGACGTCCTCGAGCTCACGGCGTTCTCGCTCCGCCCAACGCGCGAAGTACCCTTCCGCCGCCCGTGCGGGGAGCTGGCGGTTCACCACGACGGCATCCGTGGCGACGCCGTACAGCGACAGATACGCAAAGGAACGTCTAGTTTCCTCAACCACGACACGCGCAGGGTTCACCACGAGGCGCGCGGTCGTGCGGTCGCCGTCGAGAAGAATCTGCTGCACGTCCTCGACTTCTCGATAGAGCCGCTCGAACGCCTCGAAGAACTCCTCACGTGGCAAGAGGCGTCCCGCGTGGATGCGATCCACGAGAGGCCGCAGAAGGCGCGCGCCGCGCCGCTCGAGCTGGAAGAAATTTTCCATGAAAATCCGAAGGGCATCGGGGAAGCGCAGCATGCGGAGCGTTGCGCCTGTGGGAGCACAGTCGACCACACAGACATCGAACTCGCCGGTCGCCTCGACCTCGCGCACCGCACGCAGGGAGATCAGCTCCTCGAGGCCGGGGAACACGAGGAGCTCCTCCGCCAGGAGCTCGTCGGTCTCTTCGCGCAGGAGTTCGCGTAACCAGACCTGGATGTCGGCCCAGGCCCGGTCGAGCTCATCCAGCACTCCGACCTCCTGCGCAGTCACGCCCTCGCAGATGCGCTGCGGCCGCGGGCCGATGCGCCGGCCGAGCGCATCCCCGAGGCTGTGGGCGAGGTCGGTGGAGAGCACGAATACCCGGTGGCCATGCGCCGCCGCGCCGAGCGCCGTGGCGAGAGCAAGGCTCGTCTTGCCCACTCCGCCTTTGCCCGTATGCAGAAGGACGCGCACTAGGGGCGCACCGGGTCCGGGCCAGGCCGCTCGGTTCCAAAGCGCACCACCAAGACGTCGTGCTCGAAGCGTGCGCTCGCGAGGGAGAGCGCGGCAAGGCGACGGGGGAGCTTGAGCGCCCGGCGGCGTCCCGCGGAGCGCACGACGAGCTCATCCTCCAGCTTGGAGACGTCGAGCGCCGCACGCTCGGCATGGGGCAGGGGCAAATCGACCCGGTATCCGGTCGCGTCCCGCGCGAAACGCACCCGCCCCGAGATGCCGAGGATTGCATCGGGCGCGCGCTCACCGAAAAGCTCGTCTCCATGGGCCCGCAGCGCTTCGATCCCCGTCAGCTCATCGTCGCGTAGAGGGGCAGGCAGCACCGGGAGCGGAGCAAACAACGCCTCCACTTCGCGCCGCCGCTCCTCCTGGAGGCGGCCCCAGTCGTGGAAGAAAACCTCGCGAGCCGCGATCGGAGGCAGGAGCCGGTTCATCACCACCGCGTCACACGGGATCTCGAAGAGCGCGAGGTCGGTGAAGGCGCGCCGTGCTTCTTCGATCACCATGCGCTCGGGGGTCACGACCAAGCGGACGCTCGAGCTCTCCGCAGTGACGCGTCTGCGGAGCGCCCGAAGCTTTCGAAACAGCAGCTGGTCGATGTCCCGAAAGACGGCCGCATCAGGAAGTGGAATCGGCACGATGCTGCGCGCGAGGGGCGTCACCACCGCTGAGAGCGCTTGTTGCACACGGAGCAGCACGCGGAGGGCTCCGCGGGCGACTTCCGGGAGTGTGAGGAGCCGAAGCGTCGAGTCGGTGGGGGCGCAATCGAGGACGACGAGGTCGTAGCGGCCGGACCGGCAGTGCTCCTCAACACCAAGCAGCGTCGAGAGCTCCTCCGCTCCGGGCAAAAGCGCCAGCTCCTCGGCGACCACCTCTTCGAGCCCCTGGTAGCGCAGCACGGAGACGAGGTAATCGCGAATCCGGCCCCAGTGGTCGGCCATCTCTTGACGCGCGTCGAGCTCGAGCGCGTCGAGGCAGGGCGCGACCGGGGTGGGTCGGGCGCCGAGGCGGAGTTCGAGGACGTCCCCCAGGCTGTGGGCGGCATCCGCGGAGGCCAAGAGCGTGCGCCGGCCGCGAGCGGCAGCACAGAGCGCCGTGGCGCACGCGGTCGTGGTCTTCCCGACACCGCCTTTGCCCGTGTAGAGAACAAGCCGCACGCGCCGACGGTACCACCTTCGTCGGGGAGGACGGGATCCCGCGCCAAGGTGGCTGTGTCAGGCGGCGGCGACGCCTCGTTCCCTGCGCAGCGGGGCACCCGGGCGCACGGGCACCGCCCGCGGGAAGCCAGGCCGGGGCACGGCTCCGGTCCAGCGGTAATCGCAGCGTGGACACGCGCCCAGCACAAGGAAGCCTCCTTCCACCACCTGGTCGGTCACCAGTTCGCTGAAGGCGCAGACCGGACAACGCTGAAGCGTGCGAAGCATGCTGCTCATAGGTCGTCTCCTTGAAACGCGGCCCTCAAAGCCGCGCACTTCTGGAGCTTGGCCCGACCCTGTGTCGGATGCGGTCACGGCCCACCCCCCTCCCGCGAGGGGCTGCTGCTCGACCGGCTCGGTAGCATGGGAAGATGCGGATGGGACTCGTGCTCACGGGGGGCTCTGCGCGCGCGGACCTCGAACTCGCCCGGCGGGCCGAGGCGGCGGGGTTCCATGGCGTCTACACGATTGAGTTCTTCAACCGGCACGGTTACGTGACCCTTGGCGCTATCGCCCAAGCGACCTCCCGCATCCGGATCGGTAGCGCCATCGCCAACGCCTTTACACGCTCGCCCCTCTTACACGCGAGCGCTGCCATGGACCTCGATGAGCTGAGCGGCGGACGCATGGTGCTCGGCCTCGGTTCCGCCACGCGCCGCATGAACGAGGACTGGTACGGCGTGCCCTTTTCGGCGCCCGCAGCACGCATGCGCGAGCTCGTCCAGCTTTTGCGCGCAGCGTTCGCCGCGCAGAAGGGAGGCGGACTGCGCTTCGATGGGAAGTACTGGAAGGTGAACGTCCCGCATTTTTCCCGACCCGGCGCCCCTCGCGGCAGCATTCCGATCTGGGTCGCCGCTGTGAATCGCGGCATGATCGCCGCTGCCGGCGCCGTGGCCGATGGCCTGGTGGGACACCCGATCGCGACGCGACGCTTTCACCGGGAGGTGACACTCCCTGGACTCGCGAGCGCAGAATCGAGCGCGGGCAGGGTCGCGGGCGCTTGCGCTCTCGTGCCCTATGTCATGGTGTCGCTCCATCCCGACCGCGCCCAGGCGATTCGAGATGCCAAGCCCCAAATCGGCTTCTACTTCACCACAGAGATCTATCACTCCGTGCTCGACCTGCACGGCCTGCGCCACGTGGGCGAGGCTTGCCGCGCGGCGCTCCGGCGCTGGGACGTGGGCGCTATGGCAGAGGCGATTCCCGACGCGTTGGTCGACGAGATCGCGATCGCCTGCTCCCCCGACGAGGCACGCGATCGCCTGGGGCAGTGGAAGGGCCTGACCGAGGAGCCCCTGCTTTACGCCCCGGCCGTCGGCGTCCCTCCCGAGCGCGTGCGCGCCAACCTCGACGCCATGCTCGACACCTTCGGGACGTGAGCGCGGGGGTCGTCCACACCGCCGGACATGGGACGCGGACCGCCGAGGAGCTGAGCGCGCTCCTTCGCGAGGCCGCGATAGGGGTCGTGGCCGACGTTCGGAGCTTCCCGGGCTCAAGGCGCAATCCTCAGCATGCCCGCGCGGAGCTCGAGCGCTGGCTTCCCCTGGCGGGCATCCGGTACGTCTGGCTCGGCAGGAGTCTTGGAGGACGACGCAAGGCCATCCGACGGCCGGACGACTCCTCGAATGCAGCTTGGCTCGAGCCGGCGTTCCGCAACTACGCCGACTACCTGGGCACGGCAGAGGGCGCCGCCGGTGTGGTCGAGCTCGAGGCTCTGGCACGCGAGACGCCCACCGCCATTTTGTGCGCGGAGCGCCTTTTCTGGCGTTGCCACCGGCGCATCATCGCCGATGCGCTCTGCGTGCGAGGCTGGCGCGTCGTCCATCTCGTTGAGCCGGGCAAAGCCCGGGAGCACACCCTCACCGCTTGGGCGCGCGTCACGGACGGCGTCCTCACGTATCCTGCACTCGTGTAGCGCGCGTGGAGGAACCATGGCGGATCAAGCAGAGGGCAAGTGGCCGTACTGGAGCTCGGCACACCTCGAGGCCAAGGGGGCATGGGCGGAACGGCGCCGACTCGCCAAGGCGATGCGGGAGGTCATCGATCGCCTCGTCACGAGCGACGCTCCCGAGGCAGAGCTGCGCACGGCGGCCGACGCCCTTGAGCGTTACGCCCATCGCCTGGCGAGCCACCCAAGGCGCGTGCTGCCCGCGGGTTTCGCTGAGACCGCCAACGCCGGCGACGTCGGCGCCTTCTTCGACTACAGCCCTCTCATTGGGCTCTCGAACCCGCTGGCGCCCCCGATCGCGCTCGTGATCGACGGGGATGTCGTGCGCGGCACGGTGACGTTCGGCATTGCCTACGAAGGCCCCCCCGGACACGTCCACGGCGGATTCATCGCCGCCGCGTTCGACGAGGTGCTGGGCTTCGCGCAGTCCACGACTGGGCATCCCGGGATGACTGGGACGCTTACGATTCGCTATCGAAAGCCGACGCCCCTGCAGCGTGAACTTCGCTTCGAAGCGCGCGTGGGGCGTGTTGAAGGACGCAAGATTTTCACCGATGGGCAGCTATACGCCGGGGAGCTCTTGACGGCCGAAGCGGAGGGCCTCTTCGTATCGGTCGACCTCACGAAAATGGGCGAACTCGCACGCTTGCGTCGGGGGAGCGCGTCATAGCCGCCGCTCGGCCGGGCGCCGTGCTGCTCGCCTTCTTCCTGAATCTATTCCTTGGAGCGACCTACTTCGCCACAAAGAAGGCGCTCGCCGGGCTGCCCGAACTCACCCTCGTCGTGGTGCGCACCGTGGTGGCACTCGCCTGTCTTATGCCCCTCGCAGGAGTGACGCCCGTTCGCCAAATCTTCCGCGCGGGAAAGCCCGCATGGCTGCGGCTCCTCGCCATGGGCGGACTCGGCTACGCGCTCCCCTTGGCACTCGGAAACTACGGCGTCGCCTTCTCGAGCGCCTCACGCGCGTCGCTCCTCATCGGGACGGAGCCGATTTGCGTCGCGCTGTTTGGCGCTCTTCTGCTCGGCGAGAGGCTCTCCGTGCTGCGTCTCGCTGCGTTCGCCGCCGGGCTCGCTGGGGCGACCAGCGTCGTCTCGAATGGAATCCCTTTTCGGGGCACGCCCGACACCTCCCACCTCGTCGGCGACCTTTTGCTGATCGCGCATGGGGCCGCCTGGTCGATCTACACGGTTGCGGGAAAGTCTCTCCTCGGCCGATTTCCTCCCCTTGCGCTTACCGCAGCGTCGCTGGCAATCGCGCTTCCGTTCCTCCTGCCCCTTGCGGCGCTTGAGCTCCCGCGCCTCGAGCGGGGACCCGCACTCCTGCCCGCCCTCGGCTGGGCAGTGGCTCTCGGCCTTTTCGCGTCGGCCCTCGGCGCCGTGTTGTGGAACTTGGCGCTCGCGCAGATGGACGCCTCGATCCTGGCAGGCTTCGTGTTTCTGCAGCCCGTGGCCGGTGTGCTGCTCGGTCATTACGCGCTTGGCGAGGAGCTTCGCCCGCAGGCCATCGCCGGAGGAGCTCTGGTTCTGGCAGGGGTTTATCTCCTCGCCTGGGAGGCGCGGCGGCGAGGGTCCTAGCGCAGCTCCCTTTTCAAAATCTTCCCGGTCGGTCCTTTGGGGAGCGCGTCACGGAACTCGACCAGACGCGGATACTTGTAGGCCGCGAGCCGTTCCTTGCAGAAAGCGATCACCTCAGGCGCAGTGAGCGTCTGCCCGGGCTTTAGCGCAAGGATCGCCTTCACCTCCTCGCCGTGGCTCTCGTGTGCAACCCCGACGACGGCAGCTTCGAGCACGCCGGGGTGCGTGTAGAGCACCTCCTCGATCTCGCGCGGATACACGTTGAAGCCGCCTCGGATGATCATGTCCTTCTTGCGATCCACAATCGTGTAGGAGCCGGAGCTGTCGCGAATGCCGATGTCACCGGTGTGGAACCAGCCGTTTCGCAGCGCCTCCTTCGTGGCCTCCGGCCGCTTCCAGTAACCCTTCATGACATTGTGCCCGCGCACGCAGATCTCGCCGCGTTCACCGTCGGGCAAGGGCTGGTCGACATCGTCGAGGATCGCCATCTGAACGCCCCACACCGGGTAGCCGATCGATCCCGGCTGCCGGGGGCGGTCCAGTACGTTGAAGCTCGCGATAGGCGACGTCTCCGAAAGACCGAATCCCTCGAGGATCTGCACCCGGTGCTTCTCCTCAAAGGCCCGCATCACTTCGACGGGCATCGCCGCCCCGCCGGTCATGCAGTAGCGGAGACTCGACAGGTCCCGTGGCTTTCCTTGGTGATGCAGGATCGCGAAGTACATGGTCGGTACCCCCGCGAAAAGCGTGACCCGGTCGCGCTCGATCATCCCAAGCGCCTCCTCGGGCGAAAAGCGGGGGAGCAGCGTGAAGGTGCCACCGGCTGCGATGCTCGCGTTTTGGATGCAGGTCTGACCGAAGGAGTGGAAGAGTGGCAGCGCCGCGAGCGCCACATGGTCATTCGTGACGGGCAGCATCTTCGGTACGACCACCGCACAGTTCAAGAACAGGTTCGAGTGCGTGAGCTCGGCGCCTTTGGGCTTGCCGGTCGTGCCCGAGGTGTAGAGGATGACCGCGGTATCCGTGGCTTCGGTCTGGTGCATGAACTCGAGAGGAGCGCCGTGCGCCATGGCCACGAGGCTCTCTTCCCGAGCGGCGTCACCGCTCGACCACACGAGCGGAATCCCCGCCTCGGATGCACCTTTGCTCGCGGGCTCGGCGAAGAGTGGATGGGCAATCACAAGGCGCGCTTCAGAATCTTGAAGGTGGTAGGCGACCTCGGGTGCTGAGCACAGAACGTTCAGCGGGACCACCGTGCACCCAGCGTACAGGATGCCGAAATAGGCGATCGAGAACTCCGGCACGTTCGGGATCATCACCGCCACGTGCTCCCCGGGGCCAATCCCGCGCTGGCGCAACCCACGCGCCCCCCCCCGCGCGGCGCGGTCGAGTTGCGCGTAGCTCAACGCAAACTGGTTGAGACGCAGGGCGGGGTGGTCGGGTCGCACCTTCGCGCTGGCTTCCAGGATCGTGCCGAGGTTGAGATGCATGGGGCTCCTCCAGGAACGGCGACCGCAGCATACCTCGCTCAGATTCGAGGGGGCGGAGCCTCCCGGGAAGCACTTGGCACCGGCACGCCGAAAGCGGCCCTCGGCCGGGACCGCGAGGCCGCGGGCGGAAGTGTGCTCACACCGGAAGATCGGAGCGTGTGAAGAGGGGCTCTAAGATGATGCCGCGTCCCGCGAAGGCTTGAACCGCGCCTTCCCCCCGGTCCACGATGCAAACCACCCGGGCCACCTTACCTCCCGCGGCGGTCACGGCATCCAAGGCCTCGAGGGTTGAGCCTCCGGTGGTCGTGGTGTCCTCGACGAGCGCCACGGTCTGACCGGAGCTGAACGCACCCTCGATGCGTTGGCCGAGACCGTGTTGCTTCGCCTGCTTGCGTACAAAGAAGCCGACGAGCTTGGTGGCCGGGTCACCGGCGGCCGCTGCGAGCACCGCCGAGACAAGCGGCACGGCGCCGACGGCCATCCCCCCCACCGAGTCGACCCAAGCTCCTGACATCAGCTTTGCGAGCACAAGCTGCCCTGCCAGAGCGATGCCGCGCGGCCGCATCAGTGTCTTCCGAAGATCGAGATAGAAGTTGCTCTCCTTGCCGCTCGAGAGGGTGACTTTGCGGCGCTCGAAGGAGACCTCGAGGATCAGCTTCAAGAGCTCATCGCGCTGGCGCTTCAGGATCGCCGCCACTTTCGCCTTGGCGTCTTCTTCCATCATTGCTTCCTTAGACCGAGGCAGAACTCAGCGATCAGCTTGCGGTGCAGTTCACTCGTGCCCTCGCCAAGCTCAAGCGCTTTCGCTTCGAGCAACAGACGGCCCACCTCGTACTCCTGTGCGAGCCCGTAGCCCCCATGGATCTGAATCGCGTCGAGGGCGTTTTGGGTTGCCGCCTCGCTGGCCATGAGCTTCGCCATGGAGGATTCCATGGAAGCCCGCTCTACGCCCGCATCCTTCATCCGGCCGAGTCGGTAGACCAGCGCTCGCGCGGCTTCCGTGCGGCAGACCATGTCGGCGATCTTCTGTTGGATCATCTGGAACTCGCCGATCTTCTGGCCGAAGGCTTCGCGCTGCATTGCGTACGAGGTGGCTAGCTCGACCGCACGCTGGCCCTGGCCCACGCAGCGCGCCGCGACCGAGTAGCGACCCATGTCGAGCGCGGAGCCGAGGATCGGAAACCCCCCGCCCTCCTCGCCGAGCAGCGCTTCCCTCGGAACCAGCGCCTCCTCGAAGTGGACCTCCGCCAGGTTGTCGCGCTTGAGTGTGCGCATGGGGAACTCGCGCACCGTGATCCCTGAGGTCGTGCGGGGGTCGACAAGGAACGCGGTCACCCCCTTGTGCTTGCGCGCGCGGTCGAGCGTTGCCACCACGAAGAAGAGGCCCGCATGGGCGGCGTGGGAGATGAAGACCTTGGTGCCGGTGAGGCGCCAGCCAGTCCCCTCCCGGGTCGCGATGGTGCGCAGGTTCCCGAGATCAGTGCCGCCGCCGGGTTCCGTCAGGCAAGCAGAACACAGGATCTCGCCCTTCGCGATGCCTGGGAGCCAACGCTCTCTTTGGGCCTCGCTGCCAAACCGCAGAACGGAGCCGGCGACAAGGGAATTGGCCACCGAGACGACCGATGCCACGACCCAGTCCACGCGAGCGAGCTCCTCGCAGAGGACGCCATAGGTGAGAACGTCCTGAAACGAGCCGCCGTAGCGCTCGGGGATCATCGGCCCCATGAAGCCCAGCGGGGGAAGCTTGGCGATCAGCTCGAGCGGGTAACGCTCCTCGCGCTCGTAGCGCTCCACGTGGGGCAGGATCTCCTTCTCGGCGAACTCCCGGACGGCCCGGCGCACGAGCCGCTGCTCGGGAGAAAGGTCGAAATCAGCCATGCGCGAGAGCGGAGCGCCTTCGGTCATGAGGGGCCTCATCAGGTGAGGGGTTGGCCGGGCGAGCTTAATCCGCGCAGCAGCCGTGGACGAGGCCTGAGGGTTCTCCTAAGCTGCGCCGCCGCGATCGGCGGAAGCGAGGTCCCGCGTGAAGAAAGCCAAGCCCCTCCCGCACCGGAACCGGCGCAAGAGCGCTCGCTACCGCGCGAAGCTCAAGGCCAAGTTTCGCCGCGCCCGCCGCCGCATGACCAAGGGTCAGCGCACCACCTACCGCTAGCCCTCATTGCGTTGCGGGCTGCACGATTCTCATCCGTACGCCGCTCGCGTTCAAGGTGAGCTTGAGGCCCTGTGTGGTCGCTACGATGTGGATCACCACGCCGTTCTGGTTGCGTAGAGTAGCGACGGAACCGCCCCCTCCGATCGTCGAGCCGATGGCGTAGGAGGTGTAGGTCCCATCGAAATCCTGAACTTTCTGAAGGTCGTAGACACTTCCTCTGGCGGTCGCGCGTACGATCCCCACATCGCCCACCGAGAGACCGCTGACGCTCACCCGGTACTCCTTGCCACGGAAGGTGAGGGTTCCGCTTCCCCAGCTAAAGCCGATCCCGGCGGCCACCGCGCCGCCCGTCAGTTGGAGCGTTGCACTGGGCTCGGCCGCCTCGGCCGGGAAACCGGAGGCCAAAAGCCA